>JADHED010000676.1_pt1 | contig 36787 bp, 30 predicted proteins | sample 8952041 | NCBI WGS metagenome assembly JADHED01 (sample SAMN16124423, study PRJNA663239) | bioreactor sludge metagenome | isolation source: sludge (control) | place: India:Bengaluru | collected 2018-09-08 | reverse complement strand
CATCCAATTCGGGGCCAGGCCGTCAAACACCATTTCGGAGCCAGCGTCACTGAAGATGAACTGTCTGGCACGCCTCAGCATGTGTTCCTGAACCCAAGTTTGTAAGACCACCGCATGGCGGGTTGACTTCCTGTTCGCTCGCATCTCGTTGAGAGTGTAAGAACACTCGAGGCGTTTGGGCGCAGCCCGGTGCAGCCTCTTGCGGCCTTTTCGTGAAACAGGGGTACTTATGGCTATTGCGTACACGGTTTCTGTTCGCGGCGATTTTCTGGAGGCGAGGGCCGCAGGGCACGACGATGGCCCGGATGATGTTCAGGCTTACGCGGCTGCGGTAATCAACGCCGCGGAACAGGGGGGAGTCACGAAGGTCCTCTGTATCGAGACCAGTCTGGAGTACCGGCTTACCATCATCGAGACCTACGAGGCCGCGCTTTATCTGACGGCCCACGCCCCTCGAGTCGCGCGGATCGCGATCGTCTGTGATGAAAGGCGCCTCCCGGACGCGCGTTTCTGGGAAGACGTCGTCGTGAACCGTGGTCTTCTTGCGCGGGCTTTCTTGGATGAGGCGGCCGCGCGGGAATGGTTGCGGAACAGTTCTTCCGCCCCTGTGCCGCATCCGGGCTCCTGAGCACGCATGAGACACCTCCCGCCGAGCAAATTTCTTTCCATCAAAGTACGATTGGGTGTCACAAAACCGCCTCCTTTCGGAACTTAAATATGGATGCGAAGACACCCGAAGTGCGACGAGAAACGACCGGGCCCCTCCTCGCGGAGCGGCTCGCTGGCGACAGGGAAAGGCAGAATCTGCTTTTCGCTTATGGATTCGTCCGGTTTCAGTTTTCAAGAGATGACCTCCAGGAAGCCATGCAGGAGACCATCGTGGAACTGATGCAGATGGAACGGCCGGTTTCGAATCCGGAGGCGCTCGTCCAGAAAATCTTTCATGTGCGTTGTTTGCGGCTCCTTTCTCGGCGGACGGCGAAAACCGAACCCGAGAGCATGGAAGATGAGCCTCCTTGCCCCATCAACCCTTCTCGCCGGATACATCAGCACCTCCTCGTCAAGCAGGGATTCGCCCGAATCTCCCGCTTCTGTCGCGAGATCTTGATTTCCCATTACATAGAGGGAAACAGTCTGCGTGAAACTGCCGAGAGGGTGGGCCGAGCGTATTCCGGAGTCTCGAAGCTGATCAGCCGCTGCCTGAGGAGATTGAAAGAATGTCTCGAGCAATGACCACCCACTTGGATGAGTTCTCGCTGTTGCGTTTTGTAGCCAGGGATATGAACGACATAGAGCGGGTTTATGCTCGAAGGCACGTCGAGGCGTGTCTGGAGTGCCAGAAGTCACTGGCTGCCGTCGAGCGGCTGGACGAGATCCTGACCGAACTGGGGCCTGACTTGCTCACCCCCCTGCCGGAGGAAGGACTCGGGCCCGATGACCCTTTTTTTTCGAGACCTCTTCCGTCAAGCCGGCCTGGCATGGACCTGGACGTTTCGGCCATGGCGGCGGCGGCGAGACAGGGAGGGGAGATCCGGGCCCGGCTGATGGCCGCGGTGAAGGAGTCCGAGGCCGCGGCGGAAAAGGCCCTGTGGAATCTCGATCTGTGTACCCTCAGCGGCCGTTACGGATTGTTGTTCGCCCTGGACGCCGCCCGTCAGCACATGGCGGAGGGTGTTCCGCCCTGGCTCTCTTTCGCCCGTCTGGTAAAACGCCGGATCAACGAGTCCCCGGGCGGAGAGTGCGAGGTGACATGCATTGACCGGGCGGTTGCGCTCAGTGATATCGAGGCGCGAGCGAGTGTTCTCTCGGGGTACGCGCTTCTGTGGAGCGGAGACTATGAACAGAGCGGGGAAGACCTCGAGGCCGCATACCGCCTCCACGCTCGGGGCGCAGCCGCCGAAAGCTCGTTTGCAATTGTCGAGATGTACGAATCTCAGCGCCGTTCCTTCCTCGATCGTTCCCGGGAGGCTCTTATTCTGGCGGAGAGGGCCCGCGCGACCTTCGAACTCCTCGGGCTCGACGAGGATCTGGCGAGAACCCGCTTCGCGAAGGGACTGTCTCTGAGCACTCTCGGCCGCGAAATGGAGGCCGTCGCCGAGTTCCGGGCCGCCCTTCCCACTTTCGCCGGTGCCGCGCTCTGGAATGCCTACGCGTCCACCGTCACCAACATCGGGGCCTCGCTAGTTGCCCTCGGGAAACTCGATGAAGCACGTAGAGAGTTCGCCCGTGCCCTGCGGACCGTCGCCGGGAAACCCGCGAGCCTCGCCTTTCTCAGGTTCAACCTCGCCCTCCTCCTTCTACAGGGGCACAAGTACGCGGAGGCCGCCGCGGCGTTTCGTTCGGCCGCGACTCTCTTCTCCGAACAGGGGAGCCGGGCAGACTCCCTCCATGCGGAACTGTACGAGATCGAGGCCCTGGCAAGAGGAGGAAACGCCACGGTGGCAGCGTCGATGCTCCACGAGTTCCGGGAAAGAACCCAGGACATGGAGCTGACGCCCGATCTTCTTTCCGCCCTGGAGGAAGCTCTGACTGGTGTGTCCCGGGACCCCGTGCGGCTCACCGTCCTCAGGGAACAGGCCGAGGCCATGATTCGGTCGCGGGCTTGCGGCGCGCGTTAGAGAACAGGAACCCACCCCCGTTCTCACGGGCGCCGGCCAGCCCGGGCTGGCTTCTCTCGCGCGGAGCACAAAAAGTTCAAGAAAAGTGAATCCCCCTGTCCCAATCGAGGGCTCGATTTTGCACTTATATCCACGGAAGACGTTCGGTAGCGCGCTAGTGGAAGGGCTTCCGAGGTGTTTCGAGAACGAGACACCCTGGAGGGAACCGTGCAGAAACGAATCAGTGTGGCAATCCTGGCGCTGGGAGTCTGTTTTGCGGCAGTACAGCCTCTTCATGCCTCTACTCCCGGGAAGACCCGGCCCGCGCGCATCGAACGGCGCATGGAAGGAAGACCCGGAATCGTGGGCTGGCTCATGGAGCAACTGCGGAGCACCCCCCAAAAAGGGAAGGGGAGTTCTTCCGCCCAGTACAAACTCCTCGGGGGAGATCCTCCGCCGGCGCCCAACGATCCCGAGGACGAAGGCGAGGGAAGAACTCATCAACCCATTGGAGGGTGAGTTTCGGGCCCCCGCGGCTTGACTCCTTGCCGTGCCGGATGAGGTTCCCGGCACGGCAAGGAAGACTCATAAGAGTCCACGGAACCACCCTCGATACATGCGTTAACGCGAATTGGGTTCCCACGGGACGGCGTGCTACGATTCAGTCTCGTCAGCGAGAAGAGTGCGGCGGGTGAAAATCGAGAGGAACTCGCCCGGGATTCCATGTGGATCCCGGGCTGTGAACTCGAAGTCCATTTCGGTGCTTGCCTCGCAACGGATTGCTTGTGAGGTCGCCATGAATCTCGAATTTCAGCGCGTGGCCATCGTCAATCGCGGAGAGCCTGCTCTGCGTTTTCTGAATGCGGTTAAGGAGTGGAATCTCTCTGAATCCTCTCCCCTCACCTCTATCGCCCTTTTCACGGAGGTGGAGCGTCACTCTTTGTTCGTGAGGCGCGCGGACGAATCTCATTGCCTCGGACCCGCTCTCTTTACCAGTGCTGATGGCTCGCGTAAGAGCGCCTATCTATCGCACGAACGGCTTCAGGATGCCTTGCTGAGAACGAGGGCGGAGGCGGTCTGGCCCGGCTGGGGCTTCGTGGCGGAAGACGCTTCCTTTGCGGATCTGTGTGAAAGGCTGGGTATTGTGTTCATCGGGCCTGGCGGGCCGGTGATGCGGGCTCTGGGCGACAAGATCAGCAGCAAGCGTCTCGCCGAGGCCGCAGGTGTGCCTATTACACCCTGGAGCGGCGGGCCGGTCGAAAGCCTCGAGGACGCCCGCGCAGCCTCTTTTCGAATAGGGTTTCCCCTCGTCATCAAGGCGACGGCCGGCGGGGGCGGCCGGGGTATCAGGCGCGTGGAGGCGCCGGAGGAACTCGCCGAGGCTTTCGAGCGCTCACGCTCCGAGGCAGAGAAGGCGTTTGGAGACCCAACTGTCTTCATGGAGAAAATGCTCACCGGAGTCCGGCACATCGAGGTGCAGATCATCGGTGACCGCCACGGAAACGTCTGGGCGCCAGGGGTTCGCGATTGCACCGTCCAGAGACGGAATCAGAAAGTTCTCGAGGAGGCACCATCTCCGGCTCTTTCGCCAGGCGAAGACCAGTTCATAAGAGAGGCGTCGAAACGGCTCGCGAGGGCAGCGGGATACCAGAACGCCGGGACGGTCGAATACCTCTACGATCCTCGGACGGGAGCATTCTCTTTCATGGAGGTTAACGCGCGCCTCCAGGTCGAGCATCCGGTGACGGAGATGACGACGGGTCTTGACATGGTGAAGCTGCAGCTCTTTGTTGCGAGAGGCGGCCGTCTCGACGGAGATCCTCCGGAAGCCCGGGGGCACGCGATCGAGGCCCGTCTGAACGCGGAGGATCCAGACAACGGCTTTGCGCCAGCTCCGGGACGGGCTGATGTGTTGCGCCTGCCGGGAGGACCTGGGGTACGAGTGGACGCGGGGGTTGTCGAAGGAGACGGCGTGCCTCCAGAGTTCGATTCGATGATTGCAAAGGTCCTCGCGCATGGGAGAAACCGCGAGGAAGCCCGGGCGCGGCTTGCGAGAGCGTTAAGAGAAACACATGCCGTGCTGAGGGGAGGAACCACGAACCGGGCCTTCCTCCTGGAGTTGCTTTGTCATCCAGATTTCAAGAACAGTCAGGTCGACGTTAGATGGCTCGACAGATTGACTTCGGATCAGGGCCCCCGTAGCAGGGAACTGGGCGAGATCGCCCTGCTCCGTGCCGCGATCGACGCCTATGAGGAAGAGTCCTTCAATGAGCGGATCTCTTATCTCGTGTCGGCCAGCCGTGGGCGCCCGCACGTCGCGGAGGAAACCGGCAGTAAGGTCGAATTGAAGATGGGAGGCACGAACCACACCCTCTTTGTTTACCGGCTTGGCCCCGACTCGTACCGAATAAATGTCGAGGGACTGGCGATCGATGTACGGGTCGACCGGATGGGCGGGACCAGTTTCGAGATGGCAAGGAGTCATGATGCCGAGTGGCGGCTCACCGTCGCGGGGCACCAATACCGGGTCAACTCCGTTGCCCAGGGTACCGTGCGGCTCGTGGAGGCCGATGGCCTCTTGCACCGTGTCTCGCGTGATGACGGGGGCGCCGTTCGCGCCCCGTCTCCCGCCGTTGTCGTCTCGATCGGAGTCAAGGATGGCGATCTCGTCGCCGCCGGAGACCGCCTTCTTGTCATCGAGGCCATGAAGATGGAGATGCCCGTCCTGGCGCCGTTTTCGGGAAGGGTGCGCGAGGTCTTTGTCCGGAACAACATGCAGGTTTCCGCGGGGACACCGCTTTTGCGGATCGAGGCCAGTTCCGCAAAAGAAGATCCCCAGACCGGGGAGGGGCTCCACTTCGAGAAACTCGTGTCCTCGCTCCCCAGAACGCAGGGGGAGCAGATTCCCGCTGCGATCGAGAAGCTCATGTGTTTGCTTCTAGGCTGGGACATCTCCCAGAAAGAGGCGAAGGCTCTCGCCCAGGAATGTGAGGCTCTGGCGGCCGCGGTTACGCCGTCAGAACTGAGTGCCTCCGTGATTCAGGCTTGTGAGGATGTGCTCGGGGTCTTTTTGGATGTGGTCTCGCTCTTCCGCAGGCAGCCCGCCGAGGATGACGGCGAGGCCGCGCCCAGTAGCGAGGAGTGGCTCTTTACTTATCTCAGGAACCAGGAACTCGGCAACAGGCGCCTTCCCGCCGTCTTTCTCGACCGGCTTCTTCGCGCGGCGGCTCACTACGGAGTTTTGGATCTCGAGAGATCCCCGCGAACCGATGAGGCCCTCTTCCGGCTGGGACGCGCCCGTTTGCGAGAGAACGAAATGCTGAGACCCGTGATTGGCCTTCTGGAAATGAGAGCCCGTTGCGGAGTCTCCAGCGCCTCGTTCCGGCAGCTTCTCTCGCGATTCGTCTCTGAAACACAGCGGCGTTTTCCGCAACTCAACGAACTCTCGCGAGACATCAGGTTCCGGCTCTTTGAAAGACCGCTCTTTGAAGAGACCCGGAACGGGCTCTTCAGAGAGGCAATGGCGCATGTGGCGAGTCTGGCTCTGGAAGAAGAGAGAGTGCGTTCGCACCAGCAGATGGCGGCACTCGTCGATTGCCCGCATCCGCTCGCCGGGCTTTTCGCAAGTCACTGGGAACAGGCCTCGCGGGACGAGCAGGCCGTTATGATGGAGGCCCTGACGCGCCGCTATTACAGGCTTCGTGAATTGAGGGACCTCGAGCGCATCACCCTCGGCACCAGGAACGCGGTGACGGCGGCCTATCTCCTGGGACGAATCAAGATCCGCGTTATCGCAACCGCGGCCCCCATCGGGGAGTTCAGGGAAGTCATCGGAGATATGGATGCCTTCCTCCGAACCCTCCCCCCCACCGAAGAGGTTGTCATCGACTTTCTCGCCAAGGAGAAGGGGCTCCTGGAGCCGGAGGACCAGTCAAGAAGCAATCTCGAGGCCCTTCTCGAAACCGTTCGTTTCACAAGATCCCCTCGCCGTCTCGTGGTCAGTCTCTCTGGCACCCTGCCAGATGGCGGCACGGGAACCCACCACTTCACCTATCGCCCCTCAGGATCGGGGTTTGCGGAAGACGCCTTCTACAGGGGCGCGCATCCGATGATCGCCAAGCGGCTGCGCATCAACCGGCTCGCCCATTTCGCCATTGAGAGAATCCCCTCGGCGGAGGACATCTACCTCCTTCACGCAAGGGCCCGGCAGAACTCTCGTGATGAGAGACTCATCGCGGTTGCTGAAGTTCGCGATCTGACCCCCATAAAGGACGAGAGCGGCAAGGCCGTTCAGCTCCCGTATCTCGAACACATGCTCCTCGAGGCCCTGGCGAGTATCCGCCGCTTTCAGGCTCAGAGGCCGCTGGAGAAGAGGCTCTTCTGGAACCGGGTCGTTCTTTACATCTGGCCTCCGTTCTTGTTGACCAGGGAAGAACTGGGAGGAATTGTTCGCCGCCTCGCTCCGGCAACCGAGGGACTGGGCCTGGAACTCGTCATGCTTCGAATGAGAATGCCCCGGCCGCCGAAGGGCGAGCTTCAAGATACTGTTCTCACGCTGTCGAATCCGGCCGGACAGGGCGTGAGCATGACATTCGAGGAGCCCACCGAGGAGCCCATTCCCATTCTCTCGGAGTACGAACAGAAGGCTGTTCGCCTGAGGCAGCGCGGCCTCGCCGACCCCTACCAACTCGCGCGCATGGTGAGTTGCGTTAGCCGGGATGCGATTCCGGGTGTGCGGCCAGGAGATTTCACGGAGTATGACCTGGGCCCGGATGGACGGCTCATCCCGGTCGACCGGCCCGCCGGGCGTAATGTGGCGAGTGTCGTCGTGGGGATTGTGCGTACCTTCACCCTTCGTTATCCGGAGGGGATGACGAGACTGCTCTTGATCGGCGATCCGAGCCGGGATCTCGGAGCCCTGGCCGAGCCGGAGTGCCGGCGTATCGTGGCAGGCATAGCCCTCGCCCGCCAAATGAAAGTCCCCATTGACTGGTTTGCTCTTTCGGCGGGGGCCAAGATCTCGATGGAAAGCGGTACCGAGAACATGGACTGGATCGCTCTCGTGCTTCGGCATCTTGTCCGGTTCACGCAAGATGGCGGCGAGGTGAACATCGTCGTCAACGGCATCAATGTGGGCGCCCAGCCCTACTGGAACGCCGAGGCCACCATGCTGATGCACACGCGCGGCATTCTTGTCATGATGCCCGAGTCAGCAATGGTGTTGACGGGCAAGAAGGCCCTCGACTATTCCGGAGGCGTCTCCGCGGAAGACAACCAGGGAATCGGCGGATATGAGCGCATCATGGGGCCAAACGGACAGGCACAGTATTTTGCCCGGGATCTGGCCGAGGCTTGCCACGTGCTCACGCGCCATCATGAGCACACATGGGTGGCTCCCGGAGAGCGTTTCCCGAGACGAGCGGAAACATCTGATCCCATCGGGCGGGATATCTGCCTCGAGCCCTACGCAAAGGCGGGGGACGGCTTCGCGACTATCGGAGACGTCTTCTCCGAGGCGAAGAACCCTGGCCGAAAGAAGCCTTTTGATATCCGGCGTGTCCTGGCATCGGTCATCGACCAGGATCACCCTCCGCTGGAACGGTGGGCCTCTTGGCATGATGCCGAAACGGCCATCGTCTGGGACGCGCGCATCGGCGGTTATTCAGTCTGCCTCTTGGGGATGGAATCACGCCCACTTCCCCGGCTCGGGTTCTTGCCCGCGGATGGCCCTGATCAGTGGACGGCCGGGACGTTGTTCCCACAGTCGTCCCGTAAGGTCGCGCGGGCTCTCAATGCGGCTAGCGGTAACCGGCCCGCCGTCTTTCTGGCGAATCTCTCCGGGTTCGACGGGTCCCCCGAGTCTCTCAGGCAATGGCAGCTGGAGTACGGGGCCGAGATCGGACGGGCCGTCGTCAACTTTCGGGGACCCATCGTCTTCTGTGTCATCTCTCGCTACCATGGTGGGGCATTCGTCGTTTTCTCCAATGCGCTCAATGACGAAATGCAAGTTGCGGCGCTCGAGGGAGCCCACGCGTCCGTGATTGGGGGGGCCCCCGCGGCTGCCGTTGTCTTTGCCCGGGACGTCGATCAGAGAACCCGAATGGACCAGAGAGTCGTCGAACTCGAAAAGGCCGTTGCCTTCGCCTCTGGCCGCGAAAAAGGTCTTCTGGCAGCGCAGCTTGCCGAGACGTTCAGCGAGGTTCATGCCGCCAAACTCGGCCAGGTGGCCGAGGAGTTCGACAGAGTCCACAGTGTCGGAAGGGCCCGGGAGGTGGGGTCCATAGAGGAGATTCTCCCTCCCTCGGAACTCAGGCCGTGGCTCGTGGCCGCGGTCGAAAAGGGGGTTCGCCGCGTCGAGGAGGCTGACGGGCGGAGACCTTCCGCCGAGCCCCTCGCGCTCAGGGGAAAAAGGCCTCGCTGACACGAAGTGGTCCTCGAACTGAGCCGCATCACCCCCCGAAGCACGGGCACCCGGTGCACGGGCACCCGGTGCACGGGCACGTGCCCGTCTCCGGGTGGGGTGATGCGGCTTGCGCGCCTCGGACTCCCCCTTATTCCAGTGGTTCGCCTGCTTCCACTTTCTTGAGCATGTTCTCGATGTTCTTGCGGTTAGGTTCGTCCGGGGCGACCCACAGCGCCTTTTTCCCGGCGGTAATCGCCTTGTTCTTCTCTCCCAAACCCGCATAGGCGCGCAGGAATCCGACATCAAGGGGCCATTGTCCTGGCCACTTCTCGCTGGCGGCACTGAAGATGGCCAGGGCCTCGGCGTATTTCTTCATCGAGACGAGCGGACGCGCGACACGGTAGGCATCCACCGGTGTCGTTGCCATTGAGGCAGCTCTCTGAAGTGTCTTCGCGCCTTCTGCTTTTCCGTTGGCCATCTCGAGTAAGCCGAGGGTGGTCAGCGTCGTCAGGTTTTCTTGCCCGATGAAGGGTGCGCGGGCGGCGCGTTCGGCCCACCGAAGGCCCTCTTCCATATTGACCTTGTTGTCGAGACAGAAACGCGCGGCCGAGTGAAGATCCTCCCACTGGAACCCGGCACCTCCCTTCAGTTCGTCCCGAATCTTCGCCACGTACAGAAGAAGTGGATCATCCACCGTGATGGTAACGGGGATTCTCAACTCGTCCCACTTGAGAGCCAGCACTGTCTTCCCGAGTTCCTTGACATCGAAGTCGTAGGTCAAGGTTTCGTGAAACTCGCAGGGCTGAGGCTTGACGTCGACTCGGAGCACATCCTCCTTCGGGTCGTACCAGTAACTGCCCCATGCGGTGGATCTTTTCGAGAAGATGACAGTGAAGGTGTCCTTTCCGGCGATCATGAAGAGTCCATAGGTTCCCCTGGGCAGGGGTTTTCCCTCGACTTTCACGTCATGTGAAACCGAGAAGACCGTGTTCTGGTTGGCTCCGGCCCGCCATGGGCACTGTTTACAGTCGTTGAAGTCGAGTTCATGAAGGCCCCAGGGGACGAGGTCACCCCAGATCTTGCCCCTCCGGTTTTCTCCTCTCGGACTCGTGACCTTCGGACTCGAGTAGTCGATGGTGACCGTAACGAGACCCACCTGTTGTGTCGTGACGGTTCTCTGGGCACCACCCGGGGGCGGAGTCGAGATTTCGAATCCGCTGGCCGGGAACCAGGCCGGGAAGAAGAGGACCGCAAGAAATGCAGAAGCCGCTGTGTGCGTTCTCATGAAGATTTCCTCCGAGATAGGAAGGTACGTGGAGGAGGCCCTGATGTTTTAGATTTCGCGGGGCGCTGTGCCCACCCTTCTCTCGTATTGGGAAAAGCAGAAGGCTCGGGGATCTAAAACAAGAAGCCGGAGATGAGCGCGTGGCTCGTCTCCGGCTTCTGTTCTGTTCAGGGTTCTTTCGGGGGCTTGGGGGAGTCTCTCCTTAACGCCTCGGGGGGCCATCGCGCCGGGGACCGCGGTCGCGATCCCTGCGGAATCCGCCGCCTCCACCCTCGTGTCCGCCGTGTCCGTGTGGGCGGCGTGGCCCGTCGCCGAAGGGGGCTGCTGGCGCAGCCGCTGGCACAAGCGCGAGTTTGGCCATGTCTTCCTGGATTTCGTCCGGAGAAAGCGCCTGCTTACGTGAGAGCTTGACCTTCCCGTTGACGGGGTCGATCGCGATGATCTTCACCTTGATCTTGTCCCCCATCTTGACGACATCCGTCGTCTCCCGCACACGTCCAGGCGCAAGTTCCGAGATGTGGACCAGGCCATCGAGCCCGGGCAAGATTTCGACGAAGCAGCCGTACGCCTCGATACGCTTGACCGTTCCCGTGTACTCGGTTCCGACCTCGGGTACTGTCGTGAGTGCCTTGATGGCTTCGACACAGCGCTCGGCCGCCTCGAGATCGACAGCCGCAACCGTGACGGAACCGTCGTCCTGAATCTCGATCTTGCAGGTGTACTCTTTCTGGAGCGCCCGGATTGTCTTGCCGCCGGAACCGATGACGTCGCGAATCTTGTCCTCGGGTATGGACAGCGTGAGGAGACGCGGTGCGTAGACCGAGATCTCGTTACGCGAGTTCTTGAGGGTTTCATCCATGACATCCAGGATGTACATCCGGCCCCCGTGAGCCTGCTCGAGCGCCTGGGCGAAGATTTCGCGAGTGATTCCGGAAATCTTGATGTCCATCTGGAGAGCGGTGACACCGTTGCGCGTACCGGCGACCTTGAAGTCCATGTCGCCGTAGTGGTCTTCTTGCCCGGCGATATCGGTCAGGATGGCCCAGTGGCCGCCTTCTTTCACGAGACCCATCGCGACGCCCGCGACTGGGGCTTTCACGGGAACGCCAGCGTCCATCAGGGCGAGCGAGCCGCCGCAAACCGTTGCCATCGAGGATGAACCGTTGGATTCGAGAATGTCGGAGACGACCCGGACCGTGTACGGAAAGTCCTTTTCGCCCGGCAAAACGGCTTCGAGCGCACGCTGTGCCAGCCGGCCGTGGCCGATCTCGCGGCGGCCCGGGGACCCAAACCGCTTGACCTCGCCGACCGAGAAGGGCGGGAAGTTGTAATGCAGAAGGAAGTGGCGTTCGGTGTCGCCCTCGGAGAGGTCCTCGATCATCTGGGAGTCGTCCCAGGTTCCGAGGGTCACGGTGACGAGGGCCTGCGTTTCGCCGCGGGTGAAGAGGGCCGAACCGTGGGTGCGGGGAAGCAGACCGACCTCGATGGAAATAGGCCTGACCTCGTAGAACAACCGGCCGTCATGACGTTTGCCCTGGCTGAGAATGGTCTCCCGGGTGAGCGCCTCGACGAAGTCGCTGATGTAGCGTTTCACCCAGTTGCGCCGCTCGGTGTCCTCCTCGGGGATCTCGTCGACAGCCTGTTTCTTGATGTCCTTGATCTTGGCGTACGACTCGATCTTTCCCTTGGTGGTGAGGGCCTCCATCATCGGTCCGTGCCAGCGGCCACGGACATGGTCGATGATGTGCTGGGGAACTGGGGGCGGGGGAGTCCAGGGAGCCTTGGTGACGTTCTTGCGGCGGGCCAGTTCCTCGATGCCGGCGATGATCTTCTGGATCTGTTCGTGTCCGGCGAGAATGGCGTCGAGCATGACCGCTTCGGGGACTTCCTTGGCTCCCGCCTCGACCATGCAGATGGCGTCTTTCGTGCCAACGACGACGAGGTCGAAATCAGACTGCTCGCGCTCCTTCATCGTGGGGTTGAAGACGAAATTCCCGTCGATGCGTCCGACGCGGACGCCGCCCAGCGTGCTGTGGAACGGGATGGAGTTCACGGCCAGAGCGGCCGCGGCACCGTTGATCGCCAGGACGTCCGGGTCGTTTTCTCCGTCCGCGGAGAGGACGAGGCCCACGATCTGGGTTTCCAGGTTGAATCCTTCCGGAAAGAGCGGGCGGAAGGGGCGGTCGATCATGCGGGACGTGAGAATTTCCTTCTCGCTCGGGCGTCCTTCGCGCTTAAAGAACCCGCCCGGAATGCGTCCGGCAGCGTACTGATATTCCTTGTATTCGACCGTGAGAGGCAGGAAATCGACATCCCGGGCATCGTGGGAGTAACACGCCGTAACGAGTACCCACGTTCCCCCGCAGCGGACGAGCGCGGCGCCGTCGGCCTGCTTGGCGAGTTTGCCCGTCTCGATGGTCAGGGGCCGCCCGCCAACATCGACGGTTACGGATTCATGCATGAAAGATCCTTTCGACTCCTGAGGTTCCCAGACGCTAAAAAGCCGGGAACCTCATGGGGAGGCAGAGACATAATTAGGGGCTAAATAAGGGCTTCACGAGCAACGGCTCGAAAAGACCCCGCACTCGCCTCTGTCTTCGAGCACGGGGCCGAGTCCGCTGTTCTCCCCAAAGCCGATTCCTTGGGAAAAGTACCGAAGAGGACTTACTTGCGAAGGCCGAGCCGTTCGATCAGGGTCCGGTAACGCTCGAAGTCGCTCCGCTTCAAATAGTCGAGCAGACGGCGGCGCTGGCCGACCATTTTCAGAAGTCCCCGGCGGGAATGGTGGTCCTTGGCGTGGCTCTTGAAGTGGTCCGTGAGGCTTACGATGCGCTGTGAAAGGAGCGCAACCTGGACTTCAGGCGATCCCGTGTCTCCTTCATGACGGCGGTAAGCGGTGATCGTCTGCGCTTTCTGTGTCGTTAACTGGTTCAAGTCTCTATCCCTTTCATTAACTCTCGAACTCTCTAGTTTAGGAACATCATTTTCTGTGGTCAACTTTTGCCGCATCTTCGTGTTTGGTCCTGTCAGTCCACGAGCACGATTTTGGGGCGCGCGAGGACGACGGCCCCCCGCCCGAGCGGCTCGAGGTGCCCGAGGGCCACCAACTCGCCGCCAGCAGTCATCCGGATCCAGGAGGAGTGACCTCCTTCCTGTGGAGAGCGGATGGGCACGGCGTGGCCGAGCCTGACCTTGGCCGCCTCACTCGGAAGGAGCGTGACAGAAGGGAAGGGCAGCGGGATCTGGGATGTCGGAATCCAGAAAGCCCCCTCGAGAACCTGGGGGGTCCCTTTCCGGGCTTCCAACTCGGGCAAGGAAACGGAGTTTTCAATGCGGAAATTCCCGACGGAAAGGCGCCGCAGCCGTGTCAGGTGCGCGCCAAAGCCCAGTTCGTGTCCGACATCGTGAACCAGGGACCGGATGTATGTCCCGGAAGAGCACTGCACCGAGAAGACGGCACGGTCCTTCTCGAGCCCCTCGATGGAAAACGGACCGACACGAACCCTTTTTGAAAGAACGGGAACGGCCTCCCCTTTTCGGGCCATCTCGTAGAGTTTCCGCCCCCCGAACTTCTTGGCGGAAAACGGAGGCGGTGTTTGCTCGAACTCGCCCACGAAACGCGAGACCGCAGCCTCGAGATGCTCTCTTTCGGGAAACGGGCTTGGATGGGGAGACCCCACGACCATGCCTTCCCGGTCGTAGGTGTCCGTCTCGATTCCAAACAGCATTTCCCCTTCGTAGGTTTTGTCGAGTCCTGTCAGGAACGCCTGAAGCCTGGCGGCGGAGCGTCCGACACAGAGAACAAGGAGGCCCGTGGCAGCCGGATCCAGCGTTCCGGTGTGGCCGACGCGCCGGGTTCCGAGGATCCTCCTGACGGCGTCGACCACGTCGTGCGATGTGAGGCCCTCTGGTTTATCGACGAGGAGGAGTCCCGATGCGGCGTGGGAGGATGGCGGTGCAACGCTCATCGGCTGGTCTCGTGACTTTTTGTCTTCGGCGGGAGAACAGGGAGAATGCGTTCGACGAGAACTGGCAGCGCGGATTCGATGGTTCCCGAAAGACCGCACCCGGACGCGTTGCGGTGTCCCCCGCCCCCGAACGTGAGCGCCACGGAACGGATATCGACCGTTCCCTTGGACCGTAACGAACAGCGGAGTTCGTTCTCTTGCGGGGTCTCTCGAAGAAGGAGTGCGACCAGGACTCCCTCGATGGAGCGGGCGGTATTCACGAGGTTTTCGGCGTCGCCAGGGTTTGCCCCGCTCTCGGTCAGGAACCGCCGCGGCAATTCGACAGAGGCGATGCGGCCGTCCGCGTGGAGTTTCAGTGTCGAGAGGACGAGGTTCTCGAGCCGCATGGTGGACATCGATTTCGACTCGAAAAGGGCTTCGCTGACGGTGCCCGGTTCTACCCCGAGGGCGACCAGGCGAGCCCCCAGCGCGAGAGCCTTTGGGGTCGTGTTGCCATACCGGAAAGAGCCGGTGTCGGAAACGAGTGACACCCAGAGGTTGGTGGCAATGTCGAGAGTAATGGGCCAGCTTGCCTGGTCGAGGAGATCGGCGACGATTTCGCCAACGGCCGCGGCCGGAAGATCGATGAGATTGACCGTTCCGTAACGCGGATTGCCGGGGTGGTGGTCGATGTTGATGACCGTCCCATCGAGGAGGTTCGGGTACCCCGGGCGCGAGGAGTCGGGGCATTCCATGGTGACGATGGCGTCGTAGCCCTGTGGCCAGTCTGGCGGGAGCGTCTCAGAGATTTCGACCCTCTCGAGTCCAGGCAGGAAGTTGTAGGCCGATGACCACTCGTCGCGCATGATGATGCGCACGTCTTTTCCGGCAGCCGTCAGCGCGAGCGCGAGTCCAAGGGCCGAGCCCAGGGAATCACCGTCCGGATTGCGGTGACCGGTGATGAGAAAGCGGCGGCCTTCGGAAAGGCGGCGGATGGTCTCGTCGCGGTCGTGGGCGCTGTCTGCGCTCATGGCTCTGGACGATGTCACGGTTTCTCCTCTTCAGGCGCGGGTGGTTTCTGGATGGACCGGAGGAGTTCCTCGATACGAGCCCCGCGTTCGATGGAGCGATCCTCGACGAAGACGAGTTCTGGCGCGAATTTGAGGCCGCAGTTCCGTCCCACGAGTCCGCGGAGGTGCCCCTTGGCGTGGTTGAGAGCTTGAGTGGTTTTTTCGAACTGCTCGCCGGAGCCCAGGACCGAGACATAAACCTTGGCGTTCTTGAGGTCCGGGGTGATTTCGACGCCCGTAATCGTCGCAAAGCCGATGTTGGGGTCGCGCAGTTCCTCTCTCAGGAGCCGGGCGAGTTCGGCGCGGATGACATCCGAAACCTGGCGTGTGCGGCGGCTTTCTTTCATGTGGGGTCCTCTTCCCGGGCTTCTGTCCCGAGGTGGAAGCCGGCCCGGCCGGCCTCGCCGAAGGAGAGAAATTCGTGCTGAGCGGAGGAAATCTCGGCGCCGTTGTCCTCCGCATATGTCTCGGCGAAGTCGAATACGCGTTGCATGAGCGGCTCGAGTGCCTCGCGGCTGGGTCCCACCGCGGCCACACCAATGAGAGCACGCTGCCAGAGATCCTGATGGCCCACTTCCGCGGCCGAGATTTCGAATTCACCCCGCAGACGAGTCTTGAGCGGCCGCACAAAGGCACGCTTTTCTTTTAGACCGCGGCAGAAGGGCAGGTGGAAGTCAAAAACGGCGAGAGCAACCAGCATGTTTCTTTGGGGATGAGGGTGCGGACAGCCCGTTGCAGCCAATCAGGGTGCTTGGGGCTGTCCTTTTCCCATGTTTTCCCGAGACAGAACGTCTCAGGAGAGGGTCTGAGCGACTTCCTCGACGACAAAGGCCTCGATGACGTCTCCGACCTTGACATCTTGGAAGTTGGCAATGCCGATACCGCACTCGAAGCCGGTCTTCACCTCGGAGGCGTCGTCCTTGAAGCGTTTGAGCGAACCGATCTTGCCCTCGTAAATGACGCGGTTGTCCCTCAAGAGCCGGACAGAGGCAGAGCGAGGGATCGTGCCGTCCACAACCATGCAACCTGCAATGGTGCCGATCTTCGGGATCCTGAATGTGTCGCGAACCTCGGCGCGGCCGCGCGTCGTCTCCTTCTTGACCGTGTCGAGAAGACCGGCCATGGCTTTCTTCATGTCATCCACGAGTTCATAGATGACCGAATACATGCGGACCTCGACGCCGAGTTTGTCCGCCAACTCCTGGGCATTCCTCTCGGGCCGCACGTTGAACCCGATGATGATGGCTTCCGAGGCCGATGCCAGGTGGACATCGTTGACCGAAATGGCTCCCACGCCCGAGTGCAGAATGTTGACCTTGACCTTCTCGGTTGCAAGTTTTGCAACCGACTGAACGAGGACCTCCTCGGATCCGCCGACATCGGCCTTGAGGACGATGTTGAGTTCCTTCGCCTCGCCCTTGGCCATCCTGTTGTAAAGAGTCTCGAGTGACATCCGGACGGACTTCTCCTTGAGCGCTTCTTCCCGCTCCTTCTGGATGCGGAATTTGGCGATCTCGCGGGCTTTCTGTTCGTCCTCGACCACCTGGAAGACGTCTCCCGCGTTCGGGAGGTCGTCGAATCCCATGACTTCGACCGGGGTCGCCGGGCCGGCAAGTTCCAGCCGCCCGCCACGGTCGTCGAGCATCGACCGGACGCGGCCAACAGCCGCACCCGCGAAGAAATAGTCTCCAACCTCGAGGGTCCCCTGCTGGACGAGAACCGTCGCAAGAGTACCCTTGCCGGTTTCGCGCCGGGCTTCGAGGATGACACCCTTCGCCGTGCCCTCGGAGATACCCTTGAGTTCGAGCAAATCGGCCTGCAGCAGGATCATCTCGAGAAGTTGCTCAATGCCAACTCTCTTCTTGGCCGAGATCTCACAGGAAACCGTATCACCGCCGAAGTCCTCGACGAGAACGCCTTTCTCTGCGAGTTCCTGCTTGACCCGCGTGGCGTTGGCGCCGGGCTTGTCAATTTTGTTGATGGCCACCACGAGGGGAACCTTGGCCGCGCGAGCATGCGAAATGGCCTCGACCGTCTGGGGCATGACGCCATCGTCCGCGGCCACGACCAGAACGACGATGTCCGTGGCCTTCGCGCCGCGTGCACGCATCATCGTGAAGGCCTCGTGGCCAGGAGTATCGAGGAAGACGATCTTGCGTCCGTTGACCTCGACCCGGTAAGCACCAATGTGTTGCGTGATTCCTCCAGCCTCCCCCTCGGCGACATTTGCCTTGCGGATGGCGTCGAGGAGCGACGTTTTCCCGTGGTCGACGTGGCCCATGACGGTCACGACGGGAGCACGCGGAACGAGCTGTCCCTGTGAAACGCTCTTGTCACCAGCGGCGGCCATGTCGATGACGGCCTGCTGACGGGCCAGCTCGAGTTCTTCCTCGAACGAGACCACGGCCGCTTCTATGCCGAACTCCTTGGCTACTTCCGTGGCAACGTTCGGGTCGAGAGGCTGGTTGATTGTTGCCAGGATTCCGCGAGCCATGAAAGCCTTCATCAGGTCTTTGGCCAGGACGCCCAGCTTGTCGCTCAGTTCCTTGATGCTGACACCTTCGGAAAGGAAGACAGGCCCGGTCGGGGCGTTCTTCTTGACCGCGACGACATCTCCGGTCTGAGTTTCAATGGTCTTTTTGGAGGCTTTCCGCTGGGCCGACTTGGACATCGGCTTGGCGAGGCCGCTCTCTTCGTCGAAATCCGTCAACGGTGAGGGGACGTCTGAATAGTCATCGGGCTGATAGGTGCCGAGATACCCCTTGACGTTCTCTTCGAGGGCAGAGACCTCCTTCGTGCGCAGCTTTTTCGATGCCGGTTTCTTGGCCTCTTCCTTCTTCGCCGTGGAGACAGGTTTTGCGGCGTCCTTGCGGCGCTTTTCAGTGGAAGGGGGCGCCGGAGGGGCAACCGGGATGGACGACATGGGGCGTGCGAACGGCGCGTGCCTCGGGTGGGCCCCTTCCGCTCTCTGCGGACCGCCGGGACCCTGAGGTGCACGGGGCCCGCCGGGGCCAGGCGCGGGGCGGGGAGCAGGCGCTGGACGCGCTCCGCTTGCCATATCCCGTGTCGCCCTGACCGCCCGGAGGTTAGCTTCCGTGGGGGGAGCAACGACGGCCCGTCCAAGCCCGCCAGCTCCTCGTTGAGGGACTGGCGCTGGAGGCTGCGGCTGCGCCGTTGTCAATCTCTGTGGTGGTGCCTGCGGCCCTGCCTGGGGGGCATGGCCCACCGGGGGTCTCGGACCCTGGCCGTGAGTGTGCGCGTGATGCGGGGCCGCGTGGGGAGCCGTGGGTCTCGGGCCGCCGCCAGCGGGAGAAGGAGTGATGCGAGGGGCTGGCTGGACTGGCTGAACTGGGGCCTGTGGGGCGTGCGCCGGAGGCGCAGCGGGACCCGCGGAGACAGGAGGCACTGGTTGAATTGCTGCCGGCTGCGGCTGGGCCGGCTGCGGCTGCCTCAGCGACGAAATGGAAGTTTCTCCTGTTCGTCTCAGTAGGCGCCCCAGGGCCCCGGGAGGCATGGGCGGTTTTGCCGGAGCCTGTGGCTGTTGTGTCTGGGGAGGCGGAGTTGCCTTGGCAGCATCTCCGGCAGCCCTTCTTCCGCCTTCCTGCCGGTGCCCAGCCGTCTCTGGCCGGTGCCCCAGCCGTCCAGGACCCGTTCCGGGGGTCCCGTGTGCTCCCGGGACGGACCGGCGAGGGCCGGTGGCCGGACCGGGACTCGCACCCCTTGCTGGAGGCTGATGTTGGCCCGGCTGGCGAGCATGCACGGAGTGAGCAGGGCCTCTTTGGGCCGGGTGGGTGACGGCAGGTTTCTCAGAAGGCATAGGCGCTGGAGTGGGCGTCTGCACGGCAGGCGCGGCGGGTGTTGCGGGAGGAACGGGAGTGGCGGCCACTGGTTCGGAGACAGCCGGCTCCGCCCCCTCTTCCGCCGTTTTTGTTGTGGGCGCTGTCAGAACCGGTGCGGAAACCGCGGCGGGCTGTTCGGGGGATTCCTTCTCGCTTCGCTCGGGCAGTGCGGGCGCTGGCTTTGCTGGCGCCGGGACCTCGGTGGCAACTGAGGCGGCGGCAGATTCTTCCTGACGCGGCGCTTCTTCCACCAGGACCGGCATGGCTGCTGCCATTTCTGCCGGTGGCGGCGCTGCTTCGGCAACAGCATGCGGCTCCCCTGCGGGTGCCTTTTCTCCTGATATCGGAGAAACGGCCTCTGCCTTGACTTCGGCGGCTGCCGCGGAAACGGAACGAGGAACCTCGTGGACCTCGTCGACGGGAGGGGCAGCCTCGCGCGTTTCCAGGGGGACCGCCGAGAGGACCGGTTCCGAGACGGGCGGCTCCGGAACCGGCTCCGCCACGGGCTCGATAGCGGGCGCTCCAATCGCTGCCGTGAGGGATTCCTGCGCGGCCTCGACTGAGGCGGACGGAGCGGGTTCCGTGCCCGATAGGGCCTCGGCGGATGCGTCCGCGCCCCCGCCTGGCCGGTCAACGATCTTTATACGGCGGAGCGCGGTCCGTTCCGTTTTTGCCTTGGGCGGTGTTCCCGGCACCACCGCTGGTGCTGGCGGCGGGTTCTGTCTGACGATCAACGACTTCGGCGCCTGGGTCTTCCCTGTCAGGATGGCCTGCGCGGTTGACGGATCGAGGACAGAGTCGACGTTTTTCACGTCTACGCCAATGCCCTGAAGGAGGAACAAGACCTCCCGGGGGGGCTTGTTCATCATTCTCGCGAGTTCGGAAACCGTGAACTTTGCGGACATCGTCTTCACTACTTCAGATTCTCCGTCGCCGCCGTGGATGGATCCGTCTCGAGTTGGCCGGAATCGGATTCGTCATCCGCACTTGTTTCGAAGCTCTCCGGCTCTTCCTCGTCTTCGTCCGCGGGCGCGCTTTCGAACTCGCGGACTAGATCCAGCGCATCCTCTTTTGTCTGTTCGTCGATGTCGATGGCATTCCAGGCCGCGATGGCTTCCTCTGTGTCGGAAGTCCCGACGTCCAGGAATGACCCGACGGTCTCGATACCCTGATCTTGGACGGCTTCCAGGAAGTCGTCTGGCAAGCCATCGATCTCAGATAGCAGCGTCTCGCGCCGCTGCGATGCCAGTAGCATCCGTTGCAAGGCCTTGGCGACTTCTTCCTTGACCGTTCGCTCGCTCTTGATTTCGATGCGTGCGCCAATGAGTTCCGACGCCAGTCTCACGTTCTGCCCCCGTTTACCGATGGCCAGGGAGAGATGTTCGTCTTCCACGATGCACTCCAGGATGGGGACTCGCGAGACTGGCCGCCCCTCCTGGTCGTACTCCGCCTCGTCTTCGTCAGCCTGAGTCACCGACACCCTCGTGATCTTGGCCGGGGAAAGGGCATTCTGGGCGTAGGTGACGAGGTCTTCGGAGTACTGAATGATGTCGATCCTCTCCCCTCGCAGTTCCCGCATGATGGCCTGAACGCGGGCTCCGCGCATGCCAACGCACGCTCCGACAGGATCGACGTCGCGGTCACGTGAGAGGACCGCGACCTTCGCCCGCTCGCCCGGGCTCCTCACGCAGCCCTTCACGATGACGGATTCATCGTAAATCTCCGGGACCTCCATTCGCATGAGGCCCTTCAGGAGTTCCGGGGATGTCCGCGAGAGAATGAGCTGGGCTCCCTTTTGAGTCTTTTGAACATCAACGAGGACTCCGCGCACTCGTTCCCCTTGCGTGTAACGCTCGGCACGGGATTGCTGATCCTTGGGGATGACGGCCTCGGTCTTGCCGAGGTCGACGATCATGCTGCCCTTTTCGAAACGCTTGACCGTTCCCGTGATCAGCTCCCCAATTTTCGGGAAGTACTCGTTGTAAATGTTGTCGCGTTCGGCCTCTCGCACTTTCTGGTACAGAACCTGCTTGGCACTTTGCGCGGCAATGCGGCCTAGCCCCTCGGTAGAGCGGTAGTACCGGATCTCGTCGCCAATGTGGGCCTCCTCGAGGCGCGTCTCGACGGGGACGCCGTCCGGATCGTGAAAGATCCTCCACGGCTTGTCCGCCAGCTCGCCCGAAGTGACGAGGGCGGGAACTTCCTCCGCCAGAACCTCGATCCAGGGGAGCTTCAGTTCCTTTTCGCCCTCCGGCGGCACGGGGGCCGCAGGCACGGTTTGGCCGAGCGGGACGTCATCAGGGTCGAACGCGGGAGCCACCGGTTCGGCCTTCGTCTTCTTTTCCACGATGCGATAAGGAGTCCAGGCGGTGATCTCGCCGGTTTTCAGATCGAACCGGGCGGCCATCGCGCGCACTTTGTAGACGCGCCGGGCTGCCTGGGCCACGGCCTCCTCAAGGGCGGCCACGAGCCGGCTCCGGTCGATTTCCCGGTCGCGAGAAGCGGCCTCGAGCGCATCCTTGATCTCCTCGGCCCGCGTCGGGGGAGGGGCGGCCGGCTTGGCAGCCTTGGAGGCCTTCTGGGCCTTCCCTTTCGCGCCTGAGGCGCCACCGGATGCACTTTTGTTCGGGGCCTCGGTCAATGTCATTTCGCGTTTCTCCATCTGGACTCGTGTTCGGGGCGCTCTCTTCGCTCAACATTCCGCATTTTCAGAACTCCGGAATGAGCCGAGCGAGCTTGACGTCGCTGAACCGAACAGTGTAATGGCGATGCCTGTCCTCATCAAGAATCGTGAGGCTTTCGCCTTCTACTTTCTCGAGGACTCCCTTGATTCGAGCTGTCCCTTCGGTTGGAACGTTGAGCTGAACCCGGACCCTCTGTCCGCAAAAACGGACGCAGTCTCCAAGACTCCATAACGGCCGGTCTAGCCCTGGAGACGAGACTTCCAGTACGAAAGCCCCCAAATCGGGCAATTCCTCCAAAAACCCCTCGACCGCATGACTCGTGGACACACAATCTTCCAGGGACACTCCGCCCTCCCTGTCGATGTACAGGGTCAAGACCCCACGGCGCTTCTGGGGCCTCCAGTCAACATGACACAGTTCGAGTCCCAGATTTGAGACGATGGACTCTAGCTTTGCCGTGACTTCATTTCCAAAGGGGAGTGTGCGGTGAGATGTGACCAACTTTTCCTGCTGTGGTTTGGGGGGTGAGAGGGGGTTCCTGGGTTCTGATTTCCAACGCGTTTCGACCCTGGAGATAAAAGAACAGCGGGCCCTGGGCCCGCTCCTTTAGGAAATCCAAGGTCGGGGGAGAATACCAAATGAGGATTCACTCCTCAAGTGAAAGAGATTTCTCTTCTTGCGTCGTATCCTCAAAGGGCCTGGCATGAATCTTCCAGGCAGAGTTAACTGGTGCCGAAAAGGGCTCCAGGAGAGGTCAGTATCAGCTCACTCACCGTTGTAAGGCTCAACGACCCCGATAACGTTGAGTCGCTCACCAAGCCATGGCCCCCGCCCTCGGGTCTCGACCCTGGTCAAGATCCCTTCGTCACGATCAAACCGGAACCGGAAGACCTTCGTTTTTCGGCGCTTGAGTCTTCAGGTGAGGAGAAGTCCTCCCTTGGATGGGTGCTGGACCGGGAGCGGGCGGCGGCGCTTTCGGTCATCGCCCACCTCGTTCTCCTCCTTCTTTTTTTTGTGATGCCTCCCGCCAAACAGAGGCCAGCGGATGAGAAAGTTCCTGATCCTCTCGGCCTCGTCGAGCTTTTCAAGCCTCCTGAGATCCCGGAACGGATCCCTGTACAGTTCTTCCCTTCTCCGGGCCCCGCGGCGAAGGCACCGGGAATGAACCCGCTCCCCTCTGATGCCAACAGGCGAGCAAGCGGGGGAGACCCTTCGCTTCCGAAAGATATGACCCCAAAGGCGGTTCCCGAGCCCGGCATTCGTGATCTGGCACCGGGAAAGGAAGGGCAGCGGGAAGCGGCCGCGCAAAGCCGGGGCGCAGCGGAGGGAGAAGGCCAGTCCCGGGAGGGGCAAGAAACTCAGGCCAAGAACTCCAATTCGGCCGAGAAGCCAACTCAGATCGCCTCCGCGGAGCCTCTTCAGAAGCGGCTGTCTGGTTTGCCCAGTTCCGTCCTCTCCGGTCTGACCGCGGAGGGGGTGTCGAAATCGATGGCAAGCGGGCAGAGCGGGGAGGGCGGAGGTGGCTGGGAACGGGAAGGGGGATTTGTCGATAACGGCCCCCTGGCGTTTGATACCCAAGACTATGACTGGGGTCCGTATGCCGCTGAGATGCTCCGGAGGATCAAACGCCACTGGGAAGTCCCGACTCTCGCTTACTACGGAGTCAAGGGGCGGGTGGTCATCCGCTTTTATATCCGGCGTGATGGTCAGATCGAAGACATCCGGATCATCTCATCGTCGGGCATTCCTCCCTACGACAACGCGGCGTACCAGGCGATCAAGAACTCCAACCCGCTGCGCGGGCTGCCTCCTGATCTGGGAACCGATCGAGAAGGCGTTACCATTTCGTTCTTCTACAACATTCGCCCCGAAGACTACGCGGCGCGGTGACGAAGAAACGGGTTCTTTTGGGGCCGCGCCGAATAGGCATTTCCCCCGCGGGCACGAAAATTGCCGTTTCGTTTCTGACGATGATGAAGGAGACCATGAAAACCAAGACCAAAGTCCTATCAATCACAGCTCTCGTGGCGGGCGGTGTCGTTTTTGGAATGATCCTGGCGGGAAGCCTCGATCTCACGCGGGGTGCTTCGGCCGAACGCTCCTTGGCGCCAGCCTCGGGCGCTCCAGGAAAGACCGCCCCCGCGCCAGTCCCTCAGGGACACACGGCGGTTGCGGGGCTCCCTTCCTTCGCGGACCTGGCCGAACGTGTCATGCCTGCCGTCGTTTCCATCCGGTCCACGGATATCGTCAAGACGGAGACAAAAAAGCCATTCCATCGGTGGGGTGGTGGAGACGGGGAAAGCGGTCCGTTCGACTTCTTCTTCCCGCCTGACAGGCGCGGCCGCGGAAATCAAGAGGACGAGGATGAATACAAAGAGGAGTCCGGAGGCACCGGGTTCATCATCGAACCTGATGGGCTCATCCTCACCAACAATCACGTGGTCGAGGGGGCTGACAAAGTAGAAGTCACCGTTGGCGAAAAAGATATCTTTGAGGCCAAAATTATCGGCCGCGATCCTGCAACCGACCTCGCGTTGATCAAGATCGAGGGGGACAAGCCGTTCCCGACAGTGAAGATCGGGGATGCCAACAAGCTTCGCCCGGGAGATTGGGCTATGGCTATCGGCGATCCTTTGAGGTTCGAGAAAACCGTGACGGTGGGCGTGATTTCCGGAAAGGGCCGGCAGGCTGGACTTTCCCGCGCCACCCAGAACTTCGAGAACCTCATCCAGACGGACGCCGCGATCAACTTCGGGAACTCGGGCGGCCCGCTCGTGAACGTCTATGGAGAGGTCGTGGGAATCAACACCGCGATTTCCCGCTTTGCACAGAACATCGGGTTCGCCGTACCCATCAACGTTGCCCAGGCTCTCCTGCCCCAGTTGAAGAAAGGCAAGGTGGTCAGGGGATTCCTTGGGGTCACGATTGCTCCGATCGACAAGAGTTACCAGGAAGCTTTCGGTCTGAAATCTGACGAAGGTGTTCTCGTCCAGTCGGTCGAGAAGGGCATGCCCGCGGAGAAGGCCGGGCTTCGCCACGGAGACGTCATCACAAAAGTGGACAGCGTGACGGTCAAGACGAACCGGGACCTGATCGACTACATCTCGAGCAAGTCCCCGGGAACGAAGGTCACGATTGCCTTCATCCGCGAAGGCAAGGAAAAGACGGCTGTTGCCACTCTCGAGACCCGGGATGTCGAGGGAGAACGCGCCGAGACGTCTGAAAAGGAAACGGAAGCCAAGGACACGATTGGGATAAGCGTTCAGAACCTGACGCCAGTTTTGAGAAGAAATTACCAGATCGACAAGAGCGCCATCACGGGTGTCGTCGTTACAAACGTCAAGAACGTGTCACCGGCGGCTGACGCCAACTTGGCCGAGGGAGATGTCATCGTCGAAGTGAACGGCGTGGAAGTGGAAAGCGTGGACCAGTACCAGGCGGAGATGAAAAAGACCTCGAACGCGAAGTGGGTTCGTTTTTACGTCCTGCGCTCACTTCCTCGTCCTCAGAACTTCATCGCCGCGGTGAAAATCGAAAAGAAGTAGTGGAGGGGGATTGCAGGGGCGGACACGAAGAGATTTGTGTCCGCCCCGGGCTCATGATTGCCTGGTCCCACCCATCCCCGGCCGGGTTTACCATTCGCGGAGAGCATTCGCCCCCTTCCGGTAAGCCCGTGCTCCATTTTCTGCACGGCAACGGTTACTGCGGCCGGGTCTACTGGCCGATGCTACGCATCCTCGAAGCCAGCTTCGACATTTTCGTGAGCGACATGCAAGGCCATGGTGATACCGGTCACGGGGGCCGCTTTCGTGGATGGAACCGTACGGCCGAACTGGTGCTCGATGCCTGGCATGCCAGGGCAGGTGCTTTTGGCGGCGCGCCCCGCTTCGCTCTGGGGCACAGCTTCGGCGGCGTCATTACGAGTCTGATTCTGGCCGGCGCTCCCGGGGAATTCCAGCGCGCCATGCTGCTCGATCCCGTGCTGTTTACTCCCATCATGATAGGAGTCATGGCTCTTTCGGATGTTGCCGGGCTCTATCACCTCAACACGATGGCAAGGAAAGCCCGAAAACGCCGGAGTCACTGGCCCGACCGCGTTTCTGCAAGGAGCTACCTCTGCGAACGCGGCATGTTCAGGGGGTGGACGCCAGAAGCCCTGGATTCTTACGTTGAATATGCGCTGAGGGAGAGCCCTGGCGGGGGGGTCGAGTTGAAGTGTCAGCCGGGGCGCGAGGCGGAGATTTTCGGCTCTTTTCCGCGGCGGCTCTGGAAATCACTGGCCCGGGTGAAAACCCCTGTCCGCGTCGAATATGGAGAGGCCAGCTATCCGTTCGTTGCCGCGGCTGTAAAACGCTGGCAGACGATCAATCCGGCTGTCAGCAGCGCACGCGTCCCCGGCGGTCACTGTTTCATGCAGCAGTATCCCGAGGCCGCGGCTGAACGGGTGAAAACGTTCTTTCTGTCATGAAGGGATCCCTGGGGGGGGGGGCGAAGCCGCGAGGTTCTGGGCCGGCAGAAAGTCGTGACGGTTGGCCCGCACGACACGTCCCGTTTCCTCCCGGATGACGCGTTCGTAAAAAGCATCCCGTTCGAAAGGCTCACGGCCGGCGCCACGGATGAGGCTTTCTATCTGTTCTCTCGTGAGTCCGGATTCTGTTTCCGCCCCCGCCGCATGGGTGATGGTCTCCTCGGTGATGGTTCCGACGAGGTCGTCCGCGCCCATGTGGAGGGCGACCGAAGCCAGTTTTTCACCGATCTGCACCCAGTAAGCCTTGATGTGATCGACGTTGTCGAGCAAGAGCCGCGCCACGGCAATCACTCGAAGGTCCAGCAGGGCGGTGGACGGCTTCAGGTGCGGGAACTGAGTGCCATCGGGGTGGAACGCCAGTGGTATGAGCCCGAGGAATCCCTTGGTTTCGTCTTGAAGGTCACGAATCCTGATGAGGTGGTCGACCCGTTCCTCCGGAGTCTCGACACTTCCGTAGAGCATGGTGACATTCGTCGGGACGCCTGCCAGGTGGCAGTCCCGGGCGATATCTAGCCACTCTTCGCCAGTGATCTTGTTGGTGCAGATGATGTCACGCACCCGCCGGGCGAAGATCTCGGCGCCGCCGCCGGGACAGGAATCCATGCCCGCCTCTTTCAGCTCCAGGATCACTTCTTTTAGCGGTTTTTTTGCGATTCGCGCGATCCAGTCGAGTTCAACCATCGTCCAGGCCTTCAGATGAACCCCCGGGAACCGATCGCGCAGGGCTCTCATGAGGCCGGTGTAATAGCTGTAGGGCAAGGTCGGGTGAAGCCCGCCAACGATGTGGAGTTCGGTGATGCCGTCGTGCCAACCCAGAGCCGCCTCGGCAACGGCCTCCTCGATGGCCAGCGTGTACCCGCCGGGCGTTCCAGGCTTTCGGGCCCAGGCACAAAGGCCACAATCGACCCAGCAGAGATTGGTCGGGTTGAGGTAACGGTTCACGTTGTAGAAGCCGAAGTTGCCGTTCTTCTTCTCGCGAACCCAGTTTGCGAGAAGGCCAAGACCATGAAAGTCTGGTGTTGCGAAGAGGAGAAGCCCATCCTCGAACGAGAGGCGCTCCCCCGACAGGACCTTTGCCGCCACGGGTTCGAGGGGTGTGCCGCTCACGTGTTCGGTCAGGAAGTCAGCGGTGGGGGAAAAGGCATCCATGGATCGCGTTTCGAATACGCGCTTCATCCGCGCGCGGATTCCGGATGTACTCTAGTTCTCGATATCAGATTCAGACGACGGCCGGGAGATCTGCGGCGGAACCCTCTGTTCCTGCACGGCTTGGGGATGAAGCTCGTCGTGGCGGCCCTTGTAACGGTCGTAGCAGGTCTCGCAGTAATTGAAGTCGGGGCGGAAAACGAAATCGGAGACCGTGCCAACGGCAAGGAGCTGGTTCGCCGGTTCCCCGCAACAATCACAGATTCCGCTGGTTCGCATGAGTTTCCAAACAGGTCCTGACATCTCCTCGAGTTTAGCGCAGAAATCCATGTGCCACGGGAACCAAGAGCCCTCCGGGGAAGGGCAAGTCTCTGGAGATAGAATGCGGCCGAAGGGGATTGTGAAAGGCGCGGCCGGGAAAGCGATTCTGGCATTTCTTCTTGGTGCGGGCAGTGCCTCGTGGGTGATCGTCAACCTCGCCGCGGAGGGGAGTTCGGCAACACTTCTCTTGGCGATTCTTGCCGCCGCCGTGTTTCTTCTTTTGCCGTTCTTTTCCCTCGAGTTTGCTCTCTTGGCTCTCTCTTTTTGCTCCGGATTCCTCCCGGGACTTCCCAGGCTCTTCGGTGACTCGTCTCCTTCGCTCTTCCTTGCGGCGGTGTGCGCGTTTACGGGGGGAGCCATGGCGAGGTTGTTGTCCCGCGGCGAATCGACCGCGCTGCCCGCCTCCCTCTGGAAATGGGGCGGCGCCTTTCTTTTCGTGGCTGCCGTCTCTGCCGTGGCCTCGGCCGTTCGGGGGCACACACTCTTCTTCCTCCTTCGCGGGGGGGTGGACCCCCATGTTGTCAACTCTCTCGGAATGACAGCCTCGGACCGGGCTCTGGCCGCGGGGACTCTGTTCCTCTGTTACGCGGTTTTGCTGCCCCTGGCGGCTGTCTTTGTCTGGTATTTCGAGAATGGAGGCCGGTTCTCCCCGGCCCATCTGGCCGTGCTCGCCGCGGTTTCGGCGTCTTTTGGAGTCTTGGTATCCATGGGGTTTCGCATCCAGCCCGATGCCTTTTGGGTAAAGGCAGAACGCGTTGCGGGGCTGATGACGGATCCCAATGCGCTTGGCATCAGTCTCGCGCTTCTGGCGCCTCTCGTGGTGGCGGGTCTCTATCAGGGGAGAGGGCTGCGGATTCTTTCGCTCGTGAGCCTGGTTCTTCTCCTCTTTGCACTGGAGAAGTCGGGATCTCGCTCTGGCTTTCTGGCCGTTCTTCTAGCTGCTGTCGCCGTTTCAGCGGGAGTGTTCCGCCGGGGGGGAGCCGCGCGAGGGAAGCTCGTGCTGGTGATGGGCGTGGCGGGGGTGGTTGTCCTGGGGGCTGTATTCATAAATCCTGGCCGGAGTCAGTCCGTGGCAGCTGGAGGGCTGGTTTCGAGGCTTTCCGCCGTGGTCCAGTCGGGTTCGATTCAAAAGGTCTCAAATCAGCGAAATCTGTTTTGGCCGGCCGCGTTTCACATGATCGAAAGCGAACCGCTTTCAGGCTGCGGACTCGGAGGATTCCCGTTCGAGTTTCCGGTCTTTTTCGAGTCTCGGTTCGGACCGGCGACGTTCACGGATAACACCACTAATGGGTTTCTGGATATCGCGGCGGAGTGCGGACTGCCGGCGCTCTTGCTGGCTCTCCTGGCGGCAGGGCCCGTCGTTTTCGGGTCGCTCCAGGTCGTGCTCTCGAAGGAGGCCGTGCGCCCCGAGGCGTGCGCCAGCGCGGCCTCGCTTCTCGGTTTTGCCGGGGTGCTCTTCACGGGCTCTCACATCCGGAATCTTGAGGTTGGGGTCCTTGCCGCGCTGGCCGCTGCCGCCGTTCTGGGGTCGATGAAAGCCGAACAGGCGCTGCCGGCGCCCGGGGCCAGCTCCTTCAGATTTGGTGCGTGGATCCTCATCCTGGCCAGTCCGCTCGCCGCGAGCCTATCTCTGCTACAGACCCGGGGAATCGACCGGGCTTTTGGGAAAGAAGTCTGGATGGGGCTCTATCCGGCCGAGTCCGGAAGAGAAGGGACGCGGATGAGAAGCTGGAATTGGATGGGGCCGGTCGTTTTCAGACGTATACGAGATGGTGAGACCTACATTCGTTTCCAGTTTCAGAACGCGCGTCCTGATTCTTCATTGCTTGCCGCCGTTCTCGATCTGGACGGACGGGCCTTTGCCGCGATTAGCCTGGGCCCCGGGGAAACGGGACAGTTCCGGGTGGGACCCATCCGCCGGGGAACCCAAGTGATGCGGATCGCCTTTGACTCCCCATTTGTCCCGCGTGACTCTTACGGGGGACGCGACTCACGGCGTCTCAGCGCCGTGTTCATCCCCTGCCTGGAGTGAGAGGACGGCTGTGTTTCTTGACCGAGTCACTCGTGCGCTTGCCGCATCTGTCGCCTGGATGGCGGCAGCGGCCGTAGCCATGCCGTTCCTTCTGCCGCCGTCACCCGCTTACCGGACTCTCGTCGCGGGGCTCGCCGCTGTGTTGTTCTTTCTCGCCCTGGCGCTTCCCCGGGCTGCGTTCGTGATCGCCCTGTCTTGTGTGGCGTGCTCGGGCACCGCGGCCCTGGCGTTCGGTGCCCCGGAGCCCGCGGGAGCGGGAGCGGTCGTGGCGGCGGGATACCTGGCCGGGTCGGCGGTTCGTTCGATTTACGATATTGATACGTCTCCATTCGGGTTGCCGCTGCTGCCTCTCTGGCGCTCGTTTCTCACCGTTTCCTGCGTTTCGGCGCTCTCCGCCGTGGTTTGTGTGCAGACGTCGTTCTTGCTTTCCCGCGGTGTCCCTCCGCCGCGCATCATTAACGGTGCCGGGGACGATTCGGGCCATGCGCTCACGGCCATTGTCGCGGCTCTTTCGTCGATCGCCGTGGCGGCCGGGTTCCACCGCGCGGCGGGACGCCTTCAGCGTGACGGGAAGGGGAGGCGAGTGATTGACGGAGCGTTGATGCTTCTCGCCATTCTGGGGGGTGGTGTCGCCCTTTTTCAGAAGTTCGATGTGCTGCCGTACTTGCGGGCGGAGCGGTGGAGAGAGATGGGAAGAGTGCAGTCGATCTTCAGTGATCCCTCCGCGGCGGGTGTGGCGGCGGCTCTCTTACTCGTACCCGTTCTCTCCCTCGTTCCCGTTTCTTCCTGGAAGCTTCGGTTCCTTTCGGTTGTCACCGCCGTTTCCCTGTTTGGGTTGATTGGTGATGCGGGGTCCCGGGCCGGATTCATGGGTGCCCTGGCAGGGTGCGGCTTGTTTATCCTCGCGCTTTTCATTCGGTATCTGGGCGGCGAGAGCCCGGGGATGAAACAGCGTGTCGTCCGTGCGGCGGGGGCCCTGCTGGTCCTTCTGGGAATCGGGACGGCGCTGGCGCTTTCCCTCCCCTCCGCGGGGACGCACGGGTCGGTCCTCCTCTCTCGCATCGAGGCGATGTTCGCGAAAGACAAGGTTCCGCGGGATGGCAGCGGGAACCGGTTGCAGCTTTACGAAGGGGCTTTCGAGATTTTTCGGGAGCACCCGGTGGCTGGGAGCGGGCTCGGCACGTTCCGTTTCGAATACCCGAAGACAGTCACCGGGAAAGGTTTCCCCCAGGACAACCCGCCATCCCTTTATCTGGGTGTTCTTTCTGAAATGGGGCTTGCGGGGGGCGTGATTCTGGCTCTCTTGCTTCTGGGGATCGTGAGGGGGAGCGGCGGAGCCCTCACGTTCGATGCCCCGCGCGAATCGCTTTCTGAAGCGGCCGCCGCGAGTTCGATCATGGCGCTCATTGTGGTGTTCCTTTTTGGTTCCCATTTGCTTTATCCGGAGATCGCCGCATTGATGGGTGTCCTGACGGCCAGGCTGACGATTCCGGAAGAGGGGAGAACGAACAAATTCCTTCATTCGGTAACACCCGTGGCTCTGGCGGGGGTCATCGTGCTTCTCGCTGGCGGGGTCGTCGCGCGTGGCCAGGAGACCTGGAGTCCCAAGAGCGCTCTGGAGTTCTCACCGTCAGCGGGGGTGTTCGCGGTGGAAACCGAGCCGGATGGGCGGCGTTTCCGGTGGACGGGGAGAGCGATGGTCGAGGCGGTTTCCTTGCCAAGTCCGGGTCTTCTTTCGCTTGCCGTAAGCAACCCGAGGCCGGATGGGCTTGCCGTTGACGTGGAAGTCTCTTATGACGATGTTCTTCGGGGACATGTCAGCCTGAAGCCAGGTCCCTGGAGCCGGCTTCAGCTTCCGGTTCGAGGCTCGGGAGTTCTGAGACTGCGGGTCTCCCCCGTGCTGCGGCCGTCCAATCGCATGGACCGGCGGACTCTGGGAATCGCGATAGGCGAGAGGATCGACTTCGTTTTGGAAGGAGGATCGCGCGGGCGGCCGTGACCGAGATCCGAACGCTCTCGAATGATCCGAGTGCTCCCATCAGAACTTACAGGGTCGAGGGATGGCTCGGAGCGTGCCTTGCCGGATTCTTGATGGCGTGCGGGACGGCGGTTGCCGTGGGACTCGCGGTTGCTCCGGACATGATCGACACGATCTCCCGGCAAGCGTCGCGTTTTGCTCTGAGAGAGAGCGCCGCCAGATCTCACGAGGCCCTTGCGTCGGTTCAGCGCCGCTACGAGTCCGTGATCCGGCAGCTTGCACAGGACGAACTCTTCCTGGCGCGCGTGGCCGCGATGAGTGGAGTTCCCATCCCAGAGGAGATTCCTGGTGTCGAGGATCCAGGGGAAGGCGGCAGAGGTGCAGAGACTCTGGAGTCGCGCATTCTGACGATCACAACCCGTTTGCGGTCCCTCGAGTTCTTGAGGCGGGAGATTGCGGCGGCGCCCGCGCGAGACGGTTCCTTGATCCCCTCCCGGTCGCCGGTGGAGGTCTCTTCCGCAGTCCCGGTTCTGGTTTATGGACGTTCGATATCACCCGTCACTCGAGGCCCGGAGTTCTTCCCCGGTCTCTTGCTCGGTGTTCCTCGAGGAACCTTCATCCTGGCTCCGGCGGACGGTACAGTGATCTTCCAGGGCAGTGTCCCGGCGAGCCTCGGTGCCAGGTGGCGCTCCCTCGGCCAAGTTCTGCTCTTGGGGCACGGGCCAGGCATGCGCACCGTCTACGGTCACATCGAGAAGGCGCTGGTGAAGCGAGGGCAGAAGGTGCGCCGGGGGCAGCGGATCGGAATTGCGGGCACCCCTGATTTCGGTACGGGTAACCGGGTCTATTACGGTGTGTTTACGCGGATTGGGGGCGGCTTCGTGCCAGCGGATCCCCGGATTTATGTCCTCGATGCGAACTGGATCAGCATGCAAGAACTCCGCTCCCGGCCGAAGCCGCCCGCGGAGACCTATCTCTCCTCCGACTTCCATTGAGAGAGCAGCCGCCCGATCTCTCGGGCTTCGGAGGCGTCATTCCCGAAGTGCGGTGAGAAACGCAGGAGTCCCTCTCGCGCTGAAACGGCGACACGGTTTTGTTCGAGGAAGGCTGCGGCGGATCGTGCGTCTCTCCCAGCCGGAGGCCGGGCGGCCAGGATTCCAGCGTGAGGGGAGTCATGGAAGAGAAGAGGAGTGAATCCGGCGTTTTCGAGTTCCCCTTTCAAGATGAAGAGGATCTCTCGAACGCGGCGCGAGATGGTTTCAAGGCCCGTCTCGAGAATCAAGGAGAGAGAACCGGAAAGGGCCGCGAGGCCTGGCATGGGCAGCGCGCCCGGTTCGAACTTCCGGCCATTCTCCAGATAGGCGGGGTTCTCGTTTGCGGCGAACGTTCCGATTCTGCGGTCGAGGTTGGCCCAGCCGGGGGGCGGATTCACGTGGCGCCGAAAACCGGGCCGTGTGTAGAGGAGTCCACAACCCTCGGGGCCCAGCATCCATTTGTGTCCGTCTGCTGAAAGGAAGTCGACGTTTGAGGACGTAACGTCAATGGGGATCACGCCCGCCGCCTGGATTGCGTCGAGACCGAAGAAGATCCCCCTGGACTTACAGAAAGCCCCAATCTCTTGTGCCGGAGCAAGAAAGCCCGTGTGGAACGAGACAAGGGAGACGGCGACAAGGCGCGTGCGTGGGGTTGTCAGCTGGATGACGTCTTCGACGCTGAAGGCGCCATCCCGGGTTTGTATACGGCGAACCGTCACGCCGAGACGCTCGAGGGATAGCCAGGGAGTGAGATTTGCTGGGAACTCCGAAGATGTGGTGATGATCTCGTTCCCGGGTTGCCATGGCAAACCCTGGGCCATCATGGAGAGACCGGCCGTCGTGTTGGGAACGATGGAAATCGACGAGGCGCCGCCGGCGTCTTGGCTGGCGCCGATGAGGCGGGCGGCCAGGCGGCGGAACGCCTCTACCTGCTTTTGCGAGTCTCTGAAAGCCAGCGAGCCGTCTTGCGAGAGGACGCGAGCATATTCAGCCATCGCGCCGATGGCTCTTTGGGGGAGAGGAGCGACGGCCGCGTGGTTGAAATGGATGCCGTGGCGGCGGGAAGGGAATTCTTGATCGAGGGAGGCGGGGGAGAAATCCATGGTGGCGTGCCGTCAGAAAGCTCTTTGTGTTTTTACGAAGTTCTCGAGGTTTTGGTGGACTTCCTGCATGGAATCGCCCCCGGTCTTTTCCAGAAGAGCGTTGGCCAGAACGAATGCGAGCATGGATTCGGCGATCACGCCGCAAGCTGGAACGGCCGTGACATCCGAGCGTTCGTACTGTGCGCGGACGGGGGATTTTGAATCGATGTCGATGGACGGAAGGCCATTTCGAAGTGTGGAAATGGGTTTCTGGAAGAGGGTAACGAGGATGGGTTCTCCGTTTGTCATGCCGCCTTCCAGGCCACCGGCCCGGTTCGTTTCGCGAGTGAAGCCAGAGCCTTCGGTGAATCCGATGGCATCGTGGGCACTTGATCCGAAGCGGTAGGCGTTCTCAATTCCGTCGCCGATGGAAATCGCCTTCACCGACGGAATGGAGAGGAGGGCTTGGCCGATGAGTCCATCGAGTTTGCGGTCCCAGGAGACGTGGGATCCCAGGCCAGGAGGGACGCCGCGGGCGCCAACGAGAATTGTGCCGCCCAGGGTGTCTCCCGTCTTGAAAGCCTCGTCGATCAGTCGAATTGCTTTCTCCTCGACGCGGCGGTCCACGAGTCTGAGAGGGGAAGCCTCCTCAACGGCACGCAAGTTCTCGAAAGTGAACCCCTCGGGTGGTGCGGGGACTCGGCAGGAGCCGATGGAGAGAACGCCGCTGAGGATTTCGGTACCGCATGCGGCGAGGAGGATCTTGAGCACGGAACCCGCGGCGACGCGGGCGGCAGTCTCACGGGCGCTCGCGCGTTCGAGAATGTCGCGCAGGTCGCGGCGGCCGTATTTGAGCCCCCCGGCAAGATCGGCATGGCCAGGCCGAGGGGCGGAAAGCCGGCGTTTTTCGGCGGCTGCGGGGTCGATGGCAGCCGGGCCCATCACGCGTTCCCAGACGGCGTGATCCCGGTTTTCGATTTCGAGGCAGAGCGGTCCACCGAGGGTCTCGCCACCGCGAAGCCCCCCCGTGAATTTGACGGTGTCTTTCTCGATCTTCATGCGCCCGCCACGTCCGTAGCCATGCTGGCGGCGCGCGAGTTCACGGTTGATGAGACCAATGTCTACATGAAGGCCCGCGGGGAGTCCGGAGATGATGGCGGTAAGCCGGGGACCATGGGATTCCCCGGCGGTGGAAATCTGCAGCCGGCTCATTGGGGGGCGCGAGTCAACGGAGGGCAGCCGTGAGGAGTTGCTTGAGTCCCGCGAAACGCTTTTCGTAGTCGCGCCGGGACCGCCGGATCACTTCGTACGCCTCCTCGCGGCCGTAGATGTGTGTGATCTCGACGTGCTGATGAATGGAATCGGGAGCCTGTTTGTAGGTCAAGAAATAGTGTTTCAGGCGTTCGGTCAGGGCGTGAGGAAGTTGATAGATCTCCCGGAGTGCACCGTACACCGCGTCTCCCTCCAGGACAGCGACGATCTTGTCGTCGGCTTCATGTCCGTCGATCATGCGGAGGCCGCCAATGGGAATGGCCTCGAGGATGATGTCGCCGTGACTGATGTCCTTCTCGGAGAGAACACAGATGTCGAGGGGATCTCCGTCCCCCACGATTCCCTCGCGCCCCGTGCGCTGAGCGCAGAAGGCCCCGTTTTCCTCTCCGCAGTATGTCTGCGGGAGGAAGCCGTAGAGAGTGGGGTAGACGTTCGAGAACTTCTGCGGACGGTCCACCTTGAGATAACCGCTGGACTTGTCGAGTTCGTACTTGACGGTGTCCGTTGGAACGATCTCAATGAACGCGTGGACTTTTTCAGGAGCCTCGTCGCCGATGGAGATCCCATGCCACGGATGCGGACGATAAAGTAGGGAGAGGAGTTCCCAGATGGGTTCTGGTTTCTCGGACGTCATGTATCCTAAGCTAGCAGATGGAAGGGAAATCCCATAGGCCTGCTGGGAGCAAGAAAATGGAGATGTTTCACGTTCCGGCGCCCTTCCCTGCCGGCGAGTTTTATCTTTTCCCGCGGGAAAGCGAGTCTGCCGGGGCGCTGTGGGCGGACTGACTTCGGGTTATTCTCACGAAATCCATCTCCTCGGGGAGATTCCTGAATCACGGAGCATGCCCGGCCAGCGTGTTCCCATTCGAACGTCATCAAGAAAAGGAAACATGCATGGCTAGCCCAAACTACTCATACGAAAAACGGCAGAAGGATCTCGCCAAGAAGCGAAAGCAAGAAGAAAAGAGACAGCGCAAGGCCGAAAAGAAGTCCAGCACCGGGCTGAAAACGGAAACTGAATCCACGGACGCGGATGAAACGCCTGCTCCAGAAGAAGGAGAGGCTCCAAAGGAGTGAGGATCTAGAGCGGCGTCCCTTGAGCGTCCAAAGGTCCGGCGCTACGTCTGGGTTGGACAGCCTCCTGGAGGAGGCCCAGTTCAGACATGTCTGGAAGCCGCCGAGTTGAACCTTGGGCAAGCGACCGTTTGCCAAAGCGCCAGCGGTTTTTCTCGAGCCAGCCGTCGATGAAAACACGGCTCCCAACAATGACGCCCTCGGAGAGGTGGCGGATGCGATGCTGGAGCGCCACTCCCACAGGGATCTGGCCCCCCCCGGATGCTACTCCCCCGGCCTCTTCGCGGCTGAAGCCCCGGCGGACCGGGCTTTCCTCTCCATTTGAGTAGAGCAGCCGCCGGTACTCCGCCTGGATGTCCTTCCAGGATCCCCGTTTCCAGGAGACGAGGCTCTTGATTCCCGCCCTAGCGGACTCCCCTCCAGAGACGGCCTCGGCGTAGCCACAGAAGCGGTACTCAGCAGGATCGCTGACGATGCCAGCGCGTATGGGGTTCA
>JADHED010000674.1_pt1 | contig 36879 bp, 22 predicted proteins | sample 8952041 | NCBI WGS metagenome assembly JADHED01 (sample SAMN16124423, study PRJNA663239) | bioreactor sludge metagenome | isolation source: sludge (control) | place: India:Bengaluru | collected 2018-09-08 | reverse complement strand
CGTGGGGGCACGACGGGGGCGTGGGCGGGCGACGGGACGTGGCGGCATGGCGCTCACCTGCGGGAACGGGGGATCCCTGGCGCGGGCGTGGCGCCCGTCGCGATCGCCAGGTCGCGACGGGCCGCCTCGACGGCGTCGGTCAGCGCGTCGAGATCCGGCACGGCCGCGGCATCGGCCACCAGGGTGAGGTGCAGCACCTGGTCGTAGGTGAGCAGCGCCACGTTCAGGCCGGTCTCGAACGCCAGCGGCACGAACGGCTGGTGCGCGAGCACGCGGTGGCCGAGGCAGTAGAGCGGCACCGGCGGCCCGGGGACGTTGGTGCACACCAGGTTCGCCGTGAGGAACCTCGCCGATCGCAGCGGCGCCGACCACGAGAGGACGCCGGGCGACGCGGCGAGCGACAGCGCCGCGCCGTAGACGGCCGCGGGGACGACGTCCACGAGATCGGCCGCGCGGTCCACGAGATCGGCCAGCCCCACCCGCTTCATGGCGGCGGTGCGCGCGACGGTGGCCTCGAGGCGGTCCTGTGGGGCGCCGTCGAACGGGATCTCGACGGGGATCATCGAGACGCGGTTGCCGAGCAGGTGCCGCTCGTCGTCGCGCCGGACGTTCACGGGCACGAGCACGCGGAGGGCGTGGCCGGAGACGTCGGTGCCCAGCCGCGCGAGCCAGCGGCCGAGCCCGGCCGCGAGCGCCGCGAGCACGACGTCGTTGACCGTGGCGCCCGCCGGCCGGCCGATCGCGCGCAGATCGGCCACCGGCCACCGCAGGAACGCGAGCCGTCGCGCGCCGGTCAGCGTGCGGTTGAACGGCAGGCGGCGCACCGGCTGCCTCGCCGCGCCGGCCAGCGTCGTCGTCGTGTCCACGGCGCGGGCGACGATCTCGCGCCACGACGCGCGCAGCGCGCCGACCGATCGCAGCAACGCCTCGCCGGCCGCGAGTCCCGTCGCCGCCGCCTCGCGCACCGCCTCCACCACGAGGGCGACGTCGCCGGCGTCGCGCGGGACTTCGGGCGGGGCCGGCGCCGGGCGGGTGCGGCCGTCGGGCGTGAGGTCGAACACCTGGTGCATCAGCTCGACGCCCGACACGCCGTCGACCAGGCAGTGGTGCACCCGCGAGACGATCGCGCTGCGGCCTCCGCGGAGCCCGCGCAGCACGTGGAGATCCCAGAGGGGGCGGTCGCGCGGCAGGCGTTCGGCGAGCAGGGCCGCCGCACGGCTGCGCAGCGCCGCGTCGTCGCCGGGGGCGTCGACGCTCGACTCGACCACGTGGCGGGCGATGTCGAAGGCCGTGTCGCGTTCCCACAACGGGTGGCCGACCCCGAGGGGCGGCGCCGAGACGCGCTGCCGGTAGCGGGGCGTGTCGAGGAGGCGCGGGCCGAGCCGCGCGGCGAGCGCCGCGGCGGTCACGTCGCCGTCGACGAGGCTGATGCCGCCGACGTGCAGCGGGGCCTCCTGCGTCTCGAGGTGCAGGAACGCGGCGTCGAGCGCGCCGAGGCGGCGGGGGAGCTGTCGTGGCACCACGGGCAGGCGGGCCGGGTCAGGACGCGCGCCGCACGTCGCGGGCCAGCGGCGGGGCGCCTGGCGCCTCGACGGGCGCGTCGCCCGACAGCAGGTCCGTCACGAGCACGTAGCAGCGGTCGACGGTCTGCCGGAAGTCGGCGCGCGTGCGGGCGGCGAAGCCCAGCGCCTCGTCGACGACGCCCGCCAGGGCGGGCGGCACGAGCGGAAGGGCCCGGCTCGCGCTGCGCGCGCCGCCCTCGAGCCACGACGCCACCGTGTCGACGGTGCCGAACGTGTTGTCGAAGGTGGCCTTGCCGAGGTCGAGCGCGAGTTGCGCGAGGGCACTCGGGGTGATCACGCAGTCCTCCCGGGAGTGGACGGCCGTGCCAGGGTGTCGCCGGATCCGGCCAAGAGCATACACCGGCAGGCGCCCGGCCCCGCGGGCGGCGTGATGTGCTAGCGTGGCCGCTCTCCCGGAGGTCGCTGTCATGTCCGCTGCAGACGAACCCCGCCGCCCCGTCCCTGCGCGCGCCCGGCCGCCGGCCGCCGGCACCATGGTCATCGTCGGCGCCACGGGCGACCTGGCGGCGCGCAAGCTGCTGCCCGCGCTCTACCTGCTCGCCAGCCGGGGGCAGCTCGCCGACGCGTTCCGCGTGGTCGGCGTGGGGCGGCGGCCGATGTCCGACGAGGCCTACCGGCGGAAGGTGCGCGACGACCTGCGCGCGTTCGCCGGCGAGGCGGTGGACGAGGCCACGTGGGCGTGGCTGGCGTCGCGCCTGTCGTACGCGCACGAAACGCTCGACGACGAGGCGAGCTTCCGTTCGTTGCGCGAGCGCGTCGCCGCTGGCGCGGACGGCGCCGGCCGGCTGTTCTACCTGGCCACGCCGCCGGCCGCGATGCCCGCGCTGGTGGCGGGGCTGGGCACCGCGGGCCTGCTCGCCGAGACGGAAGCCGGGTGGCGGCGCGTGATCCTCGAGAAGCCGTTCGGCAGCGACCTGGCGACGGCGCGCGCCCTCAACCAGACGCTGCTCGCGCACGTCGCCGAGCCCCAGGTGTATCGCATCGACCACTACCTGGGGAAGGAGACGGTGCAGAACCTGATGGCGCTGCGCTTCGCCAACGGGATCTTCGAGCCCATCTGGAACCGTCGCTACGTGGACCACGTGCAGATCACCGTGGCCGAGACCGTGGGCGTGGAGGATCGCGGCCGCTACTACGACGAGGCCGGGGCGCTGCGCGACATGGTGCAGAACCACCTGTTCCAGTTGCTCGCGCTGACGGCGATGGAGCCGCCGGCCACCTTCGAGGCGGACGCGGTGCGTGACGAGCGGGTGAAGGTGCTGCAGGCCATCCACCCCTGCTCGCCGGAGGACGTGGCGCGTTACACGGTGCGCGGGCAGTACGTCGCGGGCACGGTCGGCGGGCGTCCCGCGGCCGCCTACCGCGACGAACCGCACGTCGGGGCCGCCTCCACCACCGAGACGTTCCTCGCGATGAAGGTGCTCGTCGAGAACTGGCGCTGGGCCGGCGTGCCGTTCTACCTGCGCACCGGCAAGCGGCTGCCGGTCCGAGTGAGCGAGATCGCCGTGCAGTTCAAGAGCGTGCCGCTGCGCCTGTTCCGCGAGACGCCGGCCGAGTGCCTGGCGCCCAACCTGCTGGTCGCGCGCATCCAGCCCGACGAGGGCGTGTCGCTGCGGTTCCAGGCGAAGGTGCCGGGGGCGGGCATGCGGCTGGGGCCCGTGGAGATGGCCTTCGACTACGCCGACTACTTCGAGCAGCGCCCGGCCACGGGCTACGAGACGCTGCTCTTCGACGCGCTGCACGGCGACGCCACCCTCTTCCACCGCGCCGACATGGTGGAAGCCGGCTGGGAGGTCGTGGCGCCCATCCTCGACCTCGTGGCGGCGCGCCCGGCGGCCCTGCTCCACGAGTACGCGGCGGGCTCGTGGGGACCGGCCGCCGCCGACGCGTTGCCGGCCGCCGATGGGCGCGCCTGGCGCAACGGCTGACCCGCGTGCGGGTGCCGCGGAGGGTGGCCGAGTGGCCGCCTCCGCCAAGGCTCCGGCGTGTTCGCCGAAGCCTCGCGCGACGGCGAACGTCGGCCGTCACGACTTTCATGGCCGGCTGCTCTCGCGTGTGGTTCCGCGCCGCGCTCGTGGCGACGTCCCGCAGCGCGGCCCCGCGTGGCGAACTCGAGCCGGTCGTTTCGTGCCGACTCACCGGATCTGGCCGCGGTACCAGGGCGCGGCGTCCGCGTCGGCGAACCATGTCACCGCGCCGGTGGCGTCCCGCAGGGCGTGCGCGGGGAGCCGCGCGGCATCCGCTGGCCCCTCGATCGCCTCGCGCAACACGGCCGCCTTGGAGGCGCCGGCCACCAGCACCGCGATCGCGCGCGCGCTCAGCAGGGCCCGCCACGTCATCGTGATCCGGTGCGCACCGAGGTGCGGCACCCACGGCGCCACGACGAGCCGCGCCGGCTCCCCGAGCGCCGGGGAGCCGGGGAAGAGCGACGCGACGTGGCCGTCCGGGCCCATGCCCAGCAGCACCAGGTCGAAGACCGGCGCCTCGCCCGCGCCCAGCCCGCAGGCCGCGCGGATCTCCTCCTCGTAGCGCGCCGCCGCCTCGGCGGGTTCGGGCCACTCGCCGCGCACGCGGTGCACGCGGCCCGGGTCCAGCGGTACTTGTCGGAGCAGCGCCTCGTCGGCCATGCGGAAGTTGCTGTCGGGGTGGGCAGGCGGCACGTGCCGCTCGTCGCCCCAGAACACGTCCGTGTGCGACCAGGGCACCTGCGCCCGGAACCCGTCGCCCGCGAGCACGTGGTAGGTGGCCCGCGGGGTGGCGCCGCCGGCGAGCACCAGCGTGGCGCGGCCGCGGGCCTCGACCGCCGCGGTGCACGTCGCCGCCACGTGCGCGGCGACGGCTTGGGCCAGCTCGGCGCTGGACGGTTTGACGACCAACCTGTGGAGGGGCCAGGCGAGCGGCGTGACTGAGGCGGTGTCCATCGGCGGCTCCAGTGATCGGGAAGCCAGTCGCCCCGGGGCAGGACGCGGCACTGCGTCACCCCGTGCCGCTCGACTATACGGCCACGCGCGACGCGAGCGATCGCCGCTGAGCTGGCCCGTCCACCAAGGCATTCCGATACCCTGGGTGCGGGCCGTGTGCCGGTGTCCCGCTCACCCCGGCCGCGGCGAGGCAGACGAGGACAGCGCTCGGATGAGTGGTGACACCCAGCCCACGGGCACGGCCGACGCGCCGCAGGCGCGCACCCGACGCCGGCTGCTCGGCGGCGCGGCGGTCGCGTGGGTCGCGCTCGTCGCGGCGTCGGCGACGATGGAGTGGCAGGCGTCGGCGCGCACGGCCGTGCGCCTGGCGCAGGAGCAGGCGCGGTTCGCCTTCGCGAAGGACGTGGTGTACCGGCGCTGGGCCGCGATGCAGGGTGGCCTGTACGTGGTACCCAGCGAGCGCACGCCTCCGAACCCCTACCTGTCCACGCACCCGGCCCGCGACCTGACGACGACCGCCGGCCGCCGGCTCACCCTGGTCAACCCGGCGTACATGACGCGGCAGGTGCACGAACTCCACTCCGAGAAGGGCGTGCGGGGCCACATCACCAGCCTGAACCCGATCAACCCCGGCAACGCGGCCGACCCCTGGGAGACCGCCGCGCTGCGGCAGTTCGAGTCCGGCGTGCCCGAGGTGAGCGAGGTCACGGCCATGGGCAGTGGCACTTACCTCCGCTTCATGCGCCCGCTCGTCACCGAGGCCGCCTGCCTGAGCTGCCACGCGGCCCAGGGCTACCGGGTCGGCGACGTGCGGGGCGGCCTCAGCGTGGCGGTGCCGTTCGACGGGTTCGCCTCGGCGATCGACGCGCAGCGCCGTCGCCTGCTGGCCACCCACGTGCTGATCGGCCTCGTGGGGCTGGCCGGCCTGTGGGGGGGCAACCGTCGGCTGCGGCGCTCGGAGCAGCAGCTGGTCGAGAGCGAGGGGCGGCACCGGTCGCTGTTCGAACACATGCGGCAGGGCGCCTTCCGGCAGGCCGCCGGGGGGCGGCTCGTGGCCGTGAACGCATCCGCGCTCGAGATGTTCGGCCTCGACCGCGACACGTTCCTCGGCCGGCGTGCCGACAGCGCCGAGTGGGACGTCGTGGACGAGGAGGGCGCGACGGTGACGCCCGATCGCTTCCCGTCGAACGTCGTGGCGCGCACCGGCCAGGCGGTGGCGCCGACGGTGCTCGGGATCCGCGACGAGCGAAGCGGCGCGCGGCGGTGGGTCGAGATCAGCGCGGTGCCGGAGTCCTCCGTGCGGCCCGGGGCGCCCCTGGAGGTCGCGGTCACGCTGCACGACATCACGCACAGCCGGCTGGCCGAGGCGGCGCTGAAGGCCAGCGAGCAGGAGCACCGCGCGCTGGTGGAGGGGCTGCCCGACATCGTCGTGCGTGTCGATCGCGAGGGGCGCTACCTCTACGTGTCGCCGCAGTTCGAGGCGTTCTCTGGGCGGGCGGCGGCCGACGTCGTGGGGCGGTCGCCGCGCGAGTTCGGGGTACCGGCCGAGGTCTGCGATGCCTGGGACACCGCCATCTCCCTCGTCGTCGCCGACGGGGCCTCCAGGGAGTTGCAGGTCGTGCTCGACGGGGCGGGCGGGCAGCGAGCCTTCGACTGCCGCTTCGTGCCCGAGGGCGGCGACGGCGGTCGTGTCGACTCCGTGCTGGCGATCTGCCGCGACGTCACCGCGCACCGCCAGGCCGAGCAGCGCTACGAGCTGCTCTTCCAGTCGATGCTGGAGGGCTTCGCCCTGCACGAGATCGTGCTCGACGCGGCGGGGGAGCCCGTGGACTACCGGTTCCTGGCCGCCAACCCGGCGTTCGAGCGGATCACGGGACTCGCCGCGGCCACGCTGATCGGCCGCACCGTGCGTGAGGTGCTGCCCGACACCGAGCAGCACTGGATCGACCGGTACGGGGAGGTGGCGCGGACCGGCCGGCCCTGCATGTTCGAGAGCTACGCCCGCGCGCTCGACAAGCACTTCGAGGTGACGGCGTTCCGGCCGACGGCCGGGCAGTTCGCCTGCATCTTCTCGGACGTCACCGACCGGAAGCGGGCCGCCGCCGAACGGGAGCGCCTCCTCGAGCAGCTCGGCCAGGCCAACAAGATGGAGTCGATCGGCCGCCTGGCCGGCGGCGTGGCCCACGACTTCAACAACCAGCTCTGCGTGATCCTGGGCCACACCGAGACGGCGCTGCAGCAGCTGTCGCCCTCCCACCCCCTGCGCGAGCACCTGGCGGAGACGCACGCCGCCGCGCTGCGGTCCTCCGAGCTGACGCGCCAGCTGCTCGCGTTCGCGCGCCAGCAGCCGGTGGCGCCGCGCCTGCTCGACCTCGACGAGGCGGTCACCAACTCGCTCGGCATGCTGCGCCGGCTCATCGGCGAGCACGTCGAGCTGCAGTGGCGGCCGGGCGGGTCGCTGTGGCCGGTGGAGCTCGACCCCAGCCAGCTGGACCAGCTGCTCACCAACCTGTGCGTGAACGCCCGCGACGCCCTCGACGGCGGCGGGCAGGTGACCATCGAGACGCGCAACCTGACGCTGGACGAGGCGGCGTGCCGCGCGTGGGACCACGTCGCTCCGGGCGACCACGTGCTGCTCGCGGTGACCGACAACGGGTCGGGCATCGACGAGACCGTGTTGCCGCACCTCTTCGAGCCCTTCTTCACGACCAAGCCGGTGGGGCGCGGGACCGGGCTCGGCCTCGCCACCGTCTACGGCGTCGTCTCGCAGAACGGCGGGGCCATCCGCGTGCGGTCGCGCGTGGGCGAGGGCACGCGGTTCGAGATCGTGTTCCCCCGTCGTGCCGGCGTCGCGGACGCGGGGCACGGGGCGCCGGGAGGCGCCGGCGGCGGCGACGAGACCGTACTGCTGGTCGAGGACGAACCGGCGCTGCTGCGGCTGGGGACGTTGCTGCTCACGCGCCTCGGCTATCGCGTCATCTCGGCGGCCCGGCCCGAGGACGCGCTGCGCCTCGCCGACGAGCACGCGGGGGCGATCGATCTGCTGGTCACCGACGTCGTGATGCCCGGGATGAACGGGCGGGAGGTCGCGGCGCGCATCACCGCGCGCGACCCCAGGGTGAAGTGCCTCTTCACCTCCGGCTACACCGCCGACGTCGTCGCCCACCACGGCGTGATCGACGCGGGCGTGCAGTTGCTCGAGAAACCGTTCTCCCTGGATCGCCTGGCGGCCGCCGTGCGCGCCGTGCTGGGTGAGGGCGGCGGAGGTCGGTAGGGGCCCGTGGTCATCGGCGGCGGAAGACCAGACCCGCCCCCATTCTTCACCGGCGGGTGTCGAGCACCTCGCGCACCTTGCGGGTGAGGTCGGCCACCGAGTACGGCTTCCCGATGAAGTGGGCTTCGTTGGCCGCGACGCCGCGCACCAGCACCTCGTCCTCGGTGTAGCCGGAGGAGTAGAGCACGCGGATGCCCGGGACGCGCTCGACAATCCGCTCGGCGAGTTCGCGTCCGCTCATGCCCGGGATGACCACGTCGGTGAAGAGCAGGTCCACGCGGCCGGGATGGCGCGCCAGCACGTCCAGCGCCTCCTCGCCGTTGCTCGCGGTGAGCACGGTGTAGCCGGCGAACGTCAGGATGCGGCTCGCCATCGTCGCCAGCGCCTTCTCGTCGTCCACGAGCAGCACGGTCTCGGCGCCGCGGGGCACGTTCGCGCGGCCAGCGTGGGCCGGGCGCGCGCGGGGGGGGGCGCTGCTCGGCAGGTAGACGGTGAACGTGGCGCCCTGCCCCGGCGCGCTCTCGGCGAGGATGGTGCCGCCGCACTGCGCCACGATGGAGTAGGCCGTGGACAAGCCCAGGCCCGTGCCCTCGCTGGGCCCCTTCGTCGTGAAGAAGGGCTCGAAGATGCGCGCGCGGGTCGCCTCGTCCATGCCCACGCCCGTGTCGCGCACGGTCAGGCGGGCGTGGGGCCCGGCGGCGAGCGGCGGCAACGACGCCGCGAGCGCGGCGTCCACCTCGACGGGCGCGGCCTCGATGGTCAGCACGCCGCCCGTCGGCATGGCGTCCCGCGCGTTCACGGCGAGGTTCAGCAGCACCTGCTCCAGTTGGCCCGGGTCGGCGTGCACCCAGCCGGTGGCCTCGTCCACCCGCACGTCGAGGTGGATGTCCTCGCTGATCAGGCGGCGCAGCATGTTCCGCAGGCCCGCAATCGCGTCCGGCAGCGAGAGCACCTGCGGCGCCACCACCTGGCGGCGGCTGAAGGTCAGCAACTGGCGCGTGAGCGAGGCCGCCCGCTCGCCCGCCTGCCGGATGTCGTCCAGGTCCTCGCGCAGCGGGTGGCCGGGGGGCAACTGCGCGAGCGCCAGTTCGGCGCGGCCGTTGATCACCGTGAGCAGGTTGTTGAAGTCGTGGGCCACGCCGCCCGCCAACTGGCCGATCGCCTCCATCTTCTGCGACTGCCGGAGCTGGGCCTCGAGGCGTTCGCGGTGCGCCTCGGCGGTCTTCCGCTCGGTGATGTCGCGCGCGAGCACGACGAAGCGCGGCGGGACGTGCGGACCTGCCTTGCGAGCGACGGACAGCTCGTACCATCGTCGCTGTCCCGACAGGTCGAGCGAGTACGTCGCACCCGTGGACCACCCCTTCGCCAGCGCCTCCGCCAGCGCGGCCATGGCAACGGACGCGACCTCCGGGGGCAGCACGTCGAACACGGTGCGTTCCAGGAACCGATCGGGCGGCAGGAGCAACTGCTGATCGGCCCGCGCCCGGTAGTCGTGGTATCGGCCGTCGAGGTCCAGCTCGAACATGAGGTCGGGGATCGCGTTCAGCGTGGCCTCGAGATGGGCCCGCGTGGCCCGCGTCTCCTCCTCGGCGTGCTGGCGGGCGCGCTCCTTCGCGAAGCTGTCGAGGGCGAAGCTGATGTCGGCCGCCATCGACGTCAGCAGCTTCGGCGCTTCCTCGTCGAAGGCGGCCGGGCTTCCGGAGTACAGCGTCAGCGCGCCGACCGGCCGCCCGCCACGCAGCAACGGCAGCGCCGCCGAGGCTCGCCACCCCGAGCGCGCGCCCGCCTCGCGCCAGGGCGCGGTGGCCGGATCCTGGGCGAAGTCCTGGCACCACTGGGCGATGCCTTCACGCACCGCGGTGCCGGCGGGGCCGCGCCCCTGCGGCAGCCCCGCGTCCACCGAGACCCGGAGGTCGTCGAGGTAGCCGTACCTGTCGCCGAAGCTCGCCGCCGGCACGACCGCGCCGGAACGCTCGTCCAGCAGGCCGACCCACGCCATCGCCATGCCCCCCTGTTCCACCGCGGCCTGGCACACCTGGGGAAACAGGTCCTGCTCGCTCGACGACCGGACGATGGCGGAGTTGCACTGGCTGAGGGTGGCGTAGAGCTGCGCGAGGCGCGCGATGCGGGCCTCGGCGGCCTTGCGGTGGCCGATGTCGGTGTGGGTGCCCAGCATTCGCAGGGGCTCGCCGTTGGGGCCCCGGGCCACGATGCGCCCCAGCGACAGGATCCACTTCCAGCGGCCGTCGGCCGTCCGCTGCCGGAACTCCACGCGATACTCGGGCAGGCGCCCCTCCACGTAGTCGGCATAGGCTCGCGCGACGAGCGGTCGCTCGTCGGGGTGCAGCCGCTCGATCCAGGCGGCGTTGGTCTCGCGGAAGGTCGCCGGGTCGTAGCCGAGCATCGTGGCGTACTCGGGACTCACCTCGGCGTCGCCCGTCTGGACGTTCAGGTCGTACAGCCCCTGGTTGGCGGCGTGCAGCGCCAGGCGCAGCCGTTCCTCGCTCTCCTCCACGTGCCGGCGCGTGGCGCGCGCGGCGCTCTGGTCGCTGACGACGACCACCACGCCCGTCACCTCGCCGGCGTCGTTGCGGATGGGCGCGGCGCTGTCGGCGATGGGGTGCTCGGCGCCGTCGCGCGCGAGCAGCACGATGTTGCCGGGGAGTTCCACCACCCGGCCTTCGCGCAGCGCCGCCGCCACGGGGTCGTCGGCCGGCCGGCGCGAGTCCGCGGCGACGATGCGGAACACCTCGGCGAGGGGCCGCCCGCTCGCCTCGGCCTCGCTCCAGCCGGTGAGGACCTCGGCGGCGCGGTTCATCTCCCGTACGCGGCCGTCCACGCCGGTGGTGAGCACCGCGTCGCCGATGGAGTAGAGCGTGGTGCGGTAGCGGTCGCGCGCCTCGCGGGCCGCTCGCTCCGACGCGGCGACCTGCGCGTAGAAGCCGGCCTCGCGACGGCGCAGCACGTAGGCGAGGCCCCCCGCCACGAACCCCGCCACCAGCACCACGAAGCCCAGGAAGGCGAAGGCCCGGTCGCGGGCGTCTGCGCGCACCTCCTCGTAGTCGATCTTCGTGACGAGCGCCCACGGGGTGCCCTCCACCTGCCGCAGGTCGGCGAGCACCTCGACGCCCCGGTAGTCGCGGCCGACGAAGCGCCCGCGCTCTCCGGCGAGGGCCCGCGCGGCCGCCAGCCTCCGGTCGGAGAGCGGCCAGCGGAGACGGAGCGCCGCGTCCGGCTGGTGCCGCGACTCGCTCAGGGCCAGCACGCTGTCACCGTCGGCCGTCACGAGCAGGGTCTCGGCCGACGGGCTCGCCGTCGGCAGGTTCTGCAGCTGGGCCCACAAGGTGATGTCGACGCGGAAGCGCTCCACCAGGACGCGTGGCGTCGCCCCGGCCCCCGGAGCGGTCCAGGCGACGGCGTCGACGTACACCAGCCCGTCCGGCGCGCGGAACAGCGCGGACAGCGTGCCCGCCTGCAGGTCGCGGGCGCGGCCGGCGGCGGCCAGCGTGGAAGGCTCCACGTGCGCGGGGACCCCGACGGCATCGACCACGCCGCCGTCGGCGTCCAGCACGAGCACGGCCGCCACGTCATCGCGGCTCTGCAGGAGCGACAGGAAGTCGACCAGCCAGGGGTGGGCGACCGGTTCGCCGGCCAGAGCGAGCGCGCGCGCGATCAGCTGGCTGCGCGAGGCGAGGGTGACGTCGGCGACGAGGTCGGCGCGCCACGCCTGCACCTGCCGGCTCTTGAGGTCGCCGATGGCGGCCAGCGTCGCGTAGCGTTCCTCGAGGATCTCGTCGGTTTCGGCGCGCAGGTACCACAGGCCCGCGCCGAGCAGCGCGGCGACCGCCAGGGCGAGCAGGACGCGGGAGGCGTGGCGGCCGGGCAGGCGAGGCGCAGGGGAGGGCCGCATAAGGGCGGGGGCGATCTGCGTCGGCCATTCTACGCCGGCTGCGGGCTCCGTGGGCGCGGCCCCGCGCCAGGCGGCCCGGCGTCGCCGTGCGGCGGCGCGGTCACGGCCGGCCCGTCATCAGGCGCCGGCAGCGCCGGTCGAAGGCGTGGACGAGCACCCAGAAGTGGCGGAACGCCGGGTTGCGCGTCTGGCGATGGTGGTAGCGGAAGTAGATCTGCTGGACGATGACCGCGAGGCGGAACAGGCCGAAGACCTCGTAGAACCTCCAGTCGGCCGGGCGCCGCCCGGTGCGGTCCAGGTAACGCGCGACGATGTCCTCCCGGCGCAGCATGCCGGGCAGGTCGCTGGGCTGCCGGCGCGTGACGCGCAGCAGCCACGGGTCGTCGGCGTGCACCCAGTAGGCCAGCGCGCTGCCCAGATCCATCAGCGGATCGCCGATCGTCGCCATCTCCCAGTCGAGCACGCCCACGATGCGCGCCGGGTCCGCCGGATCGACGACGACGTTGTCGAGGCGCCAGTCGTTGTGGATGACGCAGGCGGCGATGTCCTCGGGCACGTGGGCGTGCAGCCACGCGCGCACCCGAGCGAACGTCGGCACGTTCCACGTGCGGGCGCGCAGGTAGCGGTCCGACCACCCCTCCACCTGCCGGCGGGCGTAGCCGGGGCCGCGGCCCAGCGCGTCGAGCCCGGCGGCGCGCGGATCCACCGCGTGCAGGTCCACGAGGGCGTCCACCCACGCCGTGCACAGCCGGCGCGCCTGGTCGGGGCCGAGGGCCAGGCCGGTGGGCAGGGGGGCGCGGGGGATGAGGCCGTCGACGCGATCCATCACGTAGAAGTCGCACCCGATCACCGCCTGGTCCTGGCAGAGGGCCACCACCGTCGGCACGGCGGGGAAGACGGGCTTCAGCGCCTGCTGGATGTGGAACTCGCGCGCCATGTCGTGCGCCGACTTCGCCTTGGTGCCGGCGGGCGGGCGGCGCAGCACGAGATCGCGCGTCGGGTAGCGGAAGCGGTAGGTCCAGTTGGAGGCGCCGCCCGAGTACTGCGTCACCTCGGGGAGGCCAGGCGCGAGGTCCGGGATCGCGTGGCGCAGCCAGGCGTCCACCGCGACGACGTCGAGCTGCTCGCCGGGGCGCGCCGCGGACATCGGGGTCGTGGCGCTCACGACCGCGCCGCCAGCCCGTAGCCGCGCAGGACGCGGCGCGCCACGGCCTCGATGTGCACCTCGTCGGCGCCGTCGTAGATGCGCGCGGCCCGCTCGTGCGCCCACCAGAAGGCGAGCGGCGTGTCGTCGGTCATGCCGAGGCCGCCGAGCGCCTGCAGCGCGCGATCGAGCACGCGCTGCACGGTGCGCGCCACGGTGAACTTGATGAGCGAGATCTCCTCGCGCGCCGCGTGCGCGCCGCCCTGCTCGATGCGCCACGCCGCGTGCAGCACCATCAGGCGCGCCGCGTGGATCTCGGCGCGGCTCTCGGCGATCCACTGCTGCACCATCTGCCGCGTGCCCAGCCGCCGATCCAGCGCATGCAGTGGTGGATGCGGCCGGGCCCCAGCCGCTCCTGCGCGATGACGAAGCCCTCGCCCTCGCCGCCGAGCAGGTGGTCGAGCGGCACCCGCGCGTGCTGGTAGCTCACCTCGCCGTGGCTGGCCCAGTCGCCGCCGCGGTCGCCCATGATCGAGAGATTCCCCACCAGCGTGTAGCCCGGCGTGTCGGTGGGCACGACGAGCATGCTGGCGCGCCGGTACGGATCGGCGGCCTCCGGCGTCGTGGTGGCCATGCAGATGGCGAAGGCGGCGCCGTCGGCGCCCGTGGCGAACCACTTGTGGCCGTCGATCACCCACGCGTCGCCGTCGCGGCGCGCCGTCGTGCCGAGCCACACGGGGTTGGACCCGGCGAACTCCGGCTCGGTCATCGTGAAGCACGAGCGGATCTCGCCGCGCACGAGCGGCTGCAGGAAGCGGTCCTGCTGCGCGGGGGTGCCGAACTGCATCAGCACTTCCATGTTGCCGACGTCCGGGGCCTGGCAGTTGAACGCGTAGTGGCCGAGGGGGCTGCGCCCGAGTTCCTCGCTCATGTGCGCGAACTCGGTGAGCGAGAGGCCCGCGCCGCCGAAGCGCTCCGGCACGAAGGCGGCCCAGAGCCCCGTCGTCTTCGCCCGCTCGCGCACCGCGCGCAGCTTCGGCAGCAGCGCGGCGAAGCCGTGGTGGCGCAGCTCCGGTTCGAGCGGGAGCAACTCCTTCTTCAGGAACTCGCGGAGGAGGGCGCGGATGCCGGCGACGCGGGCGGGCTCGGAGAAGTCCATGCGGCGACAGTATGCGCCACCGGGACAAATGGGGCCGGGTCTAGTTCCCCGGAGGCCAATCCTGCCGGGAACATGGACCCGACCCCATGGCTTCTCGGGTCAGGCGCGGCGGCCGCGGCGGGCGCCAAGCGCCGCCAGGCCGAGGCCGAGCAGAGCCAGCGTGGCGGGTTCGGGCACGCTCGTCGGCGGCGGGTCGGTCGGGGGCGGGGGCGGCGGCGGATCGGTGCCCTCCAGGGTCAACCGGCTGAACCGGAGCAACGTCGGGGGAGTGTTGAACTGGATTGGACCCCTCACGTCGGTGACCGTCAGCCACACCGAACTGACGGAAGCGAGGACCGACGGGTCCGACAGGCCAAGCGACAGGTCCACCATGCCGTCGTTGTCGAACGGATTGAGCGATCCGGACTTCGTGATCGTGTCGCCGCTCGTCGTGTTCAACCCGATGGTAATCGTGGCAAACACATCGGACAGGTAGTACAGGCGGAAGAAGGGGTTCAGTCCGGCCGCCGTGAGGTTCGCCCCGAGCGAGCCGTTAAGGGTGGAGAGGCCGCCATCCACACGTCCATCCCACCCCATGATGAACTGCTCGACCACCGCGTCATTGGGCACGGTCAGGTCCGCACGACCCGAGGTCGTGTTGGTCTGGAAGGTCACAGGTGAACTCGCGGCCTCGGAGACGGTGAAATCGACATAGCGCGCTCCGCCGAGGGCGCCGGGGCATCCCGCGGGCGTCGCCCCGGCAGCCACTTCATTAGTCTTGATCCCGGTCTCCCAGGCGGCGGTGGACACCGACTGGGCCCCGGAACAGAAGGTATCGATCAGGATGGACCCGGCATGGGCGGGGGAGGCGAGGCTGGTCGAGGCCAGCACCGCCAGACACACGAAGAACCGTCGCATCGGCAAGTCTCCTTTGCCGACACGCACGGCGAGAACGCCGCTGGCCGGCCGCAGGCTGGGATAGAGCGGCGAGAGTCTAACGCAACGTGTCTGATATTGACAACTCACCCGTCGACATCTGTTTCACCCGCCGGTCGATGCCCGGGTTCGACGGCTTCGGGACGGCCCGGGAGGTTCGCCGTTAGGCGGGGGGGCGCCCGGCTGACCTCGCCGGGACGCCGGGCCGTTGGCTGCGCGCCAGGCCGGCGGCAAGCGAGTCTGCCGCCTGATTGACGGCCCTCAGTGCGGCGGCGACACGGACGTGGCGCCCAGCACTTCGCCCAGCCGCGCCAGCAGATCCTCCGACTTGTAGGGCTTCTGGACGAAGGCGAGCGCGGTGTCGTGGCGCAGGCGACGCACGATCTCCGGCTCGTGGTAACCCGAGGCGAGCACCACGGGCACCGCGGGCCGCCGCGCGCGCATCGCCGCGAGCGCCTCCTCGCCGCCCAGCCGCGGCATCGTCAGGTCGAGCAGGACGGCGCGGAACGCTTCGGGCCCGCGCTCGAACATCTCCACCGCCTCGGCCCCGTCGCTGGCCTCGCGCGTCGCGAAGCCCGCGCGCTCCAGCATGCGCACCGCCACCCGCCGCACGCCGGCCTCGTCGTCGACCACGAGCACCAGCCCGCCGGCGACGAGCGGCGCGTGGGTGGCCGGGCCCACCGGCGCGGCCGGCGGCTCGACGCGCGCCGCGCTCGCCGGCGCCCGCGCGACGAACGTGGTGCCCGCCCCGGCGGCGGAGCGCACGATCATCGTGCCCCGGTGACGCCGGACGATGCCGAGGGCGGCGGCGAGACCGAGGCCGCGGCCCTGCGACTTCGTGGAGAAGAAGGGCTCGAAGATGCGGCGGCGGACGTCCTCCGGCATGCCGCGCCCCGTATCGGCCACCTCGACGGCGACGTAGCGGCCGGGCTGCAGGTCGTCGTCCACGTAGCCCTGCGCGAGCAGGTCGCGGTCGGCGTCCACGAGCGAGGTGCGCACGGTGACGTCCCCACCCGCCTCGCCGAGGGCTTCCGCCGCGTTCATCACGAGGTTCATCACCACCTGCTGCAACTGCGAGCGATCGGCCTCGACGGCCGGCAGGCCGGCCGGGGTGTCGGCGCGCAGCCGGCACCGCGCGCCCACGGACACGGCGAGCAGTTCCACCGTGTCGCGCACGAGCGCCGAGGCGTCCAGCGGGCGGAACTCGATGTGCGTGCGCCCCGAGTAGGCGAGCAGTTGGCGCGTCAGGTCGGCGGCGCGGCGCGCCGACTGCTCGATGAGCCGCACGTGCTCGGTGGCCGGCGCCTGGGCGGGCAGGTCGCCCAGGGCGAGGTCGGCGTGGCCGAGCACGCCCTGCAGCAGGTTGTTGAAGTCGTGGGCGATGCCGCCGGCGAGGAGGCCGAGGCTCTCGAGGTGGCGGGCCTCGGCGAGCTTCTGCTCGAGCGCGTCGCGGCGGGCCTGGGCCTGCTGCAGCTCCGTGGTGCGGGCGGCCACGGCGCGTCGCAGTTGGTGGACCCACACGAGGCCGACGACCAGCACGGGCACGAGCACGGCCGTGACGCGGATCGCCCAACGGGCCAGCTGCTCGGAGGCCGGCGGCGGCTGCGTGAAGACCAGGCCCGCCAGGTTGGGCGGTGTCGTTTGGCCCGTGGCCTCGGTGTAGGTCCGCGCCATGCGCTCGAGGCGTCCCGGGTTCACGTGGCCGATGGGCACCAGGTCCAGCTCCATCAGCCGCCGCATCTCCTCCGCCTCGGCGCGCAGCAACTCGGGGGTCCGGCCGCGCGCGGCCACGCCGGGCATCGTGACGATCGCCTGGGCGAGCTCGTCGACGTGCTGCATGGCGTAGTCCCAGCCGCGCAGGCTGGCGCGCCGGAACGCCTCCACCATGGTCGGTTCGGAGGTGGCCAGGGCCTCGCTGGTGAACAGCAGGTCGTCGTAGAAGTCGACGCCGTAGTCGCTCGGGCGGATCAGCGTGGGTTCCACGCCGCGGGTGCGCAGGAGGAACGGCTCCACGGTGCTGTAGGCCGACAGGGCGTCGACCGTGCCGTCCATCAGGTCTTCGAGCCGCCAGGTGTGCGACACCACCCGGAAGGCGTTCACGGGCAGGCCTTCGCGCCGCAGCAGCGCGCGGAACTGGATCTCGGCCTCGTCGCCGGCCAGCATCACCGTGCGGCCCGCGAGGTCCGCGGGCACCGACAGGCCCCGGTCGCGGCGCGTCAGCAGCACGAACGGCGAGTGCTGGAACAGGGCGCTCACGACCACGACGGGCCGGCCCAGCATCCGCGCGCGCACGACCGCGACGTCGCTGATGCCGAAGTCGGCCCGGCCGCTGGTGACCTCGTCGATCGCCGACTTCGCCGGTGACCCCTCCCGCAGCTCGACGTCGAGCCCCTCCTGCGCGTAGTAGCCGTTGCGCACGGCCGCGTAATAGCCCGCGAACTGGAACTGGTGGCGCCACTTCAGCTGGAGGACGACGGGGCGCGGGCCGTTCGTGCCGCTGGTGGCGCGGTTGGCCAGGCGGCCCAGTGGCGACACCTCGAGCAGGAGGGCCAGCACGGCCAGCGCGAGCGCGGCGACGAGCAGCGGGCGGAGGACGCGGCGCATGGGCGGGTCGGCAGCACGCCGGGCAGCCGTCGAGCAGTGTATCGGAAACACGTCGTGCGGCCTGCGTGGAAGTCGCCCCCGCGCGGCCGCGCTTCCCGGACGCCGCGTTGCCCGCCCGACGTCCGGTGGCGGTATGCTCTGGCGACGCCGGCGGCGCCTGGGCCGCCGGCACTCGCCCGGAGCCGTCCATGCGCACCCCTCGTCGTGCCGCCGTGTCGCTCGACCGTCGTCGTTTCCTCAGGCAGGCCGCGCTGGCGCCGGCGTGGGCCGCCGGGGCCGCCGGGTTGTTCGCGCAGCGTGCCGCGCAGCCGCCCTTCCAGCCCATTGCCCGCCCCGATCGCGCCGTGCGCGTGCGGGGCATGGTGCACGCGGCCGGCGTCGGCCTGCCGCGCGTCGCCGTCACCGACGGCGTGTCGGTGGTGCAGACGGCGAGCGACGGCTCCTTCACGCTGCTCGCGTCCTCGCGCCAGCCCTTCGTCTACGTGTCGGTGCCCGCGCAGTGCGAGGTGCCGCTGGGCGAGCACGGCACCGCGCGCATCTTCCGTCCCCTGCTGGCGAACTCGTCCGACGAGATGTCGGTGGAGTTCCCGCTCGTGCGGCGCGCCGAGCCCTCCGACCGCCACGGGTTCGTGGCCCTCGCCGACACGCAGACGCTCGACAAGGAGGACATGGGCCTGCTGCACGCGCAGACGGTGCCCGACGTGCAGCAGTGGGCGGCCGGTCTCGGTGGGCGCGCGCGGTTCGGCGTCGCGGTCGGCGACATCATGTTCGACGACCTCACGCTCTATCCCGAGTACGAGCGGGCCGCCAAGGCCATGGGCATCCCGTTCTTCCAGGTGGTGGGCAACCACGACCTCGACTTCTCCGCGCGGTCGGCCGAGCTCACGACCTCCACGTTCATGCGCCACTTCGGGCCCACCTACTACTCCTTCGACGTGGGCGCGGTGCACTACGTGGTGCTGCAGGACGTGCTGTACCACGGCACCGGCTACGTGGGATACGTGGACGAACGGCAGCTCGCCTGGCTCGAGGCCGATCTCGCGCTCGTCGAGCGCGGGCGGCCCGTGGTGGTGTTCGCGCACATCCCCTTCGAGAGCCGCAAGTGGGTGCGCGACGGCGGGCCGCGGCCGGGCGCCGCGGTGTCGGTGAACAACCGCGCGGCCCTCTACGCGCTGCTCGAGCCCTTCGAGGCGCACGTGGTGAGCGGGCACACGCACGAGAACGAGCACGTGTTCGAGGGCGGCGTCCACGAGCACGTCATCGGGACGACGTGCGGCGCGTGGTGGACGGGGCCGGTGTGCCACGACGGCACGCCCGCGGGCTACGCCGTGTTCGACGTGGACGGCGAGTCGATCCGCTGGACCTACAAGGGGACGGGGCTGCCCGCCGAGCACCAGCTGCGGCTCCACGACCCGGGCAAGGACCCGGCGGCGCCCGACGAGCTCGTCGCCAACGTGTGGGACTGGGATCCGAAGTGGCGCGTCGAGTGGGTGGCCGACGGCGAGCCGCGCGGGCCGATGGCGCGGCGCACCGGGTTCGATCCGCTGGCGGTCGAGCTGCAGAAGGGGCCGGCGCTGCCGAAGAAGCACGGCTGGGTGGAGCCGCAGCGCACCGATCACCTGTTCTACGCGCCGGTGGGGCCCGCCACGAAGGAGGTGCTCGTGCGGGCGACCGACCGCTTCGGGCGCACCTACGACGCGACCTGGCGGCGCGGCGCGACCAGCGCCTGACGCCGGCGGCGCGCCTCGCGTGGGGCGGGGGGAGTGGCGCGTCCCGAGGCGGGTGCCGCAGTGCGGCAACGTGGGACTAGAATGGGCGGGTCCGCCGGAGTCGCTGGCCCCCCGGCCCCGCGACGGCGGCCTCGCCCGCGTCAGGAGAGTTCATGGCGGCCCAGCCCACGCCTCGCGTCCACAAGCGGGTGCTCTACGTCGGCGCGCAGCCGCGCCTCACCGAGACCTTCTTCACGGCCTGCGCCGAGATCCCACGCTGCCGCACGCGCCACGACGCGACGGGCCCGGTGGTGACCTGCCGGCACACCGACTTCGCGTTCGTGCCCGTCCACGACGCCGGCGCCGCGCTCGACGCCCTGCACTCGGAGTTCATCAACCTCGTGGTGCTCGACCTGCGCGAGCCGACCGGCGCGTCGCGCCGCGTGCGCGAGCGGATCTTCGAGCGCGGCCTCGCGCTGCTCGACGCCATGGACCGCGAGCCGGACATCGAGCGCCGCTACGGGTTCCACCGCATCGTCGCGCTGGTGTCGGGGCCCGACCAGCCGCGGCTGGACCAGCAGATCGCCACGCTCGGCGCCCGCGGCGTCGGGCGCGTGATGCGCGACCTCTCCACCTGCCACCTGCACCCGTCGTGCGAGCGCCTGCCGCCGCGCCGCGTCTTCGCGCGCCAGGTGATCGAGGAGCTGGCGCACATCTGCGCCCACCGCGAGGCCGGCAAGCGCGCGCTCTGCCTGTCGGGCGGCGGCATCACGGGGCTCTATTTCGAGCTCGGCGCGCTGAAGTGCCTCGAGGACTGCTGCAGCGCCGGCGCGCTCAACGAGTTCGACCTCTACTTCGGGATCAGCGCGGGCGGGGTGCTGTCGGGCATGCTCGCCAACGGCTTCACCGTCACCGAGTTCATGGCGGCGGTCGCCGGGGCGGAGGGCGGGCGCCTGCCACCGCTCGACCTCAACCTGCTCGACGCCTCCCACGTGGACGTCGCGGGGCTGACGGCGCCGGTGCGCCAGCTGATGAGCCTGGCCGGCCACGGCCTGTGGCGCATGCTGCGCGGCGAGTTGCCGATCTCGCTCGAGGCGCTCGTGTTCGAGTACGGCGACCTCGTGCACCCGCCCTTCAACACCGACGGCTTCGAGGCGCTGCTGCGGCGCAGCTTCTCCGAGGACGGGTGCACCAACGACTTCCGCCGCCTGCGGCGGCGGCTCTTCATCGGCGCCACCGACCAGGACCGCAAGGAGCACGTGCTGTTCGGCGAGCCGCCGCACGACACGGTGCCGATCAGCCGGGCCATCCAGGCGTCGATGAGCATCAACCCCGTCTTCGCGCCGACGCCGCTCGACGGGCGCTACTACGAGGACGGGGCGGTCACGCGCACGTCGAACTTCGTCGAGGCCATCCAGCGCGGCGCCACGCTCATCTTCGCCGTGGACCCGCTGGTGCCGTACGTGTCGAAGCAGTCGGGGTTCGCGCGCACGCGCGGGGTGGTCTACAACGCCGACCAGGACATCCGCACGGTGTCGTTCACGCGCTACGAGACGACGCGGCAGTTCGTCATCCGCCGCCACCCGCAGGTGAGCCTCTACACGTTCCTGCCCGCCAACCAGTTGCGGCGCATCCTGTCGGTGAACCCGATGGACCACCGGCCGTACCTGGAGATCTGGCGGGGCGCGTACCTGGGCACGCTGCGGCGCCTGCAGGCGCTCGGCTACCGCCTGACCGGCGACCTGGCGTTCCAGGGCGTCGCCTTCGACCTGGCGCGCGCCGAGGCGGTGGCGCGGCGGCTCGAGCGCGCCCGGCAGCTCGGCTTCAGCGACTTCTTCCCCGACGGTCGCCTCGAGATCCGGCCGCCGGCCGGGCCGGGGCGAGTCGCGGCGGCCGGCCCCAGCCGGCCGCGCGGAGGGGCACCCAAACCAGTAGTGGGTCAGTACGGCGACAAAAAGCCCCGGGCCCATGCGCCAACCGCGCCCCCCCCCCCCCCACCTGGGCCACCCCCCCCGTCGTGACGGCCGGCGTTCGCCTTCGCGCGATTCGTTGGCGAACACGCCGGAACGTTGGCGGCGGCGGTCAGCCGGCCGCGCTCAGCGCGAGAAGTCGATGACGTGGTGCGAGCGTCCGCTCATGTAGAAGCGGGCGAGGCGGCCGGCCTCGCGGTCGGTGCCCGAGCCGGGCTCCAGGCCCATCACTTGCGGGTACCAGCGGCCGCCGCTCATCAGGCGGCGCGGCACCGACCAGGTGCCCGGGTTGTCGAGGCGCGCGGAGAGCGACGTGTAGATGCCCTCCTGGTCGAACGCCACCGTGCGGGCGCGGTTGAGCAGCATCACGTACTGCTGCAGGTGCGTGTTCCAGTGCACCGACGGCCCCCAGAAGGCGTTGGCGGTCGTCCCGTCGTGCCAGGAGTCGGTGGTGACGAACAACGGGCTCGCCACCAGTGGGGGCGGCGCCTCCACGTCGCCGTCCGCCGGGGCGTACGACGCCGGGGCCGGCACGGGCACCCAGGCGGCCTGCTGCCACGCGCTCAGCGCGCCCGCCGGGGCGTCCCGATCGGCCCACGGCATCCGCGCGACGACCACGCCCTGCTCGCCCGTGGCCGGCAGGTACTGCGAGAAGAAGAGGTACACGTAGTGCCCGTCGCGGTCGAGCACGGCCGAGCAGTCGCCGAGGCCGCCGACGAAGTACTTGTTGCGGCTGCCGCACGTGGCCGTGCCTGGCGGCGCGGCCAGCACGATGCCGAGGTCTTCCCACGTGCGGCCGCGGTCGGTGGACCGGGCGGCGCCGATCCGCGGCTCCACCAGGCCGCTGTCCGGGCAGTCGGCCGGTGCCACCTCGTTGTGGTAGTAGCCGTACCACACGTCGTCTTCGGCCGGCACGATGGCTTCCAGCCACACGCCCCCCGGGGGCGCGGCGCCTTCCCACTCCACCGGGCGAGACGGCCGCAGCGAGGACAGCGACTCGCCGGTCGTGCGCGAGGGATGGCCGTCGATCGAGGTGAACACGTGCAGCACCGGCGCGCCGTCCACCAGGCTCCACACCGCCGGGCTGTTGCTGTCGGTCGGGGCGTCGGCGGTGGCGTGGGGGCTCGGCAGGCGGAGTTCCGGGGCGTCGGTGAGCGTCGCGGCCGGCAAGGGCGCCCGTACGGTGGTGCCCGACGGCGCGCTGCCGAGCGCGGCGGCCAGCCCGAGCGCCAGCACGGCGCCAACGGCGGGAGCGGAGGAGGCGGAGGCGCGGCGCCGAAGGAAAGGAGAAGGCATGGGGACGTGCGGGCAGGGCGGCCGGCAGGCTGCCGGGCCGGGTCGCCGCGCGCGCGGGCGGGCGCCAAGCCATGGGACCGGGGCGACGGCACGATGGTTTAGTCCGGCAGGGGCGGTCAGGTCGTGCCGGCCGCCGTCGCGCTGCCAACGGCTGTGCTACGCTCGGCCCGTCCGCAGGGGCCTGGCTCGATGACCGCCGACCCTCGTCCGTCACTCGCCCCAGCCCCCGCCCCGTCCGCCGACGAGCGCCTGCGTGCGCGGCTACGCGCCCACCTCGCGCACGTGCTCGCCTCGCGTGCGTTCGCCAACGCCCCGGTGCAGCAGCGGTTCCTGCGCTTCGTCGTCGAGGAGACGCTCGACGGCCGCGGCGGTGACCTCAAGGAGTTCGTCGTCGCCAGCGCCGTGTTCGGGCGCGGTGCCACCTACGACCCGCACGAGGACGCGGCGGTACGCGTCGCGGCACGGCGCCTGCGGCAGAAGCTGCACGAGTACTACGAGGACGAGGGACGGGCCGACGACCTGCGGATCCTGCTGCACCCGGGCTCCTACCGGCCCGAGTTCGCCGAGCCGGCTCCGCCGTCGCCACCGCCGCCGGCGGAGGTCACGCCCCGCGAGGCGCACGGCGGCACGCCGGCTCCGGCGGCACCAGCCCTGGCGGGCCGGCGGCGGCTGCCGATCGTCCTGGCGGCGGCCGTCGTGGTGGCGGCAGTCGGGGCCGGCTGGTGGTGGCTGGCCGCCGGGGCGTGGACGCGCCCTCACGTCGTCGCGGTGCTGCCCTTCCAGAACGCGACGGCCGACGCGTCCAACGAACACGTGGGCTTCGGGCTCGTCGAGGAGCTCACCACGCGGCTTGCGAGGACGCCCGGCCTGCGCGTGGTGGCCCGCACCTCGTCGGCGCAGTTCCCGAGCGGCGCCGACGTGCGCGACGTGGCCCGGCGGCTCGGCGCGACGACGCTGATCGAGGGGAGCATCCGCGGCGACGGCGCCCGGCTGCGCATCGCGGTGCAGCTGGTGAGCGGCCGCGACGGCGCGCACCTGTGGGCGCAGGCCTACGACCGCGAGCCGTCCGACCTGCTCGGGATGCAGGAGGACGTCGCCGGGGACGTGGCGGCGGCCGTCGGCGAACGGCTGCTGGGAGACCGGGCGCAGCCGGCCGCCCCGTTCCACGCGCCGTCGCCGGCCGCGGTGGCCGCGTACTGGCAGGGCCGGTACCAGCGGAGCCTGCGAACGCCGGCGCATCGGCGGCGCAGCCTGGAGCTCTTCGAGGCCGCCATCGCCGCCGACCCGCGCTTCGCGCCCGCGCTGGCGGCCGCCGGCGAGGTGGAGGCGACCATGGCCTTCCACCAGGAACTCCCCACGGCCGAGGGCGTGGCACGGGCCCGCGCCCACAGCCGGCAGGCCATCGCGATCGACGAGGGGCTGGGCCAGGCGCACGTCACGCTGGCGTGGGTCGCGTTCTTCTTCGACCACGACTGGCCGGCGGCCGAGCGCGGCTTCCGCCGCGCGCTCGCGCTGAACCCCAGCGACGCCGGCGCGCACCAGCTCTACGCCCAGGGCCTCGCCTCGCAGGGCCGGCTCGCAGAGGCCGTGGCGGCCTCGGAGACGGCGGCGCGGCTGGACCCCCTCTCCTACGCGACGAGCGCCGACCTCGGCGTGATGCTCTACCTCGCGCGCCGCTACGACGACTGCATCGCCCGCGTGCGGCCCGTCCTCGAGGCCAACCCGACGGCCACGGGGCTCAACGGCGTGCTGGGCGCCTGCCACATCGCCCGCGGCAACTTCGCCGCGGGCGTCCGGCACGTCGAGGCGTTCCTGGACCGGTTCGGTCGCGTGTCGTTCGCGATCGCCCGGCAGGGGCAGGCGCTCGCCGGCCTCGGCGACCTCGATCACGCGCGCCGCCTGTTCGCCGAGCTCGACGCCCTGGCCGGGCAGGGCGAGGCGCAGTTCACGCACCTCGCGATGCTGGCCGCCGCGCTCGGCGACACCGACCGGGCCCTCACGGCGCTGGCCACCGCCCTCGACCGCCGCGAGGCCGACGCCGCCTTCCTCGCCGTCGAGCCCGCGTTCGACCCGCTCCGGCGCGATCCCCGGTTCGCCGACCTGCTGCGCCGGCTGCGCCCGCCGGCGTGAACGCCTGCCCGGGCCGGATCGGGCCCCACGCTCCGGCGTAACGCACCGTTACGTCACGCCCTGATCCTTTCGGCGCGCGTGCGCGCGGGAGTAAGACGGTGCCGGCTCCGCGGCTGCGCTCAGGCCGTGGAGGCGGCGTGCCCCGTGGCTGCGCGGGTGTTCCAGCCGACACCGGCCCAGGCCCCCCGGGCGCACGCATGGAGGGCGCCATGTCTCGTCTCCTGCCGGCTCGCGCGAGGGCACGGGCGATCCTGGTCCTGTCGCTGGGGATCCTGCTCGCCGTGTCGAGCCTGGCGCGTGCCCAGGTCGTGGTCTGCGGCGACAAGGTCGTCTGCGACAACCCGCTCGGAGCGACCGTCAACCACCCGTCGTCGGCCCGGCAGTGTTCGGAGATCGACGTGGTGATCACCTCAGGGAACGGGCACGAGTGGATCTACGCGCAGACCAATCCAGGGCTGGCTGCCCTGCGGACCTTCACCGAGCGGTGCGGGTACGGTGCTGGTCCTTGCGTCAGCGACGCGGGGGGCGGCACCTCGTCGGACTGGAACCCCTCAATCGGCTATCGCGGCCCGCTGCACGTCCGGTATCTCGTGGCGTCGGGTGGCGCGGCGGCCATCGAGTTCTGGCTCAAGTACATGGGACCCAGCTACACGTCCCACCACTACAACACCTACAACACCCGGACTCTGATGACGGTGACCGACGCCGGGCGAAGCGCGTACCTGAACCTGGAGGTCGGCGACTGGCGCACGCCAGCCGTCATTCCGGCCGACGGGGCGTCGACGATTCCGGTCACGGCCAAGCTGATGGACACGTCCTGTCGGGCCAAGGTGGACTTCGTCGACCTGCGCACCACGCTGGGGACCCTGCTGGCCGACGGCCAATCGGGCAAGAGCATCAGGGTTCGGACCAAGAGCGACGGCACGGTGTCGGCAACGCTGAAGGCCGACACGACACCGGGCATCGCCGACGTGAGCGCTGCCGCGTCGGGGCAGTTGGCGACGGCCCAGGCCTGGATGTATGGCCTGGTGCTGTCGGCGCCGGCCGAGCTGCCGGCCAACGGCACCTCCTCGGGCCTCGTCACGGCCGCGCTCGACTGCAACGGCACGCCACCACCGCTCGACGACTACCTTCGCAACAAGATCACGATCGGGATCTCCACGTCGGCCGGCTCGCTGGTGCTGCCCGGCGGCAAGCCTGCGGCGTCGGTGAGCGGCCATCCCGGCCCGCTCGGGACGCTGACGGCGTCGCTGCAGTCGACGACCGAGCCGCAGACGGCGAACCTGCGTGCCACGTCGGGCGGCGTCGAGGCGTTCGCCACCACCGAGTTCACCGGCCCGAAGGTGCGGCTCACCGCCACGCGCACCGAGTACCTCAGCGTGCCTGGTGCCACGGGTCAGCAGGGCACGACCGGATCGCTGCCGCTCGGCTCCCAGACCCCGTACCGCGACGCGGTGGAGCCCACGCGCTATGGCGTCAGCACCATCGAGGTGACCGTCACCGTCACGGGGACCACGCCCGCCAGCGGCAAGCAGATCCTGCTCACCTCGGTGCAGCGGGACGCCGTCGGCTCGTCGTTCATCGAGTTCCCGCCCTCGGTGACCACCGGCGCCGACGGCACGGTGAAGTTCAAGCTGAAGACGACGGACCTCTACAGGGCGAGCATCGCCCTGCCGCACATCGTGATCAAGGGCACCCTCGCCGAGGACTCGTCGGTCTTCCACGAACTCGACGTGAAGACCGTCGACAACTTCGCGGAGGTGCTCGGCCGCTACAACCGGTCGATGGGGACGGGCGCGGTGCACGACAAGGCCGTGCAGGACGCGATCGCCCTGATGTCGCCGTCCGACGAGGCGCTGCTGCTCGGGATGTACCCCGGCCTGCGCAGCGATCTGCTGGCCAGCCAGGCCTACGGCGCGGCGTACCCGGCCATCACGTCGCGCCAGGACGAACTGCTCGCCGGCACCTCGCCGTGGTGGCAGCACCGCGTGCTGCAGTTCCTGAACAACCTGCAGTGGACCAGCTACTCGTCGAGCGTCGGGTCGGGCGACGAACGCTGGCTGCTCAACGGCCTGCACTACGGGCCGCTGTTCGTCGAGGGCGACAGCCATCTCGCGGTGGTGCTCTACCCGCAGGCGGAGAGCTGGCAGGGCACTCACGCGCGCGTGCTCGACCCCTGGCTCGAGCAGCAGGGCTTCTACTACGGCTACGCGGAGTGGAAGTCCATCCTCGCCGACCCGCAGCTGACGCGCGCCGGCTCGGGGGTGGACGTGCGGCCGCACGAGTTCACGCCCGGCACCTTCGGCGGCACCAACGGGCCCAGCCAGCACTACCCGAACAACGGCGAGCCCTACTACGCGGACGTCGATGCCGTGCCCGCGCCCTACGACCCCACCGCGAAACCCTCCTTCGCCGACTACTTCGAGTTCCTCGACACCGTGTTCGTCGAGTGCCCCGTCTTCGCCACCCTCGAGGACGCGCAGGGGCGACGCAGCGGCTACGCCCCCGCGCCTGCGTCGCAGCCGACCGTGGACGAGATCCCCGCGCTCGTGCGCACCACGCTCGCGGGCCCCGACGGCACGCTGCGCTGGCGCTTCGGGATCCCCGACACCGCGGCCACGCCGCTCACCCTGCGGCTGCAGGCCTATGGCAGCGGGCCGATGACGATCAGCATCGTCCGCGCCCGGCAGGGACGCCGATGGGTGTACCGCGACGTGACCGTGGCGGCCGGCGACGTCGCCACGCTGCAGTTCGCGCCGGCGGCGACGATGCCGCCCCCGCTGCAGTTCGCCGGGGGGCGCACGGTCCAGGGTGCCATCGAGCCGATTGGCGATCCCGGCGCCAGTCCCGGCGACGTGGTCGTCGGCGGCGGCACGCCCGTGAGGGTTGCCGGCATCGTGTTCGCCAACGGGGACCTGCTGCAGCAGGGCGCCACGGTGCGCATCGGCGGCCGCGATGCCACCAGCGTCTCGGTGCTCAACGGGTCGACGCTGACCGCCACCGTGCCCGCCGGCGCCGCGGAGGGCGACGCCGACATCGTCGTCACCAACCCCGGCGGGGCGCAGGCCACGCTGACCGGCGGCCTCAGCTACTACCTCGCCCGCCACTACTTCGCCGAGGGCGCCAGCACCGACCTGTTCGACGTGCGCTTCGCGCTGCTGAACCCCTCGGCGATCGACGCGTCCGCGACGTTCTCCTTCCAGGACCGGCTCGGGCACGTCTACCAGCACACGGCGGCAGTACCCTCGATGCGGCGCGTGACGGTGGAGCCCAAGGTCCTGCTGCCAGCCGGGGGACACGAGTTCTCGACGATGGTCGAGGCCACGCAGCACCTGGTGGCGGATCGGACGATGACGTGGGACGCGAGGGGCTACGGGGCCCACACCGAGACGAGCGTCGCGGCGCCGGCGCCCACCTGGTACCTCGCCGAGGGCGCCACCCACTCGGGCTTCGACCTGTTCTACCTGGTGCAGAACCCCAACGCGCGCACCGTCGACGTGGAGGTGACCTACCTGCGGCCGGCGCCCGCACCGCCGCTGGTGAAGACCTACCCCGTGGCCGCCAACAGCCGGTTCAACATTTGGGTGGACTACGAGGAGTTCCCGGCGGGATCGGGCACGCGGTCCCTGGCCGGCACCGACGTGTCGGCGGTCGTCCGCGCGACCGACCCCACCCTGCCGATCATCGTCGAGCGCGCGATGTACCTCGACGCGGCGGGGCAGCACTTCGGGGCGGGCCACGACGCCACGGGCGTCACGGCGCCGGCAACCGTGTGGTTCCTCGCCGAGGGCGCCACGGGCCCCTACTTCGACCTGTTCGTGCTGATCGCCAACCCCGGCCCCGTGGACGCCGACGTCGAGGCCACCTACCTGCTGCCGGACGGCACCACGATCGCCAAGGTCTATCAGGTGGCCGCCAACAGCCGCTTCAACATCTGGGTGGACCTCGAGGGCGGCCCGCTCGCCGACACCGCGGTGTCGACCACCGTGCGCTCCACCAACGGCGTGCCGATCATCGTCGAGCGTGCGATGTGGTGGCCGGGCCCCACGCCGGCCACGTGGGAGGAGGCGCACGCCTCGGCCGGGTCGGTGGTCACCGGCGAGGTGTGGGCGCTGGCCGACGGCGAGTTCGGCGGGCCGCGCGCGAGCGAGACCTACGTGCTGGTGGCCAACACCTCGCCGAGGCCGGCGCGCGTGCGCGTGTCGCTGCTCTTCGACGATGGGGCGGCGCCGGCGGTGCAGGAGTTCGACGTGCCGCCGACCAGCCGGTTCAACGTCCATCCCCTCGTGCACTTCCCGGCACATTTCGGCCCTGGCGCCTGGCGGCGTTTCGGCGTGCTCGTCGAGAGCCTTGGCGACCCACCGGCGCAGATTGTCGTCGAGCGAGCCTCCTACTCCGATGCCGGTGGCCGTCACTGGGCGGCCGGCACCAACGCGGTGGGCACACGGGTCCGCTGAGGCGGGCCCGGCGCTGCGCGGCGGGCGCCATCTCTCGAACGCCCGCCGCCGGGGGGAGGCGGCACGAGGTGAGGTAGCATCGGACGCATGGCTTCCGTCCCCCGGCGCGCCTCGATCGGCGCGCTCCTGCTCGTGCCGATCCTGCCGTGGGCCTGCGCGTCGGCGCCGTCCCGCACCGGCGCTGCCGCCGAGGTGCACGCGCTGACCGGCGCCCCGGCCCGCGTGGTGTGGGTGCAGGGCGACGGCAGCGATCCGTTCGCCACCGGCCGCAACCTCGTGCTCATGGGCTTCGACTCCGAGGACGGGCGGGGCGAGCGCGCGATCGTCGCCGAGCGCGGCAACTACACCAAGCCACTGATCACGCCGTCGGGCACGCGCGTGGTCTACTCCACGCACCCGACGCTCGGCGATCCCACCGTGCACGTCGTGAACTTCGACGGCAGCGGCCGGCGCGTGCTGGAGAAGGGGTTCGCGCTGGGCGTCGGCACCGACCCGGCCGACGGGGCCGAGTGGGTGGACATCGGGTCCGACGCGCGTGAGTACGCGGTGGGCGGTGTCGTGCGCGTGAAGATCGACCGGCCCGCGGAGCGCCGCACCGTGTGGACCGCGTCGCGCGTGCAGCTGGATTCCTTCCAGGTCTCGCCCGACGGCACGCTGGCGGCGGGGCAGTTCCCCTGGCCGCGCGTCGGCGTGGCCGACCTCGCGGCCGGCACGTGGCGGCAGCTCGGGGAGGGCTGCTGGACCGCCATGCAGGACGTGGGGTCGCCCCTGCTGTGGTACTTCGACGGCGCGCACCGCAACCTGCTCATGGTGGACCTGGCCACCGATCGGCGCTGGACGGTGCCGATCAACCACGCGCCCGGGTTCCAGAACCCCGAGGTGTATCACCCACGCTGGACCAACCATCCCCGCGTGATGGCGATGACCGGGCCCTACGACCAGGGCGGCGCCAACCAGGTGCGCAGCGGCGGCAACCAGTCGGAGGTGTGGCTGGGGCGGTTCAGCGCCGATTTCACGGCCATCGAGGCCTGGGCGCGTGTCACCCGCAACGCGCACGCCGATTCGTACCCCGACGTGTGGGTGGCCCCCGGTGACGGGGCGATCCCGCGCCTGGCCAGCGGCCGCGTGGGCCCGGCGGCGGCCGTCGTCACCGACGCGCAGCGGGCGGTGGTGGAGGCGCGCCTCGTGACGCCGGGCGGCGTGCCCGACCCGCAGGCCATCCTGCCGTACCGCCACGCGCTCACGGTGAACGTCTACGAGGTGACGCGCGTGGTGGAGGGCCGCTACGACGGCGGCCCGCTGCTCGTCGCCCAGTGGGTGATTCGCGACGGCCAGGTGCTCGCCGACGCGCGGCGGGAAGCGGGCCTGGTGGCGCGCCTCACCGTCGAGCGGTATGCCGCGCACCCCGAGCTCGAAGGCGAGCGCCTCGTCCAGGGGCCCAACCTGCCGGACCGCCCGCTCTACTACGAGATGGTCCCCGGGACGCCTCGGTAGGGCGCGCGCCGATGGTCTTCAGCTCGTACCTCTTCCTCTTCTACTTCCTGCCGCTGGCGCTGGCGCTGTACTACGCCGCGCCGGTGCGCGCGCGGCACCTCGTGCTCACGGTGCTCAGCTACGTGTTCTACGGCTGGGCGAACCCGATGTTCGTCGTGCTGCTGTTCGTCTCGACGCTGATCGACTACGTCTGCGGGCTGGCCATCGCCCGCGCGCACCGGCAGGCGGGGCTGCTGCCCGAGGCCGGCGCCCGCGCCGCGCTCGAGGGCGGCATCGACCCCGCGCGCCAGCCGCGCGCGGCGCGCGTCTGGCTGGGTGTCTCGCTCGCGTCGAACCTGTCGCTGCTCGGCTTCTTCAAGTACTTCAACTTCGGCGTCGACAACCTCAACGCCATCGCCGGGCTCACCGGCCTCGAGGCCCTGCGCCTCGACAGCGTGCTGCGGGTCACCCTGCCGCTCGGCATCAGCTTCTACACGTTCCAGTCGATGAGCTACAGCTGGGACGTCTACCGCGGGCGCGCGGCGGCCATCCGCAGCTTCGTGGACTTCGCGTGCTTCGTGTCGATGTTCCCGCAGCTGGTGGCGGGGCCGATCATCCGCTTCAGCGAGGTGGCCGACCAGCTGCGCTCGCGCTCGCACACGCTGGCGAAGTTCGCGCGCGGGGTCGCGTTCCTCTCCGTGGGCCTGGCCAAGAAGGTCCTGCTCGCCAACCCCTGCGGCAAGGTGGCCGATCTCGCCTTCGAGGCCGGCAGCCTCACCGCGCTCGAGGCGTGGACGGGCGTCGTCGCCTACGCCTTCCAGATCTACTTCGACTTCAGCGGCTACTCGGACATGGCCATCGGCCTCGGGCTGATGTTCGGCTTCGTGTTCGCGAAGAACTTCGACTCGCCCTACCTGTCCCAGTCGATCACCGAGTTCTGGCGCCGCTGGCACATCTCGCTGTCCACCTGGCTGCGTGACTACCTCTACGTGCCGCTCGGCGGCAACCGGCGCGGCCCGGTCCGCACCTACGTGAACCTCGCCATCGTGATGCTGCTCGGCGGCCTGTGGCACGGCGCCTCGTGGAACTTCCTCGTGTGGGGCGCCCTGCACGGCTCGGTGCTCGCGGCCGAGCGCGCGTGCGGGGGCGAGGCGGCCTACGCGCGCCTGCCGGCCCCGGCGCGGATGGCGCTCACCTTCGTGATGGTGCTCGTCTCGTGGGTCTTCTTCCGCGCCCCCGACCTGCCGTCGGCCCTGCGCTACCTCGGGTGGATGGCCGGCGCCGGCGAGTCCGGGTCCGGCGCGGGCCTGGTGGGCGGCCTCGTCTTCCAGCCCTACTACCTGGTGACGATGGGGGTGGCGGCGTTCGTGGTGTGGCGGTGCCCGCAGACGTGGGACTGGTCGCGCCAGCTGACGCCCGCCAAGGCCGTCGTCGCGGCCGCCGCCTTCGTGGCCGCCACGGTGATGCTCACCACGCAGGCGTTCAATCCGTTCATCTACTTCATTTTTTGACGCTGCATGTCGCGACCCTCGCCGCTCACCCGTGAAGCCATCGCCCGGATCGAGGTGGGCAACACCGACCTCACCCCGGCGCTCGCGCGCGCGATGGTCGCCGGGTTCCTCGCGCTGCTCGCGCTGCTCCCGCTCGCGGAGTGGGCGGGCGGACGTTTCCTGCCGGCGCCCGCGGCGGGCACCGGGGCGTGGGGGCAACTGGCCGGCGCGCCGGCCGCGGCGGCCGCGCGCGTCGAGGCGCTCCCGGCAGAGGCGTCGGCCTGGACCCGCCTCGTCGCGGCCAACCGCGGCGTGCTCGGCGCGCTCACGGGCTTCGAGGCGGCGCTCGAGGACACCTCGCCGCTCGGCCGCCTGCTGCGCCCCCCGGCCCAGGTGCTGCTGAGCGGCGTGGCTGGCGCCGGCAACGAGCAGGTCCACCTCGGGCACGGCGGCTGGCTGTTCTTCAGACCGGACGTGGAGTACGTCACCGGGCCCGGGTTCCTCGATCCGCGGGCGATGGCCCGGCGCGTCGCGGCGGCCGAGGAGTTCGCCGCGCCGCCCGCGCCGGATCCGCGGCCGGCCGTGCTGGCGTTCGCGCGCGACCTGGCGGCCAGGGGCATCGCGCTCGTGCTCGTCCCGACGCCCGTGAAGCCGACGGTGCACCCGGAGCGCCTCGCGCGGCCGGTGGCTGGCGTGCGCGCGCCCGCGCAGAACGCGTCGTATGCGGCACTGCTCGAGGAACTGGCGCGGGCAGGCGTGCGCGTGTTCGACCCGGCGCCGTGGCTCGTGGCGCGCGCCGCGACGACGCAGCAGCCGCAGTACCTCGCCACCGACACGCACTGGCGGCCAGAGGCGGCGGCCGACGTGGCCGGGGCGCTCGCCGACGTGCTGCGCCGCGACGCCGCGCTGCCGGCCGTCCCGTCGCCCGGTTACCGCGTGGTGTCGCGCCAGGCGCGCGCCCATGGCGACACGGTGGCGGCGCTCGACCTGCCGCCGTGGCAGCGGCTGTACCCGGCCGAGACCGTGCCGCTGCGCCACGTCGTCGACGCGCGTGGCGAGCCGTGGCGGCCCTCGGCCGAGGCCGACGTGCTGCTGCTCGGCGACAGCTTCACGAACATCTACTCGCAGGCGGCCATGGGGTGGGGCGAGGCGGCCGGCTTCGCGGAGCACCTGTCGCTGGCACTGCAGCGGCCGGTCGATCGCATCGTCCAGAACGACGCGGGGGCGCGGGCGACGCGCGACGCGCTGGTGCGCGAGGTGGCGGCGGCCCGGGCGGCGGGGGAGCCGGCCGACCGCCTGACGGGCAAGCGGGTGGTGGTGTGGCAGTTCGCGACGCGCGAGCTCGCGTCAGGCGACTGGGCGGTGCTGCCGCTGCCGTGACGAGAATGGGGTCGGGTCCATTTTCTCTGGCGGCTCCGCACAGCCACGCCAGCGTCCAAGTGCGGCTGGAGGCTTGCCCCGCAGGCGGACCCGAGCCCTTTCCCGTCGGCCGGAAAACAGGCCCGACCCCAATTGCTCAGTGAGTGTCCACCGCGTGGCGCACCAGGTCCTCGAGGGCGATCACGTCGAGGGCGCGCTCGTGCGTCGCGTTGAGCCGCACCGGCGGCGCCACGCCCGCGGCGAGCGCCTCCTTCCACCGCGCCGCGCACAGGCACCAGTGGTCGCCCGGCTTCAGGCCGGGGAACCCCAGCTCGGGCCGCGGCGTGGCCAGGTCGTTGCCCTTCGCCCTGGTGAACGCCAGGAACTCCGCCGACACCCGGGCGCACACCGTGTGGCTCCCGAAGTCCTGCACGCCCGTCTGGCACGAGCCCGTGCGGAAGAACCCCGTGAGCGGCGCCGTGCCGCAGATCTCCAGTGGCCCGCCAAGCACGTTGCGCGGCCCGGCCGGAGGACCGGCGGCGGAGTCGGTCGGATCGTCCATCGTCGTGGGACCTCGTCGGCGCGCTGCAACCGGCGCCGCACCCACGATTCTACGCAAGTCGCCGGCGAGTGGCGGCACCGCCGGCAAGGGCCAGGAGCCCGAGCGCCAGCGTGGACGGCTCGGGGACCGGCGTCGGGGCCGGGGTGTACTCGTAGGTCACCGACAGCGTCCCGTGCCACGCGGGTCCACTGCCCAGTTGCGTGGTGCGCGTCCGGGCGATGACGCCGATGTCGGCGAAGGAGGCCGACCCCGTCGTGAACACGGTCTCCGAGAACAGCATGGCCAGCGGGCTGGTGCCGATGAACGACGCGAGGTCGGCGAGCGGCACCGCCACCTGGCCGTCGGCCTCCACCGGCTGCAGGCCGGTCGGCGTGTACTCGTTGCAGAAGTTGGCGCAGGTGATCGACAGCGTCTGCGTCGTCGCGCTCAACCACCCGCCGACGGAGTACTCCGCGCGCCCCTCGACGGTCGAGGTGCCGCCGTCGCGGTTGCCGAGCACTTCCACGCCGAGCGCGAGCGTCGAGTCGAGCGTGAGCGTGACGCCCGTCAGCGTGCCGAGCGACGGGTCGAATCGCGCGAGGTCGATGGTGCCCTGCGCCGTGCCGCTCGAGGTGCACGGCGTCGATGTGCCGTAGTTCTTGGTGCACTGCGCGAACGGCGCGCTGCTGTAGAAGCTGCCGGGCCAGAGCCCGAAGTTCGTCGAGTAGCTGATGGTGGCGGCGTCGGCCGGCGTCGTCCACGCGGCGGCCGCCAGGCCGGTGAGCAGCAGGGCGCGAAGGGCGGAACGGGTGCGGGTCATGCCGAGAGATGCGCAATCGGCCGCCGGATGTTGCAGCGGGCGCTCCCGCCAGGGCGGGCGGGGCGTCACGGCGGGGCAGGCGAGGCGCCCTGCCCAGCTGGCACGGAAGTCCGGACCTGCCGATTAGCAGGGGAGCGCCATGCCGGCGCTGCTCGTCCCAGTGCGCACAGGGGGGCACGTCGTGACGACATCCAAATCCGGCGTCAGCCACCGTGATCGACATCGAGGGCGGGGGACCCGTGCGGCTCGTGTTCGCGGGAGGCGTGTGACGTGAGCGGCGCCTCCACTCCCGTGCGCACCGTGGAGGCCACGGCCCCCCACGACGAGCTCGAGCGGCTGCGCGCCGAGCGCGATCACTACAAGCGGCTGGCCGAGCAGATCGACCGCAAGGCGCTCGCCGACCACGCCGAGCTGTCTCAGCTCATCCGCGCGCTGCAGCAGACCGAGGACGCGCTGCGCAAGGCCGGTGACGAGCTCGAGCGCGCCGTCGCCGCGCGCACCGCCGACGTCGTCCGGGCCAACGACGAGCTGCGGGCCGAGGTGGCCGAGCGGGCGCGCGCCGAGGCCGCGGCGCGCGAGAGCGAGGCGCACTACCGGCTGCTGATGGAGACCTCGCCCGACGCCATCACGGTGGTCGATCCCACGGGCTTCATCCTCACCCTCAACCAGCGCGCCGTGGAGCTGTTCGGCCATGCCGATCGCTCGGAGGCGCTCGGGCGCCACGTCCTCGAGTGGGTGCCGGAGGACCTGCACCAGTCCGCGCTCGAGGCCTTCGCGCGCGTGGTCGGCGGCGACGTGCTCAACGGCGTCGAGCTCGAACTCCACCGGCACGGCGAGCGCTTCTGGGCGGCGCTGAACGCGGCCGCCGGCCGAGACGCCTCCGGCGAGCCGCAGCTGGTCGTCATCGTCAGCACCGACATCACCGACCGCAAGCGCGCCGAGGCCGACCGGCTCAAGAGCCAGAAGCTCGAGTCGCTCGGCGTGCTGGCCGCCGGCATCGCGCACGACTTCAACAACCTGCTGGCGGCCATCCTCGGCAACCTCGGGCTCGCGCTCGAGGCCACCACCGCCCCCGCGCCCCGGCAACTGCTCGAGGAGGCCGAGCGCTCGGCCCTGCGCGCACGCGCGCTGACGCGGCAGTTGCTCACCTTCTCGCGCGGCGGGCAGCCCGTGAAGGCGCCCATCTCGATCGCGCGCGTGCTGGCCGAGGCCGCCCAGATGGGCCGGCTCGGCACGGCCGTCGGCTGCGACCTGGCCGTGCCCGGCGACCTGTGGCACGTCGAGGCCGACGAGGGCCAGCTCGCCCAGGTGTTCAACAACCTGGTGGTGAACGCCGTGCAGGCGATGCCCGCCGGCGGCACCGTGACGCTGCGCGCCGCCAACGTCGAGATCGACGAGGGGCACCCGGTGCTCGCGCCGGGCCGCCACGTGCGGGTCGAGGTGACCGACACCGGCGTCGGCATTCCCCAGGATCTCTGGACCAAGGTCTTCGACCCCTACTTCACCACGAAGCCCACGGGCAGCGGGCTGGGCCTCGCCGTCGCCTACGCCGTCGTCAAGCACCACGAGGGCGCCATCGACCTGGCGTCGACGCCGGGGCACGGCACCACTTTCACCGTGCACCTGCCGGCCTGCGCCGCGGCCGAGGAGGCGCCGTGCGCCACGAGGCGCCCCGTGACCGCCCTCGGCGGACGCGTGCTCGTGATGGACGACGAGGCGGCGGTGCGGCGGGTGGCGGTGCGCGCCCTGGAGACGTTCGGGTGCGAGGTGGAGGAGGCGGCCGACGGGGCCGCGGCCATCGGCGCTTACGCGCGTGCCGCGGACGAGGGGCGGCCGTTCGACCTCGTCCTCGTCGATCTCACCATCCCGGGCGGCATGGGCGGGGAAGACGCCGTCGCCCGCATGCGCGAGATCGACCCCGGCGTCGTCGCGATCGTCTCGAGCGGGTACTCCGGGGACGCCATCCTGTCGGACTATGCCGCGCACGGCTTCAGCGGCGTCCTGCCGAAGCCCTACCGGGTGGACGCGCTGCGCGCGGTCGTCGCCGACGCGCTCGAGGCCCGCGCCAGCCGGCCCGCCTGCCACGTGCCCCATCGGTGAGGCCGGGGGGCGCCGCCGGCGGGG
>JADHED010000675.1_pt1 | contig 36889 bp, 31 predicted proteins | sample 8952041 | NCBI WGS metagenome assembly JADHED01 (sample SAMN16124423, study PRJNA663239) | bioreactor sludge metagenome | isolation source: sludge (control) | place: India:Bengaluru | collected 2018-09-08 | reverse complement strand
GGCGTAGCCCCCCTGGGACAGGCACGTCACCGCGCCCTCGCGAGTCAGCCGGCGACGGTCCCGCCCGCCCCCGCCGCGGGGACGCCCAGGCCCGCGCGCCGGGCCAGGCGCGGCGCCGCGACCTGGGCGGCGCCGACCAGCGCCAGGGCCACGCCCTGGGCGGTGGGGCCGGAGCGGCGGAAGTCCTCGCCGATCAGCTTCAGGCCGCCGGCGGCCAGCACCGGGTAGAGCCACCAGCCCAGATCGCGCAGTCGCTCGTGGCGGGTGGCGAGCGCGAGCAGGACGGCAGCCGCCGCGAGGATCGCCGAGCGCGCCGCGGCCAGCAGGCCCGGTGACGGCTCCCCGCCGGCGATTGCCGTGACCAGCAGCATCAGCGCCGCCGCGCCTGCGCCGGCCAGCACGATCAGCCCCAGCGCCAGACGTGGCGTCCGCGAGAGTCCCTCGGGCCCGTCCGCGTGCGAGGGGCGCGGCAGCAGGAAGGCCGCCGCGGCGGCCGCCAGTGCCGCCCAGGCCGCGGGCGCCAGCGCGGAGCCAGCCGTGTCGCTCGCCGCGAAGGCCGACAGCGAGCCCCCGAGCAGACCCGTGAAGCCGGCGGCCAGCGCCGCATAGACGGCCCCGTGCAGGGCCAGGGTGTCGCGGGAGAGGCGCGCCGCCAGCCAGGTCGTGGCCACGGCCAGCGCAGCGCACGCGAGGGCGAAGGGGACCGCGGGCAGCAGGATCGCCAGCCCAGTGGCGGTCAGCAGCAGCGCGAGCGTGGCATAGAAGTAGAAGTTCTTGCCGAGCCCCTGCCGGCGTCCGACGAAGGCGAACGCCGCGGCGTACGCCCCGATGCCCAGCATCGTCGTCGCCGCGCCGAGGGGGCCCTCGCCAGCCCCGGTGGCGTGGGCCACCGCGACGCCGCCTCCCAGCCCCACCGCCAGGACCGCGAGCGTCTGGACCACTTCGAACGGGATGACGAGCCGACCGCGCACCAGCGTGCGTACGGCGAACGACGCGAGGTAGCCGGCCAGCAGGAAGAGCAGGAGGGCGAGCACCTCCCCAGTCGGTTGGTGCGCGTTCGGGTTGAGCGCCCGCGTGGTGAGGCCGGCGAGTACCGCGTTGGCGGCCAGCGCCGAGGGCCACCGCAGCCAGTACCAGTCGCACTCGTAGCCGAGCCAGAGTGTGGCGAGCCCGAGTGCGACGAGCAGGGCGCCGTACGGCACGTAGCCGCCCAGTGTCCCCGCCAGCAACAGCGCGGCGCCGATGGTCGCGAGCGTGGTGACCCCGGCCAGGCCGTGGAGCCGGCGACGCCACGCGACGAGCAGCGCGAGGCCGGAGAACACCCCGATCGCGGACGCGCTCCATCCCGGGGCCAGCAGGCCGAACCTCGACGATGCCTCCCAGAGCAGCGGTAGCCCGATGCCCACGGCGGTCAGCCCATGAAAGGCCGCGGCCAGGCGTCGGCTCCCGGACCCCGCCCGGTAGTACGCGGCGGCCAGCCAGGCCGCCGCGTACGCGAGGCCCAGTGCCACGCCGGTCGCCACGGCGAGCCGGTCCGACTCCGTGAGCGCGCGCAGCAGGAACGCTCCGCCGAGCGCGATGAAGGCCAGGCCCGCGTGTGGGAGCACCCCGGCGAGGTCGCGTGCCTCGCCGGCCGCCCGCGGCGACACCAGCGCGGCGGCACCTGCCCCGGCGGCGTCGGGCTCCTCGGGCGCCGCGGTGCGGGCAGTCGTCTCGAGCGCGGCGACGCGCCGCTGCAGGACCGCGAGGGTCCGCTCGATGCCGTCGAGACGGGCGGCGAGCCCGGCAGGGTCCGTGGACATGGCCCCCTCCGTTCGTGCGGTTCCGTCAGTGTCCCTGCGCCGTCCCCTCTTCACTCCATGGGGGCAGCAGCTTCATCAGCGCCGCGAGAATCAGGAAGGGCAGGATCATCACCACGATGGCCGGCAGGAGCCCCTCGCGGGTGGCGAAGCCCATCTTGTAGGTGGTGTAGCCGAGGAAGCTCTTCGAGAAGAGCTGGCCGCCGATCACCACGTTCCACCGCATGGCGAAGATGCCGACGATGGCCAGCAGTCCCGAGGCGACGTAGAGCGTGCGGCGCGTGCCCTCCGCGAAGGTCCGCACCTGCGTCAGCGCCAGCAACCCGAGGGGCACCAGCGTGCCGAGCACGATCTGCACGACGATCTGCGAGGTGAACAGCCGCGTCTTCACCATGAAGTCCAGCGCGCGGAACGACTCGTCGGCCTCGTAGATGCGGTGGACCAGGTCGAGCATCTCCAGCGAGAAGTCGACGAGGAACGCGTAGAACAGGTACCGGGCGATGGTGTCGAGGCACGGCATGTCGACGGCCACGCGCCGCAGCCGGCACGACGCCACGTAGAGGAGCATCACCGCCGCGATGCCCGACACGATGGCCGAGAAGAGGAACACGATGGGCATGAGCGGCGTGGACCACCAGGGGTTGGCCTTCACCGACCCGAAGATGAAGCCCACGTACCCGTGGAGGAGGAACGCCGAGGGGATGCCGACGATCGTCAGCACCCGGCCCACGCGGTCGTCCACGCGGAGCGCCCCCTCGGAGATGTTGTCGGACCCGAGCGTGAGCACCGTGTAGAGCCAGCGCTTCGCCCCGGTGCTCGCGCGTCTGGCCACGACGAGGTCCTTGCGGTAGTCGAACCAGATCTCCAACAGCAGGACCACCATCAGGTACCACAGGTAGACGAAGCCGAACATGGCCATCGCCGACTCGCGGTGCGGGGTGAGGAACATCGCGAAGGAGCGCTCGGGATGGCCGAGGTGCATCTGCAGCGGCAAGGGCGCCACCAGCAGGAAGGCGAGGGCCGTGAGCAGCGCCAGGCGGTAGGTGGGCCGCACGGCGGCCACGTCGAACACGCGTTCGAGCGACGCGAGGATGAAGGCGCCCGCCACCAGGCCCGTGATGAACGGGTAGAGCACGATCAGCACGCTCCACTGCAGCTCGATCTCGTTCGGGTAGATGAAGCCTTCGACAGTGGGCATGACGGGCTCCTCAGCGCACGGCGCCGTCGAGGCCGCTGTAGTAGACCTTCGACCCGGTGGCCATCTGTGGCTTCAGCACCTGCACCTTGCGGGTGCGCAGGAACTCGTGGACGGGGTCGGCGGGGTTCTTCAGGTCCACCAGCTGGCGGGCGCCCGTCGGGCAGGCCTCGCAGCAGGCGGTCGTCAGGCCGCGCGTGATGCGGTGGTAGCAGAGGGAGCACTTGTCGACCGTGTGCGTGCGGGGGTCGATGTACCGGCAGCCGTAGGGGCAGGCCTGCACGCAGTACCGGCAGCCGAGACAGCGCGCCGTGTCGACCAGGACCACGCCGTCCGGGGCCTCGAACGTGGCCCCGACCGGGCAGACCTGCGTGCAGGGGGAGTGCGCGCAGTGGTTGCACAGCTTCGGGACGAAGAAGATCTTCGTCGTCTCGATCGGACCCTCGATGTCGGGGAACCCGTCGTGGGCCCCGTCGGGCGAGTCGACGCGGGGATGCTCGAGGTCGGCGGGGTCCACCTGGTAGCGCTCCACCCACGTGCGGAAGCACCCCGGCTCGCGGGGCACGTCGTTCTCGTCCTTGCACGCCCGCACGCAGGTGCCGCAGCCGATGCAGCGATCGATGTCGACGATCATCCCCCACCAGTGGGCCGTGGTCGTGTAGTTCGGCGCCTCCTCGGGCGCGCCGGCGACGAGGTGGTCCCACGCGAGGGCGGCTGCGCCGGTGAGCACCAGCAGGCGCCCGGTTCCGGAGAGGAAGGTCCGTCGGTCCTGGTCCATGGCGAGGTCCTCAGGAGATCCCCGGGCGGTGGGCCTGGTGGCACGCGGTGCAGGGGCCCTCGGGCGCGTGGTCCTCCACCACGACCTGCGGGAACCCTGCGGGCTTGCCGGCCCTCGTCGCGTGGCAGCGGATGCACGCGACCCGCGGGTCGGGGCGCGCCGTTGCCGGGGCGGCTTCGCCACCGGCGTGTGCGCCGAGCGGGCCGTGGCACGACTCGCAGCCAATCCGCTCGTGTCTACCGCCGCGCCGCGACTCGACGATGTCGGCGTGGCACTCGAGGCAGGCAGCACGACCGGCGTGGACCAGCGGACGCGCCCGGTTGTCCTCGATCGCGCCCGCCCGGTAGAAGCCGTGCACGCCGAAGTCCGACGGCAGGAACCACCAGCGCAGGCCCATGAAGGCCACCAGGGCAAGGGCGAAGAGCACGGCGACGCGCACGACGTGCTCGTGGTCAGACGGGGCAGGTCTGGCCATCGGGCGACCTCGACGAAACGACCGAGTTGCCGGCTAACCGACGGACACTGACGGGTCGTCGAGCGGAATTGCAATCCCGTGGCCACATGGCGGTCGCACGCGCCTTGCGCGGTTCTCACGGCGAATTCACGCAATCGGTCACGCCGGGCCGGCCGTACGCCGCGGTGCGGCTGGCGTCATTCCGCAAGTGCCTGCCGGAAGTCCGCGGGCGCGACTGGCGCCGGGCGAGGCCGGCCGCGCCGGGGCCGCCGGGAGCCGGCCTGTCACGCCGTCGGGCGCAGGCCCCGTGTTACCCTGAGCGGCTGGCCTCCGGCACGCGCGTGCCGGCACGACGACTCCATCCGCGGCGCGGGCTCCCGCTCGCGCGCGCCGCAGGCGGCCGATGACTCCGCATCGCAAGCTCGACGTCGTCCAGGATTCCGTGAAGCGGCTGCTCCGCATGGGGGCGACCGCCAACCTCGCGAACCTGTTGCAGAAGCAGCACCCGGCCGACCTCGCGCAGGTGCTCAAGGAACTCGTCGACCGCGACCGGCTGGCCGCCTTCAACATCCTCGTCGACCGCAACCGGCGCCTCGGCATGGAGGCCCTCAGCGAACTCGGCCCCGAGACCGGCGCGCAGCTGCTGTCGGACCGCCCCGCCGAGGAGATCGCCACGCTGCTCCACGAGCTGGAGTCCGACGACGCGGCGGCCATCGTGGACTACCTGCCCGAGGAGCTGTCGGGCGCGGTCCTCGAACTGATCACCCGCAAGGAAGGCGGCGAGGTGGAGGCCCTGCTCGAGTACGCCGAGCAGACGGCCGGCCGCATCATGAACCCCACCGTGTTCGCGCTCTCCGAGGACCTCACGGTCGGGGAGGCGATCACGGCCCTGCAGGCCTCGCGCGACGTGGAGATGGTCTTCTACCTCTACGTCATCGACGAGCGGCGGCACCTGGTCGGCGTGATCTCGCTGCGGCGCCTGCTGCTCGTCTCGCCCGAGACCCCGCTGAAGCGCATCATGACGGCCGACCTCGTGTCGGTGCGCGTGGACACCGACCAGGAGGAGGCGGCGCGCCTGGTGGCCTCCTACAACCTGCTGGCGATCCCCGTCGTGGACGAGGAGAACAAGCTCGTCGGCATCATCACGGTGGACGACGTCATCGACGTCCTCAAGGACGAGGCCACCGAGGACCTCTACCGCCTGGCGGGCGTGGCGAGCGACGAGCGCGTGTTCACGCCGGCGCGGGAGGCGCTGAAGAAGCGGCTGCCGTGGCTGGTCGTGAACCTCGGGACGGCGTTCCTCGCCGCGTCGGTGGTGAAGGTGTTCGAGGGCACCATCGGGCAGGTGACGGCGCTGGCCGTGTTCATGCCCATCGTCGCCGGCATGGGCGGCAACGCCGCCACGCAGACGCTCACCGTCATCGTGCGGGGCATCGCGCTCGGCGAGCTCACCTGGAGCAACAGCCGCAAGGCCCTGGTGAAGGAGATGCTGGTCGGCCTCGGCAACGGCGTGACGTGTGGCGTCGTGGCGGCGGGCGTGTCGTGGCTGTTCCAGGGGAACCCGATGCTGGGCCTGGTGCTCGGCCTGGCGATGGTCATCAACATGTTCATCGCGTCGACGGCCGGCACCCTGGTGCCGCTGGGCCTGCGCGCGGCGAAGGTGGACCCCGCGCTCGCCTCCTCGGTGTTCATCACGACGCTCACCGACATCTTCGGCTTCCTGTCGTTCCTCGGCCTCGGCACGGTCTTCCTGAAGTTCCTGCACGTGGTGTGAGGCGGCCGGCGTTGGAACGGGGTTCGCCAAGGCCCCGCCGGCCACGCGGCGGCGGGCCTCCCGCGCGATCGGGGACGCGGGCGCGTTTCCTGCAACGCGCCGCGGGGAAGTGGAAGTAGAATACGCGGATTGTGCCGGCGCCGGCGGCGTCGCCGGCTGGAGCCCGTGATGCCGCTCTACCGCGCCCAGGCGCTGGTGCTGCGCACCTACCCGCTCGGCGAATCCGACCGCATCGTCGTCTTCCTGACGCGCGACCGCGGCAAGAAGCGGGGCGTGGCGAAGGCGGCGCGGCGGTCGCAGCGGCGGTTCGGGGGCGCGCTCGAGCCGCTCACGCGGGTGCGCGTCGAGTACGTCGAGAAGGAGACGCGCGAGCTGGTGAGCCTGCACTACGCCGACCCGATGGCCTCGCCCCTGGCGGCGGGCGACCCGGAGGCGCTGCACTACGTCGGCTACTTCGCCGAGCTCATCGACGCGTGGTCGCCGGACAACGACGCCAACGACGCGCTGTTCCGGCTGGGCTGCGCGACGCTCGACGCGCTGGCGGGCGGGGCGCCGGCGCAGGCGCTGGCGCGCTACTTCGAGTACTGGGTGCTGCGGCTGCAGGGCGTCTACCCGCCGATCGACGCCTGTGCCGCCTGCGGGACGGCGCTGGCCGCGCGCGGGGCGGTGCTCGACGCCGACGACCAGCGGCTGCGCTGCCGCGAGTGCGGGGGCGCCCGGCGCGGGGCGACGCTCTCGCCGGCCGCGCTGGGGTTCCTGCGGCGGGCGGCCGGCACGGCGCCGACGGCGCTCGCCGGCGTACCGTTCGACCCCCAGGCGGCGCGCGAACTCGAGGCGGTGCACCGCCGCCTGATGGCGGCCCACCTCGACCGCGAGCCACGGTCGGCGCGGGTGCTCCGCGAAATCGGGGCATAGCGGCAGGAGGCAGGAGCACGCGTGACACTGCAGGAGCTGATCTTCAAGCTGTCCGAGTACTGGAGCTCGCAGGGCTGCCTCGTCCAGCAGCCGCTCGACGTCGAGGTGGGCGCCGGCACGATGCACCCCGAGACCTTCCTCCGCGTGCTCGGGCCGCGGCACTGGAACGTCGCCTACGTGCAGCCCTCGCGCCGGCCGGCCGACGGGCGCTTCGGCGAGAACCCGAACCGCCTCTTCAAGCACCACCAGTTCCAGGTCATCCTCAAGCCCGCCCCCGACGAGATCCAGCACCTCTACCTCCAGAGCCTCGAGGCGTGCGGCATCGACCCGCGCGCCCACGACGTGCGCTTCGAGGAGGACAACTGGGAGTCGCCGACGCTCGGCGCGTGGGGCATCGGCTGGCAGGTGCTGTTCGACGGGCTCGAGATCACCCAGTTCACCTACTTCCAGCAGGCCGGCGGCCTCGAGCTGGCGCCGGTGTCCGTGGAGCTCACCTACGGGCTCGAGCGGCTGGCGATGATCCTGCAGAAGGTGGACAACGTCTACGACCTCGAGTGGGCCGCGGGCGTGAAGTACGGCGACGTGCGGCTGCGCGACGAGGTGGAGCAGTCGCGCTACGCCTTCGGCCAGACCGCGTGGCCGAAGGACCAGTTCGGCGCCTGGCACCGCGACCTCTTCGAGCGGCACTACGCGATGAGCCAGGCGCTGGTCGAGAGCCGGCTGGTGCTGCCGGCCCTCGAGCAGTGCCTGAAGTGCTCGCATCTCTTCAACGTGCTCGACGCCAGCGGCAACATCGGCGTCACCGAGCGCACCGCCTACATCCTGCGGGTGCGGCAGCTGGCCGTCGCCATCGCCCGGGCGTACGTCGACGGCGAGGACGACCGGCGCGGCCCGCGCCCCGCCGACGAGGGCGCGATCGCCTGAGGCTCGCGCGGCGCGGGCGGTGGACACCGGAGACCATGGAGCGAGAACTTCTGCTGGAAATCGGCTGCGAGGAACTGCCGGCGAGCTGGCTCGTGCCGCTCGCCGACCAGCTCGCCGCGCGCATGAAGGCCCGGCTCGTCGAGCTGCGCCTGGCCACCGACGCGCCCATCGAGGCCCACGCCACCCCCCGCCGGCTCGTGGTGGTGGCGCCGCGCATCGCCGAGCGCCAGAGCGACCTGGAGGAGCCGCTCAGCGGGCCTCCCGTCTCGGCCGCCTTCACGCCCGACGGCGCGCCCACGCCCGCGGCGCTGGGGTTCGCGCGCAAGTGCGGGGTGGCGGTGGAGGAGCTCACGCGCGTGGAGACGCCCAAGGGCGTCTACCTCGGCTTCGTCAAGAAGCAGCGCGGCAAGACCGCCGTCGACGTGCTGCCCGACCTCATCGCCCTCGTGCTGCGCGACCTGGCCTTCCCCAAGTCGATGCACTGGGACGCCTGGATCGACGATGGCAAGGGCGAGTTCTCGTTCGGCCGCCCCATCCGGTGGCTCCTGTACCTCTACGGGGGGCGGGTGGTGCCCTTCACCATCCGCCGCACCGCGCTCGCCGGGTCCCCGCTCGTCCAGGACGTGCGCACCGGCGCCATCACCTACGGGCACCGCTACCTGGCGGTGAGCGGCCGGCCGGGGCGCGCCGTGAAGGTGCGCAGCTTCAGCGACTACAAGGCGCGGCTGGCCGAGCACTTCGTGCTGCTGGAGCGCGCCGAGCGCCACTCGCGCATCCTGCGCGAGCTCGAGGCCCACGCGCGGCGGCTCGGCGGCCGGGTCAGCATGGCCGCCGTCAACCAGTCGGGGGCCCTGCAGGAAGTCGCCGACCTCGTCGAGTACCCCGCCGTCGTGGCCGGCACCTTCGCCCCGGAGTTCCTCGCGCTGCCCGAGGAGGTGCTCACCACGACGATGATCCATCACCAGCACGACTTCCCGGTGGTGGACGATCGCGGCGCGCTGATGCCGGCCTTCCTGGCCGTCACCAACATCGAGGTGGACCAGCCGCGGAAGATCGCCGTCAACGCCGAGCGGGTGCTCACCGCCCGCCTGCGTGACGCCCGGTTCTTCTGGGACGCCGACCGCACGCGCCCGCTCGCGTCGCGGCTCGACCGCCTCGACACGCTGCTGTTCCACAAGGCGCTCGGCAGCTACCGCGCGAAGGCGGCCCGCCTGGCCTCGCTGGCCGAGTGGGTGGCCGGCGTGGCCTTCGCCCGGCCCGACGCGGCCGGCGCCGCCCGCACCGCCGGCGAGCTGGCCAAGGCCGATCTCGTCACCGACATGGTGCGCGAGTTCACCGAGCTGCAGGGCACGATGGGCGGCATCTACGCGCGCGAGGAAGGCCTGCCCGAGGCGGTGTGGAAGGCCGTGTACCACCACTACCTGCCGGTGGGGGTGGAGGCGGGTGGCCCGCCCACGCGCGAGGCGCTGGGGGAGGCCGCCGTCACCTGGGCGGCCGTCTCGGTGGCCGACAAGATCGACTCCAGCGTCGGGCTGTTCGCCGCCGGCGAGCGGCCGACCGGCACGCGCGACCCCTTCGGCCTGCGCCGCCAGGTGCAGGGGGCCCTGAAGGTGCTCGTGGACCTGCCCGAGTGCGCGGGCGTGGACGTGCCCGTGGACGTCTTCGCCGTGGCCCGCGAGGCCCTAGCCCGCCTGCGCGACCAGGTGGAGGTGGGCGACGACGCCGTGTGGAACGATTTCCGGCCGTTCGTCCTCGACCGCGTGCGGCACCTGTTCGGCCAGCGTGGCTACCGCGCCGGGGAGATCGAGGCCGCGCTCGGGGCGACGGCCACCGGCCTGGCGCCGCTCGCCGTGCGGCGGCGGCTGGAGGCGCTGCAGGCGATGCGCGGCGCCGACGACTTCACCGCGCTGGCCGCGCTCTTCAAGCGCGTGAAGAACATCGCGAAGGAGATCAGCGACGCGCCGCAGGCGCACTACGACGTGGCGCTGGACCGCGCCCGGCTCACGGAGCCGGCCGAGGTGGCGCTGCTCGCGGAGTTCGACCGGCGCGCGCCGGTGATCGGCGCGGCCCTCGACGCCGGGCACTACCGGCAGGCGATGGCCGAGGCGGCGGCCTTCCGGCCGGCCGTGGACCGGTTCTTCACCGAGGTGTTCGTGATGACCGACGACACGGCGGTGCGCACGGCGCGGCTGATGCTGATGGTCGCGCTGCGCGACCTCGTGCTGCGGCTCGCCGACATCTCGGCGCTGGGGTAGGGACAGTGGTCAGGGGCTGGTGGGCGGCAGCCTGGAGGTAGGGGCCGCGGGCCACCTGGCCGTCGGACAGGGGAGCTTGGGCGCGGGCGAGTGCCCGCATTTCATGGAGTACGCACTGGTATGGCCAAGAAGGCTGCACGCAAGGTGGTGAAGGCCGCTCCTGCCAAGGGAGCGACGGCGGTGACGAAGGCGCCGGTGAAGAAGGCGGCCGTCAGGAAGGCGCCCGCGAGGAAGGGCGCCGCGAAGGCGGCCCCCGCGCCGGCGAAGAAGGCCGCGCCGAAGGGCAAGGCGAAGTACGTCTACTTCTTCGGCGGCGGCAAGGCCGACGGCGACCGGACGATGAAGGACCTGCTCGGCGGCAAGGGCTCGGGCCTCGCCGAGATGACCAACGCCGGCCTGCCGGTGCCGCCGGGCTTCACCATCACGACCGCGGCGTGCAACCTGTGGTACGCGAACCACAAGAAGCTCACGCCCGAGATCGAGGACGAGATGCTCGCCAACGTCCGCAAGCTGGAGAAGCTCGCGGACGCGCAGTTCGGCTCCTCGACGAACCCGCTGCTGGTCTCGGTCCGCTCCGGCGCCAAGTTCTCGATGCCGGGCATGATGGACACGATCCTCAACCTGGGCCTCAACGACGTCGCCGTCGAGGGCCTGAAGGCGCGCACGCAGAACGGGCGGTTCGCCTACGACAGCTACCGGCGCTTCATCCAGATGTTCGGCAGCGTCGTGCTCGAGATCCCCAAGGACAAGTTCGAGCACGAGTTCGAGGCGGTCAAGCACGCGCACGGCGCGGCGACCGACACCGACCTGGGCGAGGACGGCCTGCGCGAGACGGTCGAGCGCTACAAGGCGCTGGTGAAGAAGGTGACGGGCAAGGCCTTCCCGCAGGACGCCCTCGCGCAGCTCAAGGGCGCCCGTGACGCCGTGTTCCGCTCGTGGAACAACCCGCGCGCGAAGGCCTACCGCCGCATCTACGAGATTCCCGACCACATCGGCACGGCCGTGAACGTGCAGCAGATGGTGTTCGGCAACATGGGCGACACCTCGGCGACGGGCGTGGGCTTCACCCGCAACCCGGCGACCGGCGCCAAGGAGTTCTTCGGCGAGTTCCTGATCAACGCGCAGGGCGAGGACGTGGTGGCCGGCATCCGCACGCCGCAGCCCATCACCGAGCTCGAGAAGGTGCTGCCGCACGCCTACAAGGAGCTGCGCCAGATCACCACGCGCCTCGAGAAGCACTACAAGGACGTGCAGGACTTCGAGTTCACGATCCAGGACGAGAAGCTCTACATGCTCCAGACGCGCAACGGCAAGCGCACCGGCTACGCCGCGGTGGTGATCGCCACCGACCTGGTGGCCGAGAAGCTGATCACGCCGCGCGAGGCGCTGCTGCAGGTGGAGCCGACGGCGCTCAGCCAGCTGCTCGCCCCCGTGTTCGACCCGAAGGAGTGGAAGAAGCTCGCGGTGGCGACCCGCGGCCTGCCGGCGTCGCCCGGCGCGGCCTCTGGCCAGGTGGTGTTCACCTCCGAGCACGCCGTGGAGTGGGTCGACCAGGGCCGGAAGGTGCTGCTCGTCCGCAAGGAGACGGTGCCCGACGACATCCACGGCATGGAGGTGGCGCAGGGCGTGCTGACGGCGACCGGCGGCATGACCTCGCACGCCGCCGTGGTGGGCCGCCAGATGGGCAAGCCCTCGGTGGTGGGCGCCGGCGAGGTCGCCGTGGACGAGAAGGGCAAGTGCTTCACCGTGAACGGCCAGGTGGTGAAGGAAGGCGACTGGGTCAGCTTCGACGGCCTCACCGGCGAGGTGAAGATCGGCCAGGTGGCCACCAACCCGAGCGAGATCCTGCAGGTGCTCGGCGGCAAGATGGCCAAGGCCGACTCCGCCATCTACCAGCGCTTCGAGAAGCTGCTCTCCTGGGCCGACAAGGAGCGCACGCTGAAGATCCGCGCCAACGCCGACCAGCCCGACCAGGCCGAGCTGGCCTATGCCTTCGGCGCGCGCGGCATCGGCCTGTGCCGCACCGAGCACATGTTCTTCGGCGAGGGCCGCATCGAGAAGGTGCAGCGCATGATCCTCGCCACCACCGAGGCCGACCGGCGCGCGGCGCTGGCCGAGCTGCTCCCGCTGCAGCGCGAGGACTTCTACGGCGTCTTCAAGCACATGCACGGCGAGCCGGTCACCATCCGCACCATCGACCCGCCGCTCCACGAGTTCCTGCCCAAGCGCGAGGAGCTCATGGTGGACATCGCCCGGCTCGAGGCCACCGGCGGCGCGGCCGACGTGCTGGCCGAGAAGAAGACCCTGCTCGCCCGCGTCGAGCAGCTGCACGAGTTCAACCCGATGCTCGGCCACCGCGGCGTGCGCCTCGGCATCACCTACCCCGAGATCACCGAGATGCAGGCGCGCGCCATCTTCGAGGCGGCCTGCCAGCTCGCGAAGGAGGGCGGCAAGGTGGTGCCCGAGGTGATGATCCCGCTCGTCGGCCACGTCCGTGAGCTCCGCGACCAGAAGCTCATCGTGGAGCGCGTGGCGGCCGAGGTGATGAAGGAGCAGAAGGTCAAGATCAAGTACCTCGTCGGGACGATGATCGAGGTGCCGCGCGGCGCGGTCACCGCCGACGAGATCGCGCAGGAGGCGCAGTTCTTCTCCTTCGGCACCAACGACCTCACGCAGATGACCTTCGGGTTCTCGCGCGACGACATCGGCAAGTTCCTCGGGCCGTACCAGGAGCGCAAGATCCTGGAGCGCGACCCGTTCCAGTCCATCGACACGGTGGGCGTCGGCGGGCTGGTCGCCATGGCCTGCGAGAAGGGGCGCAAGACGCGTCCCGACATCAAGCTCGGCGTCTGCGGCGAGCACGGCGGCGACCCCTCGTCGATTCACTTCTTCCACTCGGTGGGCCTCAACTACGTGAGCTGCTCGCCCTACCGCGTGCCGGTCGCCCGCCTGGCGGCCGCCCACGCGGCGCTGCAGGTGAAGGTCGGCGACTAGCGCCGCCGGCCGCCGTCACGGGAGGGGCGACCGCCGGGTCGCCCCTCCGCCCCGGCCCCCGCATGCACACCGTCTACGTCAAGGCCAACGGGCGCGTCGAGGTGGTCGATCGCATCGACCCGGCCTGGCTCGACGAGGACGAGCACGCCGTCTTCTGGGTGGACATCACCCACCCCGACGCCGCCGACATCGCCATCCTCCGCGACACGCTCGGCATCCACGAGCTGGCCATCGAGGACGCCACCTCGGAGACCCACCAGCCCAAGGTCGAGAGCTATCCCGGCTTCCTCTACGTCGTGCTGCACGGCATCGACTTCGAGGCCTCCAAGCACTCCTTCGCCACGCACGACGTCGACTTCTTCGTGGGCCGCAACTGGCTCGTGACCGTGCACGACGGGCGGTTCCGGTCGCTGCGGCGCATCGCGGAGATCTGCCCCCGCAACGACCACCTGCTCGGCGAGGGCCCCGCGGCGCTGCTGCACCGCATCGTCGACCTGATGGTGGACAACTACCGGCCCGAGGTGGAGGCGCTCGACGACTGGCTCGACGAGGTGGAGACGGAGGTGTTCGACATCTCCAACTCGCTCGAGGTGCGCGACATCCTCGCGCTGAAGAAGGACGTCATGTCGCTGCGCCGGGTCACCGTGCCCCAGCGCGACGTCGTCGGCCGGCTGGCCCGCCGCGAGTTCTCGGAGATCGACCAGTCGGTGGCCTACCGCTTCCGCGACGTGCACGACCACCTCGTGCGGATCGCCGACGAGGCGATGGTCTTCAGCGACCGCATCACCGGCCTGCTCGAGGCGCACCTCTCGGCGACCTCGAACCGGCTGAACCAGGTGGTGAAGGTGCTCACCGTCATCACCACGGTGTTCGGCCCCCTCACCGTCATCACCGGGCTGTTCGGGATGAACGTGCACCTGCCGGTGCTGCCCGGCGGGGAGTTCGCCCAGTTCTGGTGGGTGCTGGGGCTGATGGCCGGGTCCGTGGGCGGCATGCTCGGCCTGTTCCGCTGGATGAAGTGGCTCTGAGGCTCCCGAGGCCGGGCCCCGTCCCACGCGCGTCCCGCCGTCCCTCCCAGCGATGAAGATCCACCGCCTGCCGCCAGACCTCGCGAACCAGATCGCCGCCGGCGAGGTGGTGGAGCGCCCCGCCTCGGTCGTCAAGGAACTGCTCGAGAACGCCATCGACGCGCGCGCGCGCCACGTGGCGGTGACCATCGAACTCGGCGGCAAGCGCCTGATCCGCGTCGTGGACGACGGGGAGGGCATGAGCCGGGAGGACGCGCTGCTGGCCGTCGAGCGGCACGCCACCAGCAAGATCCGCAGCGCCGGCGACCTGGCGGCCATCCTCACGCTCGGCTTCCGCGGCGAGGCGCTGCCGAGCATCGCCTCCGTGTCGCGCTTCACGCTGCGCACCCGCGCGCGGGGCGCCACGAGCGGCACCGAGGTGGTGGTGCACGCCGGGGTCCTGCAGCACGTCCGCGAGATCGGGGCGGCCGAGGGGACGGTCGTCGAGGTGGCCGAGCTGTTCCACAACCTGCCGGCCCGGCGGAAGTTCCTGAAGGCGGACGCGGCCGAGTCGGCCCAGGTGACCCGGCTGGTGACCCAGATCGCCCTCGCGTACCCCGAGGTGGGCGTGCGACTCGAGAGCGCGGCGCGTCGCGTGCTGGAGTGCCCGCCCGTGGCGACGCTGGCCGAGCGCTTCTTCCAGCTCTACGGCGAGCGCCCGGATCTCGTGCCCGTGGCGCGGGACGCCTCGTCGTTCCGCCTGCACGGCCTCGTGGCCGCGCTCACCGAGCACGGCCCCGTTCGCGGCCCGCAGAACGTGTTCGTGAACCGCCGCATGGTGAAGGACAAGACCATCGCCCACGCGGTGACGGCCGCCTACGCCGTGGCCACCATCAAGGAGCGCAGCCCCGAGGTGCACCTGTTCATCGAGCTGCCGCCCGACCGCGTGGACGTCAACGTCCACCCGACCAAGGCGGAAGTGCGCTTCCTGGACCAGGGGTACGTCCACGAGTCGGTGCGTCGCGCCATCGGCGACGCGCTTGGGGTGCAGGCGTCGCCCCAATTGCAGCTGGCGGCGCCGGCGGGGAGCGCCGCGCCACCCGCCCAGCCCCTCCCCACCGTGTTGCCCGGTGTGCTCGACACGATGGCCGGGGCCCACCGCTGGCGTGACCTGTCGGCGTGGCAGGGCGACCCCTTCGTCGCGGCGCCCGGGGCGCCCACGCCAGCTGCGGCGCCGGCGGCGGCGAGCGGGCCGGAGGCCGGCCCCGGCGGAGCCGCCAGCATCGGGACCGCCGAGAACTGGCCGGCCACGGCGACGCGTCCCGTGGACGTGCCGGCTGGCGCGCGCCAGGCCGGGATCGACCCCGTGCGGCCGATGCTGCCGCTCGGGCAGTTCCGCGACACCTACATCATCGCCGTGGACGAGGACGGCCTCGCCATCGTCGATCAGCACGTGGCCCACGAGCGGGTGCTGTTCGAGCAGATCAGCGAGCGGCTCGCCGCCGGGCGGCTGCCGGGGCAGCGGCTGATCACCCCCCTCGTGCTCGACGTCGCGCCCGCGCAGCGCGAGGCGCTGCTCCAGCATCGCGCCGACCTCGACCGGCTGGGTATCGAGCTCGACGAGTTCGGGGAGGGCACCGTGCGCGTGTCGGCGGTGCCGGCCCTGCTGGCCGCCGCCGACGTGGAGGCCACCCTGCGGGTGCTCGCCGAGGACCTCGAGGGACTCGACCGCGGCGGACGGGCCGACGAGGCCCTCCGGCGCATCGCGGCGACGATGGCCTGTCACGCGGCGGTGAAGGCCAACTACCCGCTCACGCTCGAGAAGATGCGGTACCTGCTCGACGAACTGCGCCGCACGGCCTACTCGGCCGTGTGCCCGCACGGCCGGCCGGTCGTGCTGCGGCTGAGTCGTCGCGAGATCGAGAAGAACTTCCAGCGCATCTGAGCCGACGCGGCTCGACGAAGAACTGGGGTCGGGTCCATCAACCCAAGAGAACGGACCCGACCCCAGTCTCTGGCGCCCGTCTCCTGGTGGCGAATCACGCCTCGCCTGGTTCCTGCCGATTCCCGCTGCGGAGCCCATCGCCGCCGTGGCCACGCCCTCGCCCCAGCCGTCCTGCCCCCGGTGCGGTGCCCTGGTGTCGCCGGCCGCGGCCGACTGCGCCCAGTGCGGCATCGTGTTCGCCAAGTACGCCGCGTTCCAGGCGCGGCGGTCAGCCAGCGCCGAGGCGTCGCCGGCCGGGATCGGGTCGTCCGGCCGCGTCGACGCCCCCGCCGATGGCGACCACGAGGAGAGCCCGCTCGACCCGTCCGCCCGCGCGCTGGTGGTGGCCCGCGCCGTGCTCTGGCTTGGCCTGGCCGCGTGGACCGTCGCGTTCGCCCGCCACACCGTCGCCTCCAACTACGCGGGCGAGTCGGTGCTGCACCTGGTCAACCTGGTGTTCCACGAGGCGGGCCACGTCCTGTTCGCGCCCTTCGGCCGCGTTCTGACGGTCGCTGGCGGGTCGCTGCTCCAGGTGCTGGTGCCGGTGGCGTGCGCGGTGGCGCTGTGGCGCGCGCGCGACCGCTTCGGCGCCACCGTCGGCGTGTGGTGGGCCGGGCAGAGCCTGCTGGACCTGGCGCCGTACATCGCCGACGCGCGGGCGCTCCGGCTGGTGCTGCTCGGCGGCAAGACCGGCGCCGAGGTGGAGGGCCACGACTGGGAGTTCCTGCTGGCCACCTTCGGCTGGCTGCGACACGACGTGGCGCTCGGGCAGGCGGCGCACGTCGCCGGGCTGGGCGTCATGGCGGTCGCGCTGGTCGCCGGGGCCGTGGTGCTCGCCCGGCAGTGGCAGCGTCGAGGCCGGGTCGGGCAGCCCGCCCCCTGAGCTGGTCCGCCGTGTCGGCCCGCAGACGGACTCGGGTGTGGGGCCGGCTCAGCCGCCCTCGCGCTCGCGCATGGCCTGCTTGCGTGCGGCCCAGCCGTCGAGCCGCCGCTTGATTTCCTTCTCGAAGCCCCGTTCCGTGGGCTCGTAGTAGCGGCGGCCCCGCAGCGACTCCGGCAGGCACTCCATGGCGGCGACGGCCCCGGGCTCGTCGTGGGCGTACCGGTAGCCGCGGCCGTAGTCCAGCTCGCGCATCAGGCGCGTGGGCGCGTTGCGCAGGTGCAGGGGCACGGGCTCGGCGACGTCCCGGGTCGCGTCGGTGGCCGCGCGGCCGTAGGCCAGGTAGACGGCGTTGCTCTTGGGGGCGGTGGCCAGGTAGGTCGCGGCCTGGGCCAGCGCGGTGTTGGCCTCGGGCAGGCCGAGCATGTGCGCCGCGTCGCGGGCGGCGACGGCGACGACCAGCGCCTGCGGGTCGGCGTTGCCCACGTCCTCGGAGGCGAACCGGATCAGGCGGCGCGCCACGTACATCACGTCCTCGCCGGCCTCCAGCATGCGCGCGAGCCAGTAGACCGCCGCGTCCGGGTCGCTGTTGCGCATCGACTTGTGGAGCGCCGACATGAGGTTGTAGTGCTCCTCGCCGGCCTTGTCGTAGAGCAGCGCCCGGCGCTCGACGAGCGCGGCGACGGTGTCGACGTCGAGCGTGCGCACGGCGCCGGCCACGGGCGCCGCGACGATGCCGGTCGCCAGCTCCAGCAGGCCGAGGGCCGCGCGCGCGTCGCCGTTGACGTGGCGGGCGATGGCGCGCAGGGCTTCCGGCGCGGCGGTCACGTCGAGATCGCCGAGGCCGCGTTCGCGGTCGGCGAGCGCCCGCTCGAGGATGGTCACCACCTCGTCCTCGTCGAGCGCGTGCAGGACGAAGACCTTCGATCGCGACAGCAGGGCGGCGTTCACCTCGAAGGACGGGTTCTCGGTGGTGGCGCCCACCAGCACGATGTCGCCGGCCTCCACGCGGGGGAGGAAGGCGTCCTGCTGGGCCTTGTTGAAGCGGTGGATCTCGTCGACGAACAGGATGGTGCGCCGCCCCAGGCGCCTGCGCGCCTCCTCGGCTTCCACCATCACGGCCTTGATGTCCTTGATGCCCGAGAGCACCGCGCTGAAGGCGATGAAGTGGGCGCGCGTGGCCGCGGCGATCACGCGCGCGAGCGTCGTCTTGCCGGTGCCGGGCGGGCCCCACAGCACGATCGACTGCAGCACGTCCCGCTCGATGGCCTCGCGCAGCGGGCGCCCCGGGGCGAGCAGGTGCCGCTGGCCGACCACCTCGTCGAGCGTGCGGGGGCGCATGCGGTCGGCCAGGGGCGGCCGGGCCGTACCGGGCGCGCCACCCGGGGTGTCGGGGTCGTCGAAGAGCGTGGGGGCCATCACTGCCTGCCGCGTTGCCGTGCCGCCTCGTAGAGCAGGATGCCGGCGGCCACCGCCACGTTGAGCGACTCGACGCCGGCGCGCATGGGGACGGCCACGCGGTCGCGCGTGGCGGCGGTCACGGCGGCCGGCAGGCCCGCGCCCTCGTTCCCGACGAACAGGGCGGTGGGTCGCTGCCAGTCGATGGCGCCCGGCAGGACGCCGTCGCGGCCTGCCGCGGCGACCCCAACGAGCCCGCGGTCCCGCAGCGCCCGGAGCACCAGGGCGCCGTCGCGCTCGACCGCCACGGGCAGGCGCAACGCGCTGCCCATCGACCCCCGCAGCGCCTTCCAGCCGAACGGGTCGGCGCACTCGCCGGCGCACACCATCGCGGTGGCGCCGCAGGCGTCGGCGGCGCGCACGAGGGCGCCGACGTTGCCCGGGTCCTGCACGCTCCAGGCGACGAGCACGAGCGGGCACCCAGCGTCGAGCGCCGAGGGGAGCGTCGTCGTCGGGCGCCGCGCGAGGGCGACCACGTCGCCCGGCGTCCGCGCCGGGCTGAGGGCGTCCATGACCGGACGCGTCACCGGGGTCACCGTGACGCCGGCGGCCGTGGCGCGCCGGGCGAGCCGGGCCGCTTCGGCGTCGGGGTCGAGCGGTGCGACGACCGCCAGGAGCTCGACCGGCCACGACACGTCGAGCGCCACCTGCACGAGGTGCGCGCCGTCGAGCAGGACCGCGTCGCGGGCCTGCCCCTCGGCGAGGGCGCGGGCGCGCGCCACGAGCGGGTGGCGCCGGCTCGTCAACGGGGCCGGATCGCCGGGGGCGGGGCGCGACGGGACGGTCACGGCGCCTATGCTACACTCGCCGTTCGGAGTTCTCCGACCCCCGCGGGGCCAACCAGCCCGCCCCGCCTCGACATCTGCAGCCACCGCCCGGTCTCCTTCCAGCGACGGCCTTTCGCCATCGCCGCGGGGACGGCTTGGCGGCGGCCGGGAGCTGCCTGAGATGAAGGCCCGACTGGTGAAGCGTTTCGAGGACGAGATCAGCGAGCTCGACCGCGAGCTGAAGACCCAACTGCCCAAGGAGATCCAGCGCGCGCGCGAGCTGGGCGACCTGCGCGAGAACGCCGAGTACAAGGCGGCCAAGGAGCGGCAGGAGTTCCTGCAGGCGCGCATCGCGATGCTGCGCAAGCGGGTGGCCGAGATCGCGCTGATGAACGTCGACCGCATCCCCAAGGGCAAGGCCGGCCTCGGCTCCACCGTGCACCTGGTGGAGTCCACCGGCGAGACGCTGGTCTACCAGCTCGTGATGCCCGAGGACGCCGACGCGGAGCGCGGCTGGATTTCCACCGCGTCGCCCATCGGCCGTGCCATCGTCGGCAGGGAACCCGGCGACGAGATCCACGTCAAGGTACCCTCGGGCGAGCGCTCCTTCGAGATCGTCAAGCTCACCACGATCCACGACACCGAGTAGACGGCCATTCCTGCTCCCGCCGCGCCCGACCGCCCGTATTCGCCGCAGCTGCGCACGGCGCTGGTGCTGGCCGGCACCGGCACGGCCGGCGCCTACCACGCCGGCGTGCTGCGCGCCCTGCGCGAGGCCGGCGTGCGGATCGACCTGGTCGCCGGGCGCGGCATGGGGGCGGCCTCGGCGCTGTTCGCGGCGGCCGACGCCGACCCGCGCCTCTGGGACGCGCAGGGGCTCTGGACCCACGTCGAGCATCCGGGACGGCTCTACGCGTGGCGGCTGCCGTGGCGCCTGCTGGCGGGCGGCGTCGGCGCGGCGTTCGCCTGCATGGCCCTGCCGCTCGCGCTCGCCCTGGGCCTCGCGGTCGTGTATCCGCTCGTCTACGTCCTGCTGCTCGTCGCACCGTCGGTCGGCGCCGGGGTCGCCGACGCCTACGCGGGCGCCGTGGGGCGCCTGCTGTCACCGGGCGTCCTGCTGGACCTGGTGCCGCGGGCGGTGATGGCGACGCTGCTCGTGGCCTTCGCCGCCGCCCTCGTCACGGGCGCGCTGGGCGCGTGGCGCAGCCGGGGGCGGCGGTCGATGGGCGGGTTCTGGTGGGCCGGGCTCGGCGCCCCGGTGGACGCCGGGGCCACGGCCGCGTGGCTCCGCGCGGGGTTCTGGCGCTACCTCCGGGGCGTGGCGAACGTCGCCGAACCCCCGGCCCGGGACCTCGGCCAGCGCTACGTCGAGCTGCTGCGCGAGAACCTGGGGCAGCCCGGGTACCGCGAGCTGCTGCTCGTGGTGCACGACCTCGATGCCCGCAGCGACCTCGTCTTCGGCATGGTGGCCGAGGGGTGGCGGGCGGGGTTCGTGGAGGGCGGCGGCGAGAGCGCGCGTGCGCGCGAGGTGTTCGACCTCGCCGGCGTCGCCGGCGGGCACGCCCTCGACGCGCTCGCGGGAGCGCTCGCCGTGGGCCCGGCGTGCGAGCCGGCCGCCCTCACCTTCAGCCAGGAGGGCCCGTGGCGCGGGGAGACGCACCGGCTCGTCGATCGCCCCGCCGCGCTCGGCCGCCTGCTCGAGGAGTGCCTGCAGGCGGGGGCCCGGCAGGTGGTGATCGTCGCGGCCGAGGCCGCCGGCGGCGGGCCCCACACCCTGCGGAGGCAGCGGGTCGACCCGCGGGCCCGGCTCGGTGAGGGCATCGCGGCGGCCGAGGCCGCCGCCCTGCGCGACGTGCTCGCGACGCACGCCTTCCACTTCGACGGCTGCTTCCTGATCCGGCCCGACCACAACCCGCTGGGGCCCTTCGACTTCGGCGGCGCCTACGACGAGCGGTCGGATCGCGCCTTCCTGCTGCCGGAGCTCGTGGCGCGCGGCTACGAGGACGCCCACCGCCAGTTCATCGACCCGGTGGTCGGCGCCAGCGGCGAGGCCCTCGGCACGGGGGTTCCGGCCGAGGCCCAGGCGCCCGTCAACCCCGGCGACGTCCCGCTCGCGCGCGGCTGATCGTCGCGGCGCCGCACGGGCGGCGGGCGCAGTAGACTGTGGCGCCATGTCCGACGAGACCGCCAAGCCCACGACGCGCGTCATCCACACGGGGGAGGGCAACTGGCCCGGGGCGCTGCCGCTCACCGCGCCGATCTACCAGACCTCCACGTTCCTCTTTCCCACGGCCGAGGACCTGCGCCAGTTCCAGGCGGGCGAGAGCGACCTCTTCATCTACTCCCGGTACGGCAACCCCACCGTGATGGCCGCCGAGCAAAAGCTGGCGGTGCTGCACGGCGCCGAGGCCGCGTTGCTGTTCGGCTCGGGCATGGCGGCGGTCTCCACCACCATCCTGGGGGTGGCGTCGGCCGGCGACGAGGTGCTGTGCAGCGGCGCCATCTACGGCAACACGATGGGCTTCCTCACGCAGGTGGCCGCGCGGCTGGGGATCGCCGTGCGGTTCCTGTCGCTCGAGGAGACCCGCGATCCGTCGGCGGCGATCGGCCCGCGGACGCGGCTGCTGTGGTTCGAGTCGCCGGTGAACCCGACGCTGCGGTGCGTGGACATCGCCGCGGTCGCGCGGGCCTGCCGGGCGCGGGGGGTGTTGTCGATCATCGACTCGACCTTCGCCTCGCCGGTGAACCAGCGTCCCCTGGAGTTCGGCGTGGACCTGGTGATGGAGAGCGCCACGAAGTACCTCGGCGGCCACTCGGACGTCACCGCGGGGATGCTCGCGGGCCCGCGCACGCTGCTCGATCCGCTTCGGACGACGCGGCGCCTGCTGGGGACGGTGATCGAGGCCGAGCCGGCGTGGCTGCTCGCGCGGAGCGTGAAGTCGGTGGAGGTGCGCGTCGCGCGCCACAACGCGAACGCGCAGGCCGTGGCCGAGTGGCTGGCGGCCGATCCCCGCGTGACGCAGGTGCTCTACCCGGGGCTCGCCAGCCACCCCGACCACGCCATCGCCCGCGCGCAGATGCGCGGCTTCGGTGGCATGGTCACCTTCGACCTGGGGGGCAGCTACGAGCGCGCGGCGCGGCTGTTCGACCGCCTGCGGGTGTTCAAGCGCGCGGCCAGCCTCGGCGGCGTCGAGAGCCTGTGCAGCCTGCCGGTGCTCACCTCCCAGTACGGCTGGGACGACGAGCAGTTGGCGCGCGCCGGGGTGACGCGCGGCATGGTGCGGTTGTCGGTGGGCCTCGAGGACGCGGCCGACCTGATCGCCGACCTGGACCAGGCGCTCGCCTGAGGCCTACACCTTCGCGGGCTCGCGGGCCGGCGCCTTGCGGTCGGCCGCTGGGGCCGTCTCGCGCAGGAACGTGGCGGCCATCTCCTGCAGCAGCTCGGTCACCTCGGCGTCGCTGCGCGCGCCGTGCCGCTCGACGAAGCGGTCCCACGGGACGACGGCCTTGGCCATGGAGCGGTGGCCGCCGGCGCTGCCGATCTCGCTGAACCAGCGCTTGACGAACTCGCCGGCGTTCCGCGAGTAGCCGAGGTTGCGCACCGACACGACGAGGTGCCCGTTGACCCGGCCCGCCACGATCGTCCACTTGGTCTCCTCCAGCTGGAGGAAGAAGTCGGCGACGTAGACGATGACGTCCTCCCGCGGCGGGTCGCCGAGGCAGGCGCAGAACACCTGGTCGCGGTGCTGGCCGCGCTCGAGCGCCTCGCGCACGTACCCGAGGCGCTCCATCGTGATCTCGGCGCCTTCCATCTTGCGGATCAGCGCCGGGTCGGCGAGCGGGTAGAGATACGTGAAGGCGTCGAGGTCGGAGCGGTTGGTCTGGCGCGCGAAGAACAGCGTGTCGGACTTGATCGCGTAGAGCATCGCCGTCGCGGTGCGCTCGGAGATGCTCACGTCCACGGCGCGCAGGTGCTCGGTGAGGATGGTGCAGGTCGAGCCGTAGTCGGCGCGGATGTCCTTGAACACCGCGCGGTAGCCGGGCTGCTCGGGGTGGTGGTCCACGACGAGGTCCACGCGGTCGAGCTGGCCGGCGAAGTAGTGCGGCTGCACGTCCACGGTGGCGATGCGGTCGAAGCCGGCGAGCGCCTCGGGGGTGATGCGCTCGACGTGAATGTCGAGCAGGTGCGCCATGCGCAGGTTCTCGGGCCGCGTCATGGTCTGCATCGCGCCCAGGATGCACGTGGTCTTCGTGCGGCGCAGGACGTTGCGCAGCGCCAGGCCGCTCGCCATGGCGTCGGGGTCCGGGTCGTTGTGCAGCAGGATCAGCACCCGGTCGGCGTCCTCGAAGTAGCGCTGGTACTGCTGCACGCGCGCGCGGATCAGCGAGCGGCCGAGTTCGGTGTGCAGCGGCGGCCCCAGGAGGCCGGCCAGCGTCAGGGCCGTCACCTCGGGGGTGTGCGCGCGCAGTTCGTCCAGCCGGCGGGTGGACGCCGTCGTCGAGAGGATGTAGACGAGCGTGCCGCCGGCGTCGCGGGCCGCGTCGACGATGCGGCGCAGGCTGCGGCGGCCGTTGTCCTCGACGAGGACCAGCGTGTTGGGCGAGACGTCGGCCTTGAGGTAGGTGTCGACGCGGCGCGGATCGCCGCACGACACCTGCAGCCCCGCGTCGTGCAGCTTGCGGGCGAGCGGCCGGCTCTCGACGAGGAACTCCACCTCGAACCCGGGCACCAGCACCTGGTGGAGCGTGCGGATGACGAGTTCGTCCTGACAGACGGCGAGACACTTCATAGGCGGGCGGCCCAGGGCCGGCGCGGCGCCCCGTGGACCAAACCGCCATTATACGCCCGCGACGGGGTAGACTACGGCGCAACGAAGGAGGCACCCGTGGGGCGAGCGTGGGCGGTGGCGATCGCGCTGACGGCCGGCGGCGTCACGGCCGGGCTGGCGGCGCAGCCGGTCTTCCGGGCCGGCGTGGACCTCGTGCACTTCGGCGTCACCGTCGTGGACCGCCAGGGCGCCCTGGTCACCGACCTCGGCCCGGAGGACTTCGAGGTGGTCGAGGAGGGCCGGCCGCAGCGCATCGCGATGTTCGCGCGCGGCGACGCCGCGAGCGCGCCGCTCCGCCTCGGGCTGCTCTTCGACACGAGCGGCTCCATGGTGGACGACATCGGCATGTCGCGCAGCGCCGCCATCAAGTTCCTGAACACGATGGAGCGCGCCGAGGACATCACCCTCGTGGACTTCGACACGGAGGTGCGCGTCGCGCGGTACGGCCAGGCCGACTTCCCGCGCCTCGTGGAGCGCATCCGCGGCCGCAAGCCCGACGGCTACACGGCGCTCTACGACGCGCTCGGCGTCTACCTGGACGGGGCCGGCGGGCAGGACGGGCAGAAGGTGCTCGTGGTCTACACCGACGGCGGCGACACCCGCAGCGCCATGCACTTCGGCGACGTCCTCGACCTCGTGCGGGCGGCCGACGCCACCATCTATGCCGTCGGGTTCCTGCAGCACCAGTCGCACGCGGCCCGGATGGACCAGCGGCTCCGTTTGCAGCAGATCGTCGAGGCGACCGGCGGCCAGGCGTTCTTCCCGGCCTCGATCAAGGAGCTCGACGGCGCCTACGCGAAGATCGCGGAGGAACTCGCCGCGCGCTACACGCTGGGCTACCCGTCGGCGGCGCCGGCCGACGGCGCGTGGCGCCGGGTCGACATCCGGGTCACGCGGCCCGACCTCAAGGGCGCGAAGGTGCGCACCCGCAAGGGCTACTTCGCCCCGCTCGCCGAGCGGGCGGGCGGCGGGCGGGATCCGGGCGGGCCCCGGTGAGCCCGATCGCCGCGCGTTCGCACCTTCCGGCGCGGGGATGGGCGGCGCCGGCCTGTGGTACGATCCCGGGTTGCGCCGGCGGCTGGCCTGCCCGGCGAGCACCACAGGACCCACGGCTGTGCCTCGGAGCGTCCGGGCGCGCCCCCCGGCCCGATGCCTTCGACCTACGACCGCTTCGACCTCGTCTCCGACTTCGAGCTGCGAGGTGACCAGCCCCAGGCCATCGCCGATCTGGTCGCCGGGCTGTCGCGCGGCGAGCGGGCGCAGGTGCTGCTCGGCGTCACCGGGTCGGGCAAGACCTTCACGATGGCGCAGGTCATCGCGCGGGTGGACCGGCCCACGCTCGTGATGGTCCACAACAAGACGCTCGCCGCCCAGCTCTACCAGGAGTTCCGGCGCTTCTTCCCGCGCAACGCCGTCGAGTACTTCGTCTCCTACTACGACTACTACCAGCCGGAGGCGTACGTCCCGGCCACCGACGCCTACATCGAGAAGGAATCCACCATCAACGAGGAGATCGACCGGCTGCGGCTGTCGGCCACGCGGTCCCTCTTCGAGCGGCGGGACGTGATCATCGTCGCCAGCGTCAGCTGCATCTACGGCCTGGGCTCGCCCGAGGCCTACTACGGCATGATGCTGCCGCTCGCGCGGGGCCAGCGCATCCGGCGCGAGGAGATCCTGCGCAAGCTGGTGGAGATCCAGTACGAGCGCAACGACCACGAGTTCACCCGCGGCACCTTCCGCGTGCGCGGCGACATCGTCGAGGTCTACCCGTCCTACGAGGAGCAGGCGCTGCGTATCGAGCTCTTCGGCGACGAGGTGGACGAGCTGCTGACGATCGACGCCCTGACCGGCCGGACGCTCAAGCACCACGACCAGCTGGCGATCTACCCGAAGTCGCACTTCGTCACGCCGCGCGAGCGCCTCAAGCGGACGGTGGACACGATCAAGGCGGAGCTGGAGGTGCGGCGCGCCGAGCTCGAGCGCGAGGGCCGCCTGCTCGAGGCGCAGCGGCTCGAGCAGCGCACGAAGTTCGACCTGGAGATGATCCAGGAGATCGGCTACTGCCACGGCATCGAGAACTACGCCCGGCACCTCTCGGGGCGCCGCCCCGGCGAGCCGCCGCCCACCCTGCTCGACTACCTGCCGCCAGACGCCCTGGTGATCATCGACGAGAGCCACCAGACGGTGCCGCAGGTGGGCGGGATGTACGAGGGCGACCGGTCGCGCAAGGAGGTGCTGGTCAACTACGGCTTCCGCCTGCCGTCGGCGCTCGACAACCGGCCGCTCACCTTCGCGGAGTGGGAGACCCGCGTGGGGCTGGCGGCGCTGTCGGCGACGCGGCCGCAGGCCGTGCGCCGCCCTCTGAAGGCGTGGCAACGCACGGGGCTGGTCGGCTCGCTCGCCGTCTGGCCCCACCAGCGGGACGAGCCCGCCCCAGCGGCGGCCGACGAGCCGGTGCCGGTGCGCCTGCCCGGCGCGGGCGAGGACGCCCGCCAGGTCGTGTTCGTGTCGGCCACGCCCGGCCCCTACGAGCTGGAACTCACCGGGGGCGCCTTCGTCGAACAGGTGATTCGGCCCACGGGCCTGACCGACCCGCCCATCGAGGTCCGGCCGGTGCGCGGGCAGGTGGACGACCTGCTGGGCGAGATCCGGGAGCGCGCCGCGCGGCGCGAGCGCGTGCTGGTGACCACCCTCACCAAGCGCATGGCGGAGGACCTCACGCAGTACTATCAGGAACTCGGCGTGAAGGTGCGCTACCTGCACTCGGACATCGACACCCTGGAGCGGGTCGAGATCCTGCGCGACCTGCGGCGGGGCGCCTTCGACGTGCTGGTGGGCATCAACCTGCTGCGCGAGGGGCTCGACCTGCCCGAGGTGTCGCTCGTGGCGGTGCTCGACGCCGACAAGGAGGGCTTCCTGCGATCCGCCGGGGCGCTGATCCAGACGATCGGGCGGGCCGCCCGCAACGTGAACGGCCGTGCGATCCTCTACGCCGACACGGTCACGGCGTCGATGCGGCGCGCGATGGACGAGACCGCCCGCCGGCGCCGCCGGCAGTCCGAGTACAACGCCGAGCACGGCATCACGCCCACCTCGATCGTCAAGGCGATCGACGACGTGCTGGCGAGCGTGTACGACCGCGACTACCTCACGGTGGCGCCCGAGGCGGAGGAGCCCGAAGGCGTGCGCACCCATGGAGAGCGGATGGCCCTGATTGCGAAGCTGGACGGCGAGATGAAGGCGGCCGCGCAGAACCTCGAGTTCGAACGCGCCGCGGCGCTCCGCGACCGGATCAAGCGGCTCCGGACGCGTGACCTGGGCCTGGCCGCCGAGCGAGGCTGACGTGCGGCTGGCACCCGACTGGTTGGAAGAACGCGTGAAGGCCTCGCTGCTCGAGGTGCAGGAGTACGTGCGCCTGCTCGAGCAGGTGGGCCGCGCGCTGGTCAGCCGCCCCTACTACACCAGCGACATCGTCGAGCAGTTCGACACGATCGGCGCCGGGTCGCTCGCCGTCGTGCTGCTGACCGGGCTGTTCACCGGCGCGGTGCTGGCGCTGCAGTCGGGCTTCACGCTCGACCAGTTCGGCGCGCGCTCGGAGGTGGGACGCCTCGTGGGGGCGTCGATGGTCAAGGAACTGGGGCCCGTGCTCACCGCGCTGATGGTGAGCGGGCGCGTGGGGTCGGGCATCGCGGCGGAACTCGGGTCGATGATGGTGACCGAGCAGATCAGCGCGCTGCGCGCCCTGGGCACCGACCCGGTGCGGAAGCTGGTGGTGCCGCGCATCCTGGCCGGCGTCATCATGGTGCCGGTGCTCACGACCATCTCCATCGGCATCGGGATGGTGGGCGCGTGGCTGGTGACCACGGGGCAGCTGCGGGTGGCCTCCAGCGTGTACTGGAACTCGGTGTGGGCGGGCCTCTACGTGCAGGACGTCTACATGGGCCTGATCAAGCCCTTCCTGCTGGGGTTCGTCATCGTCAGCATCGGGTGCCACGTCGGGCTGCGGACCACCGGGGGCACGCAGGGCGTGGGCCGCGCCACCACGAAGGCCGTGGTGGCGGCCTCGGTGGGCGTGCTCGCGGTGAACTTCTTCGTGACCAAGCTGTTGATCTGGCTGATGTACTGAAGGATCGGCATGCCTCCCTTCTCCAGTTGGTTCCGTCGCGGCGCACGGCAGGCGGCCGAGGATCCCGCGCTGGCCGCGCTGCGCGAGGAGGCCTTCGGGCCGGGCTCGCCGATCGTCGTCTTCGACAAGGTGACGCTGGCCTTCGACGACAAGGTGATCCTGAACAACGTCAGCTTCACGCTCATCTCCGGCCACACCAAGGTGGTGCTCGGCGCCAGCGGCGCGGGCAAGTCCACCATCCTGAAGCTGATCCTCGGCCTGCTGAAGCCCGACGCCGGCGTCATCTGGGTGAACGGCGAGCGGGTGGACGGGATGGACGAGGCCGGCATGATGACCGTGCGCGCCGACCTCGGCATGGTGTTCCAGGAGGGCGCGCTGTTCGACAGCCTCACCGTGCGCGAGAACGTCGGCTACAAGCTGTTCGAGGAGTCCGAGACCCCGCTCGACGCCGTCCACGCCCGGGTGGAGGAGGTGCTGGGCTTCATGGGCCTCGGGGAGCACATCGACAAGATGCCGTCGGCGCTCTCCGGCGGCCAGCGGCGTCGGGTCGCGATCGCCCGCGCCATGGCGGCCAAGCCCAAGCTGCTGCTCTACGACGAGCCCACGACGGGCCTCGACCCGATCACCTCGATCACCATCGACGACGAGATCATCAAGCTGCGCGACCTGGAACGCGTCAGCTCGATCCTCGTGACGCACCAGCTGCGCGACGCCTTCTACGTGGCCACCCACGAGGCCGTGACGCAGGACGGCCGCATCGAGGTGGTCCAGGCCGACCGCGGCAAGTGCGCCGAGACCGAGTTCCTGATGCTCAAGGACGGCGACGTCGTGTTCGAGGGGCACGCCAGCGAGCTGCGCGCGTCCCGCGACCCGTACATCCGGTCGTTCCTCTCCTGATTCGCTCGCCTGCGCCGAAAGGACCCGCATGCCTCGCACCCGTTCGCTGGCCTGGTCGCAACTCAAGGTCGGCATCCTCGCGCTGGTGGCCATCACGCTCGCCGCGTTCTTCATCATGTCGGTGGGCGGGCAGGGCTTCTCCTGGCAGCAGTACCGCCTGGTGACGCGCTTCACCGACATCCTCGGCCTCAAGACCGGCGCGGTCGTGCGCGTGGCCGGCGTGGAGGTCGGCACGGTGGAGCGCATCGAGTTCGTCGGCGCCGAGGTGGAGGTGGAGCTGCTCGTCAAGAAGGAGATGCAGCCGCTCATCACGACCGAGTCGCGTGCGAGCATCGGCTCGCTCAGCCTGCTGGGGGCCGCCGTCGTGGACGTGAGCCCGGCCTCCGCGGGCACGCCGATCCCCGACGGCGGCATGGTGCCGTCGCGGCGCGCCCCCGGGCAGCTGGCCGACGTCTCGGACGCGGCCACCAAGGGCCTGCAGCAGGCCTCCGCGCTGCTCGCGGACGTGCGCGCGGGCAAGGGCACCGTGGGCCGGTTGTTCACCGACGACCGCCTGTTCCGCGAGGTCAGCGACTTCGTGGCCGCCGCCGAGGACGTGCTCGCGGCCCTCAAGCAGGGGAAGGGCACGCTCGGCCAGCTGCTCAACGACCCGTCGGTGCACACCTCGCTCGACCGGACGCTGTCGGACCTCGCGCAGATCACCGCGCGCCTGCAGAAGGGGGAGGGGAGCCTCGGCGCCCTGCTCGCCGACAAGACCTTCGCCGAGTCGCTGACGGCGACCACCGGCAACCTGCGCGAGCTGACGGCGCGCCTGAACCGCGGCGAGGGGACGGCGGGGAAGCTGCTGACCGACGACGCGCTCTACACGCGGCTGGCCTCGGTCACCGAGCGGCTCGACGCGCTCACCAAGCGCCTCGACGCGGGGGAAGGCACGGCCGGCCAGTTGCTGCGCGACAAGCAGTTGTATGAGAACATGAACGGAGCCGTCGCCGAGATGCGCAGCCTGGTGGCCGACATCCGGCGCGACCCCAAGAAGTTCCTCAACGTCAAGGTCAGCCTGTTCTGACGCCCTGGGCGTCTGCCCGGGCCTGGGAGGTGCAACGTGTCCAATGACAACGGCAGTGCGCCCGTCATCCTGATGGCGTTCGTGCTCGGAGCCATCGCCGGCGCGGCCACGGCTCTGCTGTGGGCCCCGCAGTCGGGCGACGAGACGCGCCGCCTGCTCGCCGAGAAGGCGCGCGAGGGCCGCGAGAAGGCCGCCGAGGCGGCCCACAAGGGCCGCGAGTTCGTCGATCGCCAGCGTGAACACCTCACGGGCGCGATCGAGCGCGGCAAGGAAGCCTACCAGCGCGCCCGCGGAACGGAGGAGCCGGCGTGAGCTCCACCGCGGTCGTCTTCCTGGGCGTGATCGCCGTCGCGGTGCTCGTGATGGCGGTGCTGCAGGTGGGCGCCGTGGTCTACGCCGCGCGCCTCGCGCGGCGGGTCGAGGGCGTCGTCACGCGCCTCGAGCGGGACGTGCAGCCCGCCGTCGAGCGGCTCACGTCCCTGAGCGGGGACGCGGCGCGCGCCACCGCGCTCGCCGCCGCCCAGGTGGAGCGCGTGGATCGGCTCCTCGACGAGGTGTCGGTCCGCGCCGACCGCGCGCTCACCTCGGTGCAACGCGCCATCGACGTGCCCCAGCGGGAGGCCACCGCGCTCGTGGCCGGCGTCCGCGCGGCCGTCGGGGCCCTGCGCGGCGCCCGCCGCGCGCGCTCGCGCTCCGGGACGCTCGAGGAGGACGACGCGCTCTTCATAGGCTGACGCGACGCGTGGCGTTGACGCTGGCGGGCGCAGGTGGTAAGCATTACGCGCGGTGTAGGGAAGTGGACCCGCCTGACTCGCCTTGAGGGAGGCGCCATGACCGTTCGCTCTCGTCTCGCGTCGATCGCGGCCGTTCTGGCCGTGACGCTCTCATTCCCCGTCCTCGCCAGCGCCCAGGAGCCCGCCTCAACCTCGGCGGCGCCCACCAAGGAGCTCGTCTCGCTGCTCGAGGGTCGCCTCGATGCCGGCATGGCGTTCCTGGCGGCCAAGATGCCCGACAGCCCCAATCACTTCGTGGGGGCGCTCTACCTGCAGGCCGTGCCCCAGCTCCTGGTGGTCGTCGCCCAGTTCGACCCCGCGGTGCTGCTCGACGAGCGGTTGGCCAAGAAGGACTACCGCGAGTCGTACACCGACCTGAACAGCGCGTCGAAGGTCGGCACCCGCGTGTTCTTCGAGGACCTGAAGGTGGACGGCCTGCAGCCCAAGCGGGACGGGTCCGACCCCTTCGACATGTACACGGCCGCCGACGGCAAGCGCATGCAGTTCGACGGCGACGCCGGCCGCCAGAAGATGTCCGACGAACAGTATCGGACGGTGTTCGTGGAGGCCGACGCGCTCTACGCAAAGGCCGTGAAGGCCCTGCTCGCCGAGGCCAAGAAGCGCTGACCCCGGCCGCCCCGACGCCTCACTCGTCGCGGGCGACCAGCAGGACGCCGGGGCGCACCCCATACGCGTGGAAGAAGTCGTCGGCCTCCCACAGCGTCGCCCCGCCAGGTTCGGGATCGATGATGCTGCCGCTCCTGACCAGCACCAGGTGGTTCGGGAGCGACAGCATGCCGTAGGCCGTTGCGAGGTCGTACTTCCGCACCCGCTTCAACGGCGTGCCCAGCGCGCGCGCCACCTGCTCGATCTCCCACAGCCGCAGGCCCTGCCGGCCCTGCCACGGGCGATCGCGGACGGCGACCTCCCGCAGCACGTCCTCGTAGGAGCGGCCCAGGTACATCGCCAGCACGCAGATCGCGCAGTCGTTCTTCTCCCGCCCGGCGACGATGCGGGTGGCGATGGCGGGGTGCAGGCTGCCGAGGCGGACGCTCGCCGAAGTACGACGGTAAGGCATGGTCGTCATCCCTCCGGCGCCCGGACCGGGCCGGGGCGGTGCCCTCCATTATGGGGTCGCGGCCGCCGGCGGCGGAAGGCAACCCGGCCCCGGACGCCAGGGTTGCGGCGGATGCAGCTTCGGTCGAGTAGGGTAAGTCATTACGTGACAATGTTTTGCTGACTTCGTTGCCGGCCCGGCCCGGGCCGGTGCCTCGATGGACGGTGCCATGCCCCTGCCCCCTCGTCCCCCCTTCCGGATCGTGCGTGACACGTGCCTGGTCGCCGTGCTGCTGGCCCTGGCGGCGGCCGGCGTCGGCCGCGCGCAGGGCCGGAGTCCTGGCCGCGCGGCGCCCCCCGCCGACGACCTGGCCCGCTGGCGCGCGTCGCAGGAGGAGAAACTGCGGGCGCCGGAGGGCTGGCTCTCGATCGCGGGGCTCTTCTTCCTCGCCCCGGGCCCGAACACCGTCGGGAGCGAGCCATCCAGCCAGGTGCGCCTGCCCGTCGACGCCGCGCCGCCGCGCGTGGGCACCCTGTCGCTGCGGGAGGGCAGGATCGGGTTCGAACTGGCGCCCGGCGTGGAGGCCACGCTCAACGGGCAGCCGGCGCGGACCGGGGAACTGCGCCCGGCGGCCGCCGGCCCCGCGCGGCCGGCCGACGTCCTGCGGATCGGCCGGCTCGCGCTGCAGGTGCATCGCTCCGGGCCGCGGCTCGCCGTCCGCCTCCGCGACCCCGACCACCCGGTGCGCACCACCTTCACCGGGCTGCGCTGGTATGCGCCCGACCCGGCGTGGAGCGTCACGGCCGACTTCGTGCCCTACGCCACCCCGCGGCGCGTGGCGCTGCTCAACGTGCTCGGCGACGAACTCGAGGTGGCGAGCCCGGGCGTGGTGAAGTTCACCGCCGGCGGCCAGGCCCTCTCGCTCGTGGCCTTCGAGGAGAACGGCAAGCTGTGGTTCGTGTTCACCGACACGACGGCCGGCGAGGGCACCTACAAGGCCGCCCGGTTCCTGTACGCCGACCCGCCGCGCAACGGCAAGGTGACCCTCGACTTCAACCGCGCCGAGAACCCGCCGTGCGCCTACAACCCGTTCACCACCTGCCCGTTGCCGCCGCGGGAGAACCGCCTGCCGATCGCGGTGACGGCGGGGGAGCGTGACTACCCGAACCGGTGGCAGCCGCGATAGGCTGTGGCCACGCGTGGAGGCACACATGCGACGTCGTGAGTGGATGCGAACCGTCGGGGCCGTTGCGGCGGCCTCGGCCTGGCCCGGTGGCGACGCGGTCGCGGCCCAGGGCCCCGGGACGGGACCCGCCATGCTGCAGACCGAGATCGTCCGCCTGAACCTGCGCCACACGTGGACGACGACCATGTCGTCCAGCGAGTACCGTGACACGCTGCACGTGCGGCTCACGCGCGACGGCCTCACCGGCACCGGCGAGGGCGCGCCCATCGTGCGCTACAAGGAGACCGCCGAGTCGGCGCGGCGTGCGGTGGAGGGCGTGGCCGACCTGCTGCGCACGCGCGACCCCCGGCACTTCCAGAAGTTGCTCGCCGAGGTCTTCGCGCGCATCGAGGGCGAGTGGGCCGCGAAGTCGGCCATCGACATCGCGGTGATGGACTGGGTCGGCCAGTCGCTCGGCGCCCCGGTGCACCGGCTGTTCGGCCTCGACCCGGCCGACGCCCCCGTCACCACCTTCTCGATCGGCATCGACACGCCCGAGATCACGCGCCAGAAGACGCGCGAGGCCGAGCCGTACCCGGTGCTGAAGGTGAAGGTCGGGCTCGACACCGACGAGGCCACCATCGAGGCCGTGCGCAGCGTCACGAAGAAGCCGCTGCGCGTGGACGCCAACGAGGGGTGGACCGACAAGGAGGTGGCGCGCCGCAAGATCAAGTGGCTCGAGACGCAGGGCGTGGAGTTCATCGAGCAGCCCCTGCCGGCGGCCATGGTCGAGGAACAGAAGTGGCTGCGGTCGCAGGTCGACCTGCCCATCTTCGCCGACGAGGCGTGCCTGCACGCCTCCGACATCCCGAAGCTGGCCGAGGCGTACGACGGCGTGAACGTGAAGCTCGACAAGGTGGGCGGCATCCAGCAGGCCTACCAGGCCATCGTGATGGCGAGGACGCTCGGGCTGAAGGTGATGCTGGGCTGCATGATCTCGAGCTCGGCCACCATCACGGCGGCCGCCCAGCTGTCGCCGCTGGTGGACTACGCGGACCTCGACGGCCACCTGCTGATCGCCAACGACCCGTACGTGGGCGTGACGGTGGAGCAGGGCCGGCTGATCCTGCCGTCGGGCAACGGCCTGGGGCTGACGAGGCGGTGAACGCGGCGGCCGGCCGCCTCAGCCCTGCTTGGCGAGGAAGCCGAGCACGATCGAGTTGAACTCGGCCGGGCGCTCCCAACTGGCGGCGTGCCCGGCGCCGGCCACCAGGTGCAGCTCGCTGCGCGGCAGCGCGGCGGCGAGGCGCTCGGCATAGCTGCGCCCCTTGAGGTGGTCGAGTTCCCCGACCACGACGCACGCCGGCGCCGTGACCTGCGACAGCCGGTCGGTGAAGTCCACGCCGAGGAAGGCGTCGCACAGCCGGACCACGGCCGGGAAGTCCAGGGTGTCGTACCGCCGCCGGGCCGTGGCGAGCAGCGCGGTGTGCGCGGCGATGAAGCCCGGCGAGAAGTTCCAGGGCAGGGTGGTCGCGTAGAAGGCGGCGGCGTCGCCCGCGGCCGCGGCCGCGCGCCAGCCCTCCACCACCGCCCGCAGTTCAGGCCCCACCTCGCTCACCGTGTCGGCGAGGACGAGCGACCGCACGCGCCGCGGATGGGCCAGCGCGAACGACTGGGCCACTTCGCCGCCGTAGGAGAGCCCGAGCACGTGGGCCGAGGCCACGCCCAGCGCGTCGAGCAGGCGCGCCAGGTCGCTGGCGTGCTGGTCCATCGAGGTGGGCGCCGCCGGGTGATCCGACGCCCCCTGCTGGCGCAGGTCGTAGAGCAGGACGCGGTGGGCGCGCGAGAAGTCGGCGACCTGGGGCCCCCAACTCGCGGTGGTCATCAGGATGCCGTTGTTGACCACCAGCACCGGCGCGGAGGCCGGCCCGTGCCACTCGTAGTGGAGCGAGACGTCGTCGAGCCGGACGTGCGGCACGTCAGTGCACCATGCCGACGTGGGCGTCCGCGCAGTCGCGGCAGGTCGCCTCGTCGGACATCCACTCCGGCGGCTGGGACCGCTCGCAGCAGCGGCACACCTGGTAGCGCCGGCGGCGCGCCTCCTGGGCGGCGGCGAGCAGTTGCTCGACCACCGCGATGGCCCGCGAGGACCCGAGCCGGCGCCAGCGGACGCTGCCGAGGCGTCGCGGCACGGCGACCAGCTGGTGCGGGCCGTCCCACGCGGCGGCGAATTCCGACACCACGATCGCCGACCGCGTGAGGCGCACCACCACTTCGGCCGGCTGGCCGGACGTGTAGGTGATGGCGCCGTCCGCGTCCTCGAGCCGGTCCAGCGGCTGCGGCAGCCGGGCCTCGAAGAAGGCGATCCAGTCCTCCCAGCCCTCGAGCAGATCGACCACGGCCGCATTGTAGCGCGCGGCCTCGGGTCGTGGGGGCGACGCGGTCGTCGGGACCCCGGCGCCGCCCGTATAATTGCCTCGGCGTGGCTGCTCCCGAGATCATCAACGGCCGCTACGAGGTGGTGGGCACGATCGGTGCCGGCGGCATGGGTGTGCTCTACCGTGCCCGCGACCCCTGGATCGGCGGCCGCGTCGTCGCCCTGAAGCTGCTGAAGGAGGGCCTCGACGACGAGGAGATCTTCAGCCGGTTCAAGCAGGAAGCGAGCGCCGCCGGCGTGCTCGAGCACGAGAACATCGTGCGCATCTTCGACGTCGGCGAGCACGACGGCCAGCCGTTCATCGCCATGGAGTACGTCGATGGCGACACGCTGGCGAGCCTGATCCGCGACCGCGTGGCGGTGACGCTGCTGAAGAAGCTGGAGTGGGTGGAGCAGCTCTGCGACGCGCTCGCCTACGCCCACGCGCACGGCATCGTCCACCGCGACATCAAGCCGCTGAACCTCATCATCGAGCGGCGCCGCCAGCGGCTCAAGGTGCTGGACTTCGGCATCGCCAAGGTGGCCAACTCCGGCATCACGACCGCCGGCATGATGATCGGGACGGCCAACTACATGTCGCCCGAGCAGATGCGCGGCGACGCGGCCATCGATCACCGCAGCGACATCTTCAGCGTCGGCGCCACGGTGTTGGAACTGCTCACCGGCACGCGCGCGTTCCCGGGCTCGCTGTCCGACGGGCTGATGGGCCGGATCATGGTGCACCCGGCGCCCACCGTCCGGTCGCTCGTGCCGGACCTGCCCGAGGAACTCGACGCGATCGTCGCGCGCGCCCTCGAGAAGGACCCCAACGACCGCTACGGCGACCTCGTGCAGATGCGCGACGAGGTGCGCGCGCTGCGGCATCGCCTGAAGGAAGTGGACGAGCAGACCGTGATGCTGCCGCTGCCGGGCGGCGCCGACGGCGGGCCGGCGACGGCGACCGGGCGCACGGGCACGTCCCGCGGTTCCACGGGCATCGTTCCCCCTCCACCTCCGACGCTGCCGCCCGTTGGCTGGGCGCCGGGCGCGCCGCCGGTCCCGCCGCCCCCGCCGCCGACGATGGCCGTGACCATGACCGCGGCGCAGGCGGCCGCGCCCGTCGCGCCGGCGACCGCCGTGGCCGCGCCAGTCGTCGCCGCGCCGGCCACGGGCGCCCCGGTGCCCGTGCCGGGCGCCCAGGGCCGCTCGGGCAACCTGCTGCTGTTCCTGGGCATCGTCGCCACGGTGGTCGTGGCGCTCGCGGGCGCCGCGTGGTGGCTCGTGCCGTGGGACACGGTGCTGCGCCCCTGGCGCGGGCAGGGGCGGCCGCGGCCGAGCGCGCGCGCGCCCTCGAGGCAGCCAAGGCCCGCCTCGCG
>JADHED010000672.1_pt1 | contig 37161 bp, 29 predicted proteins | sample 8952041 | NCBI WGS metagenome assembly JADHED01 (sample SAMN16124423, study PRJNA663239) | bioreactor sludge metagenome | isolation source: sludge (control) | place: India:Bengaluru | collected 2018-09-08 | reverse complement strand
CGCAGAGCCGCTGAGCCGCAGAGAGTTGGAGAAAGCTCACCACTCACCCGGAAGATGTGCGACCGATTTTTCGTAACTTCCTCTCCTCTGCGTTCCTGCGCCTCTGCGTGAGATTCCATTTCGGTATTTAGGTTCAGAGGTTGAAGGATGCACTTGATGCCATCCATGCGGAAGTTGTGACCTTGCGCGGTCTCCTGAAAGGCGACACCGGAAAGCCCCCTTGACACGGGAAAGGGTGGGGATACTTTTTCCGTATCACACTATGGCAACCGCAACCCAAGACCCAAGAACCGCGACCGTCCGCGACCTTCGCAACCGCTTTGCCGACGTGGCGAAGTGGATTGAAGACGGCGAGCAGGTGACCATAACCCGGCACGGCGCGGTCTTCGCCACACTGGCCCCGGCACGGCCTGAGAAACACTGCAAGCCGGATTGGGCAGCGCGGTTCAAGCGGAGGCCTCCACTGGGAAGAAAGCTCAATGCGGAGGAAACGCAGTCTTTGTATGACGCCATGAAGGGCGATCTATGACCCGGCTTGCATCCTATGCGGATTCATCCTTTCTCGTCTCTCTGCATACCAATGACACGAACGCGGAAGCGGCCCGGCGTTTCATGGCGAGGCACCCGGAAGAACTTCCCTTTACCCCACTTCACCGAATGGAGGTATGGAACGGCATCCGGCTGATGGTTTTCCGGGCGGAGTTGAGCCAAGCCGAGCGGACGGCGGTTTTGCGCCAGATCGATGAAGACCTTGCGGACGGTGTTCTTGTTCACATCCCCTTGCCGTGGACGGATGCCCTGCGCAAAGCCGAGCAACTGAGCGCGGACCATGCCGAGCGCATCGGAAGCAGATCGGCGGACACTCTCCACGTTGCAGTGGCCCTGCTGGCGGGCGCAAGGCGGTTCCTCTCCTTCGACAAGCGGCAGCGGGAGCTTGCCAAGGCGGCGGGCTTGGAGGTCAAGCCGTGAGCGCAAAGAAGGCCATACGGGCAAACGCAAGCATGGGCGATTTCTGAAAAACTGGTATGATGCTGTGATTTTACAGTCTGTGGAAAATCGCAAAATGGCCACTTTTCAAGCGACTGCCAAGAAGACAGGGATCGAACGAACCGGCCATTGTAACCCGATATCCGTCATATCCTCCACGAGTATTGTTGCACGGGTCAGGGCATTTATTCCCATCCGTGCAAGAATTGGAATGTGTCCTTGGCCTACAGCCTCCTTCGACCAAGGCCAATGCTTCAGTGCCTCGGTAATTTCGGAAAGACCTTTCATTTACTCAGGAATCCAGCTTGCTGCGCTTTGCGGGCTCCAGAACTCGCCCAGGAAGGAAGCCTTGCATCCTGTCGTCACGAACAATGACTTGTCCATAACTGCGGGTAATCAGATCCATTCTGGCGATAGCGTTAAGATCCCGCTGAAGCATTCGCGTGCCAGCGGTCGCGTAGTCGGTTGCCAATTGGGGCGTGAGCAGGGGAATCTTCGAAATTGGAACCCATTCGCGAGGTAGCCTTGTCAGCTCAAGAACAAGATCACGCCGACGTTTTTGAGTAGGCGAACTCTTGATATTACTGAATTTCGCGAATACATAATTTTCCCAGGCCACTCGCATCTGCTGGTTTCTGACCGTATTTATTTGGCCCCTCAATCCATCAAGGAAGCCCTCAATCGCGTAGGAAATGAAAGGGATCAAGTCACCTTTCGAGGCACTGGCTTGAGCCAGTTGGCGGTAGTATGCTGTCCGAGTAAGATTGTAGTGGTCGCTCAACAGATGTGCTGCTGGTAAAGGAATGCCGCTGGCGAAGAGGATATGGAATTCTACAAGGCGAGCGGTCCGACCGTTGCCGTCACCAAAAGGGTGAAGCCATGCCAAATACACATGTGCAACAACTGACTTCACCAAGGCAAATGAGATTTTGAGTTCATCATCAGGCGCCTGGAAGTCAGGCCCGTTTAGCCATTCGCACAATTTTTCGAGAAGATATTCACAGTCCGCCGCCGGTGCACCACGGTAAACATTCCCGACAACAACCGAGTGTCCCCGTATTTCACCAGGAACGGTGCCGTCACTGAGTTCAAGCCCTTTCAGGACATCGCGGTTATAGCTTTTGATCAGGTCAACACATAGTCCAGGATGCTCGCCAATGCCTTTCGACTTGCTCAGTAGTTGGGCACTCTCCCGGTTACATACATCAAGAATGTTTTGAACCTCCTGTTGTAGATATTGCTGTGACTTCGGAAGCTCAAGTTTTCCATCGATCTGTAATTGCACTTGCTGCTCGGTGAGGGTGTTTCCCTCGATCGCTGTTGTTGCGAGAACCCCCTTTGCAAGGTAGATTTTATGCAATTCTTGGGCGATATCCGGGCGGAGCGGAGCCCCGGCCAAATGTTCCACTTTTGAAGTCACTTCTCCAAGGCGCAGCCAAAGCCGCATTTGGTCAGGCGGAAGGTGGAGTTTGAAGGTCAACCAAGGATGGGTTTTTAGGTACTCCATATCCGAACAATGGCAGATTTATCCGCCGCAGCAACTAAATGCTATCTAAATTGACTCTTTTCCGAGGATATTCATGAGAAACTCTCAGTGGATATTCGCGGAATCTACAGATCAGGTTATGGCTGGAAGAAATTCGCTGCCTATGCTGGCTTCGGAAAGGGTGCCCCAACGTAAAAAATCCAACCTTGAACATTCTGCTTTGCCCATTTTGGACTGTTCTCGGCTGTCGCCAATCGGCCACAGCGCAAGCTTGCAAGGCCTTTTGCTTCAGTAAGTTGGGGAGGGGAGCGGGTGAAGGGAATCGAACCCTCGTATGCAGCTTGGGAAGCTGCCGTTCTACCATTGAACTACACCCGCGTGAAATTTACTCCCAGGAGCGGACCTGTTTCCGGGTATTGGTGTTGTTGTTCCAAATAGCGATTTTTTTCATTATCTCAACATCGCCGCTTTTTTCCCCGTTTGTGGAAACCTTAACTCTATTGTCATAATCGCAATCGAAGGATGCGTAGTAGAGATATTTGGTGGATGCCGTTGTCCAAGGGTCGACAAATTCTCCCGAGGTATTGGTGCCGCCTTTTCCTTTTTTTGCGGCTTGGAGTTCAAGAAAAACAATCTGACGTGGATTGAGACCGCTGACATTGGACCCCGAAAGAGCCTTGAGCCAGTCTCCGGAAACAGCAACTGTTGAATCACTTGTATTGGTTAGCGGAAGGTGTCCATATTCCGTCTCATACGCAATGACGGCTGTGGCGATCTGGGTGACGTCGTTTTTGGCCTGGGCCTTGCGGGCGGCGTCGATGGCGGAGTTGACGGCTGGGAAGAGCAGGGACATCAGGATGCCGATGATGGCAATGACGATGAGCAATTCGATGAGGGTGAAAGCCGATTTTTCCGAGGTTTGGGGAGTTTTTTTCATTTGCGAAACCTGCTGACAACTTGCCTTTGCCGGGGGAGTGGAGCAAGCAATTTCTTGCCAGATGACGAAAGAGAGACGATGGGTGGGGTTGTGAAACACCAGAGCCCTCGGGGCAGGAAACAAAAAGGGGGGCAGTCTGAAAAGTCGGGTTCCGGAGCAAGTCATCAACCAAATCGGCGGAGGAACCGCAAAAAAAGTTCCGCGCAGACCGGGAATCCGGTCGCGATATCTCCCGAAGGAAAAACCAGGCGGGTGGAGAAAAAGGAGCGACCCGTCCGAGCGGGGGGACGAACCGCGTTTCGCGAAAAACCGGCGGGCCGTGGAAAGGGGCCGGAGGAAGGGACCCTGCGCCAGGACATCCTGCGTCTTTTGGCGAAGCGTCCGTTGGACAAGGTGGAGATTTCCCGGGAGCTGAAGCTTGCACCGACATTGCGCACGAAGTTTCTGGGGCTCTTGCGGGACATGGAACTGGCCGGTGAAGTGGCCCGCATCCGCAAGGATCGCTACATTGTTCCCCGGGAGGCGGATCTTTTCACCGGGGTCATTCAATTTCATGCCAGTGGGGCGGCCCATGTGCTGAACGAACGGGCGGGGGAGCCGGATCTTTACATTGGTGCGGAGAACACATTCACCGCCATGCATGGGGACCGGGTGGTGGCACGGATTGCCACCGAACGTTCGACAGACCGCCGGTTCGCTCAGCGGAAGGAGGGACGGGTGATCCGGATTCTCCATCGTGCAAATGAGACGCTTGTGGGAACGCTCCAGAAGTCGAAGAGTTTTTACTACCTTGTCGCGGACGATCCCCGCTTTGTCCACAATCTCTATCTTCAGGCCCCGGTGGCGCCGTTGTTGGCGAACGTGGGGGACAAGGTGGTGGCGCATCTCGATGCCTGGCCGTCGCGTCATGTGAATCCCGAGGGGCACATCATCGAGGTGCTCGGTCCGCAGGGGAAACCCGGGGTGGACATGCTCTCGATCATCCGCAAGCACCGGCTTCCCATGGAGTTTCCTCCGGCTGTTGTGCAGGAGGCGACCGCCGTGTCGCCGGTGGTGGATCTGCGGGAGGCGGGAAAACGCGAAGACCTCCGGGGACGGTTCATTTTCACGATCGATCCCGATGATGCGAAGGATTTTGACGATGCGATCAATGTCGAGCGAACGGCTTCCGGATGGAAGTTGGGGATTCACATTGCCGATGTCTCCCACTACGTGCGGCCGCGAAGCGAACTGGAGCGCGAGGCCCATGCTCGAGGAAACAGCGTCTATCTGGTGGATCGTGTGATTCCCATGCTGCCCGAGGCTTTGAGCAACGGGATTTGCAGTCTCAAACCGGATGTCGAACGCCTGGCCTTTTCTGTTTTTGCGGAGGTGGACCGGCAGGGAAAGGTCCACTCCGTGCGTTTTGCGAAGTCCGTCATCAAGAGCGCCGCTCGTCTCACCTACAGGCAGGCTTTTGCGATTCTCCAGCAACCGCCCCGGGGGAATGAACTGGCGGAGCGGGTGCATGTGGCCTGGGAACTGTCGTCTCTGCTGCGGAAGAAGCGTTTTGCCGCCGGATCATTGGATCTGGATTTTCCGGAGATCAAAGTCTGGCTCGACGAGCAGGGAAAACCGGTGCGGTTGGAGCGGGTGGAGAACGACATTTCGCACCAGCTCATCGAGGAGATGATGCTTCTGGCGAACGAACTGGTCGGAAGGGAGTTGAAAGTCCGCAGGCAGCCCGCGCTTTATCGGATTCATGAAAAACCGGATCCCGACAAGCTGGTGGAGTTCCGGGAGTTTGCCGCAGGCCAGGGAGTCCGGGCGGGAGATCTGACCCACCGGCCCGAGTTGCAAAAGCTTCTGGCCGGATTGAGAGGGCAGCCGCATGAATCCGCCGTCAAGATCGCGTTGCTGAAGAGCCTCAAGCGGGCCCGCTATTCTCCCGATCCGATCGGACACTACGGGCTTTCGAAGCCGGATTACACGCACTTCACAAGCCCGATCCGACGTTACAGCGACCTGATCGTCCATCGGGCGTTGGAGCGCCAGCTCGGGATCACAAAATCCGGTCCCGATTCCTCCGCCTTGGCGACCATTGCGGATCATATTTCGACAACCGAGCGGGTGGCGGCCGATGCGGAGAAAGAGTCGGTGCGGCTGAAGAAGCTGGAGTATTTCCAGTTGCAGGTGGCCCGACGGACCGGACAGTCATTCAAAGCGACGATTCTGGAGGTGCGGAACTACGGGATGTTTGTCGAACTGCCCGAGTTTCTCCTTTCCGGGCTTGTGCACATCTCCTCGTTGGACGGTGATTTTTACATCCTGGATCCGGCGCGGGGGAGGTTGGTCGGTCGCAAGAGCAAAAAGGTCTACCAGGTCGGGGGAGTGATCGATGTGATTGTGGCAAGGGTCGACATGTTCAAGCAGCAGGTGGATTTCAGCGTTGCTTGACAGGCCTCAACCTTCCATGAGCGCCTGCTGGATGGCCGGGGCGAGAGGACGGGCTTCCTCTCCGCCGAGCCGACGGTCAATGTCTTCCAGTTGATGAATAAGATCGGCAACGTCGCGGCGGGGATAGGGGCCGCCTGCCGCCGCACAGAAATGGGTGCGGCATCCGAGGGGACGGGAGTCGTAGATGAGGCATTTGGAGGTCCGGGAATCCAGCAGGGGACAGGTTCCCTCTTCGTGTTCCGGCAGGGATTTTCGTCCCGTGGCTTTCAGTGCCCGGGCAGCGACGAGGGCTTCTCCCTTCGTGAGATAGGGAGTCTTTCCGGTGAGGCGGAACTGGCAACATTCCGTGCGAAGCGTGCAGTTCCGGGAGATGGGACGTTTTTCCAAGCTGGCATAAACCGCCCGCACTTCCGCAGCAGCCTGCTTCAGGCGCCCGGCGATCTCCTCGCGACGGGGCATCAGGAGCGAAGGAAATTCCGGAGCAGGTTTTTTCCCTCTGCGGTGAGGATCGATTCCGGATGGAATTGGACGCCATAAACCGGGAGCTCACGGTGGGCGAGTCCCATGATCTCGCCTTCTTCCGTCTCCGCTGTGATCTTGAGACATTCCGGCAGGGTGTCCCGTTTCACAAGAAGGGAGTGGTAGCGAGTGGCTTCAAAAGGACTCGGGAGTCCGGCGAAGACGTTCTCTCCGGTGTGGTGGATCGGGGAGGTTTTTCCGTGCATGAGCCGATCGGCGCGCACCACATCTCCTCCATAAACCTGCCCGATGCTCTGGTGTCCAAGGCAGACGCCCAGAAGCGGGATTTTTCCGCCGAAATGGCGGATGACATCGCAACTGATGCCCGCTTCATTGGGCGTGCAGGGGCCGGGGGAGATGCAGAGTTTTTCCGGAGCGAGAGCTTCGATCTCGGGGATCGTGATTTCGTCGTTTCTTTTCACGAGGACTTCCACGCCCAATTCCCCGAAATACTGGACGAGGTTGTAGGTGAACGAGTCGTAATTGTCTATGACCAGGATCATGATTCCTTTCTTGCGCGATCGATGGCCCGCATTCCCGCCATGGCCTTGTTGACGGTTTCCTGATATTCGCCTTCCGGTGTGGAATCCGCGACAATGCCGCCGCCGGATTGAACATAGGCGCGGCCATCTTTCAACAGAACGGTGCGCAGGGCGATGCAGGAGTCGAGGTTGCCATCGAAGCCGAAATACCCCACGGCCCCGGCGTAGGAACAGCGCTTGCTTTTTTCAAGTTCGTTGATGATCTGCATGGCCCGGACCTTGGGGGAGCCGGAGACCGTTCCGGCGGGGAATGTTGCGCGCATGACGTCGTAGGCACTGCGGCCGCCCGCCAATTGCCCGGAGACATGCGAGACGATGTGCATCACATGGCTGTAACGTTCGATGGTCATGAAGTCCCCGACCTTCACGGAGCCGAACTCCGCGATGCGCCCGACATCATTGCGGGCAAGGTCCACAAGCATGAGATGCTCGGCGCGTTCCTTGGGATCGGCGAGAAGGTCCCGGGCATTTTCCGCATCCTGCTCCGGAGTCTCGCCGCGGCGCCGCGTGCCGGCGATCGGGCGGATCTCAACCAGGGTGTCCGTGAGGCGCACATGCACTTCCGGAGAACTGCCCACCAGGGAATACCCTCCCGGACATCTCAGACAGAACATGTAGGGAGAGGGGTTCACGAATCGCAGGGCGCGGTAGAGATCGAGCGCGTCACCCGGAAAAGCGGTCTCGAAACGTTGCGAAGGAACGATTTGGAAAATATCCCCGGCGCGGATGTATTCCTGCGCTTTTTCGACCATGGCATGGTATTCTTCGCGGGTGGTGTTCGAGGTGGCGGAAACCGGGGGAGGGGTGCTTTCTGTGAAGAGAGGCTCGAAAACCGCCGGTTTTCTCAGGGCATCGAGAATGGCCTGGATGCGGGTGTTTGCGGAATCATAGGCCGCATCAATTCCGCTGTCATCAATGAACGCATTGGCAACAATCTTGATCCGCCGGCGCTTGTGATCGAAGACGACCACGGATTCGGTGATCTGGAAGAACATGTCCGGAATGCCGAGTTCATCCTTCGGTGGTTCGGGGATGGTCGGTTCAAACCACCGCACGCAGTCGTAGCCGAGGTAGCCGACTGCGCCGCCACAGAAGGGGGGAAGCTCCGGGTTGTGGGGAAGCCTGTAACGTTCCATCCAGCGTTCCAACTCATCCAGAGGATCGCGGGTGGCGGTGAATGTGCGGGATTCCGTCCCTTCCCGGAGAGTGAGGTCTTTTCCCGTGGCGGCGAAAGTGGCCCGGGCTCCGCAGCCGATGAGCGAATAACGGCCGACCTGGTCCGTCTGTTCGGCGGATTCCAGCAAAAAGGAAGGAGCCTGTCCTCCCAGCTTCGCAAAGGCCGAGACCGGAGTATCGGCGTCCGCAACGATTTCCGTCCATACCGGCACGACACGGGCCGTGGCCGCCTGTTCCGCGAAGGCGGATCGCGAGGGGCGAATCATGAAAACGAGACTTTGGGAGCCTGCTTCTCTTCCGGATTATCGATCTGGAACAATTCCGCCGCCTGGAATTGGAATATGCCGGCGATGATGTTTGTCGGGAAAAGCTCGCGCTTTGTGTTGTAAGACATCACCGAGTCGTTGTAGGCCTGCCGCGCGAAGGCGACCTTGTTTTCCGTCGAGGTGAGTTCCTCGGTGAGTTGCATCATGTTCTGGTTGGCCTTGAGGTCCGGGTAGGCTTCGGCGACGACCATGAGGCGTCCGAGAGCACCGGTGAGGCCGGCTTCCGCCCCGGCAAGTTCCTTCATGGCCCGGGGATCTCCGGGATTTGCCGCGGCGCGGCCTCCGGCGGATTGGGCCAGGTTGCGGGCCTGGGTCACGGCCTCCAATGTTTCCCGTTCGTGTTTGATGTAGCCTTTGGCCGTTTCGACCAGATTCGGGATGAGATCGTAGCGGCGTTTGAGTTGGACATCGATCTGTGCAAACGCGTTTTTGAAGCGATTGCGCAGGGCGACAAGCCCGTTGTATTGACCGATGGCAAAAAGCCCGGCGATGACAACAAGGGCGACAATTGCCAGGAGAATGCCAAGAAGTATGGAAACCATGGGGAAAGTGTGCTTCGCCAATGCCCTCCGCGCAATAGAGAATTCACCGGGTGACGCAAAATCCGGAACCGTCATTTCACCGGATGGTTTAACGGGACTGCCTGGTACTTTCAACCGCATCACCCGCCCGCCTGCGGTGTCTGGAACCGGCATGAAAAGCTGGTCGATGCGGGAAATCCCGTGTACATTGTGCCGGCATGAAGTATCGCAAATTCCGTGGAACTGATCTTGTGGTGAGCCAGGTGGGCTTCGGTCTCTGGACGCTTTCAACCGGTTGGTGGGGAGACTACTCCGATGACGAGGCCGTCCGATTGATGCGCCTGGGGAAGGAACTGGGAATCACTCTCTTTGACGCGGCCGACACCTATGGAAACGGACGCAGCGAGGAACTGATTGCGAAAGCTTTTGAGGGGCACCGGGACGAGATCGTTATTGCCACCAAGATCGGCTATGACTTTGTGAATCACGGCGAAGGGCGCAGGGGGCAGCGGGAAATCCCCCAGGATTTTTCCCCGGCGGCCCTCCGCCGGGCGACGGATGCGGCACTTTCCCGGTTGAAAACCGACCATGTGGATCTGATGCAGCTGCACAATATCCGCATGGAGCAGGTGGATGACGATTCTGTCTGGGAGACACTGGAAGATCTCCGGGCCGAAGGAAAAATCCGGCATTACGGGGTGGCGCTTGGACCGGCGATCGGTTGGCTGGCCGAGGGGGTGAGGGCGATCCGGGTCCGGCGTCCGACCGTTCTCCAGCACATTTACAATCTGCTGGAGCAGCATCCCGGAAAGACCATTCAAACCGCCGCCGAAGAGTGCGATGCGGATACGATGTTCCTGATCCGGGTGCCCCATTCATCGGGGATGCTGGAAGGCAAATACACGGCCGACACGGTGTTTCCCCCCCATGATCACCGCAGCCACCGTCCGAAGAGCTGGCTTGTCAACGGCGTGAAAAAAGTGGAGCAATTGCGTTTCTTGGAGCGTTCCGCCAGGACTCTGGGACAGGCGGCCCTGCTCTGGCTTCTTGCGGATCCCCGCACGGCCTGCACGCTGCCGAACATCTACAATGAGGAACAGTTGCGGGAGTTTGCCGCCGCGCCGGATTGTCCGGAACTGTCCTGCGAGGATGTCCGCCGCGTTCAGGAACTGGTGGACAATCATTTTGGACTTGAACCCGAGGAGGGAAAATTCAAAGGCACCATGTCGCTGCCGGAAGAAATTCCGGCGTAAAACGGTTCGCACGTTTTGTTTTGCGTGGAGGTCGTCGGCGCGTTGGTGCCGCCGGATGCCTTTCCGTGCGCCCGAAGCTTCTGCTTTTTGATTTTGACGGGACGATTGCGGACACTTTCCAGTGTGGGCTGGAGATCCTCAATCTCCTGGCTGCCGAGTTTGGTTACCGTCCGCTGGAAGAGGCGGATGTTCCCCGGGCGCGGGACATGCGGACCCGGGAATTGATGAAATTTCTGGGAATCCCGGCCACGCGCATGGCGAAGATTTCGCAACGGGGAAAAGAGGAATTGGGAAAAAGAATGGACTTGATCCAACCGCTTCCGGGCATGGTGGATCTGGTTCGGCGTTTGCACGGGCGGGCGTTCCGGCTGGGAATCCTGACCTCGAATTCCCAGGAGAATGTCGCGGCGTTTTTGAAGCGTTTTGATCTGGAGATTTTTGAGTTCGTCCACACTTCGTCCAAGCTCATGGGCAAGGGCAGGGTGATTCGCAAAATCCTCAAGCAAAACGGTTTGAAGCCAAGGGATGTGTTGCTCGTGGGCGATGAGATCCGGGACGTCGAGGCCGCCCATGAGACAGGTGTTCACATGGCGGCTGTCGCCTGGGGATACAACAGCGCGGAAGCCATCTCAGCCTGCCTGCCGGATCACTTGCTCCGGACTCCGGAGGAGCTGGAGCACCTGGTTTGCTGCCTGCCGGAGCACCGGCAGGCCCATCACTGATCCTTAACTGGCGGCTTCGCTGACCGGTTCCGCCGTGGATTTTTCCACAACAAATGCGAGCTTTTCCCCGTCGCGTTTGACGCTGACCTGGTCGCCCGGCTTGATGTGGCCGCGGAGAATTTCTTCGGCCATGGGATCTTCCATGTATTTTTCGACAGCCCGTCGCATCGGGCGGGCTCCGTAGGTGGGATCGTAGCCTTTCTCAATCAGGAATTCCTGAGCCGCAGTATCCAGCGTGAGATGGATGTCCTTCATTTTGATCCGTGAAACGATCTTCTCGGTTTCGAGATTCACGATCTTGACGAGGTCGGGCTTCTGGAGCGTGTGGAAGACAATGATGTCGTCCAGGCGGTTGAGGAATTCGGGTTTGAAGACCCGCTTGGTTTCCTCAAGGATTTTCCCGCGCATCGTGTCGTAGTTGTCATCCAGCTTCGGAGCGCCAAAGCCGAGCGTTGTCTGCTTTTTGATGAGCTCCGCCCCGACGTTCGAGGTCATGATGATGATCGTGTTGCGGAAATCGATTTTGCGACCAAGGGAGTCGGTGACTTTGCCTTCTTCAAGGATCTGAAGCAGCAAATGCATGACATCCGGATGGGCCTTTTCGATTTCGTCAAAAAGCACGACCGAATACGGACGGCGGCGCACCGCCTCGCTGAGTTGACCGCCTTCCTCGTAGCCGATGTAGCCCGGAGGCGAACCAATGAGACGGGAGGCGGTGAATTTCTCCATGTATTCGCTCATGTCGATTTGGATGAGGGCATCCGCATCGCCGAACATGAATTCCGCCAAAGTGCGTGCCAGGAACGTCTTCCCAACGCCCGTGGGGCCGAGGAAGATAAACGAACCGATCGGGCGCCGGGGATCCTTGAGATCGGCGCGGGATCTCCGAAGAGCCTTGCTGATGGCCACAACGGCTTCGTCCTGCCCGATGACCTTGCCCTGCAAGTCGGATTCCATGGCGAGAAGCTTGGCGGTTTCGTGTTGCTCCATGCGGGAGAGGGGAACGCCGGTCCACTTGGAAATGACGTGCATGATTTCCTCGTCGGAAACGATGACTTCCTTCTCATCCTTGCTGGATTTCCACTCTCCGAGAATGGAATCGAGTTTTTCCTTCGCCTGTTTCTCGGTGTCGCGGAGGGCCGCTGCTTTTTCAAAGTCCTGGGCCTTGATGGCGGCTTCTTTTTCCAGACGAATCCGTTCAATTTCGGCCTCGACGTCCTTGACGTTTGGCGGGCGGGTCATTGCCGCGATCCGGGCCCGGGAACCGGCCTCGTCCATGACATCGATGGCCTTGTCCGGCAGGAAGCGTCCGGTCAGGTAGCGATCGGTGAGTTTTGCGGCGGCTTCGAGGGCGATGTCGAGAATCTTGGCCTTGTGGTGCGCTTCGTATTTCGGACGGATGCCCTTGAGAATGAGGATGGTCTCCTCCACGGAAGGGGCTTCGACTTTGACTGTCTGGAAGCGCCGTTCCAACGCGGCATCCTTCTCGATGTATTTCCGATATTCATTCAGGGTCGTTGCCCCGATGCACTGGAGTTCGCCCCGGCTCAGCGCGGGTTTGATGATGTTCGAGGCATCCATCGCCCCTTCGGCCGAACCGGCTCCGACGATGGTGTGCAGTTCGTCGATGAAGAGAATGACGTTCTTGGTGCGGCGGATTTCGTCCATGACCGCCTTGATCCGTTCCTCGAATTGGCCGCGATATTTCGTTCCGGCCACCATGAGGGCGAGGTCGAGGGTGATGACTTTCTTGTCATGAAGAATCTCGGGGATGTTCCCCGCGACGATTTCCTGGGCAAGTCCCTCGGCAATGGCTGTTTTTCCGACGCCGGCTTCGCCGATGAGAACCGGATTGTTCTTGGTGCGGCGGCAGAGAATCTGGATGACGCGCTCAATTTCATCCGCGCGTCCGATAACCGGGTCGAGTTCGCCCTTTTTGGCGAGTTCCGTGAGGTCCCGGCCAAAGGCGCGAAGGGCGGGGGTTTTCCCATCCTTCTTGCTGCCGGTTTCTGCGGGGATGGCATCGCCTTCTTCCTGCGGGGCGAAGTTGGGATCCAGTTCCCGGAGAATCTCATTGCGTGTCCGCTCGATGTCGATTTCGAGATTTTTGAGCACCCGTGCGGCAACGCCTTCCCCTTCGCGCAGAAGCCCGAGAAGAATATGCTCGGTGCCGACGTAGGAATGCTGGAGGCTCTTGGCTTCCTTGCCGGCCAGGGCGAGGACTTTCTTCACCCGCGGAGTGTAGGGGATGTTCCCGACCATCTTGGTCTCGGGACCGGAGCCGACCTGTTTTTCCACTTCCATGCGGACGGTTTCCAGATCCAGGCCCATCTTCTGGAGAACGTTGACCGCCACACCCTGACCCAGCTTGATGAGTCCGAGCAGAAGATGCTCTGTGCCAACGTAATTGTGATTGAACCTGTCCGCCTCTTTGCGGGCAAGAGCCAGAACCTGCTGTGCGCGTGGAGTGAAGTTATTCATCATTTTTTTCCTCGGTGGGTTCCGGAGTTCGGGCCTTCAGATGGGCAATATCGGGTTCCGGCACCTGATGCAACTTTGCGCGGATTATGGCCGCGCGCAAGGAGTCCCTTTCATCGGCCGACATTTTTTGTGTTCCCGCCCCTTTTTGAAGGTGGGCCGGCTGGGTTTCAATAAAGAGTTCGTCCACGGGAAACCGGCACAATTCCGGAAAAACACCGAGATCCACTCCCAGTTTGATGATGGAGAGGAGGTTGAGGGCTTCCTTCGAACTCATCGAATAGGCATGGGAGAGAACCCCATAGGCCCGGCCGATCTGATCGTAGAGCGTCACGGCCTTGCGTTGGGCCAGCAGAGCCCGGGCATTCTGTTCGTGCTCGAGGATTTGCTCGATCACCCGGTTGAGACGTCCGATGATTTCCTCCTCGGTCTCTCCGAGGGTGGTTTGGTTGGAAACCTGAAAGAGGTTGCCCATGGCTTCGGTGCCTTCGCCATGGAGACCGCGGACGGCGAGGCCGATCTTGTTGACCGAATTCACGATCTTGTTGATCTGTTCGCTCATGACGAGGCCCGGAAGGTGGAGCATCGCCGAGGCGCGCATTCCCGTGCCGACGTTGGTGGGGCAGGCGGTGAGATAGCCGAGTTCGTTGTCGTAGGCGTAATCGAGCATTTCCTCGAGCTCGGAATCCACCCGGTCGATCATGGAAAAAACTTTCGTGAGCTGGAGTCCGCAGCAAATCGCCTGCATCCGGAGGTGGTCCTCTTCGTTGATCATGACGCTCAGGGTCTGGGGAGCATTCATGACGACGGCACTTCCGACTCCCTTGGCGGCATGTTCCCGGCTGATGAGGTGGCGTTCGACGAGAACCTGTTTTTCCAGAGGAGAGAGGGCTTCGAGGTTCTCCGAATAGGACTCCGCCATCTCGGGCAGATGCTCAACGGCATCCTTCACGAGGCGCATGACGTCGAGACGTTCCGCCTTTTTCGCCCAGCCGGGAAACGGCTTCTCGCGGAGGTTGCGGGCAAGGCGGACGCGGCTGCTGACGACGATGTTCCTGTGCGGACCGTCGCCCGAAAGCCATTCTCCGGAATTTGCGATGATGCGGGAGAATTTCATGCCTGGATCTCGGCCTCGATCTGGCGGATCTGGTCGCGAAGATCGGCCGCCCGTTCGTATTCTTCGGCGGCGACCGCCTGGTTGAGACTTTCCTGCAGGGATTTCATTTTTTCCCCATGCTGGCGGATCTTGCGGAAAGCAGCCGGGGATTTTCCGGTATGGGAGGTTCCCTTGTGCATGTTCTTCAACATACCCGAGAGGCCGTCGGAAAATATCCCGTAACAGGCGCTGCAGCCGAGGCGTCCGGTTTTTTTGAAGTCGGCCTGGGTGAACCCGCAGACCGGGCATTTCAGTGCGCCGGGGTTTTTGTCGATTTCCTGCGCCGCACCGAGCCCCATGAGGAGATCCGCCAGGGCAAAGCCGGTGGGATCGTTCACACCCTTTTCCTTCGAGCAGGCTTCGCAGAGATTGACCTTCTGCATCTTCCCCTCGACGATTTGGGTGAGAAAGACGGTGGCTTCCTTCGACTGGCAGACATCACACAGCATACTACTTATAAATCACCGCGCCGGAGGCGGCTGTCAACTCATGGAAAGAGGAGATCAGACGTTTGGTGACCGGGCCGGGTGAACCGCTTCCAATCACCCGGTTGTCCAGGCGCACAACGGGGATCACCTCGGCGGCCGTTCCGGTCAGGAAGCATTCGTCGGCGGTGAAGATGTCGTAGCGGGTCATTTCCGGTTCGGAGATGGAGATTCCCAACCCGGCGGCCAGTTCAAAGACCACGGAACGGGTCACCCCGGCGAGCGCTCCCGAGGAAATCGGGGGTGTGAAGATGCGGCCGTTTTTCACCGTGAAGACATTGTCTCCCGTGCACTCGGCCACATAGCCCTGCTCGTTGAGCATGAGTCCTTCACCCGCACCGGCCTGCTGGGCCTCGATCTTTGCAAGGACGTTGTTGAGGTAATTCAAGGACTTCACCATCGGGCTGAGGGCGCCATGCGGGATCCGCCGGGTGGCACAGGTCACCACGTGGAGGCCATTCTCATACTTGTCCTGCGAATAGAGGGTGATTTTTGAAGCGATGATGAAAACCGTGGCCTTCGGGCAGAGTGCCGGATTGAGCCCGAGATCTCCGCTGCCGCGGGTCACCACCAGGCGCACATAGCCGTCTTGCAGCCCGTTCTGCCGGATTGTTTCCAGCAGGGCTTCGGAAACTTCCTGGGCCGTCATTCCGATCTCAAGGCAGATGGCCTTTGCCGAATCGAACAGGCGGGCGATGTGTTCTTCCAGCCGGAAGACGCGCCCGTTGTAGAAGCGGATCCCCTCGAAAACCCCGTCGCCATAAAGCAGACCGTGGTCAAAAACCGAGATCTTCGCGTTCTCTTTGTCGTAAAATTCCCCGTCGATATAGATCTTCATGCTGGATATACCTGTTTTCGCAACTGCGTGAATCGGGGAGCATGCCCTATCCCTTGTTCAATCTCAATACTCTTTCTTTTTCCCCTGCGATTCGGCTTTAGCACATTTTTAGCGCATTCGGGACGGACATTAACTCACGCTCCATCCGGGGCGCGGGTAGAGTGGGAAGCGTGCAAACTAACGAATTTTTCCAGGCTGCGGTCTTTGTGGCGGCGGTTGTCGCCGTCACGCCGGTGCTTGGGCTGTTGATGTTTCGGGTGTTTCAGGGAGAAACAACATTTCTGTCCCCGGTGCTGGGGGGATTGGAGCGGGGGATTTACCGGCTTTCCGGAATTGATCCCGGAAGGGAGATGAAATGGACGTCGTATGCGGCGGCGTTGCTGGTGTTCAATCTGGCGGGCATTGTCCTGTTGCTGGCGATTCAGGTCTGTCAGGCGTTCCTTCCTTTGAACAGCGGGCACCTGCCGGGAGTGCCTTTCCTGCTTGCCCTGAACACTGCGGTTTCCTTTGTCACGAACACAAACTGGCAGGCGTATTCCGGCGAGGCCACGATGAGTCTCTTCACCCAGATGGCGGGGCTGGCCGTGCAGAATTTTCTGAGCGCGGCGACCGGTATCGCCGTGGCTGTGGCCGTCACGCGCGGACTCGTCCGCAAATCCTCTGAGACCATTGGAAACTTTTGGGTCGATCTGGTGCGTGCGACTCTCCATGTGCTCCTGCCGCTTTCCTTTCTGCTGGCCGTGGTTTTCCTCTGGCAGGGAGTTCCGCAGACATTGGAGAGCCGGGCCGAAGTGGTGACACTGTCCGGGACAAAGCAGGTGATTCCGCTCGGGCCTGTGGCTTCGCAGGTGGCGATCAAGCAGGTGGGCACGAATGGCGGAGGGTTTTACGGGGCCAATGCCGCGCATCCATTTGAAAATCCCACACCGCTCACCAATTTTCTCCAAATGCTGGCCATCTTTGCGATTCCGGCCGGCCTGACCTCTTTTTTCGGGCGCATGACCGGGGACCGTCGGCAGGGGTGGGTGCTCTTCGGGGTGATGCTGGCACTGTTTCTGGCGGGTTTCATGATCTCCTGGTGGGCGGAGAGCCGTCCGAATCCCGCCCTGGGATTGTCCGTGCCGATGGAGGGCAAGGAGGTGCGCTTCGGGGTGATGAACAGTGTGCTCTTTTCCACGGCCACGACCGATGCTTCCTGCGGTGCGGTGAATGCCATGCACGACAGTCTGAGGCCCCTGGCCGGAGGAGTTGCTCTTCTCAATATGCTGCTCGGAGAAGTGGTTTTTGGCGGTGTGGGTGCCGGACTCTATGGCATTCTGCTCTTTGTCGTGCTCACGGTTTTTCTGGCGGGGCTCATGGTGGGACGGACGCCGGAATATCTCGGAAAAAAATTGGAATCCCGTGAGATCCGCTGGGCGGTCATCGGGGTGCTTGTCCCCTGCGTTTGCATTCTGACCGGACTGGCCGTGGCGTGTGCCGTTCCCGCCGGTTCGGCGACGCTGGGAAATCGGGGACCGCATGGATTTTCGGAAATGTTCTATGCCTTCGCTTCCGCCGCGGCCAACAACGGCTCCGCCTTCGGAGGGCTCGGAGTGAACAATGATTTTTACAATGTCGCGCTGGTTGTTTGCATGCTGCTGGGACGGTTTGCCGTGATCATTTCGGTGATGGCTGTCGCGGGGAGCCTTGCAGGAAAGAAGACGGCTCCTCCTTCTCCCGGCACCTTCCCGACCCATGGGATGACGTTCGGTGTTCTTTTGATCGCTGTCATCGTGATCGTGGGGGCTCTCACGTTTTTCCCGGCACTGTGTCTGGGACCGATTGCCGAGCATCTGCTCCTGTCGGGTGGTCGGACTTTTTGAATTTCATGAACACATCATCCTTTGCCGATTCCGCACTGCTGCGCACGGCTGTTTTCGAAGCCTTCCGCAAGCTCGATCCCCGCGGGCAGTGGAAAAACCCCGTCATGTTCCTGGTCTTTCTGGGAGCCATTGCCTCGACGCTTTTCTGCTTTGGTGCACCAAGTCTCTTCAATATCCAGATTGCCGTCTGGCTCTGGTTTACCGTCCTTTTTGCCAATTTCGCCGAGGCGATTGCCGAAGGCCGGGGAAAAGCCCAGACGGCCACGCTGCGCCGGATGCGCACCAGCACGATGGCGCGGCTTCTGCGTGGCTCGAAAGAAGAAAGTGTGCCGGCTGCGGAGTTGCGGAAAGGCGACCTTGTTGTCTGCGAGGCGGGGGACGTCATTCCTTCGGATGGTGATGTGATCGAAGGCATCGCCACGGTGGATGAAAGCGCCATCACCGGGGAATCCGCTCCGGTGATCCGGGAAAGCGGCGGTGACCGCAGTGCCGTGACCGGAGGAACCCGCGTCACCAGCGACCGGATCGTCATCCGCATCACGACAGAACCCGGCAATACGTTTCTCGACCGCATGATCTCGATGGTCGAGGGAGCAAACCGCAAGCGCACGCCGAACGAAATTGCGCTCGGCATTCTTTTGGTGAGCCTCACGGTGGTTTTTCTTTTTGCCGTGGCGACGCTGCCGTTCTTTGCCGGGTTTTCCGAACGCCTGGCGGGACAGGCCGGGGTGGTGAACCTTTCCCTGCCGGTATTGGTCTCCCTGCTGGTGTGCCTGATTCCCACGACCATCGGCGGTTTGCTCAGCGCGATCGGGATCAGTGGCATCGACCGCCTGATGCAGCGCAATGTGCTGGCCACGTCGGGACGGGCGGTCGAAGCGGCGGGGGATATTGACGTTCTGTTGCTCGACAAGACGGGGACAATCACTCTCGGGAACCGTCAGGCATCCGCCTTTCTGCCTGCGCCGGGGGTGGAGGAAAAAGAACTCGCTTCCTCCGCGCAACTGGCCTCCCTGGCCGACGAGACACCGGAGGGACGCAGCATCGTGGTTCTGGCCAAGGAGCGTTTCAATCTCCGTCCGCGCGATCTGGGGGAGCATCATGCGGTCTTTATTCCCTTCACCGCGCAGACCCGGATGAGCGGGGTGGACATTGAGGAAGGGGGAGAAACCCTCCGGATTCGCAAGGGAGCTGCGGAATCCGTTCTGCGGTGGGTGAGAGAGTTGGGGGGAATCTGCCCGGACTCCGTGCAGGCAGATGTGGACCACGTGTCAAAATCCGGCGGCACTCCGCTGGTGGTGGCCGGTGCGGCGAGGGTGCTGGGGGTTGTTTTTCTGAAGGATATTGTGAAAGGGGGGATTCGCGAACGGTTTGCCCGGCTCCGCAAGATGGGCATTCGCACGGTGATGATCACCGGGGACAATCCTCTCACTGCCGCCGCCATTGCCGCGGAAGCCGGGGTGGACGGATTCATGGCCGAAGCCAAACCGGAGGACAAACTGGCCCGCATCCGCGAAGAACAGGAAAAAGGACATCTTGTGGCAATGACCGGAGACGGCACAAACGATGCCCCGGCCCTGGCCCAGGCGGATGTCGGAGTGGCCATGGGGAGCGGAACCCAGGCCGCCCGCGAGGCCGGCAACATGGTGGATCTGGAGAGCAATCCCACAAAGATCCTTGAGGTGGTGGAAATCGGAAAACAACTCCTGATGACCCGTGGAGCGCTCACGACATTCAGCATCGCAAACGATGTGGCGAAGTATTTCGCGATCCTGCCCGCCCTGTTTGCTGGTCTTTACGCAGTGGCTCCCGGTGGCCGAGGTCCGCTGGAGGCACTCGACATCATGGGACTCCACAGTCCGGAAAGTGCCGTGCTCAGCGCGGTGATTTTCAATGCGCTGGTGATTGTGGTCCTCATTCCACTGGCCCTGCGCGGGGTGGGTTACCGGGCTCTCGGAGCCGCGATCATTCTGCGCCGCAATGCTCTGATTTACGGGCTCGGGGGGCTTGTTGTGCCTTTTGTGGGAATCAAGCTCATCGACGTTCTGCTCACTCTGCTTCATTTGGCCTGATTTATGAAAAATCTCATTGTTTCCCTGCGGCTGCTGGGGGTGCTGACAATTCTCACCGGCATTCTTTATCCGCTTTCGCTCGTGGCTGTCGGTCGGCTTTTTCCCGTCCAGGCCGGAGGATCGTTGATCGTGCGCGATGGACAGGCCGTTGGCTCGGCCCTCCTGGCGCAGAAAAACGAATCGCCCCGGTATTTTCAGCTCCGGGCCAGTGCGGCGGATTATGCCACCGTGCCCGGAGGGGCCAGCAATCTTGGGCCCACGAGTGCCACACTGGCTGTGGCGGTTGCGGAGCGTCGGGCGGTCTGGGGATCGGAGGCTCCGCCGGAGCTGCTCACAACCAGTGGAAGCGGACTGGATCCCCACCTTTCACCGAAAGCCGCTGTTTTTCAGGCCCTCTCTGTGGCGGAAGCCCGGAAAATGCCGCTGGAGGAAGTGCTTGCGCTGGTGAAGAAATTCACCGATGCCCCGCAGTTCGGCTTCCTTGGAGAGCCAAGGGTACGTATCTTGGAATTGAATCTGGCTCTTGATGACCGCCAAAAACCATGACCCCGACCGCCCGGATCCCGACAAGCTTCTGGAGCGGATTCGCCGGGAAGAGACGAAGGCCCGCCGTGGCCGGCTGAAGGTTTTTCTTGGGATGTGCCCCGGAGTGGGCAAAACCTATGCCATGCTCCGGGCGGCGCAGAAAAAGCACCGCGATGGAGTTGAAGTGGTGGTGGGAATCGTCGAGACCCATGGCCGGAGCGAGACCGCCGCACTTATTGAGGGGTTGCCGGTCGTTCCCCGTTTGCGGGTGGAGTATCGCGGAGCGGTCTTCGAGGAGCTGGACATCGAGGCCATTCTGCTCTGGAAGCCGGGGCTCGTTGTGGTGGATGAACTGGCTCATACAAATGCCCCCGGCTCCCGGCATCCGAAACGGTATCAGGACGTGTTGGAACTTCTCGATGGCGGAGTGGATGTTTTCACCACGGTCAATGTCCAGCACATCGAGAGCCGCAGCGAATCGGTGAGGCGCATTGCGGGCATTCCTGTTCGCGAGACGGTTCCCGACACGGTCCTTGATGCGGCGGACGAGTTGGAACTTGTCGATGTGACTCCCGAGCAGTTGCGGCAGCGGTTGGAGGAGGGAAAAGTTTATCTCGGGGAGAGGGCGGCTGCGGCGGCGGAGAATTTTTTTCGTGAATCCAATCTGACGGCTCTGCGTGAGATGGCGCTGAGACTCACTGCCGAGCATGTCGAACGCCGTTCGCGACAGACGCGGGGGATCGGCTCGGAGTGGCGGGGCGGGGATCTTCTGGTGGTGGGGGTGAGTGCCAGTCCCCACTCGGCCCAGCTTCTGCGTTGGGCCCGCCGTTACGCGGCAGGGCTCGAAGTCCCCTGGCTGGCCGTGGCGGTGGAAACGCCCCGTGCCCTTTCATCGGTCGATGAACGTCGCCGGACCGCCCATCTCGCGCTGGCGCGGGAACTGGGCGCGGAAGTTGTGCTGGCAGGTGGCACATCGGTCGCCGAAACCCTCGTGCGGGTGGCCCGTGAAAGACATGCCACCCACATCATTCTGGGAAAGCCCCAGGGACCTGCCTGGAAGTGGTTTTTTCGGTCTCCGGTGGCCTGGACCATCGAGAACAGCGGCAGCATGGATGTGCAGTTGATCCGCACCGAGGATGGGGGCGGAGTGGTGGCCGGGGAAGTGGCCGCTCCCGTGCCCGGAAGTTGGAGAAACAACCTGATCGTGCTGGGTCTGGTGACGGCGGTGACGGGGCTGGGGCTCTGGATTCTGGAACCCATCGGCTATTGGGCGGTGGCCGTTCTTTACCTTTTGGTCGTGACCGTGGCCGGGATCACCCTGTCGCGACGACAAACCTTTGTGCTGGCGACGCTCTCCGCCCTGGCCTGGAACTACCTTTTCATTCCGCCGCGTTTCACGTTTTTCATCAGCCAGCCGCCGGATGTCCTCATGTTTTTCATGTTCTTCGTCGTGGCGCTTGTGGTCGGGCATCTCACAAGCCGGCTGCGCGAGCGGGAGCAACTGGAAAGTCGCAGGGAGAAACGTGCGGTGGCTCTCTACGGCCTGACCCGCCGGTTTGCACAGGCCAGAAATCTCGATGAGGCCGTGCTCGCGCTTTGCGAGCAGGTGCGCGAGGGGTTCGGGTTGCAGACGGCGGTTTTTCTTCGGGATGTCCATGGCCGGTTTTCGTTGGATGTCCACAAGGACTGTTCCTGGCAGCTCCCCGCGTCGGAGGTGGCTGTCTCGCAATGGGTTTTCAGCAACCAGCGTCCGGCCGGGCATGACACGGACACCCTGTCGGAAGCTCTGGGGCTTCATTTGCCGCTCCTTGCCGGGGAGCATGTCGAAGGGGTGATGGCTGTTCAGCTCCATGGAGAAGAGGGCTTGTCCCCGGAACAACGGGGCTTGCTTGAGACGTTTGCCGCGCAGTTCGCCATCGTGGCGGCCAAAGAGCGGGGAGTCGGCATCCAACGTCGGGCGGATGTCGTGGCCGAGGCGGCCAAGCTCCAGCAAACACTCTTCGACAGCGTTTCCCATGAACTCAAGACTCCGGTGTCCGCGATTTTGGCCGTCTTGGATCAGGCGCGTCCGGATCTTGCGGAATTGCGTCAGGCGGCCAGCCGACTGCGTCGGACACTCGGTCAACTGCTGGATGCCACACGTATCGAGTCGGGGCTTCTTCAGCCGGTTCTGGAATGGTGTGACCCTGTGGAATTGGCGGAGGATGCCCTGCGGCTTTGCGAGTGTGAAAGCGATGGGGTGGACCTGGATGTGCCGGGTTCTCTTCCGAACGTGAAGGCCGACGGGGGGCTCGTGGCCCAGGCACTGGCCATTCTCATTCACAATGCCCTGACACACGGGGGAGCGGAGGAAAAACCTCTCATCCGGATCAGGGAGTCCGCAGGCTGGGTGGAATTTTCGGTGAGTGACCGGGGACCGGGGCTGCCTGTGGGGAGTGATATTTTTTCAAAGTTTTCCCGTGGTGCCGCTGCTCCTGCCGGAGGGCTGGGACTGGGACTGCCGATTGCCCGTCACCTTGCCGAAATTCATGGTGGCACGCTGGAAGCTTCCGATCGCACAGGAGGCGGGGCTGTGTTTGCTTTGAGAATTCCCACAGGTGGCCTGATGAAACTGCCCGAATGAAAGCACTTGTCATTGATGATGAAATCCAGATTCGCCGCCTCCTGCGCACGGCCTTGGAGTCGGAGGGGTATGAAGTCAGGGAGGCGGAGAACGGCACGCTCGGACTCCAGACGCTTGTTCATGCGCGTCCGGATGTTGTTCTCCTGGATCTGGGGCTTCCGGACATGGGGGGACTGGAGGTTCTCAAGCGGCTGCGTGGATGGAGTGAGGTCCCTGTGGTGGTGTTGACTGTCCGGGACTCCGAGGGAGAAAAAATCGCGGCGCTGGATGCCGGAGCTGATGATTTTGTGACCAAGCCATTTGCGACGGGAGAACTGTTGGCGCGAATGCGCGCAGCCGTCAGGCGTTCACGTCCCCGGGAAGAATCTCCGGTGGTTTCCTGCGATGGGTTGGTGGTGGACTTGGCAGGCAAGAGTGTTTCGCGTGATGGTCGTTTGATCCGTCTCAGTGGGACGGAATGGGCACTTCTCGCCCTTCTCGTCCGCCATGCCGGACGCATTCTGACCCACTCGCAGATCCTGAGGGAAGTGTGGGGCCCGAATGCGGGAGAGCACCGCGAGTATCTCCGCGTGTATTTCACGCATCTGCGGAAAAAGATCGAAAAAGATCCTGCCCATCCGGCCCTCATCCTCAACGAGCCGGGAGTGGGGTATCGATTTTCCCCGCCGGTTGTCTGAATTTCTTTCAAAAGGATTGTTGTTTTGTTGTTTCGGTGAAAGAAACACGGCTGATATGGCCGAAGGAAAATTCGCTTTTGTCTCCGCCCGCGATTTCTTATCCGAAACCCATCAAGCCCATGAAAACTGAAGCCTTGATCCGAAAAATGTGCGTTTTGCTGCTGGTCTTTGTGGTGGGCTGTTCAAAGCAGCCGTCTTCGACGACGGAGCTTGTGCGTCCGGTCAAGACTCTTCTCGTGTCATTTGGGGATGATGCTGCAACCCGGGTGTTTCCCGGCAAGGTTGAAGCTTCCAAACAGGTGGAACTTGCCTTCCAAGTGCCCGGACTTCTCGTTGGTCTTCCAGTGAGAGAAGGGCAGAAAGTTTCGGGAAATGATGTGATTGCGCAACTCCGACAGGAAGAATTTCAAGCCCGCCTCGCGGCCCTTCGCGGTCAGTTGGACCGCGCCCGGGCCGACCTTCAAGCCACACGGGCCGGAGTGCGTCCGGAAGAAAGACAGCGACTGGAGGCACAGGTGCGTTCAGCGGAGGCAACTCTTGCAAATTCCCTTGCGGAATACACGCGTGCGACGCAGTTGCTGCGTTCCCGGACGATTTCACGGGTGGAATTTGAGCGCGCGGAAACCACCTGGCTGGTGGCCCAGGAAAACCTTGAGGCCGCACGCCGGACACTGGAGCAAAGTGCCATCGGGCGCGAAGAGGAAATCCTTGCCGGGGAAGCTGAAGTTCGAAGTCTTGAAGGGCGGGTGGTCGAGGCAAACCTGCAGCTTGAGGATTCCACATTGCGTGCTCCATACGACGGGGTGATTGCCCGGCGTTTTGTCGAACAGGGTCAGAATATCCGGGCCAAGCAGGCAGTGGTGACCTTCCAGGATGTCGCAGAGATCGAGATTGTCGTGGACATTCCGGAGAATGTCATGGCGGACATTCGTCTGGCAGATATCGTGCGGCTTGAGGCGGAGTTTGCCGCTGTTCCCGGCCGACGGTTTTCCGTTCGCATCAACGAGGTTGCCCAGCGGGCGGATCCTGTGACCCAGACGTTTTCTGTTCGTGCGGCCATGCAGGTGCCGGAAGGGCTGAATTTGCTGCCGGGCATGACCGCTTCGATTTTTATGACCTATCAGCGAGCCGGCATTCTGGGGGGGCGGATTCTTGTGCCGCTCTCCGCCATTTTTGAAAGAGAACCCGGACAGCAGGCGGTGTGGGTTGTCGGGCAGGATCAAGTGGTCATCCGCCGCCTGGTAAAAACCGGCGAGGCGACAGGCGGCCGGATCGAAGTCACGGAAGGCTTGCAGCCGGGGGACCGCATTGCGGTGGCAGGAGTGACTTTTTTGCGAGAGGGAATGAAAGTTCGCGATCTGGGAGACGCACTCGGAGGCAGCCGACCATGAATCCCGGGGAGTTTTCCGTCAGGAACAACCGGGTGGTGCTTGTGGCAATGGCCCTGGCGATTCTCGGCGGTATCGTTGCCTACTTGAATATTGGCCGACTGGAAGATCCGGAGTTTACGATCAAGCAGGCTTTGGTCATCACTCCCTACCCGGGAGCCGGGGCCGAGGAAGTGGCCAGGGAGGTGACAAATCCCATCGAGATTGCCTGCCAACAGCTGGGACAGCTTGATCATGTGGAGTCCGAGTCCACCCGTGGCCGATCGGTCGTTTCGGTGAATATCAAGGACAGATACGACAAGCACCGAATTCCACAGGTATGGGATGAACTGAGACGGAAGATTTCGGATGTTCAATCGCAGCTTCCGCCTTCCGTGCGTGGGCGTTCGATGGTGATTGATGACTTCGGGGACGTCTACGGGATTTTTTTGGCGGTGACCGGTGAGGGATACTCGTTTCCGGAACTGAGACGATACATCGAGTTTCTTCGCCGGGAACTTCTTCAGATTCCGGGAGTCAAGAGCGTGGCTCTCTTCGGGGATCAGCAGGAGGCCGTTTTTCTTGAAATTTCGCGGAAGAGGCTCGCCCAGCTCGGAATCAATGAAGAGCAGATTTACAGCAAGCTTCAGGACATGAACATTGCAGTCGACGGGGGGCTCGTCCGTGTTGGGGACCAGCATATCGCGCTGGATCCTGACGGGGCCTTTTCCTCCGCCGGGAAGATGCTTGAAATGGTGGTCGGTTCGGACCAGACAGGTCGCCAGCTTCGACTCGGAGACATCGCGACTTTGGAGCGGGGTGATCAAGATCCCCCCCGACGACTTCTCCGTTATGACGGAAACCCGGCCATCGGACTGGGCATTTCCACCATCCCGGGGGGGAATGTCGTGAAGATGGGGCAGGCCGTCCGGCAGAAGCTCGACGAGTTGAAAAGCAGCCAGCCCATCGGAATAGAGATCGGGGAGATCAATTTCCAGCCGGAGGCTGTTGCACAGGCCACCAGCGAGTTTGTTTTCAATCTCGGCAAGGCTGTCTTCATTGTTTTTGTGGTGCTGATTTTCACCATGGGCCGCAAGACGGGCTTCATCATCGGGCTGGTGCTTTTTCTGACCATCATGGCCACGTTCCTTGTCATGTATTTGAAGGGGGGACTGCTGATGGAGCGAATTTCGCTCGGAGCACTCATCATTGCCCTCTGCATGCTTACAGACAATGCGATCATCATCATCGAGGGGATCAAGGTTGGAATTGAGTCGGGCAGGAACAAGCTGGAGGTGGTTCGCGAGGTTGTCGCAGAGAACCAGTGGCCGCTTTTTGGGGCGACGGCGATTGGCGTCATCGCTTTTGCGGCGATAGGTCTTTCCGAGGATCGGACCGGTGAATACACGAACTCTCTTTTCTGGGTGATCTTGATTGCATTGAGTCTGAGCTGGGTGTCCTCGGTCACGGCCACTCCGCTGCTGAGTTACTTCCTTTTCAATCCGAAATCGCCGGGCCCGGCTGCTGAAAGCAGTGATCCTTACGCGGGTCCGATGTTTCAAATTTATCGCAAATTTCTCGTCCTGGCACTCCGGTTCCGGTGGATTGTGGTGGGGCTGTGTGTGTTGGCGTTTGTGGTGGCGGTGGCTGGCTTCCGGAAGGTGGACCAGAGCTTTTTCCCGCCGGCAACGCGCCCTCAATTCATGGTGGATGTGTTTCTTCCTGCCGGCACCCACATCCATGAGACAGAGGCGTTTTCAGCGGAGATTCAGCGGCAAATCCAGAGTCTTCCAGGCATCACACATGTCACTTCGTTTATCGGGGGAGGAGGACTGCGCTTTCTTCTCGTCTATTCTCCGGAAAGCGAAAACCGGGCTTATGTCCAGTTCCTTGTGGATGTGGATGATTCCCGGAAAATTGACGGGTTGATGGCGGATATCCAGAAACGGCTGGATGAAAATTATCCGAATGCCAATGGCATTGCCAAAAAATTCCTGTTGGGACCCGGCGACGGCGGACGGATTCAAATTCGCTTCAGTGGCCCGGATCCCGTGAAACTGCGGGAGCTCGGAGACAAGGCGATGAAGATTCTTGAGGGTGATGGGGGAGCCCTGTGTGTGCGCAGCGATTGGCGTGAACGGGTGAATTCGATCCGGCCCGGGTTGCAGGAGTTCCAGGCGCGCCGAAACGGGATCACCCGTGCCGATGTGGCCAGAGCACTGGAGAGCAGCTTCGAGGGGCGCGTTGTTGGTTTTTATCGCGAACCTGGTGATTCCGGTGCAGGCCTGTTCCCTCAGGAAACACGCTTGCTGCCAATTGTGGCGCGGCCTCCTCTGGCGGAGCGGGATGATGTTGCTGCCATGAACAGCCTGCAGATTTGGAGTCCCATTGCCGGACGGATGATTCCTCTGAATCAAATCACCGGGCGATCTGAAGTTGCGTGGGAAGATCCGGTCGTGATGCGGAGGGATCGTTTTCCAACGCTCACTGTCCATGCCGACCCCCGATCCGGGCTGCCCAGCCAGTTGCGCGATCGTGTGAAAATGAAAATCGAACAGATGGAATTGCCGCCGGGTTACAAGCTCCAGTGGGGAGGGGAATATGAGGATTCCACCCGCGCCCGAGGGGCTCTGGCCGAGCCTCTTCCCTATGTGCTGGCACTCATGGTTTTCATCGTTGTTTGCCTGTTCAATTCCATACGGACCACCTTGCTGATTTGGCTGATTATTCCACTCGCCATCATTGCCGTTACGGCTGGCTTGCTTCTCACCCGAATGCCTTTTGGATTCATGGCTCTTCTGGGGGTGCTGGCGCTCGGAGGAGAGTTGATCAAGAACCAAATCGTCGTATTGAGCAAGATCCTCACATTGATTGGCAAAGGTACGCCACCCTATCAAGCCATTCTGGATGGAGGCACCAGCAAGATGCGGCCGGTTTGCATGGTTGTCTTGACAACAGTCCTTGGAATGATCCCGCTGGTGACGGATCCGTTCTTTGGTTCCATGGCCGTATGCATCATGTTCGGGCTTTCTTTCGCCGCTGTTCTCTCCCTGATCGTGACGCCGGTCTTCTACGCGATATTTTTCAATATTCAAAAACCGTCCGAATGTGTGTTTTGACACAGCCGCTTCACTGCCGCAACAGCCCTGCGACCCTCGGCACTCGCAAATCAGTGGTTACATTATTATTTAAACGCTCTAAAAATTGCAGCCGAGCTGCGCGCCGAGGACGAGAGTGGCGGGGCCTGTGCCTCCGGGTTGGAGGATGCATTGGATGTCGGGCTGGATGAAGATGTTGGCAGTGAGGTTGCAGATGTAGCTGAAATCAAAAAGGGTTTCCGCTCTGGGGCGTGCCTGCCCGGCTTGCGATTTGCTGTCTGCATAGGCGGAGCTGAATCCGCCGGTCATCCAGGTGCAAAGGAATTGGTCCTGATCCCGCCCGGGAACGAGGCCTTGCCAAACTGCGCCGCCGAATCCCATCACAGGCATCTGTGCGGCCTGGTATTGGGGTGAGAAGGTGATGCCACCCCAGAGAGAGAAGGTGTGTTGGGCATTTTGCGGGCTCTGCCAGAGGGTTTGCTGGCCGATGAGGTAAAAACCGTTCTGCTCTGTGAATCCCTGCGCGGGCAGGATGGAAAAATATCCGCCCACTTTGTATGTTGCTGCGAGCTTGGTGCCGGTGGGAGTCCAGCCTATTTCCGAGAGGATCAGTATCCCGTCGCCCGGGCGGATGGAAAAGTCGAGACCGTGATAGGCCAACTGCCCGATGCGAGTGGAAGCTTGGTAGATTCCGGAGGACACAGAGAGGTCGGGAGAGGGGGAGAACTTTGCCGTTGCGGCCCAGGTGGCATTGGGGGCATTGGTAAAATTGGAGTTCAGGAGCAGGCTCATGGGAGTGCCATTGATGCCGCCATTGACTTGCAATCCGAAGGCGGGCAACACGCAGAACTGGTCGGATGCGGAGAGGCGACCGATCTGGAACTCCAAGGTATTGTTGAACAGCGTCTGCTTGTAATACATCTCACAGAACATGGCGGTCGGTGTGACGGCGGACTGGGAGACGGTGAAGACGTTGCCAATCGTTTCGGAGAGATTCCTTCCGGCATTGTCAGCACCGGATATCCGGAAGGAAGCCCCCTGCCAACCGGCGAGCTTCTCCATGTCGAATGTGGCGCCAAACAACATCTCCTGCGAATAGGCGGTTGTTTGACTGTTTCCTCCCACAGGATTTCCCTGGAAGACGCCCCAGTAATTGAAAAACGGAAGGACTCCGCGTTCGCCCGATTTCTGGAATTCCGTCTCAATCCAGTTGGGGAATTTTTCCCACTGCACTGCCTGCGAAAAAGCCGGAGAGCCGGAGAGGAGCAACCCGGCCAAGGCAAGATGGAAGCAGCGCATCATTCCGGGAAATTGGGAATTTCGCGGTTTTGTTGCAAGAGCTTTCCCGTGACATTGTCGTCACGTCGCCGGGGTTGTTTTTATTCCGCCAGACGGCTTTTTGCATCTGCTTCCAACGCAGTCCAGAGGCTGGCGATGGAGGCGGTGACAGCTGTTTTGGCGGCGGCAAGTTCGGCGGTGGAGAAACGTGCTCCCCCCTCGGGTTTCCGGGAGGCGAACATGTAGTATTTGATCTTTGGTTCCGTGCCGGATGGGCGCACCGCGGTTTTTCGTCCATCGGCCAGAGAGATCATGAGCATGGCTTCCGCGGGGACGCGGTCGCCTTCGACATCATGGATGGTGTCCGTCGCAAAGTTGAGGAGGGAGACCACCGCGGAACCGTCGATTTCTGCGGGCGGATGGGCGGCGTAGGAATCCACAAGCTTCCTGATCTGGGCAGCCCCTTCGGCTCCGTCCATGGTGAGAGACTCGCCGCGTTCGAGATAGTATCCGTATTCCGCGAAGATTTCGTCGAGCAGTTCCGGAAGAGTGAGATTGCGGGATTTCGCGTAAGCGGCGGCTTCGGCAATGAGAACCGCCGCGCTGTTGCCATCCTTGTCGCGGACAAAATCGGAGGCACTGTAGCCGTAGCTTTCTTCGCCGCCGAAAATATAGAGGGTGGAATATTGCAGGCGCAATTCGCGTGTCCTGGCCTCCGGGAGATGGGTGTACCCCTCGCGAAGTTCTGCCGGGATGGCGGCTTCGTATTTGCCGAGTTTTTCGCCGATGTATTTGAAACCGGTGAGCGTCTCGACGCAGCGGATGCCGAATTTTTCCGCAATCGCCTTCTGGAGATCCGTGGTGACAAAGGTCTTGATGATGGCGGTATTTTTCCGGTTGGTCTCGTTGACGATGCCAAGCTCGAAATGACGGCTGGCACGATACCAGGCGAGGATCGAGCCGATTTGGTTGCCGGTGAGGAGTTGCATTTTTCCGGAGGCATCGCGGGCGGCGATCCCCATGCGGTCGTCGTCGGGGTCCGTGGCAATGACGAGATCCGCGCCGGTGGCATTGGCCTGGGCGATTGCCATGGTGAGGGCTTCGGCATTTTCGGGATTGGGGGACTTGACCGTCGGGAAGCGCCCATCCGGGACTTCCTGCTCGGCAACGCCTTCGCATTGGAAGCCGAGACGCTTGAGCATGGGCTTGATAATGACTCCTCCCACACCGTGGAGCGGAGTGTAGACGATCTTCAACGAATTCTCGCGCTTGATCAGTTCCGGATCGAGCGGAAGCGTCGCGAGACGATCCATGTAGGCTTCGTCGATTTCCGCTCCCATGGGAATGATGCGTCCGGGATCGGCAACGGGAGTGTAGGCCTCGGATTTGACGGCATTGACGCGCTCAATGATCGCTGTGGCGTGGGGTTCGACAACCTGACAACCATCTTCAAAATAGACTTTGTATCCGTTGTATTGTGGCGGATTGTGGCTGGCGGTGAGGTTGATGCCCGCCTGGGCACCGACATGGCGGACGGAGAAAGAGAGTTCCGGTGTGGAACGGGGACCTTCAAAAAGATAGGCATCGCAGCCGTGCTCGGTGATCACTTTGGCCGCCAGTTCGGCGAATTCGCGCGAGTAGAACCGGGTGTCATGCGAAATGCAGATGGCCGGTTTGCCGGAGCGTCCGCTTTTTTTGAAATGTTCAAGCACGTAGGTCACCAGCCCCTGGGTGGCGCGGCTGATGTTGTAGGTGTTCATGGCATTCGTGCCGACGCAGGGAAATTCCGGACGGCCCAACGGCTGGGGGGAGCCCTGCTCCACCTTCGTCACCACCGCTCCGATCGTTTTGCCCCGAAGTCCACCGGTTCCAAACGCCAGCGTACGAAAGAACCGGTTGTCGAGTTCCTTCCAGTTTTCCGCCGAGACCAGTTCGGTGACGGCGGCTTCATAGACGGGCGATGTGCTGCCAGAGAGGAGCGCCCGAATGTTTTCCGCGGAGGAGGGGAGAAGTTTTCCGTCTTTTGCGGCCTGCTGGATGGTGGAGAGAAGCTCGTTCATGACGGCCAAAGAGCTATCAAATCCCTTTCCGCCTGCCAACAGACTTCCGCTTGTTTCCGGGGGATTCAGTTTTCCAGCGGTTCCAGTGACATGGGATTTTCATGGTCGAGGGATCGGCGACAGATCGCAAAAAAGTCGGCCTTCGTGCTCGCCCGGCGGATGTCGTGGAGAAAGTCTGCGCCAATTCCTTCCCCCAGAAAATTCAGATACTTCTTCATCCTCTGAACCTGGCATTTTTCGGGAACGTCTTCCGTGCAGGAGGATGTGTAGAGGGCGCGGATGTATTCGAGCACGTCGCGTCCGGTGGGGAGGACAATATCCCGTCCCTCGAAGGCATCGCGGATCTGTTGGAACAACCAGGGATTTCGGATGGCTCCGCGTCCGATCATCAGTCCCTGTGCTCCGGTGGTTTCCCATATCCTCCGGGCATCGGCCACGCTGTTCACATTTCCATTCGCAAGAACCGGGCAGGGCATTTGTTGAACGGCCCGTGTGATTTTTTCGAGATGCACATGCGGACCGTATTTTTCTGTGACTGTCCGGGCATGGACTGTCAGGAGATCCAGACGGTGCGGGGCAAAAATATCCAGCAACCGGTCGAATTCCCCGGGGTCGGAAAATCCCAGGCGTGTTTTGACGGTGAAGTTTCCCCGGATGCCCTCACGCAGTGCCCCGAGAAGTGTGTCGATCCGTTCGGGATCACGCAGCAATCCGCCTCCCGCGCATTTGCGATAGACCACGGGAGCCGGACAGCCGAGATTCAAATCCACGGCTGCCACGGGATGGCGCTCCAGTTGTTGGGCGCTTTTCACCATCCACTCCACGTCGTTTCCGATGATTTGGGCGACGGCGGGCCTGCCTGTCGGGTTTTCCACAATCGAGCGCAGGATCGTGCGCTCCAGTCGATAGCCGGTGGTCACACGGAAATATTCGGTGAAATAGAGGTCCGGACCACCGTAACCGGCGATCAATTTCCAAAATGCCCAATCCGTGACATCCTGCATCGGAGCCAGTGCGAGGAGGGGACGGTGAGTGGGGAAAAGAGATCTCATTCGCGAAGGAAATTTGCCGCAGAGTGCCCCGCCCGGGTGCCCGTGGAAAAGCATCCCTGCATGAGGTAGCCGCCTGTCGGAGCTTCCCAATCCAGCATTTCTCCCGCCAGGAAAATTCCCGGGTATTTTCGCAGCATCAGATGCTCATCAAGCTCGCTCCACCGGACTCCGCCTGCGGAAGAAATGGCTTCGGGGAGCGGACGCGGACCCAGGAGTTCGATGGGCAGGGCTTTCACCGCGCCCGCAAAATCTTCCGCCGTGTGCCAGGAAGAGGCTGCGGGGTGATTGCGCAGGATTCCGCGCGCGGTTTCCTGGAGACGGCAGCGTTCAAAGGCCTCATGCAGGTGGAAGCGGGGGCTTTTGGATAATTTTGCAAGCAGGTCTTCAAAAGAAAATGCAGGCTTCAGATCCAGTCGGAGAATCGGAGACTGGCGCAGAAATGGGGTCAGAGCGTAGATGACGCCGCCTTCCAGACCATAATCCGTGATCATCAACTCCCCGTGAGCCGAGGCAGCGCCGACGAATCCGCGGATGTTTTTCAGCGGATGGCCTGCGATTTCCCGGACCACCTCCCCGGGCCAGGACACTTCCCATCCGCAATTGGCCGACATCAGGGGATGGACCTCCACACCGGACGATTGAAGGACTTCCTGCCAGGAGCCATCCGAGCCCGTCTGCGGCCAGGAGCCGCCCCCCAGGGCGAGGAGGAGTGCCCGGGTTTCGATGATTCGGGGACCTTCCGGAGTCGCAAAGGTCACTTGCCAGCCCTCGCCGGAGGCTGCGACGAATCCGGTCCATTTGTGCCTGTGGGAAAAGGATACCCCCTGCGATTTCAAGCGTGCAATCCAGCGCCGGAGCAGCGGGGCGGACTTCATGCCCTGCGGATAAACCCGTCCGCTGGAAGCGGCGAATGTTTCCACACCGAGACCTTCCGCCCACTCGCGAAGCGCATGAGGTCCGAAATCGGAGAGAAGACTTTTCCAAAGCTCCGGGGGCATTTCCGGTCCGGAATAGTTGTTCTCAAAATGGGGATCGGTATTCGTGAGATTGAGTCCTCCGCGCCCGGCCACGAGGAATTTTCTTCCGGCCGATGGCATGGCATCGAATACCGTGACAGAGATTCCCCGTTCTGCGGCCACCTGGGCCGCCCGGAGCCCGGCCGGTCCCGCGCCAACGACGCAAAGTTGTTCGCTCATGGAAGAATTCCGATCATGCCCGCGAAGAATGATCCGACGGTAAGAAAATGCCAGTCTGCAAAGCACTTTCCTTTTCTGTTTTCTGGAAAGAGCGTCCTGTGTGGGAATCGCTGACGGATGGCGCTCATGGCGTCCGGATTTGATACCTGTGGGAAGCGGAACCTGGACATGGCAAAATAGGAAAGCGCGAGGCCAAGACTCGGGACCACCGCGAAAAGGAGGCGCATTGTCTTCTCATAGTAATCGCTGATATCTCCCAGATACGCGGGTGCCAGTAACCAGAATCCCGCTCTGTTGAGCGCAGTCTGCTTCCTCTCTTTTACACAAACATTTCGCCTCCGGTCTCGACACATCCGGGAAAAATGGGGAACGGCATCGAAACCGCGATAACGCTCTGTCCCCATGAGACAGCGATACCCGTTGGCTGAAAGGGTTTTTCTCGTCAAAACCGCTTGAATTTGACAGATTACCGGGCTTGTTCCTCCACCCGGATGACAGCCTACCACACCAAGTCTTTTACCCAGGAGCTGACGAAGCACTGCCCATCCGACAGCGTCGGGAGACTCGCGGCGTGCCTAACCGCTCTTCTTCCTGCATCACTCCACTTTCAAACTTTGCCCCACCTCACCATCCGCCGCATCAAGGACGACACCTTCCGCAACGTCCAGCGTCCCGGCCTTCGCGCCACTTGCGTTCTCGCCAACCCATGAGCAAAAAGAAGCCAACGCCCGGCGGGCTTCCGAAAAAGAAGGCCGAAGCCTCCCTTGTGCGCTCTTCGGCGGCAGAATACCTCACCTTTGTGGCGGCCAGCGGCCAGGGTGGCGTCGAGGCCAGCGTTGAAATGCGCTACGAAGATGAAAATGTCTGGCTCACACAGAAGATGATGGCAGCGCTTTACGATGTTTCCGTCTCCGCAATCAACCAGCACCTGAAGCGCCTTTTCAGCGACAACGAACTGGAGGAAAGTTCAGTTGTTAAGCAATACTTAATAGCTGCCGCCGACGGCAAAAATTACCAGACGAAGCACTACAGCCTGCAAGCGATCATCGCCGTGGGCTTCAAGATCGAGAACGAGCGCGCCGTCCAGTTCCGCAAGTGGGCCAACCAGATCGTGAAGGACTACACGATCCAGGGCTGGACGATGGATGTCGAGCGCCTCAAGCAAGGTGGCATCCTGACGGATGATTTTTTTGAGCGGCAGCTCGAGAAGATTCGGGAAATCCGGCTTTCCGAGCGAAAGTTCTACCAGAAGATCACGGACATTTATGCCACCGCGCTGGACTATGACCCGTCCGCCACGGCCACGAAGCGATTTTTCGCCGCAGTCCAAAACAAGATGCACTTCGCCGTGCATGGACAGACGGCGGCCGAGGTGATTGTGGACCGCGCCGACCACCAAAAACCAAACATGGGCCTGACGACTTGGGAGGCTGCGCCAAAAGGGAAAATCCAACGCTACGACGTTTCCATCGCCAAGAATTACCTTTCAGATTCCGAAATGGACCAGATGCAGCGAATCGTCTCCGCCTACCTCGATATGGCCGAATTGCAGGCCATGCGGAAGATCCCGATGACGATGGAGGACTGGGAGAAACGCCTGAGCGGATTCCTTCAGCTCTGGGATCGTGAAATCCTCCAAGATGCTGGAAGGGTGTCAGCTGAACTGGCCAAAGCCCATGCCGAGAGTGAATTTGAGAAATTCCGCATCGTGCAGGACCGGCTGTTCGAGTCAGACTTCGACCGGATGATCAAGCTACTGCCAGAGAAAGGGGACAACGTATGAGCCTCCTCGCCACGGCCAAGAGGGAATCGCCTTTGAGTGGTAAAGCCACAGAGAGCAGGGAACGCAAAGACGCCGACCAAGACAATGACCAACAAAACCACATTTGAAGCCACCGATGCATTTGGCTGGAGTGCCTTCGCCAACAAGCTGGAGGCATTCTTGATCACGGAGAGAGGCTTTGTGGACGGGAGCCTTGTCGTGAGTCTCAATGCCCCTTTCGGCAGTGGAAAGACGACGTTCATTCACATGTGGAAGAACCACCTGGACGGACGCCAGAAAAGCGACCTCAAGGCTCCCCAGTGTATCCTCTTGAATGCTTGGGAGGACGATTGTTGCGACGATCCGCTTCTCTCGCTTGTGGATGCCATAGAGAAGGAACTTCAGAGCCATGGGCCTGACAAGCAGACCAAGCAGAGATTGGATACCCTCCGCGACGCAACCAAAGATGCGGGTTGGTTTTTGGTCGGAATGGGCAATTCCATGGTCAGGCACTGGACCGGGCTCGATCCTGTCGCGGCGGGGGCGTTTGCAGAGGGAAAGAAGGCAACAGGAAATGAAGCCCCAACACGCCCCGATATCCTTTCTATATTTCAAGCCCGCAAAGAAGCACTCGGACGGCTGAAGGATGCCCTGCGTACGCTGTTCTCCAATAGTGATCGGCCGGTGCTGCTCCTGGTCGATGAATTGGACCGCTGCCGACCTGATTTTGCGGTGCAATACTTGGAAACCATTAAGCACATCTTTGACGTGGATGGCCTCGCATTCGTGCTCGCCGTCGATCTCAAGCAACTGGAAAACTCGGCGAGGGCATTGTTCGGTGAAGGGCTCGATTTTCCGGAATACTTTCGCAAGTTTTCCCACCGGAACATTCAGCTCCCGAAACCTGACAAGCAGGGAATCGCCAATTTGGTCACCAAATACACCGATAAATATCTCGACGATCCATCCGAGGAATCGCCGCGTCGAAAGTCATGTATGAGTATCCAGGATGCAGGGCGATCGCTTGTCGAAATGTCATCTTCTTTGGAGTTTACTCCGCGTCAGATTCAGGAGGCCTTTAGGATTGTCGGCCATCTTACAGCAGGTCAACCCGGAGAAAAGACGAAACTCTACTACCACCTCACGGCGAGTTCTATCTTCCTTGCCTTTTTGAGTCTTGGGATGCCAGCCGAGTTTCAGCAAATTGCTGCGGGACATATGCATCTTAAACAGTTGCTTGACCTTGTTGTGAGATTTCTTCCCAAAAAAAATCTGGACTGGTGGGCGTTCGTTCTCGCATTGACGCACTCCGGCGATGACGACAGATTAGACGTTCCGATGATTCAAGCCGAGTTCGTGAGCCACGGAATTATCGCGAAGGACATGACAGCGGAAGAATTCCTCAGTCGAGTAGGTGGATTCCACGTGCCTACCTACGGAGCCTTATCCCTTTCGCAAATTGCGAGAAAGATAAACGAGACCGAGAGGTTTGCCAGTGAGGTATGAGAGCCACCATCGAAATCCACTCTGTCCCGGTGACTAGAGCGGTTTAAACAATTCTAGTGGGAGGGGATTGTGTTGTCCGGGGCTGGTGGTTGAGAGAAGCGGAACCGGGTCATGGCAAGGAAGGAAACGGCCAGGCCAAGGCTCGGCACCACGGCAAAAAGAATACGCATTTTGAAGACCGGTCCCGCCATCGCCTCGTGCGGCATGTCGGCGTTGAATCC
>JADHED010000671.1_pt1 | contig 37163 bp, 24 predicted proteins | sample 8952041 | NCBI WGS metagenome assembly JADHED01 (sample SAMN16124423, study PRJNA663239) | bioreactor sludge metagenome | isolation source: sludge (control) | place: India:Bengaluru | collected 2018-09-08 | reverse complement strand
GCCGTGCTCCTCGCCGCCCTCCGCCCCTCCCCGGAGCCCCTCCCCTCCGCCCCGGCGCCCGTCCTCGTCGCCCGCGCCGGCGCCGCTCCCGCCGGGACCGCACGCGCCGCCGTCCCCGCCCCGGACGCGCTCGCGGACTTCCTCCTCCAGGCGGCGAACGCCGGACCGGAGGACTTGGCGCGCCTCGCGGCCGAGGCCCGCGCCTTCGGCCTCCCCGCCCGGGTCCGCGCCGCGCGCGCCGGGGCCACCGGCCCCGAGCGGGCGAGGCTCGTCGCGGTGGAGGACTTCCTCACCCAGCTCGTCAATGCGCCGGGGGACGACGAGACCCCGGCCGAGGCCCGGCTCCTGGCCATGGCGGTGCCACGATGAACCGATCCCGCGCGTGCCTCGTCCTGCTCTTCGCGCTGGCCGCCGCCCCCGCCCTCGCGGCGGAGGACGGCGACCCCGTCGTGCGGTTCTGGGAGGCCCGCCGGGTCCTGCTGTCGGGCGACGCGGCCTCCGCCGGAGAGCTGTTCCGGGCCGTCTTCGTCGCGAGCCCGCAGGCCGACATCGCCGACGACTGCCTGTTCTGGTTCGGCGAGTGCTGCCTCCGGCAGAAGGACCGCGAGCCGGAAGCCGTCGTGGCCCTGAACCGGCTGATCCGCGAGTACCCCGACAGCCGGTACGTGGACGAAGCGGCGCGGACCCTCGCCTTCTTCCGCGACCGGACGTCCGTGCCGCTGCTGCTTGCGCGCCTGGCGGCGGGCGGCCCCGCCGCGGAGGACGCGGCCCGGGGCCTCGCCGAGTTCGGCGAGGAGAAGGGCATCGAGTGGCTCGCCGCCCACGGGCAGCCCGGGGCCGGCCCGCCTCCGGAGGAGCCCTCCGCGAGGCTCGCGGCCGAGGTGGCCGCCCTGCGCGAACAGGTGAGGCGCCTCACGGCGGAAGTCGCCGAGGCGCTCGAGATATTGAAGACGCTGCTCGCCGGCAAGGCGGGCGGGAAGACCGAGGAGAAATGAGAATGAATCGCAAGTGGATCGTGGCGGCGGGCCTCGTGCTCGCCCTCGGCGTGGCCGGCGCGGTCGTCGCGCAGGAAGCCTCGACCCTCGAGAAGGAGTTCGAGGCGGCCCAGGTGGCGATGGCCGACCGCGATTTTCCCGCGGCCTCCCGCCTGCTGACGGACTTCGTCGTGAAGTACCCGGCGGGCGAGCGCACCGAGGAGGCCCACGTGCTCCTCGTCCGCGCGAAGGCCGGCACGGGCGACTTCGAGGGCGCCATCGCCGCCGCCCAGAACTTCCTCGGCGGCTTCCCCGACTCGCCCTGGCGGCCGAAGGTCCTCTTCGTCATGGGCGAGGCCTACGCCCGGGCGCGCGGGTTCAAGGACGCGGCCCGCATCTACCGCGAGCAGGTGGACTTCCTCTCCGGCGAGGTCCACGAGCAGCGGGTGGCCGGCTACTACCTCGGGCTGGCCGACAGGGCCTACGACGGCGAGGAGCAGCCCGACGAATTCGGCCGCCCGAAGGTCGTGAAGGACTTCGCCCGCGCGCTCGACTACTACCAGAAGGCCCGCGCCATCCGCGAGAAGGCCGCCGATCCGGCCCGGCTCTCCCACCGCATCGCGGATTCCCGGTTCCAGACCGGCGACTTCGCGGGCGCCATCGCGGAGTGGGAGGACCTGCTGAAGAAGCACGCCGCGTCGGAGCACGCCGACGACGCCACCTACTTCTGCGGCGTGGCGAGGCTCAAGGTCGGCGACGTGCTCACCGCCCGGAAGATGCTGAAGGAGGTCCGCGAGAAGTTCGGGGACAGCCCGTTCGCGGCGCTCTCCCTCGTCCGTCTCGGGGAGTCCTACTCGCCTCTCGGTACCGCCGACGAGGACGCGCGCAACCGCGGCGTCGAGTACTGGCGCGAGTTCCGTCGCACCTACCCCGCCCACGAGGACGGGGAGCAGGTCGCCTACGACATCGGCGAGGCGTTCTTCAAGGCCGGGCGGTTCGACGCCGCCGTCGAGGAGTTCCGCGCCTACCTCGCCGCGTTCCCCGACGCGAAGCACTCCCCCGCGGCGCAGGATCGCATCGCGCGGGCGTTCTACCAGCGCGCGGACTTCGACCAGGCCATGGCGGAGTGGAAGTCCTTCCTCGGCAAGTGGCCCAACCACGAGCTGTGGACGCAGGTCCAGGGCGCCATCGCGCAGGCCGTGTTCGCCAAGGGCGCGCACCCGTTCAACCAGGGCACGCAGGGCAAGGAGCCCGACGCGGCGCTGCTGGCGAAGGCCGAGGAGGCGTTCAAGGCGTTCCTCGTCACCTACCCCGTCCACGAACGCTCCGGCGAGGCGCAGTACTTCCTCGGCGAGATCCGCTACCGTCTGAAGGACTTCGCCGGCGCCATCTCCGAGTGGAAGGTGGCGGCCACCAAGTACGCGGAGACGAAGTGGGCCTCCGCCGCGCTGTTCCGGATCGCCGCCGCGGAGGAGAAGGACCTCGGAAACCTCCCGCGCGCCATCGAGGGCTACGAGGAGCTCGTCGGCCGCTACTCGGCCTCGTCCGAGGCCGCCGCGGCCAAGGCGCTCCTCGACCAGTTCCGCGGCAAGACGCTCGAGCTGGTCACGGAGCGCGTCCTGCGCACCGACGAGAAGTGCCGCGTGAAGCTCCGCACCCGCAACATCGAAGCCCTGTCGTTCCGGGCCTACCGGGTCAACGCGGAGGAGATCTTCCGGCGCCGACTCACGCTCTCGGGGATCGAGGCCATCGTCGTCGACGTCGTGAAGCCCGACCTCTCCGAGACCGTTCGGACTCCGAACTATGAGAAGTTCCGCCTGTTCGAGCGCGAGCAGGAGCTGGCGCTGGCCGGTCCCGGCTCGTGGATCGTCACGTGCCACGACGAGGACCTGACCGCGATCGCGCTGGTCGTCGTCTCCGATCTGTCGTTCGTCGTGAAGCAGTCGCCGGCGCAGACGCTGGTGTTCGCCGTCAACGAGCGCACCGGGGAGCCGGTGCCCGGCGCGCGCGTCGTGCTGGCGGCGAGCGGGAAGATCCGCAACGAGGGCGCCACCGGCGCCGAGGGCGTCTACGTCCACGAGGCCGGCTACGGCGGCGAGACGGTGGTGTTCGCGGAGAAGGAAGGCCACGTGGCGGTGACCGGCCTCGCGCCGGGCGCCGGGTCCACGTTCGGCTACTCGACGAAGGCCTACCTCTACACGGACCGGCCGCTGTACCGGCCGGGGCAGGACGTGGGGATCAAGGGCATCGTCCGCCGCGTGGAGAACGGGGCCTACGTGACCTCCGAGAACCAGGAAGTCCTCCTCTCCGTCCTCGACCCACGCGACACCGTGGTCCTCGAGAGCAAGGCGAAGACCGGCGAGTACGGGACCTTCTCGGCATCGCTCCTTCTACCGCCGTCGGCGGCGCTCGGCGACTACCGCATCGTCGCCGACCTGCGCGGCCACGGGACGTTCACCGGCGGCTTCGCGGTGCGCGAGTACAAGAAGCCGGAGTTCACGATCACCGCGCGGACGGACCGCCGGGCGTACCTGCCAGGCGAGGAGGTGAAGGTCTCCGTCGCCCTGCGCTACTTCTTCGGCGGGCCGGTGCCGAAGGCGAAGGTCCGCTGGCGCCTCGCCCGCTCCCCGTGGGCCTTCTCGCCCGAGGAGCACGACGAGTTCGCGTGGTTCACGAAGGACCCCGAGCGGGAGCGTGAACGCGAGCGCCGCGAGGCCGCGGGCACGATGCCCGTCTCCGAGGGCGAGATCGTCACCGACGCCGACGGCAACGCCGAGGTGACGTTCAAGGCGGAGGACCTCGACCAGGACGCGCGGTACCTCATCCTGTTCGAGGCGCTCGACCTGAACCGCCAGTGGGTCCGCGACGCGGCCATGGCGGTCGTCAGCCGGCAGGCGTTCTACGCCATCGCCAAGGCCGAGCGGAAGGTGTACCGTCCGAACGAGGAGGCATCCATCCGGTTCACCACCGTGGACGCGCTCCACTTCCCGCTGGCCGTGACGGGCGAGGTCGTCGTGGCCCGGCGGGCCTTCGACGGCGGGCAGGAGACGGAGGCGGTCGTGTCCCGGCAGCCCCTCGCCACGGGCGAGGACGGCCGCGCCGAGGCGAAGGTGAAGATCGAGCGGCCCGGCGAGTACCGGGTGAAGTTCGAGGGCAAGGACCGTGCGGGCAACCTCGTGACGGGCGGCGTCGTCGTGACGATCGCCGGCGAGGCGGAGGACCTCGCGAAGGACGCCAAGGTCGTCGCCGCGCGGCAGATCTACCGCGAGGGCGAGATCGCCGACGTGCTCGTCAACGCCCCGTCCGTGCCGGCGTGGGCCCTCGTGACGTTCGAGGGCGAGCGCGTGCTCGACCACAAGGTCGTGCGCCTGACCGAGCGGTCCACGACGCTCAGGCTCCTCATGAAGCCGGAGTACGCGCCGAACGTGTTCATCAAGGTCGCCATCCCGAAGGACCACGAACTGAAGGAGGCCTACGACGAGGTCTTCGTCTTCAAGTACCTCGAGGTCAGCGTGGCGCCGGACCGGGCGGAAGCGAAGCCGGGCGAGGAAGTGGCGTTCCGCCTCGTGACGACCGACCAGCGGGGCAACCCGGTGGCGGCGGAGGTGAGCCTCGCCCTCGTGGACCGGTCGATCCTCTCGCTCGAGCCCGACCGCGCCGCGCAGATCAAGCCCTTCTTCTACGACCAGCGACGCTCGCTGGCGGTGACGACCGGCGCCTCGTCCTCGTTCCGCTACCAGGGCCAGACGCGGCCCACGAACAAGGACCTGCTGGCGGAGGAGCTGCGCCGCCTCGGGCCCGAGGCGTTCAACCGGGCCATGAAGTACGTGCGGGCCGCCCGCGAGTACCTCGAGCGGAGCGACCTCGAGAGCGCGGTCATCGAACTGCGCAAGGCGCTGCAGGTGACGCCGGGCAACTTCCTCGCCGCCCAGATGCTGGCCGAGGCGGAGGCGCGGCTCGCCGCGGCCCGGGAGGATGCGCGCCTGAAGTCGTGGTCGCGTGCGGAGGACAAGAAGTCGGAGGGCGACCGCAACGATGACGAGGACGCCTACCGCGATGAGGAGAAGGCCGAGGAGGTGGCCAAGAGCAAGGACGGTGCCGGATCCGGCGGCGGCGGCGGCGGAGTCGCCGGCCGGCGGGCCCGCGGCGGTGGCTATCGAGGGCCCGCCGGGGGCGTCCCGCCCGCCTCCCGCGCGCCTGGGGATCCGGCCCCGTCCCCGGCGCCCGAGCCCATGGCCGACGGCGCCCCGGCGGAGGGCAAGCCGCAGAGCGACGTCCAGGACCAGCTGGGCGCCCTGCGCCTCGAGCGGGCCGCCGGCGACGTGGCGGTGCACGGCGAGCGGCTGAACCAGGCGCTCGCGGGCCTCGACGACGTGACGAATGGCCTCGTCGCCATGCAGACGGGGCAGCTGGCCGAGACGACGCTGCGGCGGCGGTTCGCCGACACGGCGGCGTGGATGCCGCACGTCGTCACCGGCGCCGACGGCAAGGCCGAGGTGAAGGTCACCCTGCCCGACAACCTGACGACGTGGCGCGCCACCGTCCGCGGGGCCACGAAGGCCACGCTGGTGGGGGAGGCCACGGCGGACATCGTCGCGCGGAAGAACCTGCTCGTGCGCATCGACACGCCGCGCTTCCTCACGCAGCGCGACCGCGTCGTGGCGACGGCCACGGTCCACAATGACCTCGGCGACCCCGTCGAGGTCCACCTCGGGACCACGACCACCGGGCACCTGTCCCTCGGGGAGGGCGCCTCGACGAAGGCGAGCCTCAAGCCGCACGAGATCCGGGCCTTCGACGTGCCGTTCGCGGCCGCCGAGCCCGGGCTGGCGCGCCTCACCGCCGAGGCGAAGACGACCGTGGAGTCCGACGCCGCGGAGACGGGCCTGCCCGTGCTCCCGCTCGGCCTGCGGACGCTCGTCGGCCGCTCCGGCGAGGTCACGGAGGAGGCCCTCGAGGTCTTCACGCTGCCGCCGGAGACCATCCCCGGCACGCGCGACCTCGCGATCAGCCTCTCCGCGGGGATCGACTCCTCGCTCCTCGAATCCCTGATCTACCTCGGGCGCTTCCCCTACGGGTGCCTCGAGCAGACGGTCAACCGGTTCCTGCCCGCCGTGGCCGCCGAGAAGGCGCTGCGGGCGGTGGGGAGCCCGAACGAGAAGCTGAAGAGCGAACTGCGCAAGGCCGTGGAGCAGGGGCTCCTGGCCCTCTACACCTTCCAGAACGACGACGGGTCCTTCGGCTGGTTCTCCGGCGGCGTCCGCCGCATGGCGCCGGACCGCGAGCCCCCGCCGCCGCGCACCGACGCGACGATGACCGCGCTGGCCATCCTCGCCATCGAGACCGCGCGGCAGGAGGGATACCGGATCTCCGGGCCGAACCGCGACCGGGCCCTCGCCGCCGGTCAGCGGCTCGTGAAGGCGACCGAGGACAACGGCGAGAAGTCGTTCCTCCTCTACGCGCTGTCCCGCGGCGGGGCGGCGGACCTCGAGGATCTGAACCAGGTCTACCGGTACCGCGACGGGCTGTCGCCGTACGCCCTCGCGTATCTCTCGCTCGCCATGGCCGAGACGAAGCGGGCGCCGAATGCGCTCGCCCTCGTCCGCCTCCTGGCGGCGAAGGCCGTGCAGAAGGACGGCTACGTGTGGTTCGAGGGCGAGAACCGGCACGGCGCCTCGAACACCGTGGAGACCACGGCGGCCGCCATCATGGCGCTTCTCGCGTCGGAGCCGGAGAGCCTGCTCCTCGACGGCGCGGCGCGCTGGCTGCTCGTCCACAAGAAGGGGCCGGCGTGGGAGTCCACCCGCGACACCGGCGCCGCCGTGACCGCCCTCGCGGGGTACCTCCTCGCGAAGGGCGTCGCGCGCGCGGAGTACGAGGTCGAGGTGTGGCTCAACGACGGCGCGACGCCGTACCAGAAGATCCAGGTGGCCGGCGGCCAGGTCGCCGGGGACCAGAAGCGCGTGGTCCTCGTGGACGCCGCCCGGCTCAGGGCCGGCGAGAACCGCGTCCGCATCGTCAAGCGCGGGCCCGGCACCCTCTACTACACGCTGATGCTGAACTACTGGACGGAGGCGGCCGAGATCGCCCCCGCCGGCAACCTCGTGAAACTCGCCCGGGCGTACGTCGAGTACGTGTCGCCGGTGGCGGTCCGCGAGGGGGCGGAGGAGATCCGGCCCGGGTACACGATCGTGGAGCCCGAGGCGCGGCCGAAGGAGGCCGACGCCCCGACCATCGAGCGCGCCGGTTCGGGCGACAAGTTCCGCATCCGCCTGACGCTGTCGGCTCGGGAGAGGCTCCGCTACGTCCTTCTGGAGGACCCGCTGCCCGCCGGCGTGGAGGTCGTGGAAGGCCAGGCGACAGGGCCCTTCGACTACGAGGAGCGGCGCGACGAGAAGCAGGTGTTCTTCCTCAGCGACGTCCCCGAGGGGACGGTCGAACTCACCTACGTGGTGCAGGCGATCCACCCCGGCGCGTACGCCGCGCTGCCCGCCTTCGCCTACCCGATGTACGAGCCCGAGATCTACGGGCGCAGCGGCCTGAACCGCCTCGCGGTGGCGGCGGAGGCCGGCGTCGTCGGCCGCGGCGGCGCCGCGGAAGGCGTGACGCCGGACGAGCTGTTCGCCCTCGCGAAGCGCGATCTCAAGGCCGAGAAGTGGGAGGCGGCGCGCGACGGCCTGAAGCGCCTCCTCGCCGAGTACCGGCTCCTCGACCAGTACGAGGAGCAGTGCCTCTCGATGCTCATGCGCATCGCGTTCCGGCTTGCGGACCACAAGGGCGCCGTGGAAGCCTACGAGAAGCTCGTCGAGGTCAACCCGCGGCGCGGCCCGGAGACCACGGCCGAACGGAAGTCGCTGGCCGTCGCCTACCAGGGCATCGGCGAGGACGAGCGGGCGCTGACGCTCTTCCGCGGCCTCACGGACGAGTACCTCGCCCGCGAGATCGCGGTGGCGGAGACGTACCGCGGCCTCGGCAACCCCTACCTCGCGCAGGACTTCACGCTCCGCACGCTGCGGTCCTACCCCGACAGCAACGCGGTCGTGGACGCGGCATGGCGGGTGGCGCTGAACTACCTCGAGCTGAAGCGCAAGCCGGAGGAGAAGGCGCCGGTGAAGCCGGCCGGAGCCGTGGAGACCGGACTCATGCTGGAGGAGGCGCTCGGGCAGTTCCGCGCCTTCCTCGCGCACTACCCGAGTAGCCCGCTGGCGGACGAGGCGGCCCGGATGACGGTGGCCGTCCTCAACCGCATGGAGCGCTTCGCGGAGGCGGTGCAGGAGTCGGAGCGGTTCATCCGCCGCTACCGCGAATCGGCGCACCTCGACGACGTGTACTACTACCTGGCCGAGTCGTTCTTCGGGCAGGGGCAGTACGAGAAGGTGTTCGAGACCGGGAAGGCCATCCTCACGGAGAAGTTCCGGCCGGAGCCCGGCAGCCGCGAGCGGGTGCCGAGCGGTTTCATCCCGCACGTGAAATACCTCTTCGCCAAGGTCCACCACCTGAAGGGCGACCTCGCGAAGGCGGTGGAGCTGTACTCCGACCGCGACGTGGCCTCGCAGTTCGAGGACGCCCGCGACGCGCTGGCGTTCCTCACCGAGGAGGCCCTGAAGTTCCCGGAGACCGCGGTGTTCGGGACGGAGGAGCGGGCGGTCCTGAAGGTCGGGCGCAAGAACCTGACGGCGCTCGAACTGAGGGTCTACCCCGTGGACCTCATGCTCCTCGTGGCGGTGAAGAAGGACCTCCGCGCGGCGAGCGACATCGACCTCACGGGCATCGCCACGCAGCACCGGACGGAGCGGTCGTGGGCCGACGGGAAGGACTACCGCTGGCACGAGGAGGAAGTGCCCCTCGAACTGGCGGGCAAGGGCGTCTACCTCGTCGTGGCGAAGGCGGGGGAGAGGCTCTCCTCCGGCCTCGTCATCGTGTCGGACCTCGAGATCTCCGTGCAGACCATCGGCGACCGGGTCCGCGTGTACGCCACGGACCGCAAGACCCGCGAGCCGAAGGCGGACGTCTTCGTGAAGGTGACGGACGGCAAGACGATCCGGGCCCAGGGCTTCACGGACGCGCGCGGCGTGTTCGAAGGCCCGGGGGCGGCCTCGGTGATGGTCGTGGCGGAGAAAGAGGGGCACTTCGCCCTCTTCCGGAGGTGAGCCATGGTGCGGAGCGCGACGGTGCCCATCCTGCTCCTGCTCGCGGCGCTCCTTTCGGAGCCGGCGCGGGCCGGGGAGGCGGACTGGTTCACGCGGGTGAAGGAGAAGGGGCTCACGGCGGCCTGCGAGGAGGACGTCGCCCTGCACGGGAAGGGCGTCCTGTCCGACTCGCTCCACGTGGGGGAGTGCTACTATCGCCTCGAGCGGTGGGAGGAGGGGCTCGCGGTCTTCCGCGCGCTCCTCTCCTCCCCCGACCGGAACTACGCCGCCATGGCGCAGGTCCGCGTGGGGGAGGGGCTCTTCCACCTCGGGAAGTCCGCGGAGGCGAAGGCGGCGTTCGAGCGCTGCCTCGAGGAGCACCCCGAGGCCTGGCTCGACGAGAGCGTGCCCGACCTGTGCCGGGCGTGGCTCCGGAAGCTCGCGGGGGACCTGTCCCCCCCGGCCGAGCCGCCGGCCGTGGCCCCCGAGGTGGAGGCGCTGAAGAAGGAAGTGAAGGAACTGACGGAACGCCTGGAGGAGCTGAAGAGGATCCTCCGGGAACTCACGGGGGCGAAATGACGCGGAGACTCCTTCCGATGCTGGTCCTGCTCGCCGCGGCGGGCTGCTCGTCGACACGTTTCCGCACGGAGACCGGCGTCAGCGAGCGGTTCGCCGCCCTTCGGCCGCCCATCGTGGCCGTACGGGCGGAACCCGGGGCGGAAGACCTCGGGGCGGCGGTCTACGACGGGCTCATCGCCCGCGACTACAGCGTGCTGGCCCCCGGCGTGGCTCCGGGACCGGAGGCTGGAGTCGTCCGGGTCCGGGTGGCGGCGCCGGAGGAGAGCCCGGGCTGCGGCATCACCTTCGAGGACGCCGCCGGGACGCTGCTCTACCAGTGCCGCATCCTCGGGGAGGTCGACGACCCGGCGCTCGCCGCCGCCGCCCTTCTCGGCGCGCTGCCCCGGAAGTAGGACTCCGCCTACTTGAAGTTCTTCGCCGCGAAGTCCCAGTTCACGAGGTGGTCGAGGAACGTGTCGATGTACTTCGGGCGGGCGTTCCGGAAGTCGATGTAGTACGCGTGCTCCCAGACGTCGATCGTGAGGAGCGGGGTGAGCCCCATCCGCACCGGCGTCTCGGCGTTCCCCGTCTTCACGACCCGGAGCGCGCCCTTGTCCACGACGAGCCAGGCCCAGCCGGAGCCGAACTGCGTCGCGGCCGCCTCGGCGAACGCCTTGCGGAAGCCGTCGTAGCCGCCGAACGCCGCGTTGATCGCGTCCGCGAGCTTTCCCGTCGGCCGGCCGCCGCCGTTCGGCTTCATGCTGTGCCAGTAGAACGTGTGGTTCCACACCTGGGCCGCGTTGTTGAAGATCGGGCCCTCGGAGCCCTTCACGATCTCCTCGAGGCTCTTCCCGGCCCACGGGGTGCCCTCGACGAGCTTGTTCAGGTTCGTCACGTAGGCCTGGTGGTGCTTGCCGTGATGGAACTCCAGCGTCTCGGCGGAGAGGTGGGGGGCCAGGGCGTCCTTGGGATACGGCAGAGCCGGCAGTTCGAATGCCATCGTGGTTACCTCCGATTGGGTGTTCCGGGCCCCCGGTTTACTAGAGGAGCCGGAAGCCGGTGAGGAACTTTTCCCAGTCCACCTTGGCGTACTCCGGGCCCATCCGGTTCATCATGTTGAGGAACAGGAGCACGAAGTACCGCTCCCCGTTGACGAGCACCGCGTAGTAGCCGGAGAACAGGAGCACGGGCTGGCCGTCCGGGCCGCGCACGTGCACCGAGAGGTCTCCGAGCAGCGCTTCCGCCCCCGCCACGGTCCCCTTGCGTTCGCCGGTCTTCTGGAACGGCATCGGGAACAGCTTCTCGGTGCTGTCGCGCAGCGTCTCGAGGGACGTGGGGTCGGCCTTCCCGTCGCCCTTCTTGCCGGGGAGAACGAGGATGCAGGCCGAGGGCGGCGCGACCATCGTCGTGCTCCCCGGAGGAATGGGGATGCCCTGGTTCCCGAGGTTGAAGTGCTCCCCGGTCTCGTAGTTCTCGTCGGGCCGGTTGCAGGCGTACCCGTAGTCGGCCTTCGTGATCTCCGCGGGCTTGGCGAGCCTCTTCAGGGACGCCGCCATGAGGTCGAAGAACGGCTTCAGGCGGTCGGCGTAGCCCTCGCGGCACGAGAGGCACAGGCGGTACGAGCCCTCCGGCGCCAGCATCAGGATCTCGCGGCGCTCCATGCTCACGCCGTCGACCGAGTAGCCGAAGGCGAGCAGTTTCGCCGCGCCGCCGAGGAGCTTCCCATCCGCCGGGTCGCCCTTCGCCACCAGGTCGCCGTACAGCTTCTTCAGGAGTTTCACGGTGTTCTCGGCGAAGGCGTCCAGCGACTCGTCGGGCAGCGTGAGCTCGAACTCGACCCGGATCTTCGCGCCGCCGAGCGAGGGGCCCTCGAAGGACACCGCGCCGGCGCGCGCGTCCACCATGAAGTCCTTGGGCACCCCGATCGAGAAGAGGGCCTCCTTGTCCTCGTGCGGGTCGGCCTCGAGCACGAGTCCGGACAGGACGGCCGCCTCCTTCGCCGCCAGGTCCTTCTGCACCTCGGCGTACTTCTCCTTCGTCAGCCACTCCCCCTCGTACCTGACGAAGCCGAGCTTCGTCCGGGCGCCGGCGTGCTCGGGGTTCGCGGCCACCGCCGCCTCGAACTCCTTCTTCGCCTCCTTCTTCAGGTTGTTCGTCTCGCACCACTCGCCCAGCGCGAAGTGGCCGTCCGCGTCGTCCTTCGCGAGCGCCTTCCGCCGGCTCTCGTACTGGTCGAAGATGCTCTCGCCCTTCTCGATCTTCAGGATGTCGGCCTTGGCGAACTGCTGCTCGCCGAGGCCCGTGATCTTGAAGAAGACGTGGGTGGGCGTCTCGCGGACGACCTTCCCCTCGAACTTCTGGCCGTTCTTCAGGAACAGCGTGTCGGCGTGCAGGTCGGACACGACGGCGAGGAGCGCGAAAGCGAGGGTGAGGATGAGGAGGCGACGCATGGCATTCTCCGGTTCGGGGGGCCTGCCTTCTTCCTTCTACGATTCTAGTCGGATCCGGTTCCGCGACAAGTCGGGATCCGGAGATATCCTCTCGGTCATGGAAACCGAAAGGCGTGACGACATCGACCGGCGGATAGCGGAAGCGGAGGAAGCGGTGCGGGCGGCGCGGCGGGCCCTCTCCGACCTGCGGCGGGCCCGCCCGCCCGAGGACCTCGCCGACCACGTGCTCCACGGTCCGGCCGGCGCCGAGGTGCGGCTCTCCGCGCTGTTCGGCAGGAAGGACGACCTCCTCGTCGTCCACAACATGGGCTCCGGCTGCCCCTACTGCACGCTCTGGGCGGACGGCTTCGCGGGGATCCTCCCTCACCTCGCGGACCGCGCGGCGTTCGCCGTCGTGACGCCCGACCCCCCGGAGCCGGCGGCCCGGTTCGCCGCCTCGCGGGGCTGGCGGTTCCGTCTCCTCTCCGACGTCGCGGGCGCCTTCACGCGCGCCGCGGGCTTCGCCGACACGGACGGCTCGCCGCTCCCGGGCGTCTCCGCCTTCCGGCGGGGCCCGGACGGCGCGATCCGGCAGGTGGCGCGCGCCTCCTTCGGCCCGGGCGACGAGTTCTGCTCCCTGTGGCACCTGTTCGCCCTGCTCCCCGGCGGAGCGGGCTCCTGGGAACCCCGGTTCACCTACTCGTAGCCGAGAGCGCGGGCGGAGAGCGGGGCGACGAGGGGGAGGCGCCGCTTGAACGCCGACGCGCGGTGCATGGCCTCGACGCGGTCCACCAGCGCCGCCGGGAAGCCCTCCGCGAGCAGCGCTTCGCGGGCCAGCCCCCGGTCGAACATCGCGGCGAGGAGGGGATCCACGGCGGCGTAGGCGAAGCCCATCTCGCCCTCGTCCGTCTGCCCCGGCCACAGGTCCGCCGAGGGGGGCTTCTCGATGACCCGCCGCGGCAGGCCGAGCGCCCCGGCGAGGATCCGCACCTGGGCCTTCAGGAGGTTCCCCAGCGGGTTCAGCGCGCAGGCGTTGTCCCCGTAGATCGTGGTGTAGCCGAGCAGGCCCTCGGTGCGGTTCCCGGTGCCGACGACGAGCGCGGGAAGCCTCTTCGACCAGTCGTACAGGACCGTCATCCGCTCCCGGGCCATCTTGTTCCCGCGCCGGACGGGATCGGCGTCCGGGTGCCGCGCGAAGTAGGCGTCGATCTGCGGCGTGATGTCCTCGAGGACCTCGTGGATGCCGAGCGCCGCCACCACGGAGCGGGCGTCCTCGACGCTCCGCGGGTCCGAGGCGCGGTAGGGCATGAGGATGCCCCACACCGCCTCGGGGCCCAGCGCGCGGGCCGCGAGGCCCGCGCTGACCGCGGAATCGACGCCGCCGGAGAGCCCGAGGACGGCCCGCGACACGCCGGCCCGCGCCGTCTCCTCCCGGAGAAACCGCGTGATCTCCTCGATCGCGAGATCCGCCCGCAGCCCGATCCCCGCCATCCGCGCGCCTCCTACTTCGACTCCAGCTGCCGGATCCGCTCCTTCACCTGGTCGTTCGTGTCCACGCCGCCGAGCTCGAGGAACTTCTTGTACAGCGGCAGGGCCTCCTCCGGCTTGTCCCGCACCTCGTCGAGGAGTTCGGCCAGGTACTGGTAGGGATAGGGATACTGGGGATCGAGTTCCATCGCCTTCCGGTAGCACTCCTCGGCGCGGTCGGGCTCGTCCTTCTCCTCCAGGGCCTTCCCGAACGTGAACCGCGCCACCGCGTCCTTCGGGTCGAGGTCCACGGCCTCCCCGAGGATCCGGATCGCGTCGTCGAGCTTGCCGAGCTCGAGGTACGCGCGGCCCAGCACGCGCATGCTCTTCGCGTCCCCGGGCTCCGTCTTCAGGGCGCGCTCGAGGAACTCGATGGCCTCCTTGGCCTTGCCCTCCGCGATGAGCACGAAGCCCATGTACCGGTTCGCCGTGGGGTGCCCGGCGTCCTTGCGGAGCACGATGCCGAAGGACTTGCGGGCTTCCTTCCACTTCTCCTGCCGGTAGTACAGGACGCCGAGCTTCAGGTTCCCCTCCACGTGCTCGGCGTCGAGGGCGAGCGCCTTCTTCAGCGCGCCCTCGGCCTCCTTGTCCCTGCCGAGCAGCGTGTAGAGGAACCCGGCGTCGACGAGGTTCTGGGGGTTCTTCGGGTCGAGCGTCACGGCCTTCTCGTAAGCCGCGAGGGCCTCCTCGGCCTTGCCCTGCCGCTCGAGGATGAAGCCGAAGGTGGAGACCGCCCGCGCGTCGTCGGGGGCGATCTCGAGGCCCTTGCGGGCCGCCTCCTCGGCTTCCGCGAGCTTCCCCATGGCCAGGCGGACCTCGGCGAGTTCCGAGTAGCCAGCCGCCTGCGCCGGGCGGATCTCGACGAGCCGGAGGAAGGTCTGCTCGGCGGGGGAGTACTCCGCGAGGCGGGCCTGGTCGCGGCCGAGCGCGAGGACGAGCTCGGGATTCGCGGGGAACAGTTCGAGGGCCGCCGTCAGCGCCTCGCGCGCCCCGGCGTCGTTCTTCAGTTCCGCGTGGACCTCGGACAGGAGGCGCGCCGCCTGGTACTGGCCCGGCGACAACTCCAGGGCCTTCTCGCAGGCGGCCCGGGCGGCGTGGGCGTTGCCGCACTCCCGGCGGGCGGCGGCGAGCAGGAAGAACCCCTCCCAGTCGTCGGCGACCCTGTCCGTGTAGGTCTTCGCCGTGGTCTCGGCGGTCCGGGCCTTGCCGAGCGCGAGCTGGACGCGGGCGAGGTCGAGGAGGACGCCCGCGGGCGGGGACTCGGCCTCGGAGAGCGCCCGGAGCGCCTCCTCCGCGGCCTTCGGCGCCAGGAGGCGCGCCGCGAGCCACGCCCTCACGGGCTCCGGCGCGTCCGCCACCGTCACCTCCGCCGCGGCCTCCGCGGCGCCGGTCCGGAGGAGCAGGTCCTGGAGGCAGCGGGCGGCGGCGGAGTCCGCGGGATCGGCGGCCAGCGCCTCCCGGGCGGAGGCCACGGCCTGCTCCGACTTGCCCTCCCGGTCGAGCAGGCGGGCGGCCTCGAGCTCCTTGCCCGCGCCGGCCATCCCGGCGGCGAGCAGCACGAGGCCCGCGGCGAGGATCGGGCGCGTGGGCATGGGGAGGACCTCCGGCCGGGAATCGAAAGGGGAGACGGAGCCGGCCGCTCCGCCTCCCCCATGCTACCTCCGGCGATTACCGGTCGCGACGGTTGCCGGCGGCGTCGCGCATCAGGGCGTCGGCGTCCTCGGCCTTGTTGCGCTCGCGCATCTTCTCCCGGTCGTTCCGGCTCGCACGGGACCGGAAGAAGCCACCGCCTCCGCGGCCGAATCCGCCGCCGCCGCCGCCGAATCCGCCGCCGCGGGCGGAGGCGATCTCGACGGGGACGAGGACGAGCAGAAGGAGCGCGAACACGAGCGTCAGGGCTTTCTTCACGGCTGTGTTCCTCCGGGAGTCTCGGATAAGGCATTGTAACCGCCGCCGCGCCGCCCGCGGGGCGGGAAATCGCGGTCGCCGGTCACTCCTCCTCGAAGGCCCCCAGCGCCTTCTCCCCCTCGGCGGCGGCGAACCCGTCCTCGCCGGGCGCGGCGCCCTCCGATTCCTCCTCCGAGGGGGGGACCTTGGCGGCCGAGACGAGACGGTCCTCGGACTCGAGCCGGATGAGGCGGACGCCCTGCGTGGCGCGGCCGATGACGGAGATGGACCGCATCGGGATGCGGACGACCATGCCGTTCACCGTCATCAGCATGAGGTCGTCCTCGTCGGACACGTCCTTCACCGCCACGACCTGCCCGTTCCGCGGCTGCGTCCGGATGTTGATCAGGCCCTTCCCGCCGCGGGTCTGGAGGCGGTACTCGTCCACCACGGTCCGCTTGCCGTAGCCCTTCTCGCAGGCGGTGAGGATGTCGGCCCCCTCGCGCAGGACCGCGAGGTCCACGACGCGGTCCCCCTCCTCGAGCAGGATGCCGCGCACGCCTCTCGTGACGCGGCCCATGGGCCGCACGTCCTCTTCCGAGAACCGGATGGCCATCCCGTTGGCGGTGCCGAGGAGCACCTGCTGCGACCCGGTCGTGAGCCGCGCGCCGATGAGGGTGTCGCCCTCGTCGAGGACGATGGCCCGGATGCCCCCCTTCTGCGGCCGGGAGTACTGCTCGAGTTCCGTCTTCTTCACGGTGCCGAGGGCCGTGGCCATGAAGATGTAGGCCTTCTGGCCGAAGTCGGACACCGGGATCACCGAGGTGACCTGCTCCCCGGGGTCCATCTCCAGGACGTTGACGAGCGCCCGTCCCCGGGAAGTCCGGCCCGCCTCGGGCAGGGCGTAGACCTTGCTCCACAGCACCTTCCCGCGGTCGGTGAAGAACAGCATGGTGTCGTGGGTCGAGGCGATGAACAGGTCCTCGACGAAGTCGCCGTCCTTCATGTCCGCGCCGGTGACGCCCTTGCCGCCGCGGCCCTGCGTCCGGTAGGTGGAGAGCGGCAGGCGCTTCACGTAGGCGGAGTGGGTGAGCGTGACGACCGTCTGCTCCACCGCGATGAGGTCTTCGCGGATGAACTCCTCCGCCGCCTCCGCGATCTCGGTCCGCCGCGGCGTGCCGAACCGCTCCGCGAGGTCCGTGAGCTCCGCCACGAGGATGTCCCGGACGCGCCCCTCGTCGGCGAGGATCTCCCGGTAGTCCCTGATCTTCGCCCGGAGTTCGGCGAGCTCCTCCTCGAGCTTCCCGCGCTCGAGGGCCGTGAGCCGGGCGAGGCGCATCTCGAGGATCGCGTCCGCCTGCACCTCGCTGAGCCCGAACCGCGCCATGAGGTTCGTCCGCGCCGCCGGCACGTCGGGGGACCCGCGGATCGTGGCGATGACCTCGTCGATGTGGTCGATGGCCTTGAGCAGGCCCTCGACGATGTGCGCCCGCTTCTCGGCCTTGTCGAGCAGGAACCGCGTGCGGCGGCGCACCACGTCCATGCGGTGGCGGACGTACTCCCGCATGAGGTCGAGCATCGAGAGCGTCCGCGGCCGCCCGTCCACGAGGGCGATCATGTTCGCGGAGAACGTCTCCTGCAGCGGCGTGTGCTCGTAGAGGTTGTTGAGGACCACCCGCGAGTCCTCGCCCTTCTTCAGCTCCACGACGATCCGCATCCCCTCGCGGTCGGACTCGTCGTTGATGCCGGCGATCCCGCCGATCCGCTCGGCCCGCACGCACTCCGCGATCGTCTCGATGAGGCGCGTCTTGTTGAGGTTGTAGGGGATCTCCGTGATGACGATGGCCTCGCGGTCCCGGCCGCGGTCCTCGACCGTCACCCGCCCGCGCACGGCCAGAAGCCCGTGGCCGGCGGCGAAGTAGTCGTGGATGCCGGCCTTGCCGCAGACCACGCCGCCCGTGGGGAAGTCCGGCCCCGGCATGATCTCGAGGAGCTCGGCCAGCGTCAGGGCGGGGTTCCTCACCAGCGCGGAGATCGCCCGCGCCACCTCGCCGAGGTTGTGGGGCGGGATGGACGAGGCCATGCCCACCGCGATGCCGCTGGCCCCGTTGACGATGAGGTTCGGGAACCGGCTGGGGAGGACGACGGGCTCCTGGCGGGTCTCGTCGTAGTTCGGGACGAAGTCCACCGTCTCCTTGTCCAGGTCCTCGAGCATCTCCTCCGCGGGCCCGGCGAGGCGCGCCTCGGTGTACCGCATGGCCGCCGGGGGGTCGCCGTCGATGGACCCGAAGTTCCCCTGCGGGTCCACGAGCGGACAGCGCATGACGAAGTCCTGCCCGAGGCGCACGAGCGTCGGGTACACGACCTGCTCGCCGTGGGGGTGGTAGTTGCCCGACGCGTCGCCGGCGATCTTCGCGCACTTGCGGAACTTCGACCGCGGGGAGAGCCCGAGGTCGTTCATGGCGATGAGGATGCGGCGCTGGGAGGGCTTGAGGCCGTCGCGGACGTCGGGCAGCGCGCGGCTCACGATGACGCTCATCGCGTACCGGAGGTAGGACTCCTTCATCTCGTCCTGGATGCGGAGCAGCCGGACGTTCTCGGAGGCGGGCGCGCTGGACATAACCTGTTCCCGGAGAGAGTTTTGCGTATTGCAGGGAGAAGCCCGGATTCTACCCCGAATCGGGGTCGGAAACGAAGGATCGCCGCGGCCGCCGGAGGGCCCCGGGAAAGCCCGTCCGGCGGCCCCCGAACGCCCGGAGGTCGGACCCGGAATCCGGATGGCTCGGGTCCGGGGGGGACGCCTCGTCCCATCGCCCGACGCGCGCGATCGTCCTGCCGCCCGTGATGCCCCTCGTCCTGGTGTGGTGAGCCGGAAGTCCGCTGCATCCGGGGGCCGCCCGATCGCGGGCTCCCCCGGAGCCCGCTCCCTCGTCGTCTGCGACGACGCGGAGGCCGGCCAGGGCCGCGTCCCGCCCCGCGGCCTTGGTGAGCCTCCACGGCCCTGCTGCGGGAGGGGCCTCCCGCGGAGACCTCGACCGGCCCACGCTCGTCGGCTGCGAACAGCCCGGGTCGCGCCCTCCTCGCTCCCCGCGGGCCGGGCGCGGCGGCGCCCTCGGTGTGACGCGGGATTTCCGAATCACCACACTGGTCGCGGCGCGCCGCGCGGGGCGGTCCCCGCCCGACCGCGCACGGGGTGGAGCGGCTCAGCGCTCCTCGGGGCCCCGGAAGCGGACGTCGACGGGAAGGCCGGCCGCGCGGGCGGCCTCCGCGGCGCGGCGCAGCGCTTCGGCCGCTTCGGCCGGCCGCCCCGCGGCGTGGTGGGCCTCCGCCTCCGCGACCCGCGCGGCGAACTCCCGGGTGCCGTCGGCGAGGCGCCCGCAGCGCGCGTGCTCGTCGCTCCCGGCCGGCAGGCCACGCCGGGCCTGCTCGAACGCGAGCGCCGCGCCGCGCGGACGACCGATGATGAGGAGCGCCGTGCCCATCTCCCGCAGGATCGTCGGGTGGTCGCCGCCCACGGCCCACGCCTCCGTGGCGACGCCGGCGGCGATGCCGTGGTGCCCGTTGGCGCGGCAGAGGCGGGCCAGCGTCAGCAGGTCGAGGACCCTCCGGTAGCGCGCCGCGTAAGCCTCCTCGGCCCGCGTGCGCTCCCACAGGCGCAGGGCGGCCTGCCGGTGGTCGGGCCCGGCCACCCCCGTCGCCGCGGGCGACAGCGCGTCGAAGACCCGGAGGACCTCGGCGACGGCCCCCTCCTCGTCGCCCTGGGTGTCGAGCCAGTCGGCCCGCGCGAGGGCCGCCCGGGGGCCGCCGGCGCGCAGCTGCTCCGGCACCGTGGACACCGCCCCCGCCGCGAGGCCGGCGAGGAGGAGGCCGAAGAACGAGAGGAGCGCCGCCGAGCCGAGGCGGTACCGGCGGCGCACGGCGGGGTCCGTGAGATACCGCTTCAGGTAGCCGATCCGCACCGCGAGGGAGAAGTGCCGCCAGCCCTTCACCTCGCGCAGATCGCCCATCTGCCGCGCAAGGCCCTCGAGGGCCCGGACGAAGGGGTGCTCCTCCGGCGGGCCCGCGGCCGGGCCGATCGTGGTGGCCCCGAAGACGTCGGCCTGCTGCTCGAAGCGGCGGGAGAGGAAGCCGAACAGGGTCCCGAACCACAGGAAGAAGGTCGCCAGCGCGAGGCCGAGATAGAGGAGCGGATTCCGGGCGAGGGCCGGCCAGCGCGCCTCCAGCCACGCCCCGGCGAGGAACGCCATGAGCGTGTAGCCCACGGTGAAGAGGAAGAACAGCAGCATGTGCCGGTGGCGGGCGTGGCCGGCCTCGTGGGCCAGCACCGCCTCGACCTCGTCCTCGGGCAGGCGTTCGAGGAGCGCGTCCGTCAGCAGGACGTAGCGGAACGGCGCCGCCGGCCCGATGACCGCGGCGTTGAGGAAGTTCCCCTCCGTGGGCCACACGAGGATGTCCCGCGCGCGGAACCCCACCCGCGCGGAGTAGGCCACGAGGCGGCGGCGCAGCGGGCCGTCCGGCATCGGGTAGGCGCCCCAGAGGACGCGCAGGAAGAACGGGATCGCGCAGTAGAGCGCGAGCAGGAGCGCCGCGAGCGCGATCCACTGCACGAACGGGTAGGCGTCGTGGACGATGAGCGCCTCGGCCACCGGGCGCGCGCCGGCGCGCGAGGCGGTCTCCAGGCCGTCGCGGAGGAGGAAGAACACGAACAGCGGAAGGATGGGGAGGAGGATCTGCCGGAAGTGGAAGGCGAGGTACGCCTCGCGCGTGAACGAGTGGAGGCCGGCGCGCACCTCCGCCCCGTGCTGGGCGCGGAGCGCGAGGGCGAGGAGCGCGAAGTACGGCATCAGGACCAGGGCCTCGTCGAGGAGGATGGAATCCGCGACGCCGAGGTACGTCACCGACGCCGGCCAGTGCGCCCCGTAGACGAGGAAGGCGTAGGCGAGGACCGCTCCCGCCCGGTTCACGAGCGAGGCGCCGAGGAGCGCGGCGGGCGGGTCGCGGCCAGCCAGGACCCGCCGGGCGGCCCGGGCCGCCGTGAGATGGAACAGGAGCGCCGCGAACAGCACGGTGAGCCCGGCCCCGGGCAGGTCCGGGGGCGGCGGATCGGGATTCACCGCGGGGTAGGCGAGCCCGATCAGGACGGCGGCGAACACGGAGAGGACGGGGACCATCCGGCACGGATGCTAACCGCCCGCGCGGCCCGCCCGACGTTTTCCGGTTTGCCCATGCCCGGCGGGGCCATGTAAAGTGGGAGTTTCATCCCGGAGGCCAACGCCATGCGCCAGGTCCTGACCGCCGTCGTGCTCGTCGTCGCCGCCGTCCTCCCCGCCGCGGGGCAGGGGGCGGAGTGGAGCAGCACGCTCTATCCCGTGAAGGCCGTCCCGCCCGCCGGCTGGACGTCGCTCATCAAGGACGCCACCCCGGCCGGGGCGTGGCTCGACCTGCAGCGCTACGAGGAGAGCAAGACCGGCGCGAAACTCACGCTCTCCGTGCAGGCCAGCAACTACCGGAACGGCGAGGAGATGCTCGCGCGGCTGAAAGAGCAGTTCACGAAGGACGCCACGCTGGCCATCCTCCGGACGGAGGCGAAGCAGGCCACCGCCAAGCAGCCCGCGTTCATCGTGTTCGAGTACACGCGCAAGGGCGACAAGGGCCCCGAGCACTGCCTGGCCGCCTACTGGTTCGCCCTCGGCCAGCGCTACCGCGTCTACGGCGCCGTCCGCGAGGTCGGGTGGAAGACGGTGGGGGCCGACATGGACCGGTTCGTCCAGGGCGTCTCGTTCGCCGGCCGCGGCTTCGGCGCCACCGCCATGAACTTCACCGACGAGGCGGCCAACTTCGCCCTCACCCACCCCGACGACTGGTCCGTGCGCCTGCCGGAGAAGGGGCCGCGCGTGCAGTTCGCCTCCGAGCGCCTCGGCATCTCCGTGTGGATCAGCCTGCGCGCCGTCAAGCAGCAGACCCTCGAGGATCTCGTGACGGTGGTGGTGGACGAGCTGAAGGCCGCGAAGCACGCGGTGGGGCGGCAGACTCCGCCCGCCGACCACCCCGTCCTCAACCGGCCGGTGGCGACGGTCGAGTACGTGCGGGGCAGCGGAAAGGACGCCGTGAAGTGCCTCGAGACGCTCGTCGTCCACCGCGAGATCCTGTACCGGATCGTCCTCGCGGGGAGCGAGGCCAACTTCGCCGGCGGCCTCGACCCCTACGACCGCCTGGTGTCCTCGCTGAACTTCCTGAAGTAGCCGCGTGGCGCCGCGGCCGCCCCGGCGGCCCGCCGGCCGGGAGAGGCGGGACGGGGCGGGCGCCCGGTCCCGGCACGAAGAGGGCGGCCCCGCTTGCGCGGGACCGCCCCTGGGGCTCCTACGCGCAGGCTTCGCTCCCGGAGAAGGCCGGTCGCTCGGCCGGTGCGTCGTAGGAGGAGTCTCCCGGGGTTCCGCAACCGGCGTACCGCCGCGAGGGATCGTCCCCTCGTTCGGCGCAACTCCTTGTCGGGCAAGGGCGACCGGCTGGCGCCGGGCTCCCCCTACGCGCGGGCCTCGTCGGCCGGAATGAACGTGGCGTCTCGATCCGAGGACGGAGGCGGGAGGGGCGGCGCCAGGAGTTCGCGGGCCACCCGGCGGTAGGCCGCCGCGCCCCGGGAGGAGGGGAACGCGGTCACCGCCGGTTCCTTCACCATCGGCGCCTTCATGAGGTTCGCGTCCGTGGGGATGGGTGTCAGCAGGCGCCCGGAGAACGTCTGCTCCATCGTGGCCAGGAACTCCCGGCACAGCTTCACGCGGAGGTCGATCTTCGTCGGCAGCATGAAGACGTCGAGGTGGTGGGAGAGCCGGGAGGCCAGGAGGTGGAACGTTTTCGCCAGATCGTCCACCGCCTTAACGGAGTAGACCTGGGTCTCCAGCGGGACCACCGCGGTGTCGGCGGCGAGGAGCGCGTTGATCGTGATGGTGGACAGGTTCGGCGGGCAGTCGAACAGCAGGACGTCGTAACGCGGGGCGATGGACTCCAGTTTCGCGGCGAGGACCCTCTCGCGCATGATGACCTCGCGCAGCAGGATGTCCGCGGAGGCGAGCCGGATGTCGGCGGGGATGAGGTCGATGCCCGGCCACGGGGAGGCGACGATCACGGCCTCCGCCGCCACGTCCTCCCGCAGGAGGAGGTCGTGCGAGGTGAAGGGGAACTCCTCGGAGGGGAGGCCCAGGGACCGCGTCAGGTTCGCCTGGGCGTCGAGATCGACGCACAGCACCCGGCGGCCGTCGCGGGCGAAGGCCCCGGCAAGGTTGAAGGCGGTCGTCGTCTTGCCGACCCCGCCCTTCTGGTTCACCGCGGCGATCCGCCGCCTCACCTCGCGGCCGACGTGGCGGAGTATGGCGCGGACCTCTTCGCGGGAGTACGCGCGCTCGCCGCGCTCGTTGCGCGCCGGCACGAACACGCCGGAGGCCTCGAGGCCGAGGACCTCCTCCTTCGAGAGCCCGGTGATCTCCGCGACGCGTCCCGCGGAAAAGCCGTCCGTCTTCAACGTGGCGCCCTCCGCACCGCCATGCTACACGAGAGCCCGCGGGGCGCCGGTACACTTGCCGCCCGCGGCGGACGGGGCTATCATCCGTCCGGGGGGTGGCCCGATTGCCTAAGCTCATCGTCCTCGAACAGGGACAGCGCAAGGTCTACAACCTGACCCGTGACGTCACCACGATCGGCCGGGCGCCCGATTCGCACGTCCCCCTGCTCGATCCGCGCGCGTCACGCCGCCATGCCACCATCTCCCGCGTCGGCGACGACTACGAGGTCCGCGACGAGGGGAGCCAGAACGGCACGTCCGTCAACGGGTCCTTCGTCGAGCGGCGGATCCTGCGCAGCGGCGACCTCATCGAGATCGGCGACGTCCGCATCTTCGTGGACCAGGAGGACGAGCGGAAGCTGAAGGGCGCCCGCGGCGGCGCCACGACGCAGACGCTGCCCAGCGCCGCGGCCCCGGATGCGGAGAGCCTGCTGCGCGAGCGCGAGAACCTGGTCCGCCTGCAGCGCGTCACGATGGCCATCGCGTCCACCCTGGACCTCGACTCCCTGCTCGGGATCATCGTGGACCATGCGATCGAGCTGACGGAAGCCGAGCGGGGCTTCCTGATCCTCTCGGGCGGCGAGGACCTGAAGTTCGAGGTGGCCCGGAACTTCGCCAAGGAGCAGGTCGCGGAGCCGGAGTTCAAGATCAGCCGAACGATCGCCGAGAAGGTCTTCGCTACGGGCGAGCCGGTCCTCGCGGTGAACGCGATGGACGACCAGCGGTTCAAGGAGATCCACTCCATCAGCGCCATCGGGCTGCGGAGCGTGCTGTGCCTGCCGTTCTCCTCCCGCGGGAAGACCATCGGCGTCCTGTACATCGACAACCGCCTGCAGAAGGGCGTGTTCTCCCGCGAGCACCTCCGGATGCTGGAGGCGCTGGGGGCGCAGGCCGCCATCGCCATCGAGCACGCCCGGCTGTTCCGGGAGCTCGAGGGCAAGCAGAAGGAGCTCCTCGAGGCGAACCGGCGCATCGAGAAGCTGAACGCCGTGCTGCGGGAGCGCGTGGAGCGCCAGCAGATCGAGCTGACGCAGATGCAGGTCGAACTCGAGACGAAGCAGTCCGAGCTCGAGCACCGGTTCGACTACGGCAACATCATCGGGCGGTCGCCCGCCATGCAGGAGATGTTCCGCCTCCTCGACCGCATCATCCCCACCGAGATGCCCGTCCTCATCGAGGGGGAGTCGGGCACCGGCAAGGAGCTCGTGGCGCGGGCCATCCACTACATGGGGCCCCGGCGGAAGCGGAAGTTCGTCACCGAGAACTGCGCGGCGCTGCCGGAGACGCTCCTCGAATCCGAGCTGTTCGGCTACACGCGGGGGGCGTTCACCGGCGCCAACCGGGACAAGAAGGGACTGTTCGAGGAGGCCTCCGGGGGGACGCTGTTCCTCGACGAGGTGGGGGACATGAGCCCGGAGATGCAGAAGAAGCTGCTCCGGGTCCTGCAGGAGAAGGAGATCCGGCCCGTCGGCGGGAAGGAGACGGTGCCGGTGGACGTGCGGATCGTCGCCGCCAGCAACCGGAACCTCCGGAAGATGGTCGAGGAGGGCACCTTCCGCGACGACCTGTTCTTCCGCCTGTGCGTGCTCACCGTGCAGATGCCCCCGCTGCGGGCGCGCCGGGACGATATCCCCCTCCTTGTGTCGCATTTCTTCGAGGCCGCCCGCAAGGAGGGCCAGCGGGTGCCGGAGCGCATCGACCCCGCCGTCATGCAGGCCTTCGGCTCCTACGACTGGCCCGGCAACGTGCGGGAGCTGGAGAACGAGGTCCGCCGCCTGATGGCGCTGTCCGACAAGGTCGTCGTGCTCGACACCGTGTCGGAGTCCGTCCGTTTCGGGGTGCGCCGGCCCCCGGGCGAGAGCGGGGATGGCGGGTTCCGCTCCCTCGACGATCAGGTGCGCGACCTCGAGGTCCGCGAGATCCGGCGGGCCCTCGCCGCCATGGGCGGCAACAAGACGCGGGCCTCGGAGGTCCTCGGGATCTCGCGCTTCACCCTGCAGCGGAAACTGGAGAAGTACGGCATCGACGCGCCGGATTGACCCTGGTTCGGCGGGAGAGGAGACCCCGTGCGACCCTTCATCGCCGCGTGCCTGAGCCTGCTCCTCGACCTGAACTCGGCCATCGCCGGGAGCGGGGGGGCGAAGTGGGCGAAGAAGCTCGCCTCGGCGGTGAAGGGCGCGGACAAGGCGCTCGTCGAGCTCGCGGACGACGACGCCATCGGGGCGATCCAGGCGCTCGGGAAGGCGGCGAAGTCCATCGCCGGCGCCCAGGGCTTCGCGGGCGCCGCCGACCTCGCCGAGCGCGCCGACTACGCGGCCGCGTACCTCGCGGATGCCGGGGTGGACGCGGTCCTCTCCGGCGGCGACCCGGACGACGTGGCGACGGCGGTGGAGTATCTCGAGGCGGGCCACGCCCTGCTCGTCGCCGGCGACCACGCGGGGGCCATCGCCCTCTACGCGAAGGCCGCCAGGACCGCCGAGAGGGCCAACTGACCCCGGCCGCCCCAGCGCCTCCCGGCGGCCTTGCCCGGTGGAGGGCCCGGCAGTGAGCCGGTACCCCTGGACGGCCGATCTGCTGCTCTCCCCCGCCCAGGCCGCGGCGGTGGTCGGGTCGCGCTTCCCCGAATTGAGACCCGCTCGCGCCTCCTGGCTCGCCCGCGGGTGGGGGCTTGCGGCGTTCCTCGTGAACGAGGAGTGGGTGTTCCGGTTCCCGGTGCGCGCCGACGTGGGGCCCGGTCTCGTGCGGGAGCGCCGGCTCATCGAGACGCTCCGGCCGAGGTGCGCCCTGCCGATCCCGGAGATCCGGTTCGTGGGGGAGCCCGGGCCGGACTTCCCGTGGCCGTTCTGCGGTCAGCGGCTCGCGCGGGGTGTGCCGGGCCACCGTCTCGAGATCCCCGCGTCCGCGCGCCCGGCGCTGGCCGCCGAGTTCGGGCGGTTCCTGACGAGCCTCCACGGCATCCCGACCGCCCTCGCCCCGGGCATGGGGCTGCCCCCGTGGAGTCCCCGTTCCCGCACCGACCCTGCGGACCGCGTCCGGCAGGCCGTGGAACTGGCCCGGGGCTTCGTGGACGACGACCTCCGGCGGCGCAGCGAGGCCTGCGCCCGAGCGGCCGCCGTCCGCCACGGCGTGTTCCGGGGCGAGCCGCGGATCGGTCATCACGACCTGCTGCCGTGGCATGTCCACCTCGATCCGTGCGGGTTCGGGGTCACCGGCATCATCGACTGGGAGGACGCCGGCCTCGGGGATCCCGCGGGGGACTTCGCCGGCCTCGCCTTCTGGCTCGGGCCGGGGTTCGTGGAGGAGACGCTCGGGAACTACGCGCTCCCGCGGGACGACATCGCCGAGCGGGCGCGCCTGCTCGCGGTGGAAGTCGCGCTCCACGAGGCCCGCTACGGGGTGCTCGGGGGGGATGACGAGTGCCGGGCCGCGGCGCTCCGGGCGCTGCGCCTGAACCTCCCGGAGTGACCGCGTCGGGGCGCGGGACGCCGGAGCCGGAGTGACGGGCGGTATAATCTCCGGAGTCGAGACTCCCCCGGGGGTGTGCATGACGCGGACCCTTCGATCGATGGCGCTCCTCCTCGCGCTTCTCGTGCCCGCCGGCACGGCGGTGGCGGACGTCATCCACCTGAAGAACGGCGGGAAGGTCGAGGGGGTCATCCTCTCCGACAACGGGGCCGTGCTGAAGGTGCGGACCGCCTTCGGCGAGGTCACCGTGGACAAGTCCACCGTGGCGAGGATCGAGAAGAAGGCCACCCCCCTCGAGGAGTACGAGGCCCGCCTGAAGGCGCTGAAGGCCGACGATGCCGAGGGCCACTACCTCCTCGCCCTCTTCTGCCGGGAGAACGGCTTCCGCAAGCAGGAGCAGGACCTGTACCGGAGGACGCTCGCGATCGACGACCAGCACCCCGGGGCGAACGAGGCGGTGGGGAACGTCGAGCACGAGGGGGTCTGGATGACCCCCGCGGAGCGGGACCGGCGCGTGAAGGAAGCCGAGGCCGGCGCGATGCGGGCGAAGGGCCTCGTGGAACACGAGGGCCGCTGGGTCACGCCGGAGGAGAAGGCGAACCTCGACAAGGGGCTCGTCTTCCGCGACGGCAAGTGGATGACCCCGGACGAGGTGAAGCGGGCCGACGGTTTCGTGCCCTACAAGGGCGGCTGGGTCCACCGGGACGAGCTCGAGGTCCGCACGCTGACGGACCTCTACACGGAGGTCCTCGAGATCGAGGTGAATGTGGCGGTCTCCGCGCACTTCGCCGTGGTGGGGGACTACCAGGCCGCCGAGCTCCAGACCCTCGCCGACGCCGCCGAGAACACCTACGTGCAGTTCTGCTCGGTGTTCGGGGTGGACGCCGCGGAGAACCTGCTCGAGGGGCGCGAGGAGGACTCGGGGACGGGCCGCTGCCTCGTCCTCTACGTGAAGAAGGGGCTCGACTACGTCAAGTTCGTCGACTACCTCATGAAGCGGTACCCCGACGACATCCCCGCGGGGCGCGGGAACCTGATGAAGCAGCAGAAGGGGTTCTACTTCATCTACCCCGCCTGCTACGTGGCCGGATACCAGTTCCCGAACACCTTCGAGCAGGTCCGCGCCTCGATCATCCACAAGACGAGCCACGTGCTCCTCGAGCGCTGGCACTACACGGGCGACTGGTGGCCGTGGTGGCTGATCGAGGGGCTCGGCACGTGGCAGGAGATCGCCCAGCTCGGCCACTGCGACACGTACTGCATCACCGACCGCGGCTACGCCAACGCGGGGGACGACCCGCGCCAGAAGTGGGCCGGGCTGTCGCGGTGGAAGGAGGTCGTCAAGTCGCAGGTCTCCGGGCTCTCGGACCCCTCCCTGATCGAGCTCTCCGTGCGCGGCCTCAACGAGCTCGACTTCCGCGAACTGGCCAAGTGCTGGTCGGTCTGCGAGTGGCTCATCGAGAAGCACCGGGCGAAGTTCGTCGAGCTGGTGGACGTCCTCAAGACCAAGGCGCCCTTCGTGGACGCCGTGGAGAAGGTCTTCGGCAAGTCGCCGGAGCAACTGGACAAAGAGTGGCGCGACTACGTCCGGGCCAGCTACTGAGGAGCCGGGGGCCCGCGCTCGCCCTCCTCGGGGCGCTGGCGGCCGCCTCGTTCGCCGGCCCCGCCGCCCCGGACGAGGGCCCCGTGTTCTTCCGCGACCCCGACCCGCTGACCGCGCGGCAGATCGAGGAGGCCATCGGCCTCATCGAGCGGCCCTCGGCGTCCGACCACGAACGCGGGCGGGAGGCCCTCGCCGCCATCGGCTACTGGGCCGTGGAGCCGCTGCGGGCCCTCCTCAAGGCCGGCGACGCCGCCCAGCGCCGCAACGCCGCGCTGGTGCTCGGGACGATCCGCGACCGCCGGGCCCTGCCGGACCTCGTGCGGGGCGCGACGAGCGACCCGCATCAGTACGTGGTGTCCTTCGCGGCCCTCGTGCTCGGGAAGTACCAGGACCCGTCCGTCCTCGACCGGCTGCGGTCCTTCGTCCGCGGCACCCAGAACGCCCACCGCCGGCGGGCGTCGGTGCTCGCGGTCGCGAAGATCCGGGACCCCGCGGTGTTCGATCTGCTCGCGGCCCTCGTGGCGAATCCCCGCGAGGACGGCCTGGTCCGGGAGACGGCCGCCTTCTGTCTCGGCTTCTTCCGCGACCAGGCCCTCGTGCGCGGCGACGAAGGTCGCCTCGTTCCGTGCCGGGCGCTGGAGACCGCCCTGGCGTCGAGCGACACGAACCTTCGCCGCGCGGGGCTCCTCGGCCTCGCCCTGCTCTCGCACCGGGACCTGAAGGACCGCTACCTGCGGGTCGCCGCCGACCCGCGCGAGGACCACGCCATCCGGCGCATCGCCCTGCTGGCGCTCGGCCGCTTCCCCGACGAGGACGTGACGCGCCTGTTCCTGGCCGTCGTGTCGGACCCCGTCACCGCGGAGACGGTGGCTTCCATGGCGGCCCTCCTCCTGAAGGACCGGAGGGACCCGGCGGTCCTCGAGGCGCTCCTCCGCGCGAGCCCGGAGGACCCCAAACTGAAGGCGGCCCTGACGCTGGCCCTGGCGAACTTCGAGACGCCGGCGGCCGTGGAGAAGGTGGCCGTCCGGCTCACCGACAAGAGCGACCAGGTGCGTGCGGCGGCGGCGATCGGCCTCGCGGGCCTCACGGTCCCCGCCCTGAAGGAGACCGCGATCGCCCGCCTCACGGAGATGCTGAAGGCGGGGGGCCTGCACCAGGACGTGCGGCTGAACTGCGAGCGGGCGCGGGAGATCCTCCGCAGCGGCGAGGCGCCCGGCCAGTTCATGTTCCTCGGCAACGAGGAGTTCGCGGACGCCCTGCCGAAGGACGTGGAGGAGCGCGTCCTCGACTTCGTCAACTCCGAGGTGGACCGCGTCCTCGACCTCGCCAATCTGAGCCAGATCAAGGCGGATACGCCCCGCGGAGAGCGTTTCCGGGTCAGCGACGAGGCGTCCGAGCTGCGGGACCTCAAGGATTACCTGGCGCGGTATCCTTATTTCGAGCCCTTCGACATCCCCGAGCCCCGCGTGGTGGTCACGCCCCGGCCCGGGGCGGACGGCGGAAGGTGAGGCCGCGTTGACGACGAACGAGGAGATGCTGTTCGTCGAACTCGCTCTCGAGCGAGGCCTCGTCACGCCCGAGCAGGTGGACGAGATCCACTCCCTGAAGGCCCGCCTCGCCGAGATGGGCCTCGCCGAGCACGTCGCCGACCTGATGGTGAAGCGGGGGATGATCCCGGAGACCGAATCGCAGGTGCTCCGGAACCGGGTCAGCCCCGGCGGCGGGAAGCAGCAGATCGAGGGCTACCGGCTCATCGAGCGCCTCGGCCGTGGCGGGATGGGCTCCGTATACAAGGCCCTGCAGGTCTCCATGGACCGGCTCGTGGCGCTGAAGGTCCTGAAGGCCAGCCTGACCCAGGACGAGCAGCAGGTGGCGCGCCTCCGGCGGGAAGCGCAGTACGTCGGGAAACTCCAGCACCCCAACATCGTCCGCGGGCTCGACTTCGGCTTCTCCGGCGGCTTCCACTACTTCGCGATGGAGTACGTGGAGGGGGAGAGCGTCAAGCAGGTGCTCGATTCGCGGGGGCCGATGAAGGAGAAGGACGCCCTCCGGGTCGTCCGGGAGGTCGCCCTCGCCCTCGAGCACGCCCACGCGGAGGGCATCGTCCACCGCGACATCAAGCCGGGGAACATCCTCCTCGGCAAGGACGGGTCGGTGAAGCTCACCGACTACGGACTCGCCAAGGGGCCGCTGGAGGACATGCGGCTGACGCAGAGCGGCGTCACCGTGGGGACGCCGCAGTACATCTCGCCGGAGCAGGCGCGCGGCCCCTCCGATGTCGACATCCGCACCGACATCTACTCCCTCGGCGCCACCCTCTACCACATGGTCACCGGCCGCCCGCCCTACGAGGGCGAGACGCTCGCCCACCTGATCCAGCAGGTGCTGTACGAACCCTATGCGCCGCCGCGGACGCTGCGCCGGAACCTCTCGCCGGACACGGCCTTCCTGATCGAGAAGATGCTGGCCCGGCGGCCCCGGCACCGCTACCAGAGCCCCCGCGAGCTGCTCGCGGACCTCGGGAAGATCGAGAAGGGCGGGCACATCGTCCCCGCCGGCTGGCAGGGCGACTTCGAGTCCTTCCACCTCCGCCGGCGACTGCGGATCGCCATCGCCGCCACCGTCATCGTGCTGCTCGTCGGAGGGGCCGTCTCGCTCTTCCTCAACATGCAGCTGGAGAAGACGCGGCGGAGGCAGGCGGAGACGGCGGCCCACGAGGAGCTGATGCTCCTCGCGGGGACACCGCTCACCGTGGACACGCTGCCGGAACTCCTCCGGCGCCACGAGGAGCTTCTCGCCGCGTACCCGGGCACGGAGGCGGCGGAGGAGGCCGGGGCGTCCCTCGCCCTCCTGCACCGCGAGAGCCGCCACCTGACCGCGGCCCGCGATCTGTCCGCGGAACTGCGGGACCTGCGCGCGAAGCAGGAGTGGGCGGCGGCGCTGCGGGCCCTGCGGGAGTTCGCCGAGGGCCTGCCGGAGGAGGAGTCGTCGCTGGCGCTGGACGAGACGCGAGCCTCGATCGAACTCCTTGTCGCGCGCCGGGACGAAGCGGTCTCCGAGGACCTCGGGGACCTCGTCCGCCGCCTCGTCGAGCGGCCGCCCGCGGAGGCGGTGGAGGCGCTCTCCGGCCGCCTCGCCGAACTGCGGACGAAGGCGTTCCTGCCCGACGAGAACCCCGTGCCGCTCTCCGCCGCCGCCGACCTTGAGTCGCGGCTGTCCGCGGCGCTGAACGGGGCCGCGGGCCACGAGGTCGAGGCGCGGCGGCTTCTCGGCGGGCCCGCCCCGCTCGACTACCGGAAGGTCGGATCGGCGATCGCCGCGGGCCGGGCGGCCCTCGCCGCCGACGCCGGACTGAAGGCCGACCTCGCGGCCCTGCCGCCGGTGTGGGCGGAGCACATCCGCGCCGGGTTCGACCGGCTCGAGGAGGAGGCGCTGGCGAAGAACCGGGAGGACCTGGAGCGGACGCTGGCGGCGGCGCGGGCGCTCGCCGGGGGGAACCGCTACGCCGAGGCCATCGACAGCCTCGGCGACCTCGCCGAGCGCTCCCTCGACCCGGTGGTGGCCGAGGCGCGGGGAGAGCAGCAGCGTCTCGCCGGGCTCCTGTCCGACGCGAAGACCACGCTGGCCGAGGCGTTCCGGGCGTTCCTGCCGGCCTTCGCCGGCGCCGTCGGCGGCCGCCGCTGGACCGCCGCCGGCGCGGACCTCGAGCGTCTCCGCAGCCTGACGTCGCTGTTCGTCCCCAACCCCTACGCGGGGCAGATCCGCGCCGCGGAGCAGCTGTTCGCCACCGGACAGGCCGTGGAGCAGAAGTTCCTCGAGGCGGTGGACGGCCGGCCGCAGATCGCGGAGGGGCTCGGATTCGAGACCGTGCGGGTGCGGCCCGTCCACGACGTCCGGGTCGAGAACCGCACGGTGATCTTCCGGGCCCAGGTCGGCGGGCCGCTGCAGTCGTTCCCCGTGGAGAAGGTGTCCGTGGAGGACCTGCGGCGGGAGTGCGGGCTCGACCCGCGCGACGCGGTGTTCCGGGTCGTCGTCGGGCTGTTCCGTCTCGGCGAACTGCGGGCGTTGCAGAACGACCGTTCTCTGCGCGAGCAGCTGGCGGAGATCGAGAACGAGATCCTGGCGGGCCGCGAGCACCCCGGCGTGGCGCCCCTCGCGGAGGAACTGTCCGCCCTGCTCCGCGGCGAACGGGCCGCCATCGAGGATCGGCTCCGCAGCGACGAGAACGCCGCGCAGGTCCGATACGACCAGGCGCAGGGCTACCTGAAGGCCCGGCGCTGGCAGGATGCGTACGAGTCCCTCGACCTCCTCCTGACGGACCCCCGGCTATCGCGGACCGAGTTCGTGAAGCAGCGGGAAGCGCAGCTCCGCACGCTCCGCGACGAGGCGAAGGCGAAACTGCCGTCGGTCCGGCTCGGCGAGTACTTCGGCGCGCGGAGCGACCACCTCGCCGGGCTGTCCGTGAGCGCGGGGTACCGGGCGGCCCTGCTGTTCGACTGGGAGGAGGAGGCGGAGATCGAACGGTTCCGCTTCACGCCGGGCCGGATCGGGATCCTCGCGGTGGAGACGCCGTTCGTCGGGCCGGAACCGCCCGCCGGCGGGGGCGGGGCGGCGACGTGGCGCGAGCACTATCTCCGCTTCTTCCCGCCGGCGAGGATGCCGGAGGAGGGGCTCGACCGGCACCCGCTCGTCCTCGAGAGTCCGTTCCTGTACTCGTCGGAGATCGCCGTGGAGTTCCGCGCCCGGTGGGAGCGCCCGCTGGCGCTGCTCGTCTCGGTGTGCGGGACGAACGTCGCCGTCCTCTCCGACGAGAGCCGCCGCGAGAACGGCCGGGGAGTGCACATCTGGCAGGACGCGGACCTGAGCCGGCCCGACCGCGCCGTCCCGGACGACCTGCGGGCCACGTTCATCGCCCGGCGTCCCGAGGTCCTCGACGGGGACGCCTCGCGGAGCCGGTACTTCGGGTTCGAGGGGAACCGGTGGTACCGCATCCGGTTCACGAAGGGGGAGAAGGAGGCCGTCCTGACGGTGGACGGGCGGACCGTCCACACGGAGCGGATCGGCCAGTATCAGGTCAAGACCGAGCAGATCGAGATCCGCACGTGGACGCCGTGCGACCTCGACGAGCTGCAGATAGAAGGGACCGTGGACCGGGAGTGGTTCGCCCGGAACCTCAAATGAACGAACAGAGCACGGCGGGCGGCGGGGGCGGCGGCGACGAGCTGGTCCTCGTCGGCGAATCGGGGATGCTGGCGGGCGAGCGGGTGTTCATCCCGCTCGGAGGCTCGGTCGTCGTGGGGCGGAGCCGCTCCTGCGACCTCTCCACCCGGAAGAGCCGGGCGTTCCGGCAGGCCTCGGAGGAGGAGCAGCGGGTCATCCTCGCGGCCCGCGACTTCCTGCGGGTGTCGCGGCGGCACGTCCGGATCACCTGGCGGTCCAAGGCCCAGGTGGAGATCCGCGACCTCTCGCGGAACGGGACGTGGGTGAACGGGGTGCGCATCGATCGCCTCGTGCTCCCCCCGCCGGCGGAAGCCCCGGTGGAGATCCGCCTCGCGGGCACGGAGGCCCTGCGGCTGCGGCGGGCGTGATGGGGGCGCGTTTCGATGCCCTCTGCCGGGCCTGCGGGCACGCCTTCGCGGCCAGCGAGGGCGGGGGGCGGCGCTTCGAGGTGGTGCGGTGCGACGCGTGCGGCGGGGCCCGCACCGTCGGGCACGAGGCGGTGCCGGAGGCGCTGGCCGGATTGAAGCGGAAGCTGGACCTCGCCAAGGCGATCGACTCCGAGGAGGAGGCGCTGGCCGCGTTCGACCGGGCCACGGAGGAGTTCCACTCGGCCGTGGAGGTCCTCGCCGGCGGCTGCGGCTGCGGGGGGCGCTACCGCTTCGACGCTCCGCTGCGCTGCCCGCGGTGCCGTTCGACCGCGATCGAGCGTGGGAAGACCACCCGGCTCTTCGACTGACGGCGGGCGGGAGGGAGCGTGGGGGAGACGAGGTCGCACGGCATCCGGATCGGCGGGGTCGCCCTGAAGGGGCGGCTCATCCTCGCCGCCATGGTGGAGCACACGACGCTGCCCTGCCGCCTGCTCGCGCGCGAGTTCGGGGCGAGCCTCACGATCACGGAGATGGGGTTGCCGGATCGCATCGTGCGCGGGGACCGGATGTCGATGCGGATGCTCGCGATGAGCCCCGCGGACCGGCCCGTGGCGGGGCAGATCCTCGGCGCGGAGGCCGACGAGACGGTGGAGGCGGCGCGCATCGTCGCCGGCCTCGGCTTCGACATCGTGGACGTGAACCTGTCCTGCCCCACGCGGCGGGCGCTGGCGAAGGGGCACGGCGGGGCGTATCTCCGGGACGTCGGGCGGACGCGGGACCTGCTGGCGCGCGTCGTCGCCGCGGCGGGGGTACCCGTGACGCTGAAGTACCGCAGCGGGTATGACGACACGTCGCTGAACGCGGTGGAAGTCGCGCGGGCGGCGGAGGACGCCGGCGTGGCGGCCGTCGTCCTCCACGGGCGGACGGTGGTGCAGGAGTACCGCGGGCCCGCGGACTGGACGGTGATCCGGCGCGCGAAGGAGGCCGTGGGGATCCCGGTCCTCGGCGCCGGCAGCATCCGGACGCCGGAGGACGTCGTGCGGATGATCGCGGAGACGGGCTGCGACGGCGTGTCCATCGCCCGCGGGGCCCTCGGGAACCCGTGGATCTTCGCGCGGGCCCGGGCGCTGCTCGCGGGCGGGCCGTTGCCGCCGCCGCCCTCGCGCGAGGAGCGCCTGCGGGTCATGCTCCGGCACCTCACGGCCGAGGCGCGCTTCCTCGGGGAGCGCGCCGCGTCCACGCGCCTCGTCCGCCTCGCCCTGTACTACGCCAAGGACCTGCCGGACTTCGACGCGATCAAGGCCGCCGCCCACGCCGCCCGCTCGCTCCGCGACCTCGAGCAGTCGCTCCGCTCCGCCTTCCGCGCCTGACCCCTCACACCGGTGCCAGGTCAGATTCTGAGGACTTGCCGACGGCGCGCCCCGCCTTCGCCCCCCTCCTCCAAGTCCTCAGAATCTGACCTGGCACCACCCTTCGGACTCAATGCGAACACATCGCGGGCCGCCCCCGGCTGTCCGCGAGCGACCGGGCGGCGGCGGGGGGGGGGGATCGTCACCGGAACCGGTCGGAGAGCCACTCCAGCGGGGCGTGGTCGTCGGTGAGAACCCGTCCGTCCTCGCGCGGACGGACGACGGTGGTCAGCGCAGGCATCTCCGCCGCCAGGGCGGCGAGGTCCTGCCACTCCGCGACGTCGGGCCGCCGCCCGAACCGCGACAGCACGGGGAACGGCAGGAGCCGGTCCGTGTCCGGCAGCCAGTCGGCGGCGATGAGCCGGTAGTTGCCGTCCCCGGAGCGGCCCACGCGGAGGCACGCGCCGAACACCGTCGCCAGCGTGTTCTCCACGGCGTGGAGGTTCGCGCTGTGCTCGTCCCGGGCGTTCACGTTCATGGCCAGCAGGCCGTCCGGCAGCAGGTGCGCGCGACACAGGGCGAAGAACTCCGCCGTGGCGAGGTGGAAGGGGACGGACAGCTCGTTGGCGAACGCGTCCACGACGATGACGTGCCAGCGGCTCCCGGGTGGTTGCGCCGTGAGGAACTGCCGCGCGTCCACCTCGTGTACGGAGAGCCACGGTTCGTCCCGCGGGGGCAGGCCGAAGTGCTTCCGGCCGAGCGCCACGACCTCGGGATCGATCTCCACGCCGTCTACGCGGAGGCGGTAGAAGCCGTCCCAGAAGTGGCGCCACTGGAGCACGTCCACCCCGGCGGCGAGGCCAAGCATGAGCATCCGGAGCTCCGAGCCCGGCGGCAGGTCGAGGAGCATGGGGAGCGCGGAGTAGGTGTCGTGGTGGGGGAGCCCGGTGAGGATCCGCCCCCGCACCCGATAGGAGTGGTAGGTGTGGAGGCTCTCGTTCGCCGTGAGGATGTCCTCCACCGCGTCGCCGGGATACCGGTCCTGTCGCACGCACAGGTACTGGTAGCGGGACTCCGCCTCCGCGAGGATCCGGGCCTCGCCCTCGTCGGGCAGCAGGGGCGGCGGGCGCCGCGGGAGGCGGTCGGTGGTCGTGGCGATCGCCGCGAGCGCCGCGAGGAGCGCCGCCGCCGCGAGGGCGGCACGGCCCCGGGCGCGGCCGAACCGCACGATGCCCGCCGCCGCCGGCGCGACGAGGATCGCCGCCGCGACGAGCAGCGTGCCGCGGGATCCGAGGGCCGGCACCAGCACGAACGCCGGCAGGTACGTGCCGAGGATGGAGCCCACGGTGGAGACGGCGTACACGCGCCCCGCGGCGCGCCCGACGCCGCCGGCAGCCAGCAGCCGCACGGCGAGCGGGGAGACCATGCCGAGGACGAAGGTCGCCGGCGCGAACAGGAGCAGCGAGGCGAAGAGGGACCCCCGGAGCAGCACCGACAGGTACTCCGGCGCCAGGACGTGGGGGTCGAGGAACAGCCCCGCCGCCCTCGTGGCCGTCGCGGCCGCCGTGGCCACGAGGAGCCCGCCCGCAGCGAGGAGCCCGCAGAGGAGTCGGGGGGACGGGTGCCGGTCGGCGAGCCACCCCCCGACCGCATAGCCCGCCGACAGCGCGGCGAGCACGACGCCGATGACGTTCGTCCACACCCAGGTCGTGGAGCCGAAGAACGGCTGCAGGGCCCGGACGGCGGTCATCTCGACGACCATGACCCCCGCGCCGGAGCAGAAGACGGTGGCGAGGAGGAACCCGCCGTCGCCCCGCCCGGGGACCCCGCGCGGCTCCGTGCCCATGCCGCCACGTTATCACGCGGAGGAAACGAAGGACCCTGGTTCGGGGAGGGGGGAGTGGGCGCGGGGCCTCGTTCAAGGTGGCGAGCCGATGGCTCCCAATGTCGTTTTGTTGCTCCGCGCCCTTGTACCCCTACTATCGGCTCCGCGCACCCGCGACTTGAGTCCTCACAGTGGTGGGGGGGGGGGGGGGGGGGGGGGGGGGGGGGGGGGGGGGGCGGCCGGCCCCCGGCCGCGCGGCCACGGCGACCGACCC
>JADHED010000670.1_pt1 | contig 37170 bp, 31 predicted proteins | sample 8952041 | NCBI WGS metagenome assembly JADHED01 (sample SAMN16124423, study PRJNA663239) | bioreactor sludge metagenome | isolation source: sludge (control) | place: India:Bengaluru | collected 2018-09-08 | reverse complement strand
GCCTACGCCTACCGGGGACTACCGGCCTTCGCTTCGCTCTCCATGGCCGGCAGCGCCAGGGCTGAAGTAAGACCTCGCACCAACTTAGGCCACCCGCGCCGGCCTGATCGCACCGGAATGGTGCCCCCGCCCCTCTTTTTCCCCTCATTCACCACGGGTCATCCCCCAGCCGTCAGTTATCGGCCGGTCAAGGGAACCCCAAAGTCATTCCCCCCATCAGTCAACGTCCAGCCTAGGAACCAACCGGTCAACCGGTCATCGACCCGCCGTCCGTCCCCGCTCAAAGCAGGAACCGTTGGGAGCGCTTTCGATCGCGACGGGTATAATCCGCGCCTGAGCCCTGAGTCCTGAGTCCTGAGCGCCTGACTCCTGCGCTCATCGCGCCTAGCGGCGGCTCCTCCGCCTCCTCCCACCCTTTCCAGGTGACGCCATGTTCGACCCCAAGCACCTCGACGACCTCACCCGCCGCCTGACCGGCAGTCTGCCCCAGGGGCTTCAGGCCCTGCAGCAGGACATGGAACGGAACATGCGCGCCGTGCTGGAGGCCGGTCTGGCCAAGCTGGACCTGGTGACCCGGGAGGAGTTCGACGTGCAGAGCGCCGTGCTGGCCCGCACCCGCGCCAAGCTGGAGCACCTGGAGGCCCAGGTGGCGGAGCTGGAGAAGGCCCTGAAGATCGGCGGTGGCCATACGCCCTGAGCAAGCGTTTATTCGGTGCAGCGTTTATTCGGTGCCAAGCTCAAGGGCTGGGATGCCCCCCTTAAAGCATCCGGATGGGAATCTACGTACCCGGTTTGGCTGACATGCCCCTACCCGAGGGCGTCTCTACCAGCCTGCCTGGTTGACCTATTAATTCAGGCGCCCACCGTGACACTGGAGCCAGGCCTGCCTTGAGCCTCTGCGTCCTTCACAGCCGCGCCCGGGAGGGCATGGCCGCCCCGGCGGTGACCGTGGAGGTCCAGGCCGCCGGCGGGCTGCCGGCCATGAACATCGTCGGCCTGGCGGAGATGGCGGTCCGCGAGAGCAAGGACCGGGTGCGCGGCGCCCTGCACAATGGCCGCTTCCAGATCCCCGCCGGGCGGATCACCGTCAACCTGGCCCCGGCGGACCTGCCCAAGGAGGGCGGGCGCTTCGATCTGCCCATCGCCCTGGGGGTGCTGGGGGCCTCCGGGCAGGTGCGGATCAAGGCCCTGCCGGACCTGGAATTCCTCGGCGAACTGGCCCTGTCCGGCGACCTGCGTCCCGTCCAGGGGGTGCTGCCGGCGGCTCTGGCGGCCCGGGACGCCGGCCGCGCCCTGGTCCTGCCGCGGGAGAACGCCGCCGAGGCCGGCCTGGTTAAGGGGCTGCGCATCCACCCCGCCGCTCACCTGCTGGAGGTCTGCGCCCACCTCAATGGCGAGGCGCCCCTGGGGACCTACCTGGCCGCGGACATCGACCCGGTGGAGGCCCTGTACGCCGACCTGAGCGAGGTCCGCGGCCAGCCCCACGCCAAGCGCGCCCTGGAGGTCGCCGCCGCTGGCGCCCACAGCCTGCTGTTCATCGGCCCCCCGGGGACCGGCAAGTCCATGCTCGCCAGTCGCCTACCGGGCCTGCTGCCGGCCCTGAGCGAGGGGGAGGCCCTGGAGGTCGCCGCCATCCGCTCGGTGAGCGGCGTGGAGACCTTCGACCCGGCGCGCTGGCGCCAGCGCCCCTTCCGCTCCCCCCACCATACCGCCTCCGCCATCGCCCTGGTGGGTGGCGGCGCCAATCCCCGCCCGGGGGAGATCTCCCTGGCCCACCTGGGCGTGCTCTTCCTCGACGAACTGCCGGAGTACGAGCGGCGGGTACTGGAGGTGCTGCGCGAGCCCCTGGAATCCGGCCACATCCACATCTCCCGCGCCGCCCGTCAGGTCCGTTTTCCGGCCCGCTTCCAGCTCATCGCCGCCATGAACCCCTGCCCTTGCGGCTATCTGGGTGACCCGGGCGGGCGCTGCCGTTGCACCGCCGAGCAGGTCGCCCGCTACCGCGCCCGCCTCTCCGGGCCCCTGCTGGACCGGATCGATCTCCACGTCGAGGTCCCGCGCCTGCGGCCGGAGGAGATGACCGCCCCGCCGGGGGCTGGCCGGCCTGGTACGACCGAGGGCACCCCACCGGACGCCCGACCCGGACGGCGGAGCAACGCCCGGACGGTCCCCCCGGCCAACCCGCCCTGCGATCCCCAGGCGGAGATCCTGACCAGCGCCCAGGTCCGTGCCCGGGTGGAAGCGGCGCGCGAGCGCCAGTTCAGCCGCCAGGGCAAGCCCAATCAGGCCCTGGAACCGCGGGAGATCGAGCGCCACTGTCCCCTGGATGCGGCCGGCCAGCGCCTCATGACCCAGGCCATGGCGCGGCTGGGCCTCTCGCCCCGGGGCTATCACCGGGTGCTGAAGGTGGGGCGGACCATCGCCGACCTGGCCGGGAGCGAGGGGATCGCGATCAGCCACCTCAGCGAGGCCATCGGCTACCGGCGGCTGGATCGTAACTCGCCGGGCTGAGTCGTCAGTCCATATCGGAAAACCATGCTGCAACTGCGTAACGTCGAACTGCGCCGCGGCACCCGCCTGTTGCTGGAGGGTGCCGATCTCACCGTCTACCCCGGCCAGAAGGTCGGCCTGGTGGGGGCCAACGGCTGCGGCAAGTCGAGCCTCTTCGCCCTCATCAAGGGGGAACTGCACCCGGACGCCGGCGAGGTGCTGGTGCCGGCGGGCTGGGAAATCGCCCATGTCGCCCAGCAGACCCCCAGCGGCGACCAGCCGGCCATCGAGCTGGTCATGGACGGTGACCGCGAACTGCGCCAGGTCGAGCATGAACTGGCGGCGGCCGAGGCGGCGGGGGATGGCCTGCGCCAGGGCGAGCTCCACGCCCGCCTGGAGGCCATCGGCGGCTACACGGCGGAGAGCCGCGCCGCCCGGCTGCTCCACGGCCTGGGCTTCAGCCCCGGGGAAGAGCGGCGCCCGGTGGACTCCTGGTCGGGCGGCTGGCGCATGCGCCTGGGCCTGGCTCGCACCCTCATGTGCCGTTCCGATCTGCTGCTGCTCGACGAGCCCACCAACCACCTGGACCTGGACGCCGTCATCTGGCTGGAGTCCTGGCTGCGGGCCTATCCCGGCACCCTGATCCTGATCTCCCACGACCGCGACTTCCTGGACGCCATCGTCCGCCAGGTCGCCCACATCGAGCAGGGCCGCCTCAACTACTACACCGGCAACTACACCGCCTTCGAGGCCCTGCGCGCCGAGCGCCTCAGCCAACGCCAGGCGGCCTTCGTCCGTCAGCAGCAGGAGATCGCCCGCATCCAGGGCTTTGTCGAACGTTTCCGCGCCAAGGCCACCAAGGCGCGCCAGGCCCAAAGCCGCCTCAAGGCCCTGGAGCGTATGGAGCGCATTGCCCCGGCCCACGTCGACAGCCCATTCCACTTTGCCTTCCGCCCCCCGCCCAGTCTGCCCCGGCCCCTGCTGACCCTGGAGGGGGGTCGCGCCGGCTACGGCGAGCGCCTGGTCCTGGACCGGATCAAACTGGACCTGGTGCCGGGCGACCGCGTCGGCCTGCTCGGCCCCAACGGCGCCGGCAAATCGACCCTGATCAAGGTCCTGGCCGGCCGCCTGCCCCTGCTGGCGGGGGAGCAGCGCCAGGCCCAGGGGCTGCGCGTCGGCTACTTCGCCCAGCACCAGATGGACCAGCTCCGCCCGGATGAAAGCCCCCTCAAGCACCTGCAGCGCCTGGCCCCGGAGGCCACGGAGCAGGTACTGCGTGACTACTTGGGCGGCTTCGACTTCGCCGGCGACAAGGCCCTGGAGCCGGTGGCCCCCTTCTCCGGCGGCGAGAAGGCGCGCCTGGCCCTGGCCCTGGTGATCTGGGGCCGGCCCAACCTGCTGCTGTTGGACGAGCCTACTAACCACCTGGACCTGGAGATGCGCGAGGCACTGAGCGAGGCCCTGCAGGATTACGAAGGCGCCCTCGTCGTGGTCTCCCACGACCGCCACCTGCTGCGGGTGACGGTGGACCAGTTGTTGCTGGTGGACGGCGGCCGGGTGGCCCCCTTCGATGGCGACCTGGACGACTACCCTGCCTGGCTGCTGCGTCGCCAGAGCCGGCTGGAGCAGGCGGCCGCGGAGGTGGCGCCCGGCGGCGCCCGCGATAAGGCTGGCGGTATGATGGGCGGAACAACGGGCGAGGCGGCTGGCGGAACGGCTGGGGGAACCTCGGGCGGGACCAGCCCGCGCAGCGCGGACCCACAGACGCCGGCCGCTACCCCGGACAACTCCGCCGCCGCCCGCAAGGACCAGCGCCGCATGGAGGCCGAGGAGCGCAAGCGTACGCAACCCCTGCGCCAGCGCCTGCAGAAGCTGGAGGCTCAACTCGACCGACTCGCCGCCCGCCGTGCCGCCCTGGAGGCGGAACTCGCCGCGCCCGCCCTCTATGAGGCCGAGGGCAAGCCGCGACTGCTCAAGCTCCTCGCCGACAAGCAGCAACTGGACGCGGAAGAGGCAGAGGTCGAAACGGCCTGGCTGGAGGCCAGCGAGGCCCTGGAAATTGCCTCAAGCGGCTAGCAGCACCCTGGTCAGGAAGGGCCACCCTGGCTCCAAGGCGATCGTTATTGGGGATTCCGTAACATCGCCAGCGTAAACGCGGATTTCACGATCCACCGGATGCGGAACCGACGCGGTTTTCGCACCCGGTGATTGAGGATTGACCAGAAAACACGGCGAAGATCGCCATCACCCGCCCATGGCAGGCAACGGCAGGCTCGCGCTCCGGAGCTTGTCTTGCCGGGAAACCTCGATCTCCAGGGAGCGCGCGTCACCCGCGGCGGGGAAGAAGACGCTGCCCACCATCCTGCCGCCCGGCGCCAGCTCGACCCCGGGGACGTGACGGAGCCGGAAACGCTGCTCGGACCCGACACGGCTTTCGGCACCCGACTCCCGAACCAGGCTGGAAATCGCCGTCACCACCAGGCCGCCATAGGGCACCACCTGACCCGCGGCGATTCCGGCCGCCCCGGTGGCGACATCCCCGGCCACGCTGGCACCCACGTTGGGGGCCGCCTGGGTTTCACCATAAGATCGGGCAGGTTGCAGGTAGCGGCCGCTCGCCGTCAGCAGCTTGACGTCGCGCACCGCCACTGGGGTGGGGCCGCGGTTGGCCAGACTCAGCTCATACTCCCACCAGCTGGCCTCCGGTTGGTGGGAGAGGGTGGGAAACAGCCTGGTCAGCGTCACCTCCAGGCCATTGACCTCGGCGCCAACCGGGTGAAAACGCCGCTCAGCGCCAGGCCCAGGCGGTTGATCAGGGGTGGCGCACCCGGCGGCGATGACGGCAACCAGCAGCAGACTCGACAATATTCGGGACATGGGCACTCCCCAGCCAAGGACAGGTCTTACTGAGCTTAGCCTCCGCGCTTACTATCAGCAAACCACGTCCCCCTACTGACTTTTTTGCGGGGCCTCGCCCCAGGCCTGATGATGAACCCCATTGCCGGCATCTTTCACGAGCATGCCCTGATCAACTTCCGAGAGTAGTGTCATATGCAAGACATCGCCAGATTCATCGCCGGCTTCAGGCGATTCCAGAAAAAGTATTTCAGCGAGGACCGTGAACTCTTCCAGCAGTTGCGTCAGGGACAGTGCCCGAAGGTGGCCATCATCGCCTGCGCCGACTCCCGCGTCGATCCCGCCCTATTGATGGGCGCGGAGCCGGGGGATGCCTTCGTGGTGCGCAATGTCGCCAACCTGGTGCCGCCCTACGCGCCGGATGGCGGTTTTTCCAGCGTGCCGGCCGCCCTGGAGTTTGCCGTGCTCACTCTGGCCGTCGAGCACCTCATCGTCCTCGGGCATGCCCAGTGCGGCGGTATTCGCGCCCTCATGGACGATGGCGCCCAGGGTGAATTCATCGGCAAATGGATTGACATTGCCCGGCGGGCGCGGGAACAGGTCCTGGTGGAATTGCCCACCAAGCCGGCCAGCCTCCAGGCCAGGGCTTGCGAGCAGGCGGCCATCCTGCTGTCCCTGGAGAACCTGATGACCTATCCCTGGATTGCATCCCGGGTGGGGGCCGGGGCCCTGCATCTACATGGCTGGTACTTCGATATGACGGCGGGGGCCTTGCTCCATTACCAGCCGGGTAGCCAAGGCTTCCAACCCATCGCCTTGGATGGCGACGATTGAGGATTACGGGTGGCCTCCCCTTTAGATTCGCCCGGATGGAACCGACCCTATAGTAAGTATGAAAGACGGGAGTGGCCTCTTTCTTGGTCAGTGTCTCGGCGAGTCCCTCAAGCTCATTGGTAAGCAAAGGTTCACTCCCGTGCCGTATGCCGTATGGGCTGGCATGGATAGCCAAGCCGCTGATTCTCCAGCTTCCTCCCCACTGGCGGGTGAGGGTTGGTGAGAGGTGGGCTGAAGGGCTACGTAAGGACCAGCGAACTTCTATCCTGCCCAGGGCTGGCCCCCAATTCCGGATATAGCCGCGCCTCAATCGGACCCCGCAAGGCATTGGTGACCATAAGCCGGTCGGCACGCCGCAGATCCGCCAGGGTCAGGGGGGCCTCCCGCGCGCCCCAGGCCGGGTCGTCCAGGATCAGGCCGCGCATCACCCCGGGCAGGACGCCGGCGGCCAGGGGTGGCGTTAGCCAGGCGCCGTCGAGGAAGGCGAAGAGATTGGTGCGTCCGCCCTCGGTCACCAGACCCTGGCGATTGCAAAAGAGCATGTCGAAGGCCCCCTGGCGCACGGCGGTGGCGATGGCGGCGTCATAAGGTGCGCGATGGCTGGTCTTGTGCGCGAGGAGGGGGTCGGCCTCGTCCATGGGCTCCGGGGCGATCAGCAGGCCGACCGGCCCCGGGGGCAGGGGTTCGAGGGGGGCCTGACCGAGGGTGAAGTGTCCATCCTTGCGCAGTTCCAATTTCAGGCGCCAGGGGTGGTCGGAGGACAAGGCGGCAATCGCGGCGGTCAGGGCCGCACGAATGTCCGCCAAGGGCAGGCGAAATCCCAGGCACTCGGCGCTGCGGCGGAGGCGCGCCAGATGCCGATCGAGATGGCGAACGCCATCGCTGCGGGTGGCATGGAGGGTCTCGAAGAGGCTGAAGCCCGGGTCGAGGGCGGTGAGGAACCGGGCCTTCAACTGGCACTCGGCGTATTCCTGGTCCGCCTGGCTGTCGCTGACGATACCGGCGCCGATGCCCAGGATCCCTGGCCGCGGCGCCAGCGGCGAACCGCTCACCGTCGGGGCGCCCAGGGTGAGGGTGCGAATGGCGACCGAGAGGCAGAAGTCACCGCAGGCAGGCGCCGGATCTCCCGGCCCCCGGGCTGGCCCGCCGGCTACTCTCTGGGTTGGCCCACCTGCTGGACTACCTGCCACCGCCTCATTCGGCTCCCTCGCCAACTCGCCAGCGGTTCCTCCTGCCGGGACTTCTGTCGCCCCGCATCCTGACACCGCATCCGCCACCCCTAACTGCACCGCATCACCCCACTTTGCCGACTCCCCAGCAGCACCGCTTGCTGGCAACTGGTTGGCTATGCCCCGAAGCTCACGGCGGGCGATGCCTTCAGGGGGCGCAGCCATCCCTTCCCCGCCGGGGAGATCGATCCAGCCGATGGCGCCGGTGTAGAGCCCCCGAGGCCGGGATTCGAGCTGGCGGATCCAGTGCATGGTGCGGTGCTTGGGGGCGCCGGTGATGGAGCCGCAGGGGAAGGTGGCGCGCAGCACTTGGGGGAAGGTCACGCCGGGGGGTAATTCCGCCTCGATGGTGGAGGTCATCTGCCACAGGCTGGGATGGGCCTCCACCTGGAACAGGGCGGATACCCGCACGCCGCCGGCGCGCGCCAGGCGCCCGAGGTCGTTGCGTAGCAGATCGACGATCATCAGGTTTTCCGCCCGGGTCTTGGCGTCGGCGCTGAGTTGGCGCGCCAGGGCGGCATCGGTCGCGGCATCGGCCCCGCGCGGCGCCGTGCCCTTCATCGGCCGGGCCGTGAGCCGCCCCCCCTGATGACGAAGGAAGAGCTCGGGGGAACAGGAGAGGATCCAGGTCGGTTCGCCAGTGAAGGTGCCAGTAAGAGTGCCACTGTCGATACTGGTGATCGTGTCAGCTTGGTTGCAAGGACCGACGCTAGTTCCTAAGCCAATACCTTTGCCAGTGCTGATGCCTACACCAGAGCCTGCGCCAGTACCCGTGCCAGGCCCGGGCGGGAGGGCGAGGAAGGCCCCGAAGGGTACCGGCTGGCTCGCCCGCAGCCGACGATAGAGGCTGAAGGGAGAACCAAAGGTCTGAAAGTCCAGGCGATAGGTGAAATTGACCTGATAGGTTTCCCCGGCGAGGATCAATGCCTGGATGCGGTCCAGGGCGGCGCTGAATGCTTCCGCTCCCAGGCTGGAGTGGACATTGAAAACCCCAGCGGGGGCCGGACGAGGTTGGGAGTTGGGGCCGTAGCTGGCACCTGAGTCTAAGCCGGCGCCGAGGCCACAGTTGGTGCCAGCAAGAGGGTTAGCGTGAAAGTCACCACAAAGTCTTTCATAATCAGTGGGGTGGCCCGACCCCTCATGACAGTTAGGGCAAGGTTTAGGGCTGGGGCTGGGGCTGGGGCTGGAGTTGGGGCAGGAACTCGGGCCAGGGCCGATACTGGCGGTGGGGGCGGGAGTGGTGGCAGGAGAGGGGGTGGAAGGGGGGCCCGCCCCGTCGGCCAGGGCCTCCACCTCCCGCGCCGCCAGCCAGCTTTCGACCTCCTGGCTGGACAGGTGTCGCAGGTCGGTGAAGAGCAGCAGGCGCAGGGCACCCCGCTCCCCCGCCTCCCATGCCTGGTCCCCCGACTCCCACCCTTGTTCACCCGCTCCCACCAGGCGCGCGCCCCATTCATAATCGGCCAGGACTACCACGTGCCGGCCGGCACGCATCTCCCGTTCCGCTTCGGCCCAGACCGCTTCCAGGCGCCCGGGATCTTCGCACCGGCATTCCCGCACCAAGCCGGTGTAGAGCCGGCTGGTGGGCTTCGCCGCGGTGGCGGCGCGGTCGTCAAGGAGGGCAAAGCAATTCATGGCATCTCGCAATGCATCCGTCGATAGCGCACATTAGCGTGAAACACATCAGCAGAGCTTGTCATCTTCTGGGGTGTGGGGTGCCCCCTCATGACGGCTAGCTGGCAGACGCCACAGGGGTCTGCCATCGTCTGGGGCGCGGATTGACCCTATGACGGTTTGAGTGAGGCAAAAATTGGGGAGCAAGCTCATGCGCAACTCATTAACCTGGCGCCAGCGCCTGTATATCATCATCTTCGAGTCCGACACCCAGGCGGGCCAGCGCTTCGACACCGCCCTGCTGCTGACCATCCTGGCCAGCCTGGTGGTGGTGATGCTGGACAGCATCCAGGCCATCCACCTGGCCTACCGCGATCTCTTCCATGCCCTGGAATGGGGCTTCACCGCCCTCTTCGCCCTGGAATACGCCTTGCGCCTCTATTCCTCGCCCAAACCCCTGCGCTACGCCTTCAGCTTCTTTGGCCTGATTGACCTCCTGGCGGTGCTGCCGGCCTTCCTCGCCCTGGCCTTTGATGACGCCCAATATCTGCTGATCGTGCGGGTCATCCGCATGATCCGCATCTTCCGCGTGCTTAAGCTGCGCCAGTATCTGGCCCAGGCCAACTTCCTGCTCACCGCCTTGCGCGCCAGCCGGCGCAAGATCATCGTCTTCCTGGTCGCCGTCTCCTCCCTGGTGACGGTCTTCGGTACCCTGATGTACGTCATCGAGGGCCCGGCCAACGGCTTCACCAGTATCCCGACCAGTATTTACTGGGCGGTGGTGACCCTGACCACGGTGGGTTTCGGCGACATCACGCCCAAGACGCCCCTGGGGCAGATGGTCGCTTCCCTGGTCATGATCACCGGCTATTCCATCATCGCCGTCCCCACCGGCATCTTCACCGCCGAGCTGACCCAGGCCCTGCGCCAGGAGGGCCAACTCCAACACGACTGCCCCCACTGCGGCAAGTCCCGCCACGAGGCCAACGCCGCCTTCTGCAACCGCTGCGGGAGCCCCTTGTTCCCGCGTGAGGGCAGGTAAGACCCGATCGCTTCCGACGGAGGACGGACGTTAGGGAACCCGCGCTCAGAAATCACGCCATCCGACAGACATTGTCGTTCATCATCATCGTGATTTAACAAACTAATATCGGAAGGGGATGCCAAGCCCGCTTGAACCATGGGGCCGGACTGGCGATGACCACTCCCCGTGCCGTGACCTTCGGGCTTGACGTCAACCCCGGCTTCCCTGCACAGTCCAATCTCCCGTCCCCCCGAGGCACTAAAGACCGTGAACCTGGACCCTTTTCTCAAAGTCATGGCCGCCAAACATGGCTCGGATCTCTTTTTCAGCGAGGGGGCGCGGCCGCATCTCAAGGTGGATGGTAGCCTGCTGCCGTTCGGCGACCGGGCCCTGACCGGCGAGGAGATCCTGGCCCTGGCCCATTCAGTGATGGACGAGGGCCAGCAGCGGGAGCTGGCCCAGACCTGGGAGTGCAACCTGGGGGTGGAACTAAAGGGCACGGGGCGTTTTCGGGTCAACGTCTTCCGCCAGCGGGGTGGGCCGGCGATGGTCATCCGCTACATCAAGGACCGCATCCCGACCTTCGAGGAGCTCTCCCTGCCCCCGGTCCTGGCGGAGCTGATCAGCGCCAAGCGCGGCCTGCTGCTGGTGGTGGGCGCCACCGGCTCGGGCAAGTCCACCACCCTGGCGGCGATGATCGACTACCGCAACCGCAACAGCCGCGGGCACATCCTCACCATCGAAGACCCCATTGAATTCACCCACCAGCACCAGAAGTCCATCGTCAACCAGCGCGAGGTGGGCATCGACACGATGTCCTACGAGGCGGCGCTGAAGAACGCCATGCGCGAGGCCCCGGACGTCATCCTCATCGGCGAGATCCGCGACGCGGCGACCATGAAGCACGCCCTGGCCTATGCCGAGACCGGCCACCTGTGCGTCTCGACCCTGCACGCCAACAACGCCAACCAGACCATCGACCGCATCCTCAGCTTCTTCCCGGAGAATCACCGCCAGCAGGTGCGCATGGACCTGGCCCTGAACCTGCTGGCCGTGGTCTCCCAGCGCCTCATCCCGGCCAAGGATGGCGGCCGCGCCCCGGCGGTGGAGGTGATGCGCCAGACCCGCTATATCTCCGACCTGATCCTCAAGGGCGAGATCGAGAGCATCAAGGAGGCCATGCGCCAGAGCGGCGTCGCCGGCATGCAGACCTTCGACGAGTCCCTCTACCAGCTCTACCACCAGGGGCGCGTCAGCCTGGAGGAGGCCCTGGCCAACGCCGATTCACGCAACGACCTGGCGCTGCGCATTCGCCTCGAAGGGGCCGCCGCGCAATCCGACTGCCCCGGCCCCCGGGAGACGCCGGACCTGGCCTGAGGGCGGACCACAACCCCGCCCTTTGGCCCGATGCTTGCCTTCGTACCCGTAACGCCCTTGCCAGCCCGTTATCACCAGGGCCCCGCCCCGGTCCCGCGGGGGCGCCCCGCCACCGCCCTTCACGGTGGTCAGGCACCCGCCTCGTTCTGGCCCGAATCATCCTTTTCACCCCAGCCGCGGAGCTCCTGCCATGTCACCCTACCTTGACATGACCCATAGCCGACCCAACGAGAACCTCTTCGACCTGCCACCCCTGGCCCTTTCCGCCGAGGGCCTGGCATTGGACTTCAAGCGCTACTACGCCAGCACCCTGGGCCGGGATCGGGACTGCCGCTCCACTTACTACCCCTACCGTGCCCTGTCCCTGGTCATGCGTGACCGCCTCATGGAACGTTGGAAACGCACCCGTCAGGCCCAGGACGAGGCGGACTGCAAGCGCACCCACTATCTGTCCCTGGAATTCCTGATGGGGCGGGCCCTGTGCAACGCCATGTTCAACCTGGGCGTGACCGACTCGGCGGCATCCGGGCTGCATCAACTGGGTCTCCACCTGGAGGAACTCGCCACCAGCGAGCCCGACGCCGGCCTGGGCAACGGCGGCCTGGGGCGGCTGGCGGCCTGCTTCCTCGATTCCTGCGCCACCCTGCAACTGCCGGTGAAGGGTTACGGCCTGCGCTACGAGTACGGCATGTTCCGCCAGAACCTCGACAACGGCTTTCAGGTCGAGGAACCGGATCACTGGCTGCGGGATGGCAACCCCTGGGAGCTGGAACGTCCGGAATACACCCAGCGCATCCAGTTTGGCGGCCGGGTGGATTTTCACCAGGACGACAGCGGCCGTCTCATGGCCTATTGGGTCGACACCCACGACGTCCTGGCGGTGCCCTTCGACACCCCGGTGCCCGGCTACCAGAACGACACCATCAACACTCTGCGGCTGTGGAAGGCCGCGGCCACCGACGAATTCAACCTGGGTGAATTCAACGCCGGCAGCTATCCGGAATCCGTCGCCGCCAAGAACGCGGCCGAGCACATCACCATGGTGCTCTACCCCAATGACGCCAGCGAGAACGGCAAGGAGTTGCGGCTGCGCCAGCAGTACCTGCTCGCCAGCGCCAGCCTCAAGGATGTGCTGCGTGAGTGGTGTCGCCTGCACGGGCGGGACTTCAGCCGCTTCGCGGAGAAGAACTGCTTCCAGCTCAACGACACCCATCCCGCCATCTCGGTGGCGGAGCTGATGCGCCTGCTCATGGACGAGCACCGGCTGGAGTGGAACGAGGCCTGGGCCATCACCTCCGCCACCATGGCCTACACCAACCACACCCTGCTGCCGGAGGCCCTGGAGCGCTGGCCAGTGCGGATGTTCCAGGCCCTGCTGCCGCGCCACTTGCAGATCATCTACGAGATCAACGCCCGCTTCCTCAGCGAGGTCGCCTCGCGCTGGCCCGGCGACATGGCGCGCCAGGCGCGCATGTCCCTGATCGAGGAGGGTCATGAGCCCCAGATCCGCATGGCCTTCCTGGCCATCGTCGGCAGCTTTTCCGTCAACGGGGTTGCCGAGCTCCACTCCCGGCTGCTCAGCGAGGGCCTGTTTCGCGACTTCCATGAACTCTGGCCCCACAAGTTCAACAACAAGACCAATGGGGTCACGCCCCGCCGCTGGCTGGCGATGTGCAACCCCGGACTGCGCGACCTGCTCAACGAGACCATCGGCCCGGACTGGGTGCGCGACCTGGGGCAACTGGCGCGGATCGCCCCCCTGGCGGATGACCCGGCCTTTCGGGAGCGCTTCCGCGCCATCAAGCACGCCAACAAGGAGGCGCTGGCCCAACTGGTGGCCCGGGACTGCCAGGTTGAATTCGACCCCGCCGCCCTCTTCGATGTCCAGGTCAAGCGCATTCACGAATACAAGCGTCAGCTCCTGAACCTGCTGCACGTTATCCATCTCTACAACCGCGTCAAGCATGGCGACACCGCCGACTGGACGCCGCGCTGCGTCCTCATCGGCGGCAAGGCGGCACCCGGTTACGCCATGGCCAAGCTGATCATCAAGCTAATCAACAATGTCGCCCGGGTGGTGAATGGCGACAAGGCCACCGAGGGCCTGCTGCGCCTGGCCTTCATCCCCGACTACCGGGTCTCGGTCATGGAGGTCATCGCCCCCGGCACCGATCTGTCGGAGCAGATCTCCACCGCCGGCAAGGAGGCCTCCGGTACCGGCAACATGAAGTTCATGATGAACGGCGCCGTGACCATCGGCACCCTGGACGGGGCCAACATCGAGATCCGCGACCAGGCCGGGGCCGACAACTTCTTCCTCTTCGGGCTCACAGCCGAGGCGGTGGAGGCGCGGCGCTCGCGCTATGACCCCGATGCCATCATCCGGGGCCACCGGGAGCTGACGGAGGTCATGAACTTGCTCGAATCGGGTCACTTCAACCAGTTCGAGCCCGGCCTGTTCGACCCCATCATCCAGGCCATCCGCAGCCCCCACGACCCCTGGATGACCGCCGCCGACTTCCCGCCCTATATCCAGGCCCAGGCTACCGCCGCCGCGGCCTATCGGGACCCCGAGCGTTGGACGCGGATGGCCATCCTCAACACCGCCCAGAGTGGCCGTTTCTCCTCCGACCGGACGATCGGCGAGTACAACCGGGACATCTGGAAGCTGCCGGCGGTCAGGCCCTTGCCCCTCTGAGCCCCCTGCCTCCTCCGCCAGGCGGCGCGCCGGCCGGCCCCGGAAGGACCGGCTAACGCCGCCCGACCCTTGGCTTGCCCTCTTGGGTCTTCCTTGCGGGGTGTCTTCTTGGGTTGCCCTTCAGGGTTTGACCGCAAGGCGACTTGGGTGTAAGAAATTGCCCGACCGGCCACCAAGGCCGGCGGGACTCGCGGCTCGAGGCGCGAGCCATGAGGAGACCCCCTTGCACCACCGGAGGACAAGCCGTGTCATTGCTCAAGTCCAGGATCGCCACCGCGCTGGCCGCCGCCGGCGCCGCACTGCTCTTTCAGCCCGTCGCTCAGGCCTTCAACTTCGGGGACATGATGAACCCCGGCAAGTGGATGGGCGGCAATAAGTATGATGACGAGGACTATTACTACGACCGCGACTATGGACCCTACGGTCCGCCGCCCGGGGCTTACGGTTATCCCCCTTACGGGGCCCCTTATGGCGCTCCTTACGGTGGGGCCTACGGCGCGCCCGGCTATGGCCCCTACCGGGCCCCTTATGGAGCGGCCCCCGCCCAGCCGGTCGCGCCCGCCGCCAGCGCCCCGGTGACGGCACCGCCCGCGGTGGCGACCCCCGCCCCCGCCGCGCCCCCGGCCAAGGATGCCAAGAGCCAGGAGATCGAGGCGCTCAAACGCCGCATCGATGAACTGGAGGCCCGGCAGGCACCCCCACCCCCGGCCTATCCCCCCCTGCCGCCCAGCGAGCGGGGGACCGGTCCAAGCAACCCGTCCAGCAGTGGTATCGGGGCTGGCACCGCCCTGCCCCCACCCAGCTTCCGCCCCCTCGACAAGTACTGACGCCGGGTCATCCACCCCGATCCTCAGGCCCCGCGCAGGCGGGGTCCTGAGACCTGGGCCCAGGCCCAGTGCTGGCCGCCCCCGCCCGCCTAGGGTTACTCAGGTATCCAGCCACCGCACCAGATACCAGACCTGCTGCCCTTCCGAGGAGCGGGAGGGGCCATACACCAGGGCCGGGTGGAGGTGGCGGGCCGGATCCGCCCCGTCCAGGGCGCTTGCCGCGTCGGCCACCGGGGTGACGCAACCGGTGTGAAAACGCGGCCGATCCCGGCGCCGGGACCTCACCAAGGCAAAGCGCTCGCCGAGCGCGCGGGATTCAGGGTCGATCAGGATCTCAGGCATGCCACCAGCCTCTTCAATGCCCTCCCGAGGCCGCGCCACGCCAATCGGCAAAGTCCGGCCGCGGGGGTAAAATAGGACCCTTCCGGGCCGCTTGCCCCCTTCGCGGAGTCATGACGGATGATCGCCCATCACGCCCTGGTCCTCAATCTCCATCAACCACCCGGCAATCTCCAGACCATGCTGGATGAGGACAACTGGGAGGCCAAGGAGATCCTCTATGCCCTGGACCGCATGCCCCGCAGCCTGTGGGGCCACGAGGATCTGGCGCGGGTCCATCTCTCCCTGTCGGGCACCCTGCTGGAGACCCTCTCCGACCACGCCTTTCAGGAACGGGTCTACGGAATCGTGGACTGCGGCTCCCTGCTCTGGCAATTGCAAAACCAGGATATCTTCGAGATCCTCGGCACCGGCTACTACCATCCGGTGCTGCCGCTGATTCCCGAGTCCGACCGCCCCCTGCACCTGCAGCGCTGGCTGGACATCGCCCGCCATCTCTTCTGGCGTCCCGACTTCCAGGGTTTCTGGCCGCCGGAGATGGGCTTCTCCATGGAGCTCATCCCCCTGCTGCGCGCCATGGGCTATCGCTATGTCCTGGTGGACAGCGAACACGTCGAACCCATCACGCCCATGAAGTGGCACGAGCTGCGCTATCGGCCCCATGTCGCCCGCCATCAGGGGGCCGAGATCCTGGTGATCGTCCGCGACCGCGACCTGTCCAACGCCCAGGAATCGGGCATGGAACTGGACTGGTTCCTCAGGGAGGTGGCGGAGCGCACCAAATGGTGCGACTGCCCGCCCCTGGTGACCACCTGCACCGACGGCGAAAACGGCGGCTGGTTCCGCAACACCACCCCTGGGGCCAACTTCTGGACCGCCTTCTACCTGCCGCTGCTGGAGCGGGTGCGCGCCGGCCAGTCCCCGGTCAAGCCGACCTTCATCTCCGCCTATCTCAACGCCTACGGCCCCATGGGCGAGGTCTGGGTGGACACCGGCGCCTGGAACACCGGCTGGCATGACGGCCGGGGCTTCGTCCAGTGGACCGGTTCCGCCAGCCAGAAGGCCAGCCTCAACGCCCTGCGCATTCAGAACCGCGCCCTCGACGAGGTACGGGAACGGCTCAAGGCCCTGGGGCTGGGCCTAGGTCAGGGTCAGGGTCAGGCCCTGGCCCAGGACCAGGCCCTGGCGCGCGATCTGGAGGAGGCCACCTGGCGCCTGCTGCGCGCCGAGACGAGCTGCAATTTCTACTGGGGCGAGGCCTGGGTCGGCCGGGCGGAGGCGGATCTGGAGGTGTCGCGCCAGGCACTGGAGCGGGTCAAGGCACGCCTGCCGGAGACGACGGCCAGCCCAGAAACCGTGACAACATCCGCTTCGGCCCCAGAGCCATCACGGGTTCCGATTCAGTCCGATACCCAACCCGCCATGCCGCCCTCCGATCAAGGGGGCCAAACTCAAGCTGAGAGCGAGGGACCACCCCTCGCTGCGCCGGACCAGGTACGGAACACAGAGATCCCGGCTAGCCAGCCCGCGAACCCCTAGCAACCCCCGGCTTCGTCGCCTCCGCAGCCCGATCCGGTTTGCCTCACGGAGCCGTCCGTCCATTCCCAACCCACTCGGAAGATTCTTAGCCGTGCAACCGCTTCCCGAATATCTCGAAGGTATCCCCAATGTCTCTGGCCATGAGGCCGAGGTCGTCCAGGTCATGGCCGCCGGTGCCGCCAAGACCCTGTTTCGCGACCGGGGCGGGGTCGATTTTGGCCAGACCCGCGCCGCCTGCGCCATCGCCCTGCACATGCACCAGCCCCTGATCCCGGCGGGGGGCCATGACCTGCGCACCGCCACCATCATCGGCAACCTTCAGCACATGATGGAAAACCAGGGCATTGGCGACAACCACAACGCCCCGGTCTTCGCCTGGTGCTACAAGCGCATGGGCGAGTTCATCCCCCAACTCATCGCCGAGGGCAAATCGCCGCGGGTGATGCTGGAATACTCCGGCACCCTCTTTCACGGCCTGCGCCAGATGGGCCGGGACGACGTCCTCGACGCCCTCAAGGGCATCACCTGCAACCCGGACTTCAACGGGGCGGTGGAATGGCTGGGCATGCCCTGGGGCCATGCCGTTGCCCCCTCCACCCCCGTCCAGGACTATCGCCTGCACGTGCGCGCCTGGCAGCACCACTTCGCTGCCATCTTTGGCTGGGAGGCCCTGGAGCGGGTACGCGGCTTCTCCCCCAGCGAGATGGCCCTGCCCAACCACCCGGACGTCGCCTACGAATTCGTCAAGACCCTGCGTGACTGCGGCTATCAATGGGTCCTGGTCCAGGAGCACACGGTCGAGCAGCCGGACAACGGCCGCCACCCCGAGCGCCCCCACCTGCCCCATCGCCTGGTCTGCACCAACTCCCACGGTGAGACCGCGGAGATCATCGCCATCGTCAAGACCCAGGGCTCGGACACCAAGCTGGTGGCGCAGATGCAGCCCTGGTACGAGGCCCAGGGCCTCAACCGGCTGGAACTGGCCGGCAAGTCTGTGCCCCCCCTGGTCACCCAGATCGCCGACGGGGAGAACGGCGGTGTCATGATGAACGAGTTCCCGCCCAAGTACCTGGAGGTGGTGCGCGCCGCCAGCGGCTCCCCCGTGCCGCTGATGAACGCCAGCGAGTACCTGGAGCACCTCTTCGCCCTGGGCACCCGCCCCGCCGACCTGCCGGTGGTCCAGCCCCTCTTCCATGGCAAGATCTGGGAACGGATGCAGCCCGGCGACGGCCCCGCGCGCCTGGCCGCGGTCATCGAGGAGATCAAGCACAGCGACCACCGCTTCCACATGGAGGGCGGGAGCTGGACCAACGACCTCTCCTGGGTGCGCGGTTACGACAATGTCCTGGGTCCCATGGAAGCGGCCAGCGCCCTGTTCAACGAGCAGGTCCTCCAGCCTGGCGTACCCAGCGACCAGCATCGCTATCGCAACGCCCTTTTCCATCTCATGTCCTCCCAGACCAGTTGCTACCGCTACTGGGGCCAGGGCCTGTGGACCGACTATGGACGGGAGATCTGCCGGCGGACAGAGGAGATCCTGCGGCATGACTTTGGTTGAGGAGTAGGTGACTTTGGCGGTGACCCGCGCAGGATAGACATCGGCATCCCTGTCAGCCTCCCCGGGTCGGGTGACCTCTGGCGGGGGACGCCGTGAATCCGTCCCTGGAGGCTTGCCAACCGCATCCCTGCGGTTGACACCCCCGCCAGAGGCCCCCCGAACCTCCCCTCTATCCGTCCGGGGCCGATCAAAAAGCAAACTGCCTCAGGATTACCCCCATGCGCGCCAAACAAGCTGCCGCTGATGCCTGCCCCTGTGGCTTGCCGGGACCTTATGCCGCTTGCTGCGGGCGTTTCCTGGATGGCGGGCTGGACCCGGTGACCGCGGAGGAACTGATGCGCTCCCGCTACGTGGCCTATGCCCAGCGCCGTGAGGAGTACCTGTTGCGCACCTGGCACCCCAGTACCCGCCCCGCCGCGCTCGACCTGGAGAAAGAGGCGGTGCGCTGGCTGGGCCTCAAGGTCATTCGCACCCGTGCCGGCGGTGCCGAGGATGACACCGGCACCGTCGAGTTCGTCGCCCGCTACAAGGTGGGGGGTTTCATGGCCCACCGGCTTAGGGAGGAAAGTCGCTTCGTCCGCGAGGAGGGTCAGTGGCGCTATCTGGATGCCGATGGGGCCGTCTGACGGGCAGCCTTGGGATAGGTCCGGAGAGGCGGGCAGGGGCGGTTGGGCATCTAGATCTCTTTGCCGCCAGGATCAAGCCTCCGTTCGACCGTTAGATGGTCTTCCGTGGCAAGCAGTACATCGCCACGCAGCCAGGTAATAGTCCGAGCAGGCAGACACCAAACGACATGGATAATTACTGTCCCGGTGCTGATTTTATCTATCGCCGGCTACGCCAGTAAAAGGGTCTTCTCATCTGGTGTGCCACGGCCAGCAGACGAATTTCGTTGTGCCTAACGGAGTAAAGGAGAGAGAAAGGGAACTTGCGAAGAGGCTTCTTCCTTACACCTCCCCACACGAGCGGAGCCGCTTCTGGGTACTGTGAGATGAGCTTGATCCCACGCTCGACCTCGTCCAGGAATACGTTCCCAAGCCCAGGGGCCTCGAGATCGTAGAAATCAGCGGCCTCATTGATCTCCGCCTCGGCCGTCTCGTGGATCGAGAATAGGACTGTCATTTCCGGCGAACACGCGCTCGGTCAAGGACCTCATCGGCCGGATACGAGTGGACCGAACCACCGTCGAGCTCTTCATCGCGGCGCATTGCTTCGTCGATCCACAATTTCTCTACGGCGGCCTCACTCATGGCATCCAAGCTGGCTAGCAGTTCGCGGGCCAAGTGAGCCCGAGCTTCCGGATTCAGGCTAAGAGCCTCTTTTTTAAGTTCTTCAACGCTCACGTAACACCTCCGATCTGGAATGATTGGAACTCAAATACACTCCTGTCTCAGCACAGGCTCGGTGTCTGTGGCAGTGCGACGAAGGCGGTACAGCCAATACCTTTGGACCTGGCCAAGCTTAAAAATCGTAGCGTAGTCCGAGCCCAAACCCGAAGGCGCGCAAGTCCGTTGCGGTTTCATCAATCTGGATGCCGGCACCAGGAGGACGGCGGCGCAGGACAGCCAGCTTCGCAACCCGGGTATCGATGTCAGTTTCATGTCGTGTCCTTTTGCCCTCAATGAGGCTGGCGACGGCGGTGTAGAACGAATAGCATCATTCCCCAAGCGTCATTCCTCTTCAACCCCCCGACCATACTCACCCGAAGGCCATGCCCAGACTGACTCCCCTCCAATGGCTCGTGTTCGCGGCCTTCCTGGCCTTTTATGGCTTCGCCGTCTTTGCCCTGACCCGTGATTACTATCTGCGCTACCCGCCCCGGCCGCTGGCGAGCGCGGCATACGGGACTCAGGCCGGCCATGGGACCCCTAGCGCCGCGCCGTCCACCTTCATCCAGCGCGAGGTGGCCGGGCTCGGCGCCCCGGCCGTCCCCCTCACCAGTCAGGACCCGGCACAATTGAACGACGCCGGGGACAGGCTCTTCGGCCAGAAGCGCTACACCGAGGCCATCCCCTACTACCGCCGCGCCCTGGAGCTCGACCCCGCCGATGCCGACGCCAGCAACGACCTGGGCCTGGCCCTCTATTACAGCGGTCAATCCGCCGCGGCCCTGGAGATCCTGCGCGCCGGCACCCAGCGGGCCCCGGATTTCCAGCGCATCTGGCTAACCCTCGGCTTCGTCAGCGCTGGGGCCGGCGACCAGACCGGCGCCCGGGCCGCCTTGGAGAAGGCCCGCGCCCTGGGGCCGGACAACCCCATTGGCCAGGAGGCGCAACGTCAGCTCGATCGCTTGAGCGGTGGTTGAGTGGGAAAAGCAGGTTTTCCTCCCGCCTTGCCCCCCACCTACGGCGGGCCTAGCCCCTGATCGCCAGGGCCACCGTGTAGTGGGCGCCCTGCTTGAGCTTGTCGTAGTTGCCAAAGACCTCGGTGAGATTGCGCTTCATGAACTCGCGTAGGCCATTGATGGTGACCACGTAGAGCCGCCCGCCGGGCTTGAGCCGCTGGCGGGCGTCGTGAAGGTAGAGGCTCAGGGCCTCCTTACCGACCTTGGCGGGGATGTTGCTGGCGATGAGGTCGAAGCGCAGCCCGGCGTCGATATGCCGGAAGCCGTCGCTCAACTGGGCACGTGCATTGGGCAGGCGATTGAGCCGGGCGTTGAGGTTGCTGAACTCGACGGCGACGAAGTCCTTGTCCACCATCAGGGTCCGACCTGCGGGGGCGAGGGCGGCCAGGGCCAGGCCAATGGGGCCATAGCCGCAGCCCAGGTCCAGGCAATCGTCCGCCGCTTCCACCTCGACCTGCTCCAGCAACAGCCGGGTACCCTCGTCGATCTCGCGGGGGGAAAAGAGCCCCCAGGTACTGTGGAAGACGAAAGGGCGGCCCACGAGCTGGGTCTCGAAGACGATGTCCCGCCGCAATTGATCGAGTTGTTGTCGGGTCAGCATGGTTTCAAACCAGGGGCATTTCAGTTTGCGGTGCGGAAAGGGAGGGTCGGAGTGGCAGAAAATTGCTTGACGATGTACCTACCCCCTGAAGATTCTTCGGCTATTCTCGCAGAAACCCACTTATCCCGGCCCCTGGCCGCGACTTGACCCATGAACGATCCCGCGGGCCGCCTCCAGATCCATCTCCATCGCCAGACCGGAGGGCTGGGGGTCAGTATCCAGTCCTCGCGCCTGACCAACGCCAGCCGGGTGTTCATCGGCAAGGACCTGAGGGCGACGCTCGCAACCCTGCCCAGCCTCTTCAGTGTCTGCGCCACGGCCCAGACCGTTGCCTGCGTCACGGCCGGTGAGGCGGCTCTGGGCCTCCGCCCGCACCCCCGCGTCCTGGCGACGCGCCTGCTGCTGGTAGACCTGGAGACGGTGCGGGAGCACCTGTGGCGTCTGCTTCTGGACTGGCCCCGGTTTCTGGGCGAGTCCCCCCAGGGGCCGGCGATGGCCCAGGTCATGGCCGCCAGTGACCAAGGGCGTCGCGCCCTGATGGCCTATGCTGATCCGCTCCGGCCGGGGGCCGGGCTAGGTGCCGTGGCCATCCGGGCCGATGGGGCCACCACCGCTGACGCCGCCACCGCCCCCGCTGACGCCACTGCTGCCCCCGCTGATGCCACTGCGCCCCCCGCTGCTGCCACCGCTACTGCCAACGCTGACGCTGCTGCCGCCCTGACGGCCTTGTCGGCGATCGCCAGCCGGCAGGTACTGGGACAGGCCCCCGACGAATGGCTCGCCACTGTCAGGAACCTCCAGGCCCTGCGCCACTGGGCACGGACCGGCGACTCCGCGGCCGCGCGGCTCATCGACCTGGTCGATCGCCAGGGTTGGGCCGGACTGGGGCGCTCGCCGGTGGCGGTCCTGCCAGCCCTGACCTTGGCCGCCCTGGACGCCCGTCTCAGCGGACCTGGGGCGGAGGCCTTCATCGCCGCCCCCCTGTGGAAAGGCGCGGCGGCGGAGTCCACCCCCTTCTCGCGTCAGCTCAACCAGCCCCTGGTGGCCGATCTGGCCCGGGAACTGGGCAATGGCCTGCTGCCGCGCCTGACCGCCCAACTAGTCGAATTGTCCTCGCTGTTGGTCGAGCTTCCCCGCCGACTTGTCGCCCTGACAGAGGCTGATCCCAGCGCCGAGGTGGTCCCCGCCCACGCAGAACCCCTTGCGGGCCGGCATGCGGGCGCCGCCCCGTCGCCAGGTACCGGTCTGGCCCAGGTCCAGGCCGCCCGGGGCCTGCTCGTCCATCGCCTGACCGTGGAGCAGGGGCGCCTGACGGACTATCGCATCCTGGCCCCGACGGAGTGGAATTTTCACCCTCTGGGGGCCGCGGCCCTGGGCCTGGCGACCCTGCCGGCGGCTGATGAAGCGACCCTGCGCCGCCTGGCTGGGCTTTTCATCACCGCCCTGGACCCCTGTGTCGCGTATGATATAAGCATTAGCTGATACTCAAGTATCCCCAGTCCCAAGCTCCTGCCCCAAATCCCGAGTTCGCCCATGTGCCTGGCCGTCCCCGCCCTCATCACCGCCATCGATCCCGCCACCGACCAGGCGCAGGTTGCCCTGGGCGGCGTCACCAAGGAGGTCTCCCTGGCCCTGGTGGAGGGGGCCACCGTGGGTGACTATGTCCTGGTCCACGTGGGCTACGCCCTGGGACGCATCAGTCCCGAAGAGGCCGCACGAACCCTGGCCCTGATCGCCGCGGCCGGTGGCGCCGAGGTGGCATGAGAGACGCTGGCCGCCCTCCGCTCCACAGCGCGCTTGGTCCGAAACGGCTGGAGCTAAGCCTGAAGTGCAAGCGGACCATCCGCCCGCATTGAGACCGCCATGAAATTTATCGACGAATTCCGTGATCGTGAACTGGCCCGGGGTCTGGCGACGACCATCGCCCGGGAGGCTGACCCAGGCCGCGCCTATCGCCTCATGGAGTTCTGCGGTGGCCACACCCACGCCATCTTCCGTTATGGCGTTCAGGACCTGATGCCGGCCAACGTGCGCTTCGTCCATGGCCCCGGCTGTCCGGTGTGCGTCCTGCCCACCGCCCGCCTCGACCAGGCCATGGCCATGACCGAGCGCCATGGCCTGATCCTCTGCACCTATGCCGACCTGATGCGGGTTCCGGCCTCCAACCGCCGCAGCCTGCTCAAGGCCAAGGCGGCCGGTGCCGACATCCGCATGGTCTATTCGACGCAGGACGCCCTGGCCATCGCCCGCGCCAACCCAAAGCGCCAAGTGGTCTTCTTCGCCATTGGCTTCGAGACCACCACCCCGCCCACCGCTGTCGCCCTCCAGCAGGCCAAGGCCGAGGGCCTGAGCAACTTCAGCGTCTTCTGCAACCACGTCCTCACCCCGCCAGCCATGCGCGCCATCCTGGCAACGACGGACCAGGTCGCCGGCCTCGCCATCGACGGCATCCTCGGGCCCTCCCACGTCAGCACCGTCATCGGCTCCGCGCCCTATGGCTTCGTCGCCGCCGAGTTCGGCACCCCCCTGGTGATCGCCGGCTTTGAGCCCCTGGACGTGATGCAGGCCACCCTGATGCTGGTCCGCCAGATCAACGCCGGCCAGGCCCGGGTGGAGAACCAGTACCAGCGGGCGGTGACGCCCGAGGGCAACCGCAAGGCCCAGGCCCTGATGGCCGAGGTCCTGACCCTGCGCGACACCTTCGAATGGCGCGGCCTGGGTTTCCTGGCCGACAGCGCCCAGCGCCTGAACGAGGCCTATGCCGACTTCGACGCCGAGCGGCGCTTCCCGGTTGCCGTGCCCCCGAGCTGCGAGGTCAAGGGCTGCGAGTGCCCCGCCGTCCTGCGCGGCGTCAAGGAACCGGCGGATTGCCGCCTCTTCGGCACCGTCTGCACCCCGGAAAACCCCATGGGCTCCTGCATGGTCTCCTCCGAAGGCGCCTGCGCGGCCTATTGGAGTTACGGCCGCTTCCGGGCCGCGGCCTGAACATTCCACCCAGCGCTGGCGGTCGGCCGGGAAATTGCGCCTTGCCCGGATAGCTGACCCCGACGGACCGCGCTCTATCCCTGCCGCCCATCACCGTCGGCCAGCGGGGTCATTCCTTCGCGCACTGGTAGATGACCTCGACGCTATCCTCGCCGGCCTTGTGACTGATCACCTTGAGCGTGTTCTGGCCCAGGGACTTGCAATGGGCATTTGCCTCCTTGGCGGCCTCCAGATAGTTTTCATCGACGATCTTCCACCGCTCCGCGTCCAGTTTCGTCGGACCACTGGTCGTACCGCAGGCGCTCACCAACAGGCTGGCCACCAGACCAAAGGAAAGGGTTATTCTATTAATATTCATGATGTTGTGAATCTTCTTGCAGTCGATTGGGGTTGAAACAATTTTTCCGCGACGGGTTCTCGTTATGATCCCAGCCTGCTTGACCGCCAGAAAGGAGTCGCGGGCGGGGCCCTCCGGCATGGCGGTCTTCCATGGCGAACAACCTTGGCGATCACCTTGAAAGCCGGATTGAACGGATTACTGGATCGTCAGATCCCCAGGCTGCTGGGTTGCCGAGTTGCCGAACTCCCGGATTGCTGGGTTACTGGGTTGCCAATTTGCCGGCCGCCAGGAACGTGGGGCTCTTCGTCCAAAGGGGCGAGTCCTGGATCCCTGACCGCCATCAATGATGCTACGACAGCCCCCTCGTCGGCCATTGTATGGTGGCCGACGATTGGCATAGGGTCATTCCCCGCTGGATTGCTCACAGCCTGGATCAAAGGGGACTCTGGAAGTCAAGCATCGGAATCCTGAATAATGCCTAATTTATAACTTAATGTTAATTATCGAAATATCACTAATGGTCAGAATGTTACCAGTACCGCACGAGCCCAATAATGACGCGCCCTCCGGGCCAGTCGTCAGGGTTTACTGACAGAGTTATCCACAGATGCTGGGGAAAAGTGGTTGCCGCCTAGCAGCCAGTGGGCCAGACGCGGGTAACCGATGGCCGTTGAATCCAGTGCCCGTTGAAGTGGAGTCCGTGGACCGAAGACCCAGCACCTTTCCGGCTCGGTTACGCCACCCGGCCCTGATGCCGCAAGGAGTCCCGGATATACTGAAGGCGGTCCCGGAACTCCCTCGCGCCCAGCCTCATCCTTAGGACGCCACCCCCAACCGGACCAACCGACCAGCTGACCAGCCATTCCAGCCCACTCGACCCAGCCAAGCCACTAAATCCACTTTCACCATTCAGACCCCCTCTCCCCAACCCTCCCCCACCAGGGGGAAGGGAGCAGAGAATCAGGAATTTGTGCTCCAGGAGCCCTCCTGGGGCGCGAGGGGTCTGACGAATGCAAAATCCAATCAACCCTTCGTTGCAGTACGACAGCTAACATCATGACGGACAAGCCACGCCGATTCGCCCAGGGCCTCGACATCAAACGCGGGGCGGTGGACATGAGCCATGGCAGCGGCGGGCGCGCCATGGCCCAGCTCATCGCCGAGCTGTTCCAGCGCCACCTGGACAACGATCTGCTGCGCCAGGGCAACGACCAGGCCCTGTTCCAGCCCCCGGCGGGGCGCCTGGTGATGAGCACCGACGGGCACGTCATCTCGCCGCTCTTCTTCCCCGGCGGAGACATCGGCTGCCTGGCCGTCCATGGCACCATCAACGACGTGGCCATGGCCGGTGCCCGCCCCCTCTACCTGGCGGCGGGCTTCATCCTGGAGGAAGGCTTCCCCCTGGCCGACCTGGCCCGGCTGGTCGCGAGCATGGCGCGGGCGGCCAACGAGGCCGGCGTCCCGGTGGTGACGGGCGACACCAAGGTGGTCGAGCGGGGCAAGGCGGACGGTCTCTTCATCACCACCACCGGCCTGGGGGTGGTGCCCGAGGGCATCCACATCTCCGGCGACCGGGCCCAGCCCGGCGATGCCATCCTCCTCAGCGGCACCCTGGGCGACCATGGGGTGGCGGTCATGTCCCAGCGCGAGAATCTGGGCTTCGGCACCGAGATCCGCTCCGACACCGCCGCCCTGCACGACCTGGTGGCCGCCATGGTCGCCGCCGTGCCGGACATCCACTGCCTGCGCGACCCCACCCGTGGCGGCTTCGCCACCACCCTGAACGAATTCGCCCGCCAGTCCGGCGTCGGCATGCGGGTGCGCGAGCACGCCATCCCGATCCGCGAGGAGGTGGCCGCCGCCTGCGAACTGCTCGGCCTGGACCCCCTCTACGTCGCCAACGAGGGCAAGCTCATCGCCATCTGCCCGCCGGATCTGGCGGAGACCCTGCTAGCCACCATGCGCGCCCATCCCCAGGGTCGCAACGCCGCCATCGTCGGCGAGGTGGTGACCGACCCCCACCAGTTCGTGCGCATGGAGACCGCCTTCGGCGGCGAGCGCGTCGTCGATTGGCTCACCGGCGAGCCCCTGCCGCGGATCTGCTGAAATGTGGCCAGTTGTGGAACCACCCTCCATATTACTGTATTTAAATAGAAAACCCCCCTGGCGCCCGCCGCAAAAATGGCTTTCCTAAGAAACTTCGGCCACCGGTGCCGGTTCCAGGACATAGCTGAACGAGTTTCTGCGCCTGCAGGGGCGGGGCGCGGCCCCGGGGAGGGTTGTTTCGCAATTTCCTAAGAAACTTCGGCCACCGGTGCCGGTTCCAGGACATAGCTGAACGAGTTTCTGCGCCTGCAGGGGCGGGGCGCGGCCCCGGGGAGGGTTGTTTCGCAATTTGCCTTTTTCAGGGGTCCAGCAAGGTGGCTTTGTTTCGCGAAATGGCCTCTAAGCGGGTCCGGCCAAATGGGTTCGTTTCGCAAAACGTCCTTTTTGGCGGACCGGCCAAATGGGTTCGTTGCGCAGTTTGCCCTTCTCGGGGGTCCTGAAAGCTGGCTGGCGCATGGTCCGCACGTCCCTTGGCCCTGCAACGCGGGTCAATCCGGCCAGGGCGCGAGCAGTTCCTCTCCCTCTTCCTGGGCCCGGTTTACTCGCGGGCTGACGGGCCAGGCCCTCAAGGCCGCGTCGGGGGCGGGCCGCAGCAGATCCTGGGCGTTAGCCGCCGGCCCCTCCAGCCAGGTCGTCCAGTCCGCCGGGGCCAGGAGCAACGGCATGCGGTCATGGATCGGCGCCACCTGGGCGTTGGCCGCGGTGGTCAGGATGCAGGCGGTGCGCAGCAGACTGCCGTCCGGTGCTTGCCAGGATTCCCACAGTCCACCAAAGGCCAGGACCACGCCGTCGGGATGGCTGAAGTAGTAAGGCCGTTTGTTCCCGCCCTGGCGGTCCCACTCATAGAAACCATCGGCGGGGATCAGGCAGCGGCGCTGGTGGAAGGCGCCGCGAAAGGCGGGCTTGGCCGTAACGCTCTCGGCGCGGGCATTGATCAGCGGCGCGCCCCTGGCCGGCTCCTTGCTCCAGTGAGGTACCAGGCCCCAGCGCAGCAGGTGCAGCACCCACGTTCCCTCCGGCGAGCGCCGGACCACCGGGATCTCCGTTGAGGGGGCGATGTTGTAGCGGGGGGACAGGTCGACGCAGGCCGCCAGGTCGAAGACCCGCGTCAGGCTCTCCGGTGTCCGGGCCATGGCGAAGCGTCCACACATGATTCTGAATCACCCCTCCTGTTGGTCACCTTGTTCAGGGCCCGAATGATAGCAACTGCCGTAATCCCTGGAACTTCTCCCCGGTCCCATCCCTCCCGGGTGAGGTTGGCGCTCGCTTTGACGACAAGACCCACGGACGGCAATCCCGACATGCCTGCGCAATGCGAGAGGAATGCGTGCCCTTTCAGACTCATTCATCATCGTCTACCCTAGGCCACATCCTTGACTTTGCAAGGTACGTCCAATGCCCGCTCTGGCTTACCAACTGAGTCTTTATGAACAACTGGAAGGGCTACCCCCGGGGCTGACCGGCGAGATCCTCAACGGGCAGCTTTACACCCAGCCCAGGCCCTCGGGGCCCCATGGTCATGCGGCGGTCTCGCTGGACCGCCGGATTGGTCGTCGCTATGACGATGGGGATGACGGCCCCGGCGGCTGGTGGATTCTGATCGAACCGGAGGTGCACTTCGTCCGCGACCAGGAGGTGGCGGTGCCGGATCTGGCCGGCTGGCGGCGGGAGCGGATGCCCCGCATCCCCCAGGGCCATCGCTTCGAGGTGGTACCGGACTGGATCTGCGAAATCCTCTCGCCCTCCACCGCAAGCAAGGACCGCGAGATCAAACTGCCCCTCTATGCCTGGTATGGGGTGGCCCACGTCTGGCTGCTAGACCCGCAACGACGCACCCTGGAGGCCTATGAGCTAGCGACCGCGGGACCCGGCAAGCCGACCCCTGGCGACTGGCGGCTGGTGGTCGAGGCTGGCGGCATGGACTGCGTGAGGGTCCCACCTTTCACCGAACTGGACCTTGAGCTGGCGGCCCTGTGGGTTTAGGAATACCTACCTTTCACGTCACTTCCTGGGATCGCCGCTTCGGCTTATGGGAAAGTGAAGCGGTCAGACCACCCACCGCTCGGACAGCACCTCCGCCTGCTGCAGGACCGTCTGCACCGCGGCGTCCTGTAGATCCGGCGGATAGCCATACTTGCGCAGGATGCGCTTCACCAGCACCCGGATGCGGGCGCGGGCCGGTTCCCGCTGCGCCCAATCGATGCTGACGCTCTGCTTCAGACTGCTCAGCAACTCATGGGCAATCACGCGCAGCTCGGCGTCGCCCATCACCTCGACCGCGCTCTCGTTCTCGGCCAGGGCGTCGTAAAAGGCGATCTCATCCTCGGACAGCCCCTGCTCCTCCCCCCGCTGGCGGGCGGCACGGATGTCCTTGGCCAGGTCGATCAGCTCCTGGATCACCTGGGCCGTGGTGATGGCGTTGTTGTGATAGCGGGCGATGGCGGCTTCCAGCCGCTCTGAGAAGGCCCGGGTCTGGACCACATTGGCCTTGCTGCTGGCGCGGATCTCCCCGTTCAGGAGCTTGCGCAGGGCCTCCATGGCCAGATTCTTCTGCTGCATGCCTTGGACCTCGGCGAGGAAGTCGTCGGACAGGATCGAGATGTCCGGCGCTTGCAGCCCGGCGGCGGCCAGGATGTCGACGATCTCGGTGGAGACCACGGCGCGGCTGACGATCTGGGCGATGGCCAGTTCCCGCTCCAGGGCGGTCTGGCCCGCCCCCGGCGCGCTCTTCACCAGGGCGGCGCGGATGGTCTGGAAGAAGCCGACCTCCTCGCGGATGGCCCGCGCCTCATCACTGGCGGCCGCCAGGGCAAAGGCCTTCGACAAGGCCAGCACCGCGTCGGCGAAGCGGCGATGGGCGCGCCGCTTGCCCTCCTGGGTCTCTTCCTGCGCCGCGTCCCGCTGCTGGCGGTCCAGCACCCACTCGATGGCCCCGGCCAGCACCACCAGGCGCTCCTGGGGCGTCCCTGCCAGGCCGCCCCGGTAGTCGAAGCCATGGAACAGGTCCCGCACGATCTCGTACTTTTCCAGCAGCACCGCCACGGCCTCGGCCTCGTCGATCCCGGCCTGGCGGCGGTCGCTGGCGGAATACTGGCTGAGGGCGCGCTTGAGGTTCTGGGCGATGCCGATGTAGTCCACGATCAGCCCGGCGGGCTTGTCGCGAAAGACCCGGTTGACCCGGGCGATGGCCTGCATCAGCCCGTGGCCCTGCATGGGCTTGTCGATGTACATGGTGTGCAGACAGGGGGCGTCGAAGCCGGTCAGCCACATGTCACGCACGATCACCAGCTTCAGCGAATCCCTGGGATCCCGCGCCCGCTTGGCGAGCAGCTCCCGGCGGGCCTTGCCGCCCAGGTGTGGCTGCCACTCCGGGGGATCGGCGGCTGAGCCGGTCATCACGATCTTGAGGGCGCCGCCCTCGTCATCGGCGCTGTGCCAGTCGGGGCGCAGCTTGACGATCTCCTCGTACAGGGCCACGCAGATGCGGCGGCTCATGCAGACGATCATCGCCTTGCCGTCCAGGGCCTGGACCCGGTCCTCGTAGTGCCGCACCAGGTCCGCGGCCACCAGGCGCAGGCGGCTGGGGGCGCCGACCACGGCCTCGATGCTCGCCCATTTGCGCTTCAGGCGCTCCTGCTCGCCCAGGGCCTCGTCCTCGGTCAGCTCAGCGATCTCATCGTCGATCCTGGGCTTCTCGTCCTCGTCCAGCGCGATGCGCGCCAGGCGGCTCTCGTAGTAGATGGGTACCGTCGCCCCGTCCTCGACGGCGCGGTTGATGTCGTAGATGTCGATGTACTCGCCGAAGACCGCCGGGGTGTTGACGTCGTCGCTCTCGATGGGCGTGCCGGTGAAGCCAATGAAGGAGGCATTGGGCAGGGCATCGCGCAGGTACTTGGCGAAGCCGTAGGCGATCTCGCCGGTCGCGCGCTCCACCTTGGCGCGGAAGCCGTACTGGCTGCGGTGCGCCTCGTCGGCGATGACCACAACGTTGCGCCGGTCGGTCAGCACCGGGTAGCCGCTCTCACCCTTGGCGGGGGCGAACTTCTGGATGGTGGTGAAGATCACCCCGCCCGCCGGGCGGCTGAGCAGGCGTTGCAGGTCCTCGCGGCTGTCGGCCTGTTGCGGGGTCTGGCGCAGCAGGTCCAGGCACAGGCTGAAGGTGCCGAAGAGCTGGTCGTCGAGGTCATTGCGATCGGTGATGACCACCACGGTGGGATTGGCCAGCGCCGGATCGGCGATGATGCGGCCGGTGTAGAAGGCCATCAGCAGGCTCTTGCCCGAGCCCTGGGTGTGCCAGATGACGCCGATGCGCCGGTCGCCGCCGAGGCTGGCGGCGAGGATGGTCTGGGCGACGGCGTGCAGGACGGCGTGAAACTGGTGATAGCCGGCGACGATCTTGACCAGCCCGGTGCTGGCAGTAGCAAAGACGGTGAAGTCGCGGACCAGGGCCAGGAAGCGGCGGTGCTCGAAGACCCCCTCCAGCAGGGTGCCCAGTTCCGGCGCGCCCTTGGGGGCAATCACCCGGCCGTCCACGGTGCGCCAGGGCATGAACCGCTCGCGGTCGGCGGTCAGCGAGCCGATGCGCGCCTGAAGGCCGTCGGAGATCGCCAGCACGGCGTTGGTGCGAAACAGCGCCGGAATCTGGTCCTTGTAGGTCTGGAGCTGGTTGAAGGCCCCGTCCAGGGTGGCGTTCTCATCGCCGGGGTTCTTCAGCTCCACCACGGCCAGGGGCAGGCCGTTGACGAACACCACCAGGTCGGCGCGGCGGTTGTTCTGGTGCTCGATGACCGTGAACTGGTTGACCGCCAGCCAGTCGTTGTTCTTGGGGTTGGCGAAGTCGATCAGCCAGGCCTTGTCCCCGCCGATGCTGCCGTCGGCGCGGGTGATCTCGACATCCACGCCCTCGACCAGCAGCCGGTGCAGGCGGCGGTTTTCCTCGACGAGGGAGGGGGTCGCGGTCTGCCGGACCTTTTTGACCACCTCCGCCAGGCAGTCCGGGGGCAGATGCCGATTGAGATCAGCCAGGGCGGCGCGGAAACGGTCCAGGAGGATCACCTCGGCGTAGCTGGCCCGCTCTGGGGTCTTGCCGTCCGGGGAGAGGTCCGGGCCATACAGGACCGTGTAGCCAAGGCCGTGCAGCCAGGCCAGCGCGGCCGCTTCGACGTGACTTTCGCTGAATTGGGTGGTCATGGGTCAACGCCATCTCCTTCCTGGTCTTCCAGCAGGCGAATCTCGCGCGGGTTACGTAGCTCCCAACGTTGCCGGCCTGGAAAGAGGTCACCGAGCAACGAGATAGCGGACTTATCCTCAAAGGCGCGAATGACCAGGGGATAAAGGGCGTGCTCGAAGCGCACCGTCACGCGCCGCGGTTTCTCGTCGATCAGTGTCCGCAAGGTTGCATTGCCGTCGAACTGGTCGATGGGACGATCGAGGGCGATCACGAACCCGGTCACGCGGGTGTCGGTCAGCGGCTCCGATTGCCGGAAGATGCGTGCCGCCTCCGACAGCACCTCGCCTACTTCCGGACTGAAGCGGAAGGTCTCCCGCCGACGACTCGCCGGGCGGCTGCGCGCCCAGGTCAGCCCGATCTCGATGCCTCGGGCGGCCTCGGCCAGACGGGCGATTGCATCGCACAGATTTGCGCTCACCCCCCGCGCGACGGCCTCGTCGAAGGGCGCGAAGGCATTGTCGGCGCGGGCACGATCGGCCGCCCGTTTGGCGGTGCCCAGGGCCTCGGCCAGGCGGAGAGTCACCGTTCGGGCGAAAGGTTCTTCCCCCAAATCGAAGGTTTGTTGATGCTGGAGCCGTGGCTGTACCGGCGAGAAGAGGGTCAGGACATAGCTGCCCCGCTCGCTTGGCCCGAGCCTGACCGATTTCAGGTAATCGGTGGCCTGGGTGACCTTGCGCAGATGGTAGTTGCGCCGCGGATCGACCACGGAGCAGGCCGCGGCGAGCAGCAGATTTTCGGCCTCCTGATGGAGCACTACGCCGTCCTCGATGCCGATGGCCCCGCTCGCGTCGGCCTCCGGTGCGCGCAAGCGCACCACATCCAGACCCGAGGTCAGGATATCCTGATAGACCTCCAGGGCCGAGCGCTGCTCCCGCTCGGCTAGAAGCCCAACCGCCTCGGCCATGCGCGAGACGTAGTCGCCAAGGTCGTCGCGCGTCGGCACCAGGATCTCCACCGCCTCAGTTTCGGCCGCATCCGGCACATAGACCAGCGCCTTGTCCCCGATGCGCTCCACCTGCCGCCATCCCTGTGCATCCAGGTAGGACTTGAGATCCCCCCAGGGCAGATGGCGCAGGGCGGCTTGATCGGTCAGCTCAAGTCTCATCGGAGTGCTCCCTGATTGGCCTTGTTCATCAAGGCTTCCAATGCGATCGGGTCGAAATGCTGATGGCGAGGGATCTTGACCGTTACAGTCGCGGTATTCCCCCGCTCAGGCTCGCCCGCGAGGGAAAGCCAATAGCCGCAGTGGCGCAGGATCAGGGATCCCTCGCTGTGTGTCAGCCAATCCTCCTCCCGTTCCGGTAGCACCACCAGGATCAGCAGGCGAGGGATGATCACCTCCGCGCGCAGTTCGTCGTAATTCTTCACCGACAGCGGAAAGGTAACGGCCTCAGCACCGACCACATCGCGCGCGGTGGCCTTGGCCTGAAACTCGATGCGCGGGCGCCGCCCCGTGTGTGAAATCAGGGTGCCATCGATACTGTCCACATCCACCCGTGGCTCGACCAGATCGAACCCGGCGCGTGCCGCGACGGCACCAATGTAGGCCAGGGAAAAACGCTCCTTTCTATGATTTCAGTCCATCAAAGCGCCACCTCGTTGGCGGGGTCGATGTTGTATGCATCGATGAACTTGCCGAGGACGGAGGGCGTGTTCGCGTCTTCCTTATCGTTGGGCGTCGATGTGAAGCCGAGTCTGCCCTGCGAGGAGAGCGTCGCTTCTTTGATGTGGTTTTTGCTCAATCCCTGCATCCCTCTACCTCAATTTCTCGAATCCGCTCCGGATAATTCCAGCCATCAGGGAACGGCGTTGCGTCAAAAATTCCGGATACTCCATTTGCTCCCAACCTTCAGGCAATGCGTGGGCCGCGCACATCGTCTCCCACTCGTCCGATGAAAAGCGTTTGCGCACGGCTGGCACATATTCGTAGGGCGAGTCGTCACTGATATCCAGATTATCCGGCCACTCCAAGAGCGCATAATTGGCCATCTGATTGATGATCCTGAGATCTACGACACCCTGTCTTTCAAGCCATGCGCGTGGGAAGAGGTGATGGCGCTCAAGTGCTTTCTTTTTGGTTTGTAATACCGGATCGATTAGCTCGCTTACAGTTTTATGCGAGAACAGGACGGGGGCACCAAGCTTATTCTGAGCAGCAACATACGCGAAGAGTGCCGGATTTCTGGCCGATGAGCTGTCTAGGCTCGCCGGAAGGGTGATTGTCCAGAAATCGTTGGTCAATTCGCTCGCGAGGATGTCATCCAATATTCGCAAAAAATCATCTCCGTCCTGGACGGCACGAAAACGCGCAAGATCACCATCCATCACGGTTTCGGGTGAGCTTTTTGTGTAGCGTCCAGTCAAGGTTGAGGCAAAGAACCATCTCCCGATAGCCTTTTGTAGCGCGTGCTCAGGAACCTTGAAACGGACTTTGCCTAATAGATAAAATGCATAGGAGAAGAGAAGTGCATTTTGCGATGACACCATTTCACCGCTACGGAAACCCGCACCAATCAGGGCGCTGAGGAACTGGTGCCAGTTTGTCAGATTGAGGACTTGAGCCTGAGCTTCTTTTAGAAAGTCGAATTGCTGTTCCCTGCGTTCTGACAAAAATTCCCCGCTCTCAGGGTCTTTACCGCGCAGAATCTGATACACGCTCTTTAGACGACCCCGGCCAAAGCCAACAGCCACGGCAACTCTTAAAAGCTGGTCGGGATCCGGTTGGATAAAATGGTTAAAGGGAGACGGTTTTGAGCCAGGTGCTGGCGCATGGCGGGATATCCGACAGAATCGCTCTAGCTCTGCACGCCCCTCGTCCCAAAACACCGATAACAGTGTCAGTATGAAATCTGCCTGGTTAAGACTGACACCCTCACTGTTAATGCGCACGAATATGTCGGCCACCTGCTCCTCATCGACTGTCGGAGCTATCTCCAGTGCTGTGAAGGGATATTTCTGAAGGTCAAACAATCGGTCGAGATTGTGGGCGATCAGTTCTTCCTCTTCCTCGGTGAGTTCGGATTTGGTGGCTAACTGGTTGATGAAATCATTCACCAGCCTGCGGCTGGATTTACCCGAGGACCACATATCTGAAATGTTCGCGATCCACTCCGGGTCCCTACGTATTGCCGCATCTGCCACGTCAAACTTGCCATCTCTGGGACGAAAAGCGATTTCAATCTGCCGGTTACGATAGTCGGCATCAAGCACTTCCCGGCCACGGAATACAGCATAAAGCGACGTGAGACGCTGCTGGCCATCTACGATCAGACGTGCAGGCTCCGAGCGTTGCTTTTCCGTGACACCGATGTGCCTAGACCCATTGACAGTGCTGTTTTCCCAGAACAACAGGTATCCAACAGGAAAGCCACGGTACATCGAATCAAATAAATCACGCACTTTGGCATTGGACCAGACAAAGGGGCGCTGGATATCGGGCAGTCCAATATCGCCGATATCGATATAGTGCAAGAGCCCCCCAAGATCATAATCCACTCGCTTAAAGCAGGTCTTCAATTCGCTCATGCCATGGTCCCCACACATTTCTCGGCCTCACGGAGGCGGATTTCGCTGGAAATCATTTTGGGTAGGAGTAGGTCGCAGGTTTGGATGAGAGTTCTATTCAAAAGGTCCCGTTTGGATATTACCCCCTCCTAATTGACATAGTTCCCCAGTAGTAGAATATTTCCAACCTTCTGGAAGATCGCCGAGTAGCGATTCAACGTCCATCGACGAGCACCCCCTCTAGCTTCGCCTGAATCACAGCACCCAACTTCTCACACACCGCCAACTGGGCCTCCAGCTTCGCCCGGAGTAACGCATATTGCCCCACAACAGACATCAGATTCGAGTCTCGCCCAGTAGCAATTTGACGACGGCTTGCCTGACACTATCGAGAAAGGTGTGGGTCAACGCACCAGCGACGTCGGAAAACAGGCTTTCATGCGCCGTGAACAATTTACCGGGACGGACAAAGCTCTCACGGCGCAAGCCGCCCACAGAAAAGTCCTTGTCAAGCAACGCGACCGCGCGCTGGTCACCATAGGCATTGCTGGTGATCTGACACACGATCCAGTCTCCCTTGCCGACCGCCGCTAGCAAGAGCGCGGGCCGATACTTGCGCGCGGTCAGGTCTGAAAACGGAAAGGGCAGGATCACTATCTGTCCAGCTGCAAATGTGCCCATGCCACATCCTCCTCCGGTTTGAGCCAATCCTCAGCCAAGGCGGGTTCGGCAAGCAGTGCCGTCTCAGCGACCTGCTCGACAGGTGTCAGGAACGTCAGGATCGCACGGCCGGACGGTAGCTGCTCGAACGGTTCAACCGGATGGACTCGACCACTAGTGTCAATTTCGACTTCGATGGTTTGCAGCATACTCAGATCTTCCAGAAGGACGTGGTGGTGGGCGCGGAACTCGGTAGGGCTTGCTGTAACAAATGGCATAAAGCGGGATCTCGATTTCCGTCCTCCCGTCAGCTTGATCTATCAGATTTGGGCAGAAGGCGGGCCAGTTGCGCCTGAATCCGTGCCTCCAGCTCCTCGCCCTCGGCGAATTGTTCATCGAGCTTCGCCTTCAGCTCGGCAAAGCGTTCTGAAAAGGGCGTGCCATCGTCTTCGATAGCCGCCGCGCCAACATACCGCCCTGGCGTCAGCACATGGCCATGGGACCTGATCTCCTCCAGTCTGGCCGCCTTGCAAAAGCCGGGCACGTCCTCGTAGGTCCCAGCCCCCTGCTCGCCACGCCAAGCATGGTAGGTGTCCGCGATCTTCTGGATGTCCTCGTCGGCATATTCCTTGCGGGTGCGATCGACCATGTGCCCCAGCTTGCGGGCGTCGATGAACAGCACTTCACCACGGCGGTCGCGAAAGCGGTGGTTCTGCTTGTCGCGGGCCAGGAACCAGAGGCAGGCGGGGATCTGGGTGGAATAGAAGAGCTGACCGGGCAGGGCGATCATGCAGTCCACCACGTCGCCCTCGACCATGGCCCGGCGGATGTCGCCCTCGCCGGACTGGGCGGAGGACATGGAGCCGTTGGCCAGCACCACGCCGGCCGTGCCGGTGGGCGCCAGGTGATGGAGGATGTGCTGGAGCCAGGCGTAGTTGGCGTTGCCGGCCGGCGGCACGCCGTAACGCCAGCGCACATCCTCGCGCAGGCGCTCGCCGCCCCAGTCGGAGATGTTGAA
>JADHED010000664.1_pt1 | contig 37172 bp, 33 predicted proteins | sample 8952041 | NCBI WGS metagenome assembly JADHED01 (sample SAMN16124423, study PRJNA663239) | bioreactor sludge metagenome | isolation source: sludge (control) | place: India:Bengaluru | collected 2018-09-08 | reverse complement strand
CTGTGCCAATTGCTTGGCTTGGTCGGCGAGGTAACTGGGGGTGCAGAGGTTGGGCGGGAGGTTGCCGAGCTCCCTGGCCAGGGCAACGCCATGGGCCATCGCGCTGCTCTGATTGATCAACTGTTCGCACTGCGATGGACTGATCAGGTCGCTGCGTTGCAGCGTGATTTTTTTCAGTTTCTGCTTGTCATCGGGCTTCTTGCTGCCCTTGGTGGCCTGGTACTGGTAGCGGGCCGCTTCGGCACCGAGGATGATCTGCCGCACCATCCAGGCTTGATCATGTCCCGCCACCTCGAGGCCGTCGAGGCTCCACAGCAGGCTTTTGGCGGTGGTTGCCTTGGCTTGGCCGATCACGCTTCTGATGATCGACAGAAAATCCCTGGCGCTGATCTGCGCCTTTTCGCCCTGCGCCAGCAGTAACAGCCGTTCGGCCTTGAGTCCGGGCACCTGATGCAGCAGCAGGCTCTTGCCGGCCTTGTCGGGCAGATCACCCTGTTTCAGTATGGCGCCGATCCACTCCTGGGTCTGTGGTGGAAGCCGCTTGATTGCCGCACTGGGTTGCAGTTTTGGCAGCAGACCGAGAACCAGCATGCCGGCGGCTTGCTGCTCCGGAGCGGCTTTGGTGATCTTGTATTCCATGGGTACTCCAGGAGGAGGAAGAGAAAACGGCTGGATGGTATCGAGGGCGACCAATGCTAATCGAGCCTCCGGGCGCCAACAAGCGTCTTGAATCCATGCAGTGTAGAATGGCGGCTCTTCGACCACTCTGGCAGTGCGACGCCTCTTTTGATTCTACTTCGCTATCTATTCCGGCAACTGGTTGGCGCCACTGTCGCGATCAGCTCGATTCTGCTGCTGGTGGTGATCAGCAGCCGTCTGAGCCGCTATCTGGCCGATGCCGCCAGTGGCAAGCTGGCGCCCGATCTGCTGTTCGCGATGATCGGTTACCGCATTCCCGGTGTGCTCGAGGTGGTGCTGCCGCTCGGGTTTTTTCTCGGTGTGCTGCTCACCTATGGCCGGCTTCATGTCGATCGCGAGATGACCGCGCTGGCCGCCTGCGGCTTCAGCGAACGGCGGTTGCTGCTCTACACCCTGTTGCCGGCACTGCTGACGATGGTGGCGACCGCCGCCGTCACGCTGCTGTACAACCCCTGGGGTGCTGCCAAGGCCGAGCAGCTGCTGCATCGGCAGTTGGCCAGCAATCAGTTCGATGCATTGACCAGTGGCCGCTTTCAGACTGACCCCCACAGCGGGCGGGTGATCTACATCGGCCAGAGCGAAAACGGAGATCTGCGCGAAGTGTTCGTGGCTGAACGCCTTGCCGATGTCTCGCAGCACAGGGGTGCAGTCGATGATGCACCGGTGGTGGTGGTCGCCACCGCTGGCCGACTCGACTACGACCCGGCCACCGAGCAGCGTTATCTGCATCTGCAGGCCGGGACCCGCTACCAAGGCTGGCCGGGTGAACCACAGATGCGCGTGACCGACTTTGCCGAACTGGGGCTGCGCATCGCCACTGCCACTGGCGAATATCAGGTCCGCAAGCTTGATTCGATCCCCACGGCGCAGTTGTTCGACAGCCACGAAGCCAGCGCCGCGGCCACACTGCTCTGGCGTCTTTCCCCCCCACTGATGGCACCGATCATGGTACTGATCGCCCTGCCCTTGTCGCGAGTCGATCCACGACAGGGTCGCTTCGCCCGCTTTTTGCCCGCCATGCTGATCTACTTCACCTATCTGATTCTGCTCACCACGCTGCGTGATCTGGCGGCCGAGCGGGGCAAACTGCCGCCGATGGTGATCTGGGCAGTGCATGGGCTGTTTCTCGCTGCCGGTGTATGGATGAGTCTGCTCGGGAGCGGGCGCGCTTTTCTTCAAAGTGGCCGAGCCAGAGCAACCCGATGAGCAGGCTGAGCTGTTTCAACCGCTATCTGTTCAGGCAGCTGACGCAGACCACTCTGGTCGTCATTCTGGTGATCGCCGGGCTCGACCTGCTGTTTGCGTTGCTGGGGGAGATGGAAGATCTCAGTGAAAACTACCATTTGAGTGATGCATTGCTCTTCGTGGCCATGACCTCGCCCAGGCAACTGTACGAGGTGACGCCGTTCTGTCTGCTGATCGGTGTACTGATCGGGCTGGGCAACCTGGCCCGGCAGAGTGAATTGGTGGTGATGGGCAGCGCGGGTGTCTCGAATTGGGGAATCGCCTGGTCGGCCTGCCGTCCGGTATTGCTGTTCATGGTGGCGACGACCCTGCTGGGAGAGTGGGTGGCCCCGGCTGCCGAACAGGCCGCACAAAACTGGCGAGCGCAGCTCAATGGCGACGGCCATGGGCGTGCGGGTGAGGGGACCTGGTTGCGTGATGGTCCTGATTTCGTCTACTTCAGTGCCATCACCGCGCAGGGCGACCTGCTGGGTGTGACCCGTTACCAGTTCGATCAGGAGCGCCAGTTGGTTCGTCTCAGTCATGCGCAACGGGCCTCCTATGCCGAGGGGCGATGGCAGCTCGATCAGGTGGCCGCCACCTGGCTGACGGCGGAGCAGAGTCAGAGCGAGCAGCTGGCACAACAGGCTTGGCCAAGCACCTTCACTCCGGCGCTGCTGCAGGTGCTGGCACTGAAACCGGATCGACTTTCGGCCATCGAGCTCTACCGCTATGCCGTTCACCTCGATCAGCAGCGGCTGGAGTCGGCGCCGCACTGGCTGGCATTCTGGAAGCGGCTGTTTCAGCCGGTGGCAACCCTGGCGCTGGTGCTGATTGGAATTTCGTTCGTTTTCGGGCCGCTGCGCGAATTGACGATGGAGACGCGGGTCTTTGCCGGGATTGCGGTAGGCGTGGTGTTTCATTTTGTCCAGAACATCCTGGGACCGGCCAGCATCGTGTTTCAGTTTTCGCCGATCTGGGCGGCGGCACTGCCACCATTGCTCTGTCTGCTGTTTGCGTTGCGTTGGTTGAGGCGTGCTGGCTGAACGCTATCCGCCGCGCTTTTTCCTCTTCTTCTCCGGCTTGGGCAGTTGGACCACCAGCGAAGATGACAGCCGGTCATGCCAGGTCATCCGGTCGCGGTCGACCAGCATCCAGCCATAGCCCAATCCGAGACAGAGCAGCGAAAACAGTGCCCCAAAGAAGCGCAGTACCGCTTGGGGCAGCCTGATGGTCGAGCCATCGCTGTTCTGAATGCGCAGACGCCAGGCCTGCATGCCGAGGGTCTGTCCATGTCGGGTCCAGAAATAGGCAAAAAAGCCGAAGGTCGAAATCAGCAGAATGCTCTGATAGAGCGCCCCCCGCGCCGCCACCTTGCCGGCGGCCAGCGTATCGCCCTGCAGTTGCAGCGCAATGAAGATGTAGGCAGCAGTGATACACATCAGCAGCGCAACGACCAGCAGCGTGTCGTAGAGCATCGCGCCCAAGCGGCGCAGCAGCCCTGCCGGGGGATAGGAAGAGGGAGGCATTGCTGTTCCGGGATTCCTGAGCGGGTCGTCGAGGCGCCGCATGGTAGCAAAATTGCGATCGGCGAAAAAAGCCGCCGACGGTTGGCATTCGGGTCGAGTCTTCGGCCTTGCTGGAACCGCAAGGATGTTATAGTTGGCCACTGTAAATAGGCCTGCAGCGAGACGAGAGGTTTTGGGGCGATTGGTCATGCACTTCAGCCAGCGTCAACTCATCGATCAATTGCGCAGTGAGGTGATCAGCCAGGTCACCTCAGCGGTGCAGCGCACCTTTGAACAGATCGAAGAGAAGGTCTTTGAAAAAGCCGAACAGGCGCGCAGCAACCAGGAGCAGGCCGCCGTTTTTGATGACTTGCGAGAGATTCGTTTCCGCTGGCCGATGGTAACGGAGCACTTTCTGGAGGGGGTGAGCGAACAGATCAACCGGTTTGCGCGCAATCAGCCACTGCCGCCGATCGGTGGGCGACCGGCTGCGACCGGCGGTGGCCTGTCACTGGTGGATGAACATGTGCTCAATGAAGAGATCATCATTGGCAACATGGTTCAAAGCGCCAATGCGCAGTTCCATCAGTCGATCCATGCCCTGAATCAGCGCCTGGCAATCCTGTCGCAGGGCCGAAAGCTCGAAGAGTGTGACAACCCCTTTGGCCCGGAGCGGCTCGGAGAGGCTTGCCGTGGTGCTGTCCGCTTGCTCAATCTTTCCGAAGAGATCAGGCAACTGGTTTTGAAATCCTTCGGCACCGAGGTGCTCGAGAGGCTGGGCCGGCTGTATGACCGCTGCAACGACCTGCTGATCGAGGCGGACATTCTGCCGAATCTGGCTTTTGAAGTCCGCCGTCTGCATGGAACGAGCGGCAGTTCGCAGCGGCCATCGACCGAAGAGAGCGCTGAGGCATCTGATTCGCTTCAGGAGCGGGTGTCGCAGCCCTCCGGTTTCGATGCCCGTCCCACATCGCCGTCGGAGCTGTTTGCCCAGGTTCAGTCGATGCTGGCGCAGCCGGTACCCTTGGTCCCGGAGCCCATGGCGATGATGACCGGGGCTGCTGCGCACCCGGCAATGGATCCGGCACTGGCCTATTCGACAGGCGGGGTGCCGATGCCCGCAGTGCAATTCGTGTCTTCCGCGATGGCTGCGGTGCCCGGTGGGGGGCAATCAGCGGCCATGGCAGGAGCGCCGCCGTTGATGTCGGCGCCATCGCTGCGCAGCATGGGGTCGATGCGCCCGGATGGCGTGGCACTGGTGGGCGATGGTGCCAGTTACACGCCTCACCAATTGGCGCAGACGGTCGATCAGATTCAGCATCACCAGTATCAATCTGCCGCTCAGGTCGACCATGCGCAACTGCTGACGGTCGAAGCAGTCAAGCGCCAGCTGCTGGAGCAGGTCGAGAAGCTCAACAGCATTGCCGGAGAGGTGAGGCAGGTCGCTACGGTCGATGCCGACCTGATCGACCTGGTCGGCATGCTGTTCGAGTACATGCTCAACGACGAGAATCTGCCCGATTCGGTGAAGGCGCTGTTGAGCCATCTGCACACCCCCTTCCTGAAGGTGGCGCTGCTCGATCGACAGTTTTTCACCCGCTCCAGCCATCCGGCTCGGCGGCTGTTGAATGCAATGGCCAAGGCGGGTGGACATTGGTTGATCGATGATGATCAGGAGCATGGCGTGTTTGCCAAGATGCGTTCGATCGTGGACCGCATCCTGCTCGAATATACGCTGGAGATCGAACTGTTCGACGAGGTCCTGGCTGATTTCAATCAGTTCATCGAAAAGCTGGAAAAGCGCGCCGACCTGGCCGAAAAGCGGGCGATGGAGACATTGCAGGGGCAGGAGAAGTTGCGCACGGCCCGCAACCGCGCGGTGCAGGAGGTGATGAGCCGCACCGAGGGCCATGATCTGCCCGAGGCGGTCACCCGTTTTCTTGAGCAGCCGTGGGTCGACATTCTGGTCTTCACGCTGCTGCGCAAGGGAACGGAGAGTGCAAGCTGGCACAACACGCTGAAGGTGGTCGATGATGTCATCTGGAGCGTCACGCCCAAGGTGAGCGAGGAGGAAAAGAGTGCGTTGCGTCGGCAGCTTCCCGAGTTGAACGAAGCCATTCAGCAGGGGTTTGTGCTGCTGGGGGGGTATCAGGGCGAAGCGAAACAGCTGCTGCGTGAACTGGCCGCGGCGCAGAGCCGTGCGTTGGAGGCGCGCGCCGAGCAGGTCGCAGTACAGCAGCCAGTTGCTGAAAAACCGCCTGGTCAGCGCAACAGAGTGCGGGCGGCAGAGGCCAGTTCGACGGGCAATCTTTCACCTGAGCTGCAGCAAGCCATTGCCGAGCTGCGCAAAGTGCCCTTCGGCACCTGGTTTGAATTCACCATCAATGCCCAGGGTGACAAAAAGCGCGGCAAACTCTCTTGGTTCAGTCCTCTGACATCGCGTTACATGTTTGTCGATCAAAACGGCAAGCAGGTCGGAGTGAGGTCGCTGATTTCGCTGGCCAACAGTCTGTTGAGTGGCGATGCCAAGGTGATCCGCCAGGCCGAGGAGCCACTGATCGACCGTGCGATGAGCACCATTCATGACCTGCTCTCCAGGCGGTTGCGCCGGAGGGCCGGTGCAGTCTGAGCGGCTTGCTCCATGTTTGCAGATTGGACAGAGCGGTCTTTTCGTGGGGAATCTGAATGGATGAGTTGAGAAAATCTCCAAGAATCACCCTGGATCAAGAACTCCAGGTGATCGACCGCGGCGATGGCAGCAGAATGGGTGTCGTGGTCAATGTCTCGCAAGGGGGGGTGATGGTGGCGGGTGACCGGCCGGTCGTGACCGATCGGCTCTATCGGCTGCGTCTGGAGTTGACAACGCCTGTGGCGGGAAAAACCCACATCCATCTGGGGGCTGATGCGCTCTGGAGTCAGAATGCCGAAGGCAGCCAGTACTACACTGGTTTTCAGCTCATCGATATTGCCGACGATGATCTGGTTTTGCTGCTGGAGTCGGCGGCGAAGTTCTGAAGGGCGACGGCCATTGATGGCACGGTTTGTGATTTGATCAGGTTATAAAGTGAATCGGTGGTTATGAGCACTGCAACGATGGAACGGGTCTTGCCCGAACAGTTGAAATTGTTCTCGTCCTTCAGCAGTTGCGACGATGCATGGTTGAGTGCGCTGAGCGATCAGCTTTCACTGCGCTCGGCGCCCGCCAAAACGGTCCTGCTGAATCTTGGCAGCACCGAACGAGGGGAGCTGTTTCTCGTCGAAGGCACTCTGGCGCTGGAGGCGCGCGATGGTCGCAGGTCGGTCATCAAGAGCGGCAGCGAAAGCGCCGCATTGCCGATCGCACGGCTGCGTCCAAGCATGTACCGGGTGGTGGCATTGACGCCGGTTCGCTTCCTGTGGGTGGCGCCCAACCTGTTGCGGCCGGCGAAGGAACCGGAACCGGCGATGCAGGTCGAGTTCTCGGTACAGACCGCGAATGAGCTGGCCAGGATCGAGGTGCAGCAGGATGCAACGACCGGCAGCCTCTATTTCGACATCTATGAAGATTTGAAAAATGACGCGCTGGCGCTGCCGACCTTGCCGGTGGTGGCGCTGCGCATCCGCGAGATGATCGACAGCGAGCAGAGCAATGCCGAGATGGTGGCCAAGGCGGCTGCCTCCGATCCGGCCATTGCCGCCAAGTTGCTGCGGATTTCCAACAGCCCGCTTTACCGTGGGCAGTCACATTTCGAGACCCTGACGCAGGCCATCGTGCGTCTGGGGATGCAGTCGACCAAGCAGATCGTCACCAGTTTTGCGGTGCGCGAGCTCTTCACCAGTGATCAACCCTTGCTGAAGCAGCGATTGATGGCGCTGTGGCAGCACAGTGTCGAGGTGGCCGCGACCTGTTTCGTGCTGGCCCGCCTCAACCGGGGGCTCAATCCCGAACAGGCGCTGCTGACCGGTCTGCTGCACGACATCGGCGTGTTGGCCATCATCAGCCATGCCGAGCACTATCCCGACATCACCGCCACGCCGGAGCGGCTTGAAAGCGTGATCCATGAGTTTGGCCGGCGGGTCAGCGTGCTGATCCTGCAGAAGTGGGATTTCCCGGCAGCGATGGTCGAGGCCTGTCAGAAGTGTGAAAGCTGGTCCGCCGACAATGGCGCACAACTGACCTATGCCGATCTGGTGGTGCTGGCACAGGTGCACCTGCTGCGTGGTCATCCTGACTATCCGCAACTGCCCGACATCCAGACGCTGCCGGCCTACCGCAAGCTGAGCAACCAGGGGCTGACCAGCGCCGGGTTGCTCAAGATTCTGGACGAGGCCAGCGAGCAGGTCGACGAGGCCAGACAACTGCTGCTGGCCTGATCAGATCAGACCGCTTCGCTGGCCAGGCTCTTGCTGACCACCTCGAGCAGATCCCTTGAGAGTGTCGTACCCTCGGCGATGCGCGCCAGCTCCGCTCGCATGGTCGTCTGCCGTGTCGTCCCGTACTTTTTCCACCGCGTCAGCGGCAGCACCAGCCGGGCGGCGATCTGTGGGTTGAGCGGGTCGATGCGCAGGACCTGATCGGCCAGAAAGCGGTAACCGCGGCCATCGGTGCGATGGAACTGGATCGGGTTCTGACCGGCAAAGCTGCCGATCAGCGCCCGGCTCTTGTTCGGGTTGCGGAGGTCGAAAGCGGGATGCATCAGCAGCGTCTCGACCCGTTGCAGGGTCTCCGGTCGTGGCGCCGTGGCCTGCAGTGCCAACCATTGGTCGACCACCAGCGGCTCATGCTGCCAGCGCTGATAGAAGTGGGATAAAGCTTGCTCGCGCAGCGCCTCGAGTTCTGGATAGGGGCTGTGCAGCAGTGTGCGCAGGCCGCTGAGTGCTTCGGTCATGTTGTCGGCGGCGAAGTAGAGTCGGCTCGCCTCCTCGGCCCCAGAGACGTCGGCGGCCGCCAGATACTCCAGTGCCACCGCGCGCAGCGCGCGGCGACCGCTCTGTTCGGCATCGGCGCGATAGGGCGGTGCCGGGCGGTTCGCCTCGAAGAGTTGCTGCCAGCGGCCAATGAGTTGCTGGCCGAGTTCCCTCTGCCAGCCACGGCGGGCGGCATGAATCGCCTCGACTTCGATTGGCTCGGCGAGTCCACTCAGGTAGGCCTCGCTCGGCAGTTGCACCATCCTGGCCAGTTCGGCCGGCGTCAACTGCTGATCATCGAGCAGTGCCTGCACGGTTTCGATCAGATCAGCGGTGAAAGGGGTTGTCTCGGTGCGCAGATGGCTGGCGATCTGCTCCTGTATGCAGAGCACCATCAGCCGCTGCATCGCCTCCCAGCGGTTGAAACCGTCGCTGTCATGGCGGGCGAGAAAGCGCAATGCATCGCGACTGTAGTCATACTCGAGCCTGACCGGCGCCGAGAAGCCGCGCAGCAGTGACGGTGTGGGACGCTCGGCGACATTGCGGAATCGTAGCTGCTGTCGGGATTCAGTGATGGCGAAGACCCGCTGGGTGGTGGCCGCGTCGGCTTCGTCATCGCACTGCAGTGGCATCTCCCGACCCTGACCGTCATAGAGGGCCAGACTCAATGGAATGACCAGCGGCTGCTTGGCTTCGCCCGGTTGTCCCGGTGTCGAGGGGGTCGACTGGCTGATGGTGAGGGTGTAGCGCCTGGATTCGGCATCGTAGGCATCCTCGACCCGCACGATCGGCGTGCCAGCCTGGCTGTACCAGCGGCGGAACTGACTCAGGTCGACATCGTTGGCCGCCTCCATCGCGCTGACGAAATGGTCGGTGGTGACGGCTTCGCCATCGTGCTGGCTGAAGTAGTGGTCGCAACCGCGGCGGAATGGTTGCGCGCCCAGCAACTGGTGCAGCATCCGCACCACCTCGGCACCCTTTTCATAAACGGTCGGGGTGTAGAAGTTGGAGATCTCCAGGTAGCTGTCGGGGCGGATCGGATGGGCCATCGGGCCGCTGTCTTCGGCAAACTGCACCGTGCGCAGCAGGTTGACATCCTCGATCCGCTTCACGGTCGCGGAGCCGAGGTCAGCGGAGAACTGCTGGTCGCGAAAGACCGTGAATCCCTCCTTGAGACTCAACTGGAACCAGTCGCGGCAGGTGACCCGATTGCCCGACCAGTTGTGGAAATATTCGTGGGCCACCACTGCTGCAACCCGGGCAAAGGCGGCATCGGTGGTGGTCTGAGGATGGGCGAGCACACAGGAGGTGTTGAAGATGTTGAGCCCCTTGTTCTCCATCGCACCCATGTTGAAGTCGTCGATGGCCACGATGTTGTACTGGTCGAGGTCGTACTCGCATCCGTAGTGCTGCTCATCCCAGGCCATGGCCTGTTGCAGTGAAGCCATCGCATGGGCGCACTTGTCGAGATCCTTGGGTTCGACGTGGATGCGCAGTTGCACCGTGCGTCCGGAGCGGGTGTGGAACTGTGACGCGTGGTGATCGAGCCGTCCCGCCACCAGCGCGAAGAGATAGCAGGGTTTTCTGAAGGGATCATCCCAGGTGACCCAGTGGCGGCCATCGGCGAGGCTGCCATGAGCCACCGGATTGCCGTTCGACAGCAGCACCGGAAAACGTTCTGCATCACCAACCAGGGTGGTGGAGAAGCGCGACATCACGTCGGGGCGGTCGAGGTAGTAGGTGATCTTGCGAAAGCCCTCGGCCTCGCACTGGGTGCAGAGGCGCCCTTGCGAGAGGTAGAGCCCTTCCAGCGCGCTGTTGTCGGCGGGGTGGATGCGGGTCACCAGCCGCAGTGTGAATGCCTCCGGCACGCCGCTGATCGTCAGTGACTCGGCATCCTGACGATACTGCTGCGGTGACAGTGGTTGACCCTCCAGCGTCACCGAACAGAGTTCGAGCTCGACACCATCGAGCCGCAGCCGGTCGGTGGCCTGCGCCGCCGGATTGCGGCGCATCGTCAATTCGGCAGTGACCTCGGTGGTGGCCGGATCGAGCTCGAAATGCAGCCGGGTGTGATCGATCAAAAACGCGGGCGGGCGGTAGTCGCTCAGCAGCACGGGTTGAGGGGCGGGATGGTTCATCTGCTGTGGGTCTCGTCGCGGTGGCGGATGACAAGGGGTGCGGCGCTGTCGCCCGGAGTCGGGTCGCAGTCCGATTTCGGCGGAAGGTAGCCGGTGCGTGCCTCTGTGGGCAGGTGGCGGGTCTCATAGGCGATCAGCAGCAACAGACTGTTCTCGCGCTGTTCGCTGCTCAGCAGCCGGCCATCGGGCCAGCGACCGGTCTCGATCGACTGTTTCAGTCGCTGATAGGTGGCTTCATCGAGCGTGTCGACCAGTTGCGGCAGATTCACCGATCACTCCTTCTCTCTGCGTTGTCGAGGGGGGCTTGCCGTTGCGATCAGCGCAATGGCCGCCACCAGCAGTCCGGCCAGCAGGCCGGAGGCATGGGCGGTGTTGGCAATCGAACCGAAACCGGCAATGGTCAGAATGTTGCTGTAGCCGAGTGCCAGCCAGATCAGCAAAAAGCCGATGACGCCCCGGGGCAGGGCGAACAGCCGGGTCTTGCGGAACCGCTCCCACAGCCAGCAGTAGCCGAACAGACCGAAGATCACCCCGGACATGCCGCCGAAGAGACTCTCCCGCGCGACCCAGGCCTGAGCGCAGTTGGAGATCAGCCCGAGCACCACCACCAGCAGCAGCAGAACCTTGCCCCCCTGTGCCCACTCGATGCGCCGTCCCAGTTCGGCCAGCCAGAGCATGTTGAAGACCAGGTGCAAAAGCCCGAAGTGCAGAAAGATCGGAGTCAGCAGGCGCCAGGGTTGGCTGGCCACGGCTGGATTCAGAATGGCGTAGGGGCCGATCTGGGTCAGGTCGTAAAAGGTGAGCCAGCCCAGCAAAGTGGTGCTGTCGGTGAGCCAGAGCAGACCGGTCACACCGACTGTGGTGGCAACCAGTGTCAGCGTCACCGGGGCTCGCAGCCAGGCCAGCCACCACTCGGAATCGTTGGCTACGACAGCGGGTGCGGCCCGATGCTGGAGGCTGGGGTCGGCCAGAAAACGGCGATAGAGCGCAGTGGCCTGTTCGATCTGGCCGGCCTCGCTGACCCACAGCACCTGATGGCCGCGCTCCTCGACGATGCGGTGTTCGATGCCATGGCTGTGCAGCAATCGGCTGAAGCCGCGGAGGTTGGCAGGATGGCTGATTTCGAGCGCCTTATGCATGTCTGCGTGGCTGATCGAGTTCCATCGTCTGCCAGACGAACTTGGCCGAATCGAGCCGGGTTTCGCCATCGAAGCGATAGCAGACCAGCTTGCCTGATTTGACTGCGCTGTAGTCGAGGCAGGCGAGGTTGGGGCGGATGGTCTCCGGCACGCCGGTGCGCCAGTAGTGGCCGATGAACAGTGGCGGTTCGTCGGCGCGGTAGTGCAGCAGCCGGGCGCGGTGCTCCTGCGAAATCATGCGCTGCGCCACCTCGACCGGCAGCAGATCGGGCTGGAACAGCAGATCGGCATAGCTGGCCGGATCCTCCTCCCAGAATTTGGCCCGGAAGTGGCTGCGGGCGATGCCATCATGGCCGGTGATGCTGTCGCCATCCGGCAGCGGCAGCATCAGCCCATGCAACAGGCGGTTGACCAGGCGGTAGGCGAAGCTGTTGCGCACCACCGACTGCTGCAGCAGGTCGGCGGTCAGTCGGTTACCGCCATGCTGCTGCCGGAATTGATCGATCAGCGCATGGTCCCAGCAGGCATGCACGACGCGGCAGCCGGGGAGCTCCAGAAACAGCGGCAGCGTCAGGAACCAGTCGAGAAAGGCGTGCCAGTCGGCATGGTGGTTGGCGAACTGCTCCAGCGTCGCCTCGATGACCGCCTGGTGGCGCGGGCTGTGTTCACGCAGGTATGGATGCGGACTGCCTGCCTTGGCCGGCGTGCCATGACAGAGCGCGTGATACTCATGGTTGCCCATCACCATCTGCGCGGCACCGGCCTCGACCATGTCGCGCACCTGGTGCAGTGCCTCGCGGATGCGCGGACCGCGGTCGATCAGATCGCCGGTCAGAATCAGCTGGCGGCTGGGGTGGCGGTAGACGCCGGCGCGCTTTTGGTAGCCCAGCTTCTCCAGCAGGTGGAACAGGGTCAGCGCGCAGCCATGCACATCGCCGATCAGGTCGTAGCCACCGGGAGCGTCAGCCATGGCGGCACCGATGATTCATGTGCGCTCCAGCAGATTGCCCCAGCCCAGCTTGCTGCGGCAGATTTCGTAGAAATTGTGGCTGAGCGGGTGGATCAGGCGCAGCTTGTGCGGATACTTCTGCACATAGAGCACATCGCCAGGCGCCGCGATCAGGTGGTCCTGGCCATCGCAACTGATCTGCAGGTTGAAGCGGTTCTCCACCCCCAGAACGATCTTGATCTCGCTTGACCCACCCACCACGATCGGCCGGCTGCTGAGGGTGTGGGCGAACATCGGCACCAGCGCGATGGCGTCGAGTGTCGGATGCATGATCGGCCCACCCGCCGACAGGGCGTAGGCGGTCGAACCGGTTGGCGTGGCGACGATCAGCCCATCCGAACGCTGGCTGTAGACGAACTGACCCTCGATGTAGAGCTCGAACTCGATCATCCGTGTCGCTTGCCCCGGGTGGAGCACGACATCATTCAGTGCACGGCCGCTGTTGACCGGTTCGCCATTGCGCTGCAACTGGGCATCGAGCAGAAAGCGGCTCTCCATGATGTACTTGCCGGCCAGTACATCGGTGATTTTGGCAGGCACTTCGTCGGGAGAGATGTCGGTGAGGAATCCCAGTCGGCCCCGGTTGATGCCCAATACCGGCACCTTGTGTCGGGCCAGTGCGCGGGCGGCGCCGAGGATGCTGCCATCTCCCCCCACCACGATCGCCAGATCGCAGATTTCGCCCAGCAGGCGCAGATGGCTCACCTGCAGGCCATGGTCGATGAATTCGGCGGCGGTGCTCTCTTCAAGGATGACTCGATAGCCTTCAGCGACCAGAAACTCCTTGAGCGTTTTCAGGGTTTCGATCACGCCGGGGCTTTCGAGCCTGCCAATCAGCCCGACATTGCGAAACTGCTCCATTCAGCATCCATCATGACAAAAAGAGTGGCTGATTATGGTGCCGCCGGCTGTTTCCGTCCAGAAACAGTGCTCGACGCAGGGCCACGCGCGGGGCGTGGATGGTGTGTGAGCCTAACCCTGCACGCGCAGGCGATCATGCCGATGGAGCGGGCAGCGATCACTGAGGCCGGTGGTGAAATGGGCGGGTGCCTGCACAGGCGCCACGGGCTGCTCGCAGCGCTTGCCACCGGCCTGAACTGCGTTGCAGCGTGGATTCTGGTAATGATCGAGCCAGAGTCGATAGTGTGTTTCGCTCACCTGACAACGCTGTGCTGCCTGGGCCTGCGGGTTGGCCAGATAGTCAGGAATCGTGGCGAGCGCCAGATTGAAGTGGCCAGCGCCTGGATGGTAGGCGATCAGGGCGACCCCCAGTGCATGCAGTCTGGCCAGCAAACCATCGGCGCTTTGCCCGGCCCAGTCAGCGCGCTCCTGCTGCAACTTGGCCAGTTCGGCTTCGAGACGGTTGCGGTGCTCGCGCGCATAACAGAGCTCCACCTCCTGGAGTCTGAAGGCTTCATCGAGTGCGGCGAGTCGAGTCGTGTTCCCGGCTTGTGCCACACCAAGGTGTGGGGCTTGCTCCTGTGGTTCTGCTTGATGCGGTCTGTTTGCCGGGGAGAGCCTTTTTGTTTCGACCTGTTGGTTGTGTAGTTGCTTCTTCAGAACGAGATTGTTGGTCAGCTCCTCTTCCAGCGAGCGGGCGTAGCGATCGATCTCTTCGCTCAACTCGTCAAGCGCCTGCTGATGCGCCTTGCGCAGAGCGTGGATCTCCTGCTGATGACGCTGTTCGATGGCCTGCGTGTCGAATCCGGCCGTGCCGATGGAGTTCGCGTGTTGTGCGAAGGTGGCGGCAGAAAGCGGTCTGGAGGGTTCGTCCGCAAAGGCGAGGCCCAGCCGGTTCCGGGTGATTGCCTCGTGAATCTGCACCAGCACATTGTGTTCACGCTGGAGGTCGGGTTCCCACAGGTGGGTCTGGAGCCATGGCAGCGGACAGTGGTTGAGGCTGCTGAGACGCAGCTTGGTCTGATCAGTGATGGCGACCGGTTCCGCATAGTGAAGAAGCTGCTCAAGCGGCAGATCCCATTGGCGATCGGCATAGCCATCGTCATCGAAGCCGATCCTGAACAGCACCACGGTTTCGATCACCAGACCCGGCAGAATGGTGACGTAGGCGGCGTCGATCATCTGGCCGGCAAAATCGGCAACGCCCACCACTTGGTCGAGCAGTGCGTCGAATTCGACTTTCAGCATCGTTCTGCACAGTGCGCCGTGCTCGAAAAAGAGCACCGCCTCAGCGCGCAGTGCCGTTGCGGGGTTCATGCAGGAATTTGCCTTGGTTTGATCATGCCATCTGCAACAGAAGAGGCGCCCTGTCGAAGTATAGTGGGGCATTGGCTTGGCACGTTGTGACGAGCTTGGCACAATTAACACTATCGGTGGCTGATGCCGGTGGTGACGCCACGACTGGATGCACCAGCAGGAGGCAGTCGCCGTGTTTCAGACAGAAGAGTGTCAAGATTTTTTACAGTTTTGATTTTGGCGCGGAGCTGGATTTTTTCAACAGCTTGATCCAGAACGAATAAAACATACTGGCCCAATGTTTGCTTTATTCAATTTGCTGTCGCAGCTGACTGCTGACCTCAACCCGGAACCCAAGGAGTGATGTATGAAAATGATACCCAAACGTTTCGCAATGGCCCTGCTGATGGTGGCCAGCGCGGTGTTCTCTCTCAACAGCCATGCCGCCACCATCGACCTGGGGAAACTCGGGGTGGGTGATACTGAGCTTGATATCAGTATCGCGTTTGGCAGCATTGCCGATACTTGGAAATTCGAAGTGACCGAGACAGGCAAGCTGGTTAGCGGCTTTGCCGGAATCTTCGGCATCGCTTCGCTGAGCGCCGATATCTCGGGAACTCCTTTTGCTTCAGTTCCTTCCCCGTTGCCATTGCTGTCGCCTGTTCTGCTGGGGCCCTCCATCGTGTTGAGCCCCGGCATGTACAGCATTTCGGTGACCGGAACCACCGGTACTGGCTTTTTCCCCATCGGCGGCTACATAGGTGCCGTTGGGCTGACTGCCGTGCCGCTCCCTGCACCGGTTCTGCTGCTGGGTTCGGCGATGCTGGGTCTGGTCGGTTTCGCGCGCCGCCGCCGCGCATGAGGCTTCGCAGCCAGACTGTCTGGTCTTGAGAGGGATCAGACAGCGTTGGAGGAAAAACGCCCTGAATCTCAGGGCGTTTTTTTTCGAGAATCAAATCGTGCCTGCTTCACTTCACTGCCTGTGCAAGAAGATTGGGACGCTTTGGCAGCGCAATGACGGTGGCTTGACCGTCACGCTCCGCGACGGTTCGAGGAGAGCCGTGGAAGGCATCGACAGCCGAGTCCGTTGGCGGCAAACTGGTTCGCATGCCTTTGGGAGCAGAGCGAACAGGCTGTCGCGGGAGTGAGCCATGGTCCGTTTTCGTGATCGTCGACATGCGGGCGAAGTGCTGGCGCAGCGGCTTGCGCCGTGGATTGGCCGTGCTGGTGTGGTGCTGGCGCTGCCGCGTGGAGGAGTGCCGCTGGCCGCGGTGGTGGCGCCAAGACTCCGGATGCCGCTCGACCTGATCATTCCGCGCAAGATCGGCCATCCCCACAATCCGGAATATGCGGTGGCGGCAGTGGTCGAAAGCGGCGCGCGGGCCATCAACAGCGTGGAGGTGGCCGGCCTTGATCCTGGCTGGTTCGAGCAGGCCGTCGCGCGTGCGCAGCAGGAGGCCCTGCGTCGTCGGCGCTGCTATCTGGGCGACCGTTCGCCCTGTGCGCTCGAGGGCAAGGCGGTGATTCTGGTCGATGACGGCATTGCCACTGGGCTCACGATGGAGGCGGCCATTCAGGATGCCAAGGCGCGGGGTGCGCAGGAGCTGGTGGTCGCCGTGCCGGTGGTGCCGGCCGACACGGCCAGACGTCTGGCCAGGATGGTGTCGCAGGTGGTGGCGGTTGAGATTGCGGAGCACTACCTTGGTGCAGTGGGCGCCTATTACGATGATTTCTCCCAGTTGAGTGACCAGGATGTGATCGACCTGCTCAAACAGGCCGCTCCTGCGGTGCCGTCCTGACACGGCGGGCCGGGCTGTTGAACTGGAATTCATGGCCTGCGTGAGTGAGTGGAGCGGAGCGGTGACCGCATGACGCCCACCCTCACCTTGATGGAAAAGGTCGCGCTGCTGCGCGATCCGCACACCCATGCGCTGCCGGCGCAGAGCGTCATCGAAGTGGTGGAGACCCGCATGTCCTGGCTGTTTCTGACACCGGAACGGGTCTACAAGCTCAAAAAGCCGTTGCGCGAGCCGCTGTTCGATTTTTCCACCCTGGCGCGGCGGCGGCTCAATTGCGAGACGGAGCTGCGGCTCAACCGGCGATTGGCGGCCGAGGTCTACCTCGATGTGGTCAGGCTGATGCTGAGCAGCGCGGGGCTGTGCCGGATCGATGGGGAGGGGCAGACGCTGGATTACCTGGTGATGATGCGCCGGCTGCCCAGGGCGCGCAGTCTCGATCAGTTGATTCTTGCTGGGGCCATTCCGCCTGACGCGGTCGAAATGCTGGTGCGACGATTGGGGGACTTCTATCGACAGGCGGAAAAATCACCGCAGGGTGCGACCGGCTATGTGGCGCACTTTCGCGAACGGATCGAGCACAACCAGCAGGCGCTGATTGCCGGAGACTACCCTCTGTCACGGCAATGGATCGAGCAGTTGCATGGCCGTCTGCTGGCCTACATCGACCAGTACGGTGAAACGCTGCGGGCCCGCAGCCGCCAGCGACGGATCGTCGAGGGGCATGGTGATCTGCGTCCTGAGCATGTCTACCTGATCGATGGCCAGCCGCTGGTCATCGACTGCCTCGAATTCAGCCGTGAACTGCGTTGGCTCGATCCGATCGACGAGCTGAGCCTGCTCGACCTCGAATGTCTTCGGCTGGGCGAGCCCGATTTTGGCCGGACGCTGCTGGCCGAATATCAGGCCATCGAGCAGGATCCGGTGCCTGACCATCTGGTCGATTTTTACCACGGCTATCGTGCGCTGCTCTGGAGCCGCCTCGCCATCCGTCATCTGGATCAGCCGCAGCGCAAACCCGGAGATGGTGCAAAGTGGCGGGAGCGTGCCCGGTTTTATCTGCAGCAGGCCGCGCGGGCTCTGCGGCAGCCGGAAGCTTTTGGTTGATCGACCGGAGGCCGGGTTGGCAGCCGTCTGCATGAACCGGTGTCATGTCTCGGCATCGAGCCACAGTTCGGTCAGCGACTCGCGCCGGTGAATCCGCTCAATCGCCTCGGCCAGCAGCGGCGCCACCGAAAGCAGCTCGACGCGCTGCTGCAGCACTGGATTGGTGCGCTGGAGCAGTGGCAGGGTGTCGGTGACCACCAGGGTGGTGAGGGCGGGATGATCGAGCAGTGCATGGCTCTTGCCGGCCCACAGCGCATGGGTCGCGGCAGCATGGATCCGGCGCGCGCCAGCCCGCTCTGCGGCCTCGATGGTGCGCAGCAGGGTGGCCCCTGATGCGATCAGATCATCGATGATCACCACCTCCTGCCCGGCGACATCCCCGACCAGCCGTTCGCCGCTCAGTTCGCCACGGCTGCGCCACTTCTGCATGAAGGCGCTGTTCAGCTCACGTCCGAGGCGGCGATTCAGAGAGCGACGCAGCGCCTCGGCCCGTTTCACACCGCCAACGTCGGGCGAGAGGATGCAGGCATTTCCCTCCAGCAGGGTGGCGAAGTGGTCGACGAACAGGCTCTTGGCTTCGAGGTGTTCGGTCGGAATGCGAAAGGCATTCTGGTAGGCCGCCAGATTGTGGACGTCGATGGTCAGCAGTCGATCACTTCCCATCGCCTCGAACAGTTGGGCCACATAGCGATGGGTGACCGGATCGCGCGGCTTGCTCCTGCGGTCCTTGCGTGCATAGGCGAGGTAGGGTGCGACGACGGTCACTTCGGTGGCGCCGGCATCCTTGAGTGCAGCGACAAAGAACAGCACTCTGACCAGACGGTCATTCACCGAGTGGGCTGCATCGCTGTAGAGCGATTGCAGCAGCACGACATGGTGTCCACGGACGCTTTCGAGGGGTCTGGCCTTGTGCTCGCCATCCTCGAATTGGCGCTCTTCCCAGGCCGAAAGCGGAGCTCCGAGCGCCGAAGCCGTTGCGAAAGCAAGCGAGGAGTTGGAGTCAAGATCGAATATGGACAATGGGTTAGTCACGTATTTTCATCCAAAATCTGATATCAGAGGGGTGTGACTGTAGCCTCCATCAAAGTTTCGCCGCGATCAACTATTGATTAGACTGCTGGCGATTGCCAGGTTATGGAATATTTCGCCCGTACAGAGTAGTGCCGCCCATGAAGACCATGCACAAATATGAAGTGCCAATGACCGATCAACCCTTCCACGTCGATCTGCCGCATGACGCCCAGGTGCGCTGGGTCGAATTTCTGGTCCCCAACAAGAAGGTGTTCATGTGGGTCGAGGTCGACATCAGTCGCCAGGGGCCCAAGCAGCGTCGCACCTTCCACCTCTACCGTTCCGGCGATGGCATTCCGGTCAGCTACCACTATGTTGGCACGGCGGTGGATCAGTACATTCCCGAGACCTACCACCTTTTTGAAAAGGTTGATTGATCCGTTGCCGCCGCGAGCGTGTGGTTGAAGCATGAACAGGTTCTGGTCGGAGTCAGTCAAGGCGCCGTTGCCGGGCCATTCGACGCGGCGCCGGTTGGTGCTGCTGGCACTGCTGGGTCTGCTTCTGGCAGTGGCTGCACCCCGACAGCACGCCGAATGGGTCAATTCACTGGCGCACGAACAGAGTGGGCAGAGCAGTGCCAACGACCAGGAGATGGCGGCGAATCACCACTGCGGTGATCACGGTACCCCTGCGGGAGGCAGTGGCCTCGGGTGTGGTTGCCTGCACGGTCTGTGCGGCGGTCTGGCTGCGCTGCCGGGTCATCAGGCGCTCTCCGCGCGGGTGCGCATTGCAAACTTCAGCCCTGCACTCCAGCGGACCGTGCCATTGCCGGCCCATGGGCGCCCACCCTTCAGACCCCCGATCAGCTGAACTCCTGAGCTTGCCACTGCCGTCATCCGCATCTGTGCGGAGGCGGCTGTCGACCATGCGATTTGGAGTCAAAGATGTCATCCACAAAGAGCACCCCTGCCGGGTTCGATTGGCGGCGCCGTCGCCTGGTGCAGGGGATTGGTGTCGGGTTGGCGGCGGGAGTCTGTGGTCTGGCGCCGCGGTTCGGCCAGGCCGACCCTGGAGCGGAGTTCACGGCTTCGGCAGTGGCCAGCGCCACCCCGAGGGAGCTGCGCGGCACCCAATTCGATCTCACCATTGCCGAGACACCGGTCAACTTCACCGGCCATCCGCGGCTGGCCACCACCATCAATGGCGCGCTGCCGGCGCCGACGCTGCGCTGGCGTGAGGGCGATACGGTCACCCTTCGCGTCCACAACCGTCTGGCCGAAGAGAGCTCGATCCACTGGCATGGCATCCTGCTGCCCTATCAGATGGATGGCGTGCCGGGCATCAGTTTTCCGGGCATCCCGCCTGGCGGAACCTTCACCTATCGCTTCAAGGTGGCACAGAGCGGCACCTACTGGTACCACTCCCACTCCGGCATGCAGGAGCAGCGCGGCCTGTATGGCGCCATCATCATCGATCCGATCGAGGGTGAGCGGATTCAGGCCGACCGTGACCTCGTGCTGCTGCTGTCCGACTGGAGCGACGAGGAGCCGATGCAGCTGCTGAAGCGGCTGAAGGTGCAGAGCGACTACTACAACTTCAACCAGCCGACGCTGGCCGACTTCGTGCGCGATCTCTCCAGCGCCGGCTGGTCGGCCGCCATCGAACGCCGCCAGATGTGGCAGCAGATGCGGATGAACCCGACCGATCTGGCCGATATTTCAGCCCACACCTACCGCTACCTGATCAATGGCATGACGTCAGCGGACAACTGGACCGGGCTGTTCCGCCCCGGCGAGCGGTTGCGGCTGCGGCTGATCAACGGCAGTGCCATGACCTTTTACGATCTGCGCATCCCCGGACTGCCGCTGACGGTGGTGCAGGTCGATGGCCAGAATGTCGAACCGGTCACCGTCGATGAACTGCGGTTCGGGCCCGGTGAAACCTATGACGTCATCGTCGCCCCACGCGATGATGTCTATACGCTCTTCGCCCAGTCGATGGACCGCTCGGGCTTTGCCCGTGCCACGCTGGCGACGCGGCCGGGCCTGACTGCCCCGGTGCCGGCGCTCGATCCGGTCGAATGGCTGTCGATGACGGACATGATGGGCGACATGCATGGCGGCAGGCCGGCGCACCATGCCCGCAGCGAACATGGCCCGGGGACCGACATGCGGGTCGACAGGGCACGCAGCAATCTGGACGATCCCGGCGTGGGGCTGCGCAACAATGGCCGCCGCGTCCTGACGCTGGCCGATCTGCACAGCCTGGAGGGTGTGCTCGATCGGCGAATGGCCGACCGCGAGATCGAGCTGCACCTGACCGGCAACATGGAGCGCTACAGCTGGTCGTTCGATGGCGTCGAGTACGGCCAATCGACGCCGGTGCATTTCCGCCACGGTGAGCGGCTGCGGGTGATCCTGCACAACGACACCATGATGACCCATCCGATGCATCTGCATGGCATGTGGAGCGAACTGGAGAGTCCAGCCGGTGCCGTTCAGCTTCGCCGCCACACCTTTGCCGTGCAGCCGGCGCAGCGGATCAGCTTTCTGGTGACGGCCGATGCACTGGGGCGCTGGGCCTGGCACTGCCACCTGATGTTCCACATGGACAGCGGCATGTTCCGCGAGGTGGTGGTGGCATGAACCCTCTGAGCAATGAAAAGAAAAGTGCGTTTCATCCCGCAGGGTGGTTGAAACCGCTGCTGCTGACGGCCGTACTGGCACTGACCAGGCAGGCTGCGGCCGAGACCGCTGGTCATGCGCACCCTCATGCGATCGAAGAGCCGCCGGCAAAGACGATCGACCACAGCCAGATGGACCACGGCAGCATGGACCACGGCAGATGGACCACGGCAGCATGGACCACGGCAGTGGCGATTCCGCCCGCGAGGGGCGTGATCCCGATGCCTACTCGAATGGCTACCGGCTCGATTCCGGCCCCTATCTGCTGGAGGGCCGGCAGCACTCGCACATGGCCGACTCGCACCGCTTCTCGGTGCTGCGCATCGATCGGCTGGAGCGGGCCGATGGGCGCGATCACACCGGCACGGCCTACGACGCGCAGGCCTGGTGGGGCGGCAGCTATGATCGGCTCTGGTTGAAGGCCGAAGGTGAGCACAGCAGCGGCACGCTGCAGGAGGCGCGCAGCGAGCTGCTCTGGAGCCATGCGGTCGCCCCGTTCTGGGACCGGCAGCTGGGACTGCGCCATGACAGTGGTGCAGGGCCGGAGCGCCAGTGGCTGGCGCTGGGCCTGCATGGGCTGGCGCCCTACTGGTTCGAGCTCGATGTGGCGGCCTATCTCGGCAGCGGTGGCCGCAGTGCGCTGCGTCTTGGCAGCGAATATGAGTTGCTGTTGACGCAGCGGGCGATCCTGCAGCCGCGGGTCGAGTTCAACCTCTATGGCCAGGATGACCCCGCGCGCGGTCTGGGCAGCGGCCTTGCCGAAGGGGTGCTGGGTCTGCGGCTGCGTTATGAGTTCAGCCGGCAGCTTGCGCCCTATCTGGGTGTCGAGTGGAGCGGAAAGTTTGGGCAGAGCGCCGATCTGGCGCACAGTGCCGGTGATGCCACCAGCGAATGGCGCTGGGTTGGCGGAGTGCGGTTCTGGTTCTGAAGACGTTGGCATCGACCACAGGGGGGCTCGAGATGACACAGCATGACGATCCGGCGGCTTCGGCCGCTCGCCACGCGGGAGGCTGCTGCGGTCAGGACACAAAGGCAGCGGCGGCGGATCGGGACCCGGTGTGCGGCATGAGCGTCAAGCCCGACTCGCCACACCGCAGCCGTCATGCCGGTCAGGAGTACCGCTTCTGCGGTGCGCGCTGCAAGGAGCGGTTCGACGCCGATCCGCAGCGCTACCTGCATCCCGTCGCGCTGCCCGCCGAGGCGATGCCGCTCGATGTCGAGTACGGCTGTCCGATGCATCCGGAGGTGTCGCAGATCGGCCCTGGCAGTTGTCCGAAGTGCGGCATGGTCCTCGAACCGCTGCTGCCGACGCTCGATGAGGGTGAAAATCCGGAGCTGACCGATTTTCGCCGCCGTTTCTGGTGGACCTTGCCATCGAGTCTGTTGGTGGCCGTCATCTCGATGTCGGGAGAGCTGTTGCAGCCGCTGCTGGGCTCGATGCAGGGCTGGGTCGAGCTGCTGCTGGCGACGCCGGTGGTGGCATGGGCCGGCGGCCCCTTTTTCGTGCGTGGCATCCAGTCGGTTCGACAGCGCAGCCTCAACATGTGGACGCTGATCAGCCTCGGTACCGGTGCCGCCTACCTTTACAGCCTCACGGCACTGCTGCTGCCGGGCCTGTTCCCGGCCTCGTTCCAGATGCATGGCCGGGTCGCGCTCTATTTCGAAGCGGCAGCGGTGATCATCTCGCTGACATTGTTCGGTCAACTGCTGGAACTGAAGGCCCGTGCGCAGACCGGTGCGGCAATCAAGGCGCTGCTGGGGCTGGCGCCGAAGAGCGCGCGTCGCCTGCGCAGTGATGGCGGTGAGGAGGAGGTGGCGCTGACCCGGGTGCAGCGCGGCGATCTGCTGCGGGTTCGGCCGGGTGAGAAGGTGCCGGTGGATGGCCTGGTGGTCGAAGGGGAGAGCGCCGTCGATGAGTCGATGCTGACCGGTGAACCGATCCCGGTCAGCAAGCGGGTGGGCGACCGACTGATCGGTGCCACCCTCAATGGTGGCGGGGCACTGGTGATGCGCGCCGAGAAGGTCGGGATCGAGACGGTGCTGTCACAGATCGTGCAGATGGTGGCACAGGCGCAACGCTCCCGTGCTCCGATGCAGCGGCTGGCCGACCAGGTGGCGGGCTACTTTGTGCTGGGAGTGATGGCGGTCGCGCTGCTGACGCTGCTGGGCTGGGGTCTGTTCGGACCACAGCCGAGCTGGATCCATGGCTTGATCAATGCAGTGGCGGTGCTGATCATCGCCTGCCCCTGCGCGCTCGGGCTGGCGACGCCGATGTCGGTGATGGTCGCCACCGGCCGGGGCGCCACCCAGGGGGTGCTGTTCCGTGATGCGGCCGCAATCGAACTGATGGGCAAGGTCGACACGTTGATCGTCGACAAGACCGGTACGCTGACCGAGGGCAGACCGGTTTTTCACCAGGCCGTGGCCTGGGCGCAGTGGAGTGAGCCTGAATTGCTGCGCATCGCTGCCAGCCTCGATCAGGGCAGCGAGCATCCACTGGCCGCCAGCATCGTGGCGGAGGCGCGACGGCGTGACCTGCCGCTCAGCAAGCCGGAGCAGTTCGAATCTTCATCCGGCATCGGTGTGCGCGGCCAGGTCGATGGGCAGCCGGTCGTGCTGGGCAACGGTGCACTGATGAGCGAGGCCGCCATCGACTGGCAGCCGCTGGCCCAGCAGGCCGAGGCACTGCGCGTCGAGGGGGCGACGGTGATCTTTGTCGGTGTGGCAGGCCGGTTGGCCGGGCTGATTGCGGTGATCGATCCGATCAAGGGCACCACCGCCGAAGCCCTGCGGGCACTGCGCGCCGGCGGCTTGCGCATCATCATGGCCAGCGGCGATGGCCTCACCACGGCGCGGGCGGTGGGGCGGGCACTGGGGATCGACGAGGTGCATGGCGAGGTCAAGCCACAGCAGAAGGCAGAGCTGGTGGCCAGATTGCAGGCCGAGGGGCAGATCGTCGCCATGGCCGGCGATGGCATCAACGATGCGCCGGCGCTGGCACAGGCCAATGTCGGCATCGCGATGGGCAGCGGCACCGACGTGGCGATGAGCAGTGCCCACTGCACGCTGGTCAAGGGCGATCTGCGCGGCATCGAGACCGCGCGGCGGCTGTCGCTGGCCACTCTCGGCAACATGCGACAGAATCTGCTGTTCGCCTTTGTCTACAATGCGCTGGGGGTGCCGATTGCCGCTGGACTGCTCTACCCCTTCACCGGTCTGCTGCTGTCGCCGATGATTGCGGCGGCGGCGATGAGCTTCAGCTCGGTGTCGGTGGTGAGCAATGCGTTGCGGTTGAAGCGCGCGCGAATCTAGTGCGTCGAGCCGGCGGGCAGCTCCGCGTCGGCCTCCTCGCCATCCATCGGTATCCGCTGGCCGCGCGGCTTGCAGAAGCGGCCCAGCACCAGTGCCGGGATGATGCCGAGCAGAAAGACGATGCCGACGACGATGAAGGCATCGCGAAAGGCGAACATCGACGCCTTGGCCGCGACCACCTGTGCCAGATACTGCACCGCACCGGCGTTCTGGTGCGCCTCCGAGACGCCCGACTGCGCATAGAGTTGCGCCATCGAGCGGATCAGTGCCTGGGTGGTGCTGTTGTCGGGTATCTGGGTGGCGGCCAGAAAATCGGCATAGAGGTCGGTGCGTGCGCTCATGTAGACCGACAGCAGGTTGACACCGAAGGCGCCGCCCAGTTGGCGGGTGAAGTTGATCGCGCCGCTGCCCTGTCCCATCAGATGGGGCGGCAATGACCCCATGCCACCGACGCTGACCGCCGGCATGATGAAGGTGAGGCCGATGCGGCCGAGCATGATCATCGACGCCATTGTCCAGAAGGTGGTGTCGACATCGGCGTCGTAGAGCAGCAGGCTCGACAGCGCGAAGATCACGAAGCCGGCGAGAATCATGTAATGCGGACGCACATGGTCGGAGAGCCGTCCCATCGGCAGAAACAGCATGCCCATCACCAGACCGGCCGGCATCAGCATCAAGCCTGAGAGGGTCGGGGTGTAGCCGAGCTGCAACTGCACGAACAGCGGAAAGATGTAGGTCGAGCCGAACAGGCCGATGCCATAGATGATCGAGACGCCGGCGGCGGAGGCAAAGCCCGGATAGCTGTAGACGCGCAGTTGCAGCAGCGGGCGGTCGGAGTTGAGTTCCCACCACAGAAAGGCCGCGGCGCTGACAAAGCCGACGCTGAACAGCGTGACGATGTAGTCGCTGTACCACCCTTCGCGCTGGCCATTCGACAGCGCGGTCAGCACCGTCAGCAGAAAGGTGCAGAGCAGAGCAAGTCCGGTCCAGTCGAAGCGACGTGCTGGGCCCTCATCCTCCCGATCGGGGAGAAAAACCGCAGCCATGGCAATCGCCAGAATGCCCACGGTTGGCGCGACGAAGAACACTGCCCGCCAGTTGAAGTTGTCGGCCAGCACCCCGCCCAGTGTCGGACCGAAGGCCGGCGCCAGAATGACACCGATGCCGAAGTAGCCCATGGCGTTGCCGCGCTGATCCTCGGGAAAGACCCGGAACATCATCTGCATCGTCAGCGGTTGCAGCAGACCCGCGGCGGCCCCCTGAATGACGCGTGCCAGAATCAGCGTGTTGATGTCCTGCCCCAGGCCACCGAGTATCGAGCCGAAGATGAAAAAGAGCATGGCCGCGATGAAGGTCTTGCGCTGGCCATAGGCATGCACGCACCAGGCGTTGACCAGCATCGAGGCGGTGTTGGCGGCCAGAAAGGCGGTCGACATCCACTGCCCTTTGTCCTGGCCGACGCCGAAGATGCCCATGATGTCGGGAATCACCACGTTGACGATGGTGGTGGAGAGCGCGGTGGTCAGCGTGCCACTGATGACCGTCGCCGTGGCCAGCCAGCGGTAGGCGGGACCATACTTCAGGAACAGCGAATCAACGGTTCGAGACATCGATGTCCACCTCGACCATCATCCCCGGCTTGAGCAGGCCATCCTGCTGCTCGACGCTGATCTTGACCGGAATGCGCTGGGTGATCTTGGTGAAGTTGCCGCTGGGGTTGGGGCTGGGAATCAGTGCGAACTGGCTGGTGGCCGCGCTGCCGACCAGCAGCACCTTGCCACTGAAGGTGCGTCCCGGATAGGCATCGACGGTGATGATGACCGGCTGCCCCTGCCTGATCTTCTGGACTTCGGTCTCCTTGATGTTGGCGTTGATCCAGACATCGCGGCTGTCATGCACCAGCGCAAAGCGCTGGCCGGGGGCGACATATTCACCCTCGTTGACGAAGGTCTGATCGACCACGCCAGTTACCGGGCTGGTGATGGTGTGCTTTTTCACTTCGCTGGCCTGCCGCTCCCGCTGTACCTGAATGCTTTCACGGTTGACCCGCAGCCGCTGGATCTGCTTCTCCAGCACATCGACCTGGGCGGCGTTGGCCCGGCTTTCGGAGAGTGCCGCCGATGACGAGGTGGCCTTGGCCCTGACCACATTGAGGTTCTCGGCCGCCTGCTTGGCTGCGGTCTGCGCCTGTTCCAACTGCCGTTGCGAGACCAGCTTCTGCGCGGCCAGCGAGACGGTTCGACGCAGCTCATCCTCGGCCTGCTTCTTGCTCAGCTCCGCCTCCTTGACCGAGGCGCCGGCGGCATCGACGTTGGCACCGGCACTTTGCATCCGGCTCTCGAGCTGATGTTGCAGCACCTGCTTCGAGGTCTCCATCTCTTCGATCTGGGCATCGAGCTTCTGCAATTCGAGCGACAGCTCGCTGAGCAGCAGCTCCGCCCTGGTCGAATCGAGCTTGGCCACCATCTGGCCTTCGTTCACCGTCATGCCCTCATCGAGCGGAAAGCTCTCCAGCCGTCCCGGCAATTCGCTGCTGACGATGTAGAGCGTCGAGCGAAGGCGGGCATCGATCTCATAGACATGGGTCGAGCGGTGATAAATCCATTGGCCGAAAAAGATCAGCGCACCCAGCAGCGCGATGGTCAGCGCTGCCCGCACAATGGGTTTTTTCATCAAAGAGGGCTTTTTGGGTGCGGAGGCCTCGAGTTGCAGGGTCTGGCCAAGGTTGGCGTTCATCGGTTTTTCGGCTCCATTTTCAGTTGAATCTTGCGCAGCAGTTCGGTGCCGATGCGCAGCTCCTGCGGATCGATCTCACCGAGCAGTTCGCGGCGCAGTTGCGCGGCGATGATTTCCAGCTCAGCCAGAATCGGCAGCGCCTTGTCGCGCAGGTGAACGGTCTTGAAGCGGCGATCCTGCGGATGGGGCCGCCGCTCCACCCATTCGGCCGCTTCAAGGCGATCGAGCAGCGAGACCAGGGTGGCGGCCTCGATGCCGACCCGCCCGGCCAGATCGCTCTGGGTCAGCGGTTCGCGTGCGCGTTTGATGTTCGACAGCACCCGCCACTGCGCGGCACTGATGCCGGTGGGTTTGATGCGCTGGCTGAGGTGAAGCCGCCAGAGGCTCGAAGTCTCGGTGAGCAGCGAGACGAAGCGGTCGATGTCGTCGGTAGAAGATGGCATGGCTAATAGATAACAAAATAAATGGTTAGCTTGCTAACCGTAAGAAGTCTAGTCATTGATAGAGCTGATTGCAACGCCATTTTCATGCAGCCGTTGAGTCAGGCGTGCCTGCCCGGATGGATGCCATCTCGTATAATGGCCATGAGCGCGGATGTACAGAACCGAAAGCGGAGGCATCCATGCACCAACCCATTTCCATTCAAGGACTTGACGCCAGATGAGTGAGCAGATCACCCACCGCCCCAACCACTTCATCCGCCAGATCGTCGAGGCCGATCTGGCGCGTGGCGCCAATGGCGGGCAACTGGTGACCCGCTTTCCTCCGGAGCCCAACGGTTACCTGCACATTGGCCACGCCAAATCGATCTGCCTCAACTTCGGACTGGCTGAAGACTATCCGGGCGGACGCTGCCATCTGCGCTTCGACGACACCAACCCCTGCAAGGAGGAGCTGGAATATGTCGAGGCAATCCAGCGTGACGTGAAGTGGCTCGGCTTCGACTGGCACGGTCCGGTCCGCTTTGCCTCGGACTACTTCGAGCAACTCTATGGGTATGCCGAGGAGCTGGTCGGCAAGGGGTTGGCCTATGTCGACAGCCTGTCGAGTGAAGAGATGCGCAGCCACCGCGGCACCCTGACCGAGCCCGGCCGCGACAGCCCCGATCGCTCACGCAGCATCGAGGAGAATCTCGATCTGCTGCGGCGGATGCGCGCCGGTGAATTTGCCGACGGCGAGCGGGTGCTGCGCGCCAAGATCGACATGGCCTCGCCCAACATCAACCTGCGCGATCCGGTCATCTATCGCGTGCGCCACGCCAGCCACCATCAGACCGGCGACGCCTGGTGCATCTACCCGATGTACGACTACACCCATTGCATCTCGGACGCGCTCGAAGGGATCACCCACTCCCTCTGTACCCTCGAATTCGAGGACCATCGACCGCTCTACGACTGGTTTCTCGATCATCTCAGTGTGCCGTGCCATCCGCAGCAGATCGAATTCTCGCGCCTCGACCTGCAATACACCCTGACCAGCAAGCGCAAGCTGCAGCAGCTGGTCGAAGAGGGCAAGGTCAGCGGCTGGGACGACCCGCGCCTGCCCACCATCGCCGGCCTGCGGCGGCGTGGCTACACCCCGGCCGCCATTCGCGACTTCTGCCGGCGCATCGGCGTCACCAAGGCCGACAACAGCGTGGAGATGGAGCTGCTCGAAAGCTGCATCCGTGATGACCTCGATCACAACGCGCCACGGCGGATGGCGGTGCTCGATCCGCTCAAGCTGGTGATCGAAAACTACCCGGATCAGATCGAGTGGCTGCAGGTACCCAACCATCCGCAGCACGAAGCGCTGGGCAGCCGCAAGCTCCCTTTCGGGCGAGAGATCTACATCGATCGGGCCGACTTTCGTGAAACGGCGGGCAAGGAGTTCAAGCGGCTGGTCAGCGGTGGCGAGGTGCGACTGCGCCATGGCTATGTGATTCGCTGCGACCAGGTGCTGCGTGACGACAGCGGCGAGATTCGCGAACTGCGCTGCAGCCATGATCCGCAGACCCTGGGCAAGGCCCCCGAAGGACGCAAGGTGAAGGGGGTGATCCACTGGGTCGAGGCGAGCCATGCCATCGCCGCCGAACTGCGGCTCTACCAGCGGCTCTTCGTCGACGCCAATCCGGCCGCGGCCGACAACTTTCTCGACAGCCTCAATCCCGATTCGCTCACCATCGTGCAGGGCTTTGTCGAGCCCGAACTGGCCACGGCGCAGGTCGGGCAGGGCTACCAGTTCGAGCGCGAGGGCTACTTCTGTCTCGACCCCGACAGTCAGCCGCAGCGGCTGATCTTCAACCGCACCGTGGCGCTCAAGGACTCCTTCGCCAGGATCGATCAGCCGGCAGGGCGCTGACTGCGCGCTATGCCTGCGTGTCGATCAACTGGCCCCGACGGCCCTGCGGGGTCGGCCGTGGCAATGCAGAGCGGCGCCGATCCTTGCGGATGCGGCGACCGTTGTTCGGGCGCTGGCCGACATTCAGCATGCGCCGATCCTGTGCGCTGATCCGGCGATCCGGCTGGCGCCGGCGGTCGATGCGCCGCTCACCTTCATCGGTCAGATAGAAGCGGACCGGTTCGACCGGGTTCACCCGGCGGTTTTCGGTGGGGGCGTTGTTCTCGACCGGTGTGCGGATCGGCCCGGGTGCATCGATGCGGATCATGTCGACCTGACCTCGACGAATCTTCTTGCCAGAAAGTCTAGCCCTCCCAGCGCACCAGCTCCTCGAGGGTGGCGCGCTCGGTGCGGAACTGGTTGGCCGGATGGCTCGGATCGGCGTAACCGAAGGAGACGCCGCAGAGGATGCGCTGCTCGGGCGCAATCGCGAAGTGCTCACGAATGAAGTCGCTGTAGGCGGCAATGGCAGCCTGGGCGATGGTGCCCACCCCCTGATTGGTGGCGCTCAACAGAAAGCTCTGCACAAAGAGTCCGCAATCGAGCGCGCCATAGCTGCCCAGCGACTCATGGCTGGTCACGATCATCACATGCGGTGCCTCGAACAGCCGAAAGTTCTTCAGAGTCTGCGCGAAGGAGGCCTGCCGATCACCATCGGCAATGCCGAGGCTGGCATAGAGCTGCATCGCACAGCTCTTGCGCCGGTCGTAGTGGGCGCCGTGGTACTTGACCGGAAACGGAATGTCCGGGTTGGCGCTCTTGCCAGAATTGACATGGGCCCACAGTGCCTCGCGAAAGCGGTCGGTCGCCGCCCCTTCGGTGATGATCAACTGCCACGGCTGGGTGTTGCACCAGGAGGCCGACTTGAGCGCATCGTCCAGAATGCGCTCGATCAACGCGCGGGGCAGGGCGTCGGGCCGAAAGGCGCGCACGCTGTAGCGCTGGGCGATCACCTCGGAAAAGTCCATGAGCGGTCCTCCATGAGATTTTATTGATTATTGGCTGGTGGCCCATGGTAGCACTGGAGCAGGCGCTCATCATCCGCTTCCGCGCCTTGGGCCGGATACCGGCGCCGCTCCTGCTGCACTCGGACAATGATCTGGTCTTCACCAGCCGGCGTCACACGCGACTGGTGCGCAGCCATGGCCTGCAACAGGAATTCATCACGCCCACTGGCCACAGCAGAACGGCATGGTGGAACGGGTCATCCGGACACTGAAGGAGCAATGCGTGCATCTGCGCATGCCATTTCGATCAGTGCCAGTTCAGCCCGCCGCCAGCCGCTGCATCAGCCAGTTCACCGCCTGTTCCGGAGGCAGTTCGGTGGCGCTTGGCGCGTCGCGGTGCTGGCATTCGACAACCCCCTGGGCCAGGCCACGGTCACCGATGACGATGCGGTGCGGCAGGCCGATCAGTTCGCAGTCGGCGAGTTTGACACCGGGGCGCTCGTTGCGGTCATCGAGCAGCACCTCTACGCCCAGCTCAGCGAGCTGGGCGTAGAGGCGGTCGGTCAGTTGCCGCACCGCTTCGGATTTCTGGTAGTTGAGCGGGATCAGCGCGACCGCGAACGGGGCGATGGCCTGTGGCCAGAGGATGCCGCGCGCGTCGTGGTTCTGTTCGATGGCGGCGGCCACGACGCGGGAGACGCCGATGCCGTAGCAGCCCATCTCCATGACGATGGCGCGGCCATTGGGGTCGAGCACGCTGGCGTTCATCGCCGCGCTGTACTTGGTGCCGAGCTGAAAGATGTGGCCGACCTCGATGCCGCGTTTGATCAGCAGTCGGCCCTGGCCATCGGGGCTGGGGTCGCCCTCTTCGACGCGGCGCAGGTCGACGAGGGTGATGCCGGGGCAGTCGCGCTGCCAGTTGGCGCCGCTCAGGTGGTGGCCGTCTTCGTTGGCGCCGCAGACGAAGCTGTCGAGCAGGGCGGCCGAGCGGTCGACCAGGGTGGTGATCGGCAGTCCGATCGGGCCGATCGAGCCGGGTCCGCAGCCGAGCAGTGCGCGGATGCGCGCCTCGCTGGCCAGCGTCAGCGGTGCGGCGACGCCAGGCAGTTTGGCGGCCTTGATCTCGGAGAGGCGGTGGTCGCCGCGCAGCACCAGCGCCACCAGCGGGGTGGGCTGTTCGTCCGAGGTGGCTTCGCCCTCGACCACCAGGGTCTTGACGGTCCGACTCGGCGCCACGCCGAGGAACTGGCAGAGCTCGGCGATGCTCGACTGGCCGGGGGTGGCGATGCGGCTCAGTGCCGCTGCCGGCAACTGCTGCGCGGGCGGCACGGCGACGGCTTCGGCCAGTTCGACATTGGCGGCGTAGTCGCTGTCGCTGCTGAAGGCAATCTCATCTTCGCCGGAGCTGGCCAGCACATGGAACTCGTGCGAGGCGCTGCCACCGATGCTGCCGGTGTCGGCCAGCACGGCACGAAATTGCAGTCCCAGCCGGGTGAAGATGCGTGAGTAGGTCTGGTGCATCAGTGCGTAGGTGGCCTGCAGTGATGCGCTGTCGGCATGAAAGGAGTAGGCATCCTTCATGATGAACTCGCGCGAGCGCATGATGCCGAAACGGGGGCGCACCTCGTCGCGGAACTTGGTCTGGATCTGATAGAAATTGGCCGGGAGCTGCCGGTAGCTCTTGATCTCGTTGCGGATCAGGTCGGTGATCACCTCTTCGTGGGTCGGCCCCAGGCAGAAGTCGCGCTGGTGACGGTCCTGGATGCGCAGCAGTTCGGCGCCATACTGCTCCCAGCGGCCCGACTCCTGCCACAGCTCGGCTGGCTGCACCACCGGCATCAGCAGCTCCTGGGCGCCGGAGCGGTCCATCTCCTCGCGGACGATCCGCTCCACCTTGCGCAGCACCCGCAGCCCCATCGGCAGCCAGCTGTAGAGGCCGGAGGCGAGCTTGCGCACCAGTCCGGCACGCAGCATCAGCTGATGGCTGATCACCTCGGCATCGGCCGGCGTCTCTCTGAGGGTGGAAACCAATATCTGGCTGGCGCGCATGGGTCGCTCCGTAGCAATGGATGAAACGGGCCATTCTACGAAAGCGATGGCGGACAGGACAGTTCAATGAAAGCGCAGCGCCGCTCAATGGCAGTGGCCATCCGGCGCCGACTCCGGTGGCGTGGCGGCTGCCGGCTGTCGCAGCGGGGTCAGGTTGTTGAGGAATTGCAGCGTCGCGTTGCGCCACGAGCAGGCTTTGGCCTGGGCGACGCAGGCCGCCGGGTCGAGTTGCAGCGCCTGCTGCGCGGCGAGGGCGAGATCTTCATGCAGCACGCCGGTCACGCCGGGCTGCACTACATCCAGCGGACCGGTCACCGGGTAGGCGGCCACCGGCACGCCGCAGGCCATCGCCTCCAGCAGCACCAGGCCGAAGGTGTCGGTGCGGCTCGGAAAGACGAAGACATCCGCCGCTGCCAGATGCCGGACCAACTCCTCGCCCTGCCTGAAGCCGGTGAAGTGTGCATCGGGATGGCGCTCGCGCAGGTCGGCCAGTGCCGGGCCGTCGCCGACCACGACCTTGCTGCCCGGCAGGTCGAGTTCGAGAAAGGCGTCGAGGTTCTTCTCGACCGCCACCCGCCCCACATAGATCGCGATCGGTCGCGGCAGCTGCAGAAAGTCCTTGACGCCGGGCCGGAACAGCGCGGTGTCGACGCCACGGCTCCAGCGCACCAGGTGGGTGAAGCCATGCTGTTCCAGCACCGCCTGCTGCGAGGCGGTGGCCACCATGGTGCGCGCGGCCGCGGCGTGAAAGCGGCGCACGGCAGCGTAGCTCCAGCGCAGCGGAATCGGCGTGCGCAGCGCCAGATACTCCGGGAACTGGGTGTGGTAGGCGGTGGTGAAGCTGAAGCCGTGCCGCAGGCAGTGGTGGCGGGCCGCCAATCCCAGCGGCCCTTCGGTGGCGATGTGGATGGCATCCGGCGCCAGCTCATCGAGCAGCCGTGCCAGGCGTGGGCCGGGCCAGAGCGCCAGGCGAATCGACCGGTAACCGGGGCAGGGCAGGGTGCGGAAGCGGTCGGGACCGATCACCTCGGCCGTGTGGCCGAGCGTGGTCAGCTCCGCGCAGGTGCGCCGGAGCGTGGTGACGACGCCGTTGATCTGCGGCTCCCAGGCATCCGAGACGATGGCGATCCTCATGCCGCCAGCGCCGGCAGCGCCGTTTCGGCCTTCAGGGCATGCTGTTGGTCGGACCAGTGCAGCAGTTCGATCTTGCCATCATCATGCTCGACCAGCGCGGTGCAGCTCTCGACCCAGTCGCCGCAGTTCAGGTAGAGCACCTCGCCGATGGTGCTGATTTCGGCGCGGTGAATGTGGCCGCAGACCACGCCATCGACATCGTGCCGGCGCGCCGCCAGCGCCACCGCCGATTCGAAGTTGGAGATGAAGTTGACCGCATTCTTGACCCTGTGCTTCAGATGGCCGGCCAGCGACCAGTAGGGCAGTCCACATCTGCTGCGCACGAAGTTGACCAGCCGGTTGGCACGCAGCAGCAGCGCGTAGGCCTGGCTGCCGGCCAGTGCCAGCAGTCGGCTGCACTGCACCACGCTGTCGAACTCGTCGCCATGCATCACCAGCAGGCGGCGGCCATCGGCGGTCTGGTGCACCACCCGGCCCTGAATGGCGACGTTGCCCATCTGCAGGCCATCATGCTCGCGCAGCAGTTCGTCGTGGTTGCCGGGCACGTAGATCACCTCGGTGCCATGCTTGGCCTTGCCGAGCAGCGTGCGCACCACATTGTTGTGCGCCTGTGGCCAGTACAGGCCACGCCGCATCTGCCAGAAGTCGATGATGTCACCGACCAGATAGAGCCGGTCGCAGGTGACGTGGTGCAGAAAATCGAGAAGAAAGTCCGCCTGGCAGCCGGAAAAGCCGAGATGGACATCGGAAATCCATACAGTGCGGTAGTGACGGGCCCGGAGTGATGCTGGCGACATGCAAACCTCCTGCGAGATGAGTTGCGGCCAGTCTTCGGGGTTTTTGTGACCGATTGATTAACGACGAACGCTCTTTTTTATCGCTGATCAGGTTAAAAAATAGACAGTCCGCGGGGGTGAGTCTGCTTTTTTCATGCTTCCGAAGTGGGCGGTTGCGTCCGCCAATTTCCTCGGGTTTCAACGGCGGTTCAGGCCTGTTTGCCCTTCCCGATAGGGTGAAACAGAGCACAAATTTCTAATATGTCAATGAAGGTTTATTGAGTATTTTCATGAAAAATTAATAAAAAACACCGTTGACTCTGCCCGGCATGAGGTCTATATTTTTTGCGTCGTCGATCTGTTGTCGATGGCAGAATTTTGAAACGAAGAACCGTTCCATTACCTCGATCGAGGGAGAATACGATGAAAGGAAAAAGCATGAACAGCAAACTGGGTCTTGTGGCTGCTGCCACGCTCGCCATCTCCTCCTCTGCCTTGGCTGCGGACAACTTCGCTGGTTTCTCGGCCGGGCTGGGTCTGGCTGCCGTCGGCAGTGAGTTGGAAATCACCGATTTCACCGCAGGTGACACCTTTACCGATGCACAGACCTCGACGGTTGGCCTGCTCGACATCGCCTACAGCTTCCAACTCGATCCACAGTGGGCCGTTGCGGTCGGCGCCACCTACGATCTCAACAACATTCAGGCTGGCCAGGGTAAGGGCAGCAGCGGCATGTATGACAATGAGTTTGACACGCACTACTCGGTCTACCTCCAACCGCTCTTCGCAGTGACTGCGAACACCGCCGTGTTTGCCAAACTGGGCTATCACTGGATGGATTTTGAAGGGAAGGACAGCAGTGGGGCTCCGCCGGTCGAGCTGGATTACGATGGCATCGGCTATGGATTTGGCATCAGGACCTTCATCACGCCGAATCTCTACCTGCAGGCCGAGGCGCAGTGGCTCGATCTGGGTTCGGAATCCTTTGTCGACAGCGTTGGCGACCAGTACAAGGTCAAGGCCAGCGCGAACTCGGGAATTTTCAGCGTCGGCTACCGGTACTGATTGATCCTGCTTCAGCAAGGCCCACTGTTCAGTACAGTGGGCCTTTTTTATGGGCGGCGTGGCCGCGCGTGCCGATGACATCGGACACCGAACCGGCTAAAGTTGCTGCGCCGTGCGACCATCGCACGGGCCAGTGTGCCTGTCAGATGCCGACGAATTCGACCCGAATCAATAAAACGACAAGAGGAGTCACGATGAAAGCAGCCATCATGCGTGAGGTGGGCAAGCCACTCTCGATCGAAGAGGTGCAGATCAACAAGCCGGGTCCGCGCGAGGTGCTGATCCGCACTGCGGCCGCCGGGGTGTGTCACAGTGACCTGCATTTCATCGACGGCCACTACCCCTATCCATTGCCGGTGATCATGGGGCATGAGTCGTCCGGGGTCGTCGAGGCGGTCGGTTCCGACGTCACCTATGTGCAGCCCGGAGACCATGTCATCACCTGCCTGTCGGTCTTCTGTGGCCATTGCGAGGATTGCCTCTCCGGCCACATGTCGCGCTGCCAGAATCCGGAGGTGCGCCGTTCGCCGATGGGGCCGCAGCCGTTCAGTCAGGATGGCAAGCCGATCTTCCAGTTCCTCAACCTCTCCTCCTTCGCCGAGCAGATGGTGGTGCATGAACATGCGCTGGTGAAGATTCGCAAGGACATGCCGCTCGACCGTGCCGCGCTGATCGGTTGCGGTGTCACCACCGGTGTCGGTGCGGTGATCCACACCGCCAAGGTCGAGCCGGGCTCGACGGTGGCGGTGATCGGTTGCGGTGGCGTCGGGCTGTCGGCGATCAATGGCGCCGCCATCGCCGGCGCCGGACGCATCATCGCCATCGACATGCAGCCGGCCAAGCTGGAGCTGGCCAAGCGCTTCGGTGCCACCGATGTGGTCAATCCGAAGGATGGCGACGCGGTGGCCCGGGTCATCGAGATGACCGGCGGCGGGGTGCACTACTCCTTCGAGGCGATCGGTCTGAAGGCCACTGCCGAGCAGGCGTTCAAGATGCTGCGTCGTGGCGGTGCCGCCACCATCATCGGCATGATCCCGGTCGGGGTGATGATCGAGCTGCATGGCGCCGAGCTGCTGACCGAGAAGAAGATCCAGGGCTCCATCATGGGCTCCAACCGCTTCCGCATCGACATGCCGCGCTTCATCGACTTCTACATGGCCGGCAAGCTCCACCTCGACGAGATGGTGGCGCGGCGGGTCAAGCTCAGCGAGGTGAACGAATCGCTGGCCGCACTCAAGACCGGTGAAACGGCGCGCAATGTGATCGTGTTCGACCATTGAGTGTCGCATCGCCGGATGCAGCATGCGCAAGATGGGCCGGTGATCCGGCCCATCTGCGTTGAGGTGACCCTGAACCGTTTTTGCCATGTCCAT
>JADHED010000666.1_pt1 | contig 37234 bp, 34 predicted proteins | sample 8952041 | NCBI WGS metagenome assembly JADHED01 (sample SAMN16124423, study PRJNA663239) | bioreactor sludge metagenome | isolation source: sludge (control) | place: India:Bengaluru | collected 2018-09-08 | reverse complement strand
ACGACCTGAACCTGGCGCTGCGCTTTTGCGACCGCATCGTGGTGCTGGGCCAGGGGCGCGTGCTCGCCTCCGGTCGGCCGGCGGACGTACTCACCCCGGCGCTGCTGCGCACGGCCTATGGCGTGCGCGCCCGCGTGGAGCGCTGCGCGCTGGGCCACCCCATCGTGCTGGCCGACGAAGCCATTGCCCTGACCGACGACACCCCATGATCCAGACCCAAGGCCAAGTCGCCACCCCCGAGGCCAGCCGCTGGCTGCAGCGCCTGTGCCACCACTTCAGCCGCAAGATCGCCGTGCGCTACGACGAGCACCAAGGCCACGCCACATTCCCCTGGGGCGTGTGCGAGATGCGCGCCGACGACACCGCCCTGCACTTTTGCTGCACGGCCGACAGCGGCGAGGCACTGGCGCGCGGACGCCTGACCATCGACGAGCACATCAAGCTGTTCTCGCGCAAGAGCCCGCTGGCGGTCCGGTGGGAGGCGCCGCAGGCCAGCGCATAGCCGGGCTGCTCTCGATTCCACCGCCATGACCACTCCCTGCTCCCGCCGCGCCCTGCTGGGCCTGGGCGCTGCCCTCGCCCTGCCCGGCTGCGCACTGCAGCCGGCGCTGCAGCACGCACCGGCGCTGGCGTTGCCGGGCACGCATCAGGTCGAAATAGCGGCCGGCGGGCACAGACACCGCATCATGCTGGCGATTCCGCCGGCAGTGCCGCCGGCGCAGGGCTGGCCGGTGCTGTATGTGCTCGACGGCGACCTGCTGTTCGCCCTGGCCGCACAGCTCATGCGCAACCGCTTTGCGCGCGGGCCGCAGGTGCCGGCGCAGGGCGCGGTGGTGGTGGGCCTGGGCTACGCCGGCAGCCAGGTGCTGAACCTGGACGCGCGCAGCTACGACTACACCCCGCCGGCGCCCGGCCCGACCAGCGACGCACGCGGCCGGCGCGAGGGCGGGGCCGATGCCTTTCTGGACTTTCTGGACGCCACCGTGCGCCCCCTGGTGGCGCGCGCCGTGCCCGTGGACGCCACGCGCCAGACGCTGCTGGGCCATTCCTACGGCGGCCTGTGCGTGCTGCACGCGCTGTTCACCCGGCCGCAGGGGTTTCAGAACTACGTGGCCGCCAGCCCGTCGGTGTGGTGGCGTGACGGCTTCATCCTGCAGGAGATGGCGCGCTTTCTGGCCGGGCGCGGCGCCGATGCGCCGGCGCTGCGGCTGCTGCTGACCCAGGGCGAGCACGAGGCCCAGCCCGCCACTGCAGCCCCCACCGACCCGGCCCGCGCCGCCCTGTTGCGCGCACGGCGCCGCGGCGACGAACACCTGCAGGGGCTGCTCAACGGCCTGCGCGACGCGCCCGGCCTGCACCTGCGCCTCATGCGCTTTGCCGGCGCCGACCACGGCAGCAGCATGGCACCCGCCGTGCAGCAGGCGCTGGCCCTCAGCCTGGGGGCCGACGCATGAACAGGCCGCGCCCAGGCGGCGGCCACCGATTTTTTTGTGACTAGGGAATAGAACCATGCAACACCGCCTTGTCCGCGCACCGCGGCTCCACTCCATCGCCCTGGCGCTGCTGGCCCTGGGCGCCGGCTCCGCCGCCCTGGCCCAGACGGCGCCAGCCACTGCCGCAGGCACGCTGCCCGAGGTCTCCATCCGCAGCAAGTACGAGCGCGAGGACCTGCCCGTGCGCGCCCCGGGCCACAAGGCCGCATCGGGCGCGCGCCTGGGCATCCTGGGCGCCACCTCCATCATGGACGCCCCCCTGCACGTCAACGCCTACACCCGCGAGCTGGCCGAGGACTGGTCGGCCCTGACGCTGCAGGACGTGCTGGAGAACGACTCCGCCGTGGTCTTCACCACCAACAAGAACCACCTGCTGCAGAACTTCAACCTGCGCGGCCTGGACGTGAACGCCACCGAGATCGCCACCAACGGCCTGTACGGCATTGCCCCGGCCAATTCGGTGCCGGTGGAGATGTTCGAGCGCATCGAGGTGCTGCGCGGCCCGAACGTGCTGCTCTCGGGCATGCCGCCGCTGTCCAGCGTGGCCGGCACCGTCAACATGGTGACCAAGCGCGCGCTGGCCGAGCCGATTGCCGACCTGACGCTGACCTACGGCACGCATTCCTACTACCAGGCGCACGCCGACGTGGGCAAGCGCTTTGGCCCCGAAAAGCGCCTTGGCATACGCTTCAACGGCGTCTATGGCGACGGCGAGATGGGCGCCAAGGACGAGAGCCAGACGCGCCGCGTCGGTGCGCTGGCGCTGGACTACATCGGCGACCGCGCGCGCTTCTCGCTCGACCTGTACAACAGCGTGAACAAGATCGCCAACGGCAGCCCCGGCATGTTCAACTTCATAGGCAACGCGTCCATCCGCGGCGTGGGCTACCTGCTGGCACCGCCCGATGGCGACACCAATCTGTACCGCGGCAGCCACGGCGAATACGACAACACGGGCGCACTGGCCCGCGCCGAATTCGACTTCACGCAGGACTGGCAGGGCTACTTCGCCGTCGGCGGGTCTGAATCCGACGGCAACGGCCTGCTGTTTGGCACCCGCTCCTTCGTCACCGGCGGCGACGGCACCACGCGCGGCGCCATCTACCACGTTGACGCCCGCGCCAAGCGCCGTACCGGCGAGGCCGGCGTGATCGGCAAGTTCGACACCGGCGCCATCAAGCACCGCCTGCAGCTGTCGGCCAATGTGCTCAAGCTCAAGGAAGGCTCGTACAACACGGCCTGCAACTACTGCTACACCACGAACATGTACAACCCGGTGAACCCGCCCCTGCCGGCGGCGCCGGCCTGGAAGGGCCATACCACCGAGAACGAGTTCCGCTCGCTGGCCGTGGCCGACACCATGTCGCTGGCCGGCGACAGGCTGCTGCTGACGCTGGGCGGGCGCCACCAGACCATAGAAACCCCTCTGGTGGGCGGCAAGGCCAACGACTACAGCAAGAGCCGCTTCTCGCCCATGGTCGCCGCCGTGGTGCGCCCCTGGGGCGAGGCCGTGTCGCTGTTCGGCAACTACACCGAGGGGCTGGAGCCGGGCCAGATCGTCGGCGCGGGCTACACCAACACCGGCGATCAGCTGGCGCCGCGCGTCACCAAGCAGACCGAGCTGGGCGTGAAGCTGCAGACCGGCGCGCTGACGCACACCGTGAGCACCTACCAGATCAAGCGCCCCTCGTTCATCAGCAACAACGCCGCTCCCCTGCCCACCATGGTGGACGACGGCGAGCAGCGCCTGAAAGGCCTGGAGTGGAGCACCTACGGCTTGCTGACCAAGGATGTGACGCTGCTCGGCGGCATCACCTACATCAAGTCCGAGCAACGCGACACCGGCAAGAACACGTTTGGCGTGCCTGAATGGCGCATGCGCATCGGCGCCGACTGGCAAACCCCGGTGGCGGGCCTGAAGGTCGGCGGCCGCGTGATCTACACCGGCGCGCAGTGGGCCGATTCGGACAACAAGCTGCGCGTGCCCTCCTGGACGCGCCTGGATCTGAACACCAGCTACGCCACCAGGCTGGGCGCCACGCCCGTGCGCCTGAACGCCAGCGTGGAGAACGTGACCAACAAGAACTACTGGATCGGCCTGTTCGGCAACGGCTTCGTCATGGCCGGCGCGCCGCGCACCTTCAACCCACGCCGCCCCGCTGCTTGCAGCGCATCCGGCCGGGCGGCTTTGCATTTCACACACATGCCCTCGTTCACCCTCCTCGGCCTGGCCGCCGCCACGCTGGCCTGCCTGTGCCTCTACGCGGCATCGCCCAACCAGCGCCTGTGGGCCGCGCCCTGGCCGCGCCGGCCCGCGCGCATCGCGGGCGCGGCCCTGCTGCTGCTGGCCTGGCTGGCGCTGGTGCAGGACATGCAGCGCCTGACCGCCGCCTTCGTCCTGGGCAGCACGCTGATGCTGGTGCTGGCCGTTCTTCCCTATGCAGGAGCACTGACCCATGCCCGCCGCACGCGCTGAACCCATACGGCCCGACTGGGTGTCCAAGACCCTGGCCGGCCTGCTGCTGGGCCTGAGCCTGGCCCTGACCGCCTCGGCCCTGCTGATGACGCAGCTGCGCAGCCTGCCGCTGTCAGTCAGCGGGCAGCTCGCCATGTGGCTGGTGCCGCCGGTGTGGCTGGGCGTGCTGTCGGGCGTGTATTTCTTCCACAGCGGCCTGCGCGCATGGGCCTGGCTGCTGGGCGCCAACGCATTGGCCCTGGGCCTGTGGTGGCTGCTGCGGCAAGGGGGCGCGGCATGAGGGCAGAGCACATCCGCATCTACAAGTCCGTCCACACCTGGACCGGCATCCTGAGCGGCATGGCCCTGTTCATCGCCTTCTACGCCGGGGCGCTGACGGTATTCAAGGAGCCGCTGCGCCACTGGGCCACGCCGCCCGCCGCCCTGCTGCAGCCCGTGCCCATGGACGCGGCGCAGCCGCTCATCACCCAGGCCCTGGCCACCGGCACCCACTCCAGCGGGCGCGGCGCGATGCTGATGCTGGACGGCGGCCGCGCCATACCGCGCCTGGAGTGGCAGGTACGCGCCCCAGACGCCGACGACCACGACGCGCGCGCCACGCGCCACTTCAGCGCCACGCTGGGCGAAGGCGGCAGCCTGCAGGTGCGCGAGCAGCCCCCTTCGCGGCTCGTGGAGTTCATCGACGTGCTGCACCGCGTCGTCGGTCTGCCCGTGGACTCCGACCCGAACCGCTGGGTCATGGGCGTGATCTCGGCGCTGTACTGCGTGGCGCTGTTCTCCGGCGTGGTGGTGCTGCTGCCCTCGCTGGTCAAAGACTTCTTCGCGCTGCGCGTGGGCCGCAACAAGAAGCGCATGTGGCTGGACGCGCACAACGTGGTGGGCATCGTCAGCCTGCCGTTTCACATCGTCATGGCCCTCTCCGCCGTGGTGTTCGCCTACCACGACCAGATCTACGCCGTGCAGGACAAGCTGCTGCACCGGGGCCAGTGGTCGCAGCCAGCCGCCAGACTCCAGGGCCAGCCAGGCGCGGCGCCCGCACGCAACCCCGCGGACATGCTGACGCCGTCGCAGCTGGTGCAGATTGCCAAGAATGCCGCCCCGGGCTTCGTGCCCCACGCCCTGAATTACACGCAGGTGACGGGCCCCAGGCCCACGGTGCGCGTGTGGGGCAAGAACCCGCAGGGCGTCTCGCCGCGCGCCGTGGGCGGCTTTGCCGCCATCGACCCGTACAGCGGCAAGCTGCTCTCGACCGATGCCCTCTCGGGCGCGCAGAACACGCCCAACCTGTTCATCAGCAGCTTCTTTGCGCTGCACATGGCTTCGTTCGGTGGCGCCGCCGTGCCCTGGCTGTACTTTCTGCTCGCTCTGGCGGGCGCCTGGCTGTTCTACAGCGGCAACCTGCTGTGGGTGGAGACGCGGCGCAAGGCCCAGCGCAAGGATGGCCCCCTGCCCGTGCAGCGGCGCGACACCGCCCTGATGGCCGCCGCCACGGTGGGCGTATGCATAGGCTGCGTGGCCGGCATCTCGCTGACCCTGGCCGCCGCCAAGTGGCTGCCGGGCCGGGTTCAGGACCTGGCGGCCTGGCATATGGGCATCTACTACGCCGTGTTCTTCGCCAGCCTGGCCTGGGCCTTCGCGCGCGGCGCGGCGCGTGCGGCCGTGCCACTGCTGTGGCTGACCGTGGCCTGCACGCTGGCCATTCCGGCCTCCAGCCTGGTGGGCTGGCTGGCGCCGGGCGCCGGGCCGTGGATGCACGGCGCGCAGCTGGGCGTGGACCTGACCGCGCTCGCCGGCGCCCTGGCACTGGCCTGGATGGCGCGCGCCACGGCGCGGCGCGTGCGCAGCGGGGCGCAAGACAGCGTCTGGTCAGCCCCCGGTGCCCCGCAGAAATCAGATGAAAATCAGGCTGCAGCGCTTACCCAACAAGCGTGAATAGCTATTATTTAAGTAGCGTTATTGGCGCCGCGCCGCCTGGTACAACCCCTGCACCTTGGGCACGTTCTGCTCCAGCTCGCGGATGCGGTCCGGCCCCGTGGGGTGGGTGGAGAGAAAACCTATGCCGCCGTTGCCCGTGGCCTGGCCCATCTTCTGCCACAGGCTGACGGCGGCCCGCGGGTCGTAGCCGGCGCGCGCGGCCAGTTCCAGGCCGACCAGGTCGGCGTCGGACTCGTCGGACCGGCTGAACTTCAGCGTCAACAGCTGCGTGCCCAGGTTGGCCGCCATGTTGCCCAGCTCGCCCAGGCCCAGCAGCTGCGCGCCCAGCGACAGGCCTATGCTGGTGGCCTGGCTCTTGGCGATGCGCTCGCGCGCGTGCTCACGCAGGGCGTGCGCCATCTCGTGGCCCATGACCATGGCGATCTCGTCATCGGTCAGCTTGAGCTGGTCCAGGATGCCGGTGTAGAAGGCGATCTTGCCGCCGGGCATGCAGAAGGCGTTGATCTGCTTGCTACCGATCAGGTTCACCTCCCAGCGCCAGCTGCTGGCGCGGCTGTTCCACTGCGTGGCGTACGGGATGATGCGCTGGGCGATGGCGCGCAGCTTCACGAGCTGCGGGTGGTTGTCCGGCGCCAGCGCGCGCTGGGCCTTGGCCTGGGCCAGCATCTGGCCGTACTGCTGGGTGGCCGAGGTCTCCAGCTGCTCGGCCGGCACCAGCTGGCGCATGGCCGAGGCGCCGCCCACGTCCACCTGGGCCGCGGCCGGCAGCGCGGCGGCGCCCGCGGCGGCCAGCACAAAGGCGCGGCGCGCGTGCCAGACGCGGCCGCCGCAGCAGCCGCAGCCGGGCAGATCGAGGGACGGGACGATGGCGAGCGTGGTCATGGCGCCAAGTCTATGCTGGCGCGCGCAGCTCCGCCCAGATCACCAGCAGCAACCCCGCCAGCACCCCGCCCAGGCCCCAGAACGCCATGGCGGACGGCGTCTCGCCCACCACCAGAATGGCCAGGGCGAAGGCCGTCACCGGCTCGGCCAGGGCCAGCGTCACGCCCGTGGCGCCGCTGATGTGGCGCAGCGCCGCGCTGAACAGCAGATAAGCCAGGCCCGTGGCCACCAGGCCCAGGTACAGCACCACGCCCCCGGTCTGCGGCGCCAGGGTCAGCGGCCCGCCCAGCAGCGCGGCCACGGGCAGCGACAGCAGGCCCGCCGTGCCGAACACCGCCAGGTTCACCGTGGCCGGGCCGGCCTGCGCCACCAGGCGCTTGTTGGCCAGCGCATACACGGCATAGCCCAGCCCGGCCAGCAGGCACAGCGCCATGCCAAAGAGCGGCGCGCGCACGCCGGTGCCGCCATCGAGCGCCATGGCCGCGCCGCCGGCCACGCCCAGCAGCGTGCCCAGCCACCACAGCGCGGGCGGCAGGCGCCGCAGCTGCACGGCCTGCAGCAACCCGGCCCAGATCGGGCCGCTGCCAATCGCCAGGGCCGTGCCCAGGGCCACGCCGGCGGACTTGACGCCGGCAAAGAAGCTCAGGTTGTAGATGGCCACGCAGGCCGCCGCCAGCAGCACGCTGCCGCGCTGCAGGCGTGCGCCGCGCCGCGCGGGCCAGGCCAGCACGGCAAAAAAGGCGCTGGCCACGGCCAGGCGCAGCGCGCCCACCCAGTAGGGCGACAGCCCCGCCGGCGCCAGGCTTTGCGCCGTGCCGGTGGTGCCCCAGAGCATGGCGGCCAGCAGCACCATGGCGATGCTGCGAATGGATGCGGTATTCATGCCCGCCATGGTGCCCGGGTGCGGGCACGCAAATGTCGGGCAACGTGGGGGGTGCATGGCATGGATACTCCTTTATTAATAGCTGACAGCGCTTACCCATAAAGCGCTAGCGGCCAGTTTCTCTATATTTTTACATGCCGCAGTTACCGCCTATCCTGGGGATACAGCGAGACGCTGCGCTCTTCAGGCCGCCCTGCCGGTTTTACTGCCGCACGCGGGAGGGGGAGAAACAGCGCCGGCCACGCCCAGCAGGCGCGCGTGAAAGCGCGCGGGCCGGATAATCGCGCGCCATGTCGTCCCATTCCGCTCCCGCCGCGCGCCGCTCCTGGCGCCAGGCCTGGCTCGTTTATCTGGAGCCCGCCAGCCTGCGCATGCTGGCGCTGGGCTTTTCCGCCGGGCTGCCGCTCTTGCTGGTGCTGGGCACCCTGTCCTTCCGGCTGCGCGAGGCGGGCGTGGATCGCACCACCATCGGCTACCTGAGCTGGGTGGGCCTGGCCTATGCCTTCAAGTGGGTCTGGTCGCCGCTGGTGGACCGGCTGCCGCTGCCGCTGCTCACGCGCCGCCTGGGGCGCAGGCGCGGCTGGCTGCTGCTGGCGCAGGGCCTGGTGATGGCCGGGCTGGTCGGCATGGCGCTGACCGACCCGCGCGCCGAACTGCGGCCCCTGGTCTGGTGCGCGCTGCTGGTGGCCTTTGGCTCGGCCACGCAGGACATCGCGCTCGACGCCTTCCGCATCGAATCGGCCGACGCCGAGCGCCAGGCCGCCCTGGCCGCCACCTACCAGACGGGCTACCGCCTGGCGATGATCTGGGCCGGCGCCGGCGTGCTGTGGGTGGCCGCGCGTGCCGAGATTCCCGGTCTGGGCGGCTACCAGGCCGGCGCCTGGGCCGCGGCCTATCTGGTGATGGCGGCCTCCATGCTGGTCGGCACCGTGACGGTGCTGCTCTCGCCCGAGCCCGCGCCGCGCCCGCTGCCCCCGGCCAAGGGCCTGGGCGACTGGCTGCGCGGCGCGGTGGTGGAGCCTTTTGCCGACTTCATCCAACGCTACCGCTGGCAGGCGGCGCTGATCCTGGCGCTGATTGCCGTCTATCGCATCAGCGACGTGGTCATGGGCATCATGGCCAACCCCTTCTATGTCGATATGGGCTACAGCAAGGACGAGGTCGCCGCCGTCACCAAGGTCTTCGGCGTGGTCATGACGCTGGCCGGCGCCTTCGTCGGCGGCGTGCTGTCGATGCGCCTGGGCGTGATGCGCGTGCTGATGCTGGGCGCCGTGCTCTCGGCGCTGTCCAACCTGCTGTTCGCCTGGCTGGGCCAGCGCGGGCACGACCTGACCGGTCTGGTGCTGGTGGTCTCGGCCGACAACCTGGCCGGCGGCATCGCCTCGGCCGCCTTCATCGCCTACCTGTCGGGCCTGACCAACGTGCAGTACTCGGCCACGCAGTACGCGCTGTTCAGCTCCATGATGCTGTTGCTGCCGAAATGGCTGGCGGGCTTCTCGGGGCAGTTTGTCGATGCGCATGGCTACAGCGCGTTCTTTACCGGTACGGCGCTGCTGGGGCTGCCGGTGCTGCTGCTGGTGTGGCTGGCATCAAGGGCCAAAAAGGCCTCTGGCGCTTGATGGATAAGCGCAGGCAGCTATTGTTTTAATAGAACACAACCCCCATGCCCCTGCCCGACGGACTCTACGATCTGCTGCTGACGCAATCGCTGCTGCAGCGCACTGCAGAGCCCCACCGCACGCTGGCGCCGCTGCCGGCCGAAGACATCGGCCAACGCCTGTCGGCGGCCATTGCGCAGCAGCTGGCCCAGGTGCTCGACGAGATGGAAGGCGATGCCAGCGAGCGCCAGCGCCGGCAGCTGGAGCTGGCCAATGGTTTGCTGCTGCATGTGCGCCAGCAGCTGGCCCGCCCCGACACCGAAACGCTGACCGATCTGCTGGCCCAGCCGCTGCAGGTGTTGCGCGCCATCCACCGCGGCACGGGCGCCCCCGAATGGCCGCAAACCGGGCTGGCGCTGCCCTGGCTCTTCACCGCGGGCAAGGGTTCACCGTCGCTGCTATATGAGCTGCGGCGCGAGCTGGCAGCCTGCGACCAGGTGGACATTCTGGTGAGCTTCATCACCCATTCCGGCGTGCGCAAGCTGCTCGACGTGCTGCAAGCGGCCAGCGCCATTGGCGCCGACGGCCAGGCGCGTACGCGCCTGCGCATCATCACCACCACCTACACCGGCGCCACCGAAATCCGCGCGCTCGATGCCCTGGCGGCCTTGCCGGGCTGCGAGGTCCGCATCTCGCTGGACGGGCGCCGCACCCGTCTGCACGCCAAGGCCTGGCTGTTCCAGCGCCGCAGCGGCTTTGGCGCGGCCTATGTAGGCAGCGCCAATCTGTCGGGCGCGGCACTGATGGGCGGACTGGAGTGGACGGTGAAATTCACCGAGCGCGGTCAAGGCGAACTGTTCGAGCACGCCAAGGCGCACTTTGAAACCCTGTGGGAAGACAGCGAGTTCCAGCCCTACGACCCCGGCAACGCGCAGCACCGGCGCGCCCTGGGCGAGGCGCTCAAGCGCGAAGCGGGCGGCGACATCCTGGCGCGCCCCACCTACTTCGACCTGCAGCCCAAGCGCTACCAGCAAGACATGCTGGAGCAGCTGCAGATCGAGCGCGAACACGGCCGCTGGCGCAATCTGCTGGTGGCCGCCACCGGCACCGGCAAAACCGTGGTCGCGGCGTTCGACTACCGGCGCACTTGCGAGCAAGCGGGTGGCCGCCCACGCCTGCTGTTCGTTGCCCATCGCGCCGAAATCCTGCGCCAGGCCTTGCGCACCTACCGCGAGGTGCTGCGCGACCACAGCTTTGGCGAGCTGCTGGCCGATGGCTGCCAGCCGGATCAGCACGACCACCTGTTCGCCACCATTGACAGCGTCACCAGCCGGCAGCTGCTGGCGCAATACGGCGCAAGCCACTGGCACAGCGTGGTGCTGGACGAATGCCACCGCCTGGCCGCCGACCGCTTCGACGCCTTCGTCACCGCGGTACGGCCCAAGATACTGCTGGGCCTGACCGCCACGCCGGAGCGCAGCGACGGCCGGCCCATCCTCGGTTACTTCGACAACCGCCCCGATGGCTCGCCCGCCGTGGAACTGCGCCTGTGGCACGCGCTGGATTTGCAGCTGCTGTGCCCCTTCGAGTACTACGCCTGCGACGACAACACCGATTTTTCCGACGTCCCCTGGAACCAGCCGGGCGAGCTGGCGGCGCTGGACAGGCTCATCACCGGCAACGACATGCGCGCCCGCCTGGTGCTGCAAGAGTGGCAGCGGCTGGCCGACGACCCGAAACGCGGCAAGGCGCTGCTGTTTTGCGTATCGGTGGCGCACGCCGAGTTCATGACCGCCAGGCTCAACGCCGCAGGCATTGCGGCCGTATGCGTCGTCGGCAGCACGCCGACAGAGCTGCGCCGCAGCGCCCCGGAGCGCCTGGCACGCGGCGACATCGCCGCCATCGTCACCTGCGATCTGTTCAACGAAGGCGTGGACCTGCCGGCGGTCGATACCCTGCTGCTGCTGCGCCCAACGCAAAGCCCGGTGCTGTTCCAGCAGCAGATCGGCCGGGGCCTGCGTCTGGCGCCCGGCAAGGAAAGCTGTCTAATTCTGGATTTCGTCGGCCAGCAGCGGCGCGAGTTCCGCTTCGACCGGCTGCTCGGCGCCCTCACCGGCCTGCCGCGCGGGCAACTGGCAGAGGCCGTCGAGCATGGTTTTGGCCAGCTGCCGCCGGGCTGCCATCTGCAGCTGCAGCGCCAGACGCGCGAACAGGTGCTGGCCAGCCTGCGCCAGCTCACGCAGCTGAACTGGCGCCGCCTGCGCACCGAGTTGCAAGGCTACGCCGCGCTGCGCGGGCGCAATGCCGTCACGCTGGTGGAGTTCCTGCGCGAGCAGGCGGTGGAGCTGGACGACATTTACCGCGGCAGCGGCCGCTCTGGATGGACCCAGCTCAAGCATGACGCGGGCCTGCTGGCGGGCGAGGCCAGCGATGCGCAAGATCGGCTCGGGCGGCGCTTTGCCGACCTGCTGCACCTTGACGAGCCCGAGCGCATCGACCAACTACAACAGGTCAGCGAAGCGCTCGCCGACTACCGCGTGCAGACACCGCGCCAGCAGCGCCTGCTGCAAATGCTCGCCTACCAGATCGAGGCCGCCGGCACCCAGGCCTGCAGTGCAGAGGATTTTCTGGCACGCCTGGCGCGATACCCCGAGCTGTGCGACGAACTCGGCGAGCTGGCGCAGGTGCTGTCTTCACGGCCCCTCAAGCCCGCCACGCCCATTCCGGGGCTGGAAGATGTGCCGCTGACCCTGCACGCCCGCTACGGCATCCGCGAAATTCTCACGGCCGTCGGCTGGCTCACCGCCAGCCGGCGCACGCCGTTTCAGGCCGGCGTGCTGGCCCTGCACGAGCGCCAGGTGGAGCTGCTGTTCGTCACCCTGGACAAGCGCGATGGCTACCACGAACGCATCGCCTACCACGACTACGCCATCAGCCCGGAGCGCTTTCACTGGCAGTCACAAAACGCCGCCGGGCCCGAAACCAGAGCCGGCCAACGCTACCTGAACAGCCCCGGCAACGGCTGGCGCTTTCAGCTGTTTGTGCGCAGCAGCAAGGGCGCGCCCTACCATGCCTGCGGCCCGGTCACCCTGGAACGCGCCGAGGGCAGCAAACCCATGACCATCTACTGGCGGCTTGCGCGACCACTGCCGGTGCGGCTGTACCAGGAGTTCAGCGTGCTGCGCGATGCGTGAGCGTGAGGGCACGGCGTGGCGCATGCAACGGGCACCCGACGCGCGAACCTGGGCGGGGTGATGTTCATGCCTCGGCCTCGCGCAGCGTCTGCTCCAGTTCGCGCCGCAGTTCCTCCCTGTCGGGCAGATACAGCTGGTACTTTTGTACGAAGAGCTGGCTGTTCATCTGGTAAGTGGCGTATTCCACCAGCAGCTCGTCCTTGTGGCGGCTCAGGATGATGCCGATAGGCGGGTTGTCCTCGGGCTGGTTTTCCTCCCGGGCGAAGTAGCCCAGGTACATGTTCATCTGCCCGATGTCCTGGTGCTGCACGTCGCCGATCTTCAGGTCGATGAGCACGAAGCAGCGCAGGATGCGGTGGTAGAACACCAGATCCACGCGGTAGTGTTCGTTGTTGACGGTGATGCGCACCTGCCGCCCGACAAAGGTGAAGCCCTTGCCCAGCTCCAGCAGGAATTGCTGCAGATGCTGGCACAGCAGGGTTTCGAGCTGCGTCTCCGACACCTGCCAGGGTTCGGGGATTTTCAGGAATTCGAACACATAGGGTTCGCGCAACAGGTCGGTAGGCTGCGCCAGCTGCTGGCCTTGCCGCGCCAGTTGCAGCACGCCCTCTTTGTCTTTGCTGGCGGCAAGGCGCAGGAACAGGGCGGTGGATTTTTGGCGTTTGAGTTCGGCGACCGACCAGCGTTCCGCAATGGCCTGCTGTTCGTAGAAGCCGCGCTCCAGCGCGTCGTCGATCTTGAGCAGCTCCACACAATGCGACCAGCTCAATTGGTGAGACGGCATCTCACCAATCGCGTAGCGCAGGTAAAACAGGCGCATGTACACCAGGTTGCTGCGGTTGAAGCCACGCCCGTGGCGCAGACACAGGTCTCGTGCCAGCTCTTGCAGCAAGGCCTTGCCATATTCCGCACGCTGCTGGCCCTGCTGCTCAAACTCCACGATGTGCCGCCCCACTTGCCAATAGGTCTGCAGCAGTTGCACGTTCACGGCCTGCATGGCCGCTGCGCGGCCCTGGGCATAGGTGCTGGAGATGCGCTCCAGCAGGAGCAGATAGGGCTGCGATTGGTTGTCCAATGTGGCCATGGCAATTCTGACGTCGTTGGGTTTGTTGCCTGCGTCGCCAGTTCTGTCACCGGCTTTGTCGAGGCTCATGCGCCAAGCGTAGCGCAGAATGCGCGGCCTGCCCGTGCGGTAACTGGAGCGCCGCAAATTAGGTAAATAATCTGGCCAAATCGCTTTACAAAAAAGCGCCGACAGCTATCAATTTAAAAGCAGTTTACCTAACTTTACCCTGGCTTCAACCCCACGAGATACCCCTGTCGCAAGATGCCTGCCATGAACTCCCAACTGCTGATGATCGAAGACGACCACCGCCTGGCGCAGATGGTGGGCGAATACCTGGGCCAGTCCGGCCTGCAGGTGACGCACATGGCCGACGGCGCCAGCGGCCTGGCGCGGATGCAGGACAGCGATCTGCCCGATCTGGTAATCCTGGACCTGATGCTGCCCGACATGGACGGGCTGGAGGTCTGCCGCCGCCTGCGCGCCCTGCCCGGCGCCGCGGCCCAGGTGCCGGTGCTGATGCTGACCGCCAAGGGCGACCCCATGGACCGCGTGATCGGCCTGGAGATAGGCGCCGACGACTATTTGCCCAAGCCCTTCGAGCCGCGCGAGCTGCTGGCGCGCATACGCGCCATCCTGCGCCGGCGCGAGGGCGGCGGTGCCCAGGCCGCGGCCAACGTGTTGCGCTTTGGCCAGCTGGAGATTGACCGCGACGCGCGCACCGTCAGCGTGGCCGGCGCGCTGGCCGAACTCACCTCCTACCAGTTCGACCTGCTGGTGGCCATGGCCGAGCGCGCCGGCCGCGTGCTCACGCGCGACCAGATCATGGAGGCCGTGCGCGGGCGCGAGCTGGAGGCCTTCGACCGCAGCATCGACGTGCACATGGGCCGCATCCGCGCGGCCATCGAGCAGGATGCCAAGAACCCGCGCCGCATCCTCACGGTGCGCGGCGTGGGCTATGTGTTCGCCAGGCAGCAAGACTGATGTCCTGGCTCAGCCCCTTCTCGCGCCGCCTGTACCTGCGCATCTGGCTTGCCGTCGTCGGCGGCGTGCTGGTGTTTGCCTTTGCCGTGGGCCTGGCCTGGCGCTGGGCAGCCAGTCAAGACCAGCAGCCGCCGCCCACGCGCGAGATCGTGATCACCGATGGCCAGGGCCGCACCCTGGTCGATGGCACGGGCGTGCGCCAGCGCGGCGACCCCAGCGAGGGCATCCACTACCGCATCGAGGGCGACAACGGCGTGGTCTATGAGATGCAGATGTCGCCGCGCACGCCCGGCCCGCGCCGCGGCGAGCATGGGCCGGCCGCGTGGTTTCGCCCGCCGCTGGGCTTCATCTGGATGCTGGCCCTGGTGGGCATCGCCGTCACCGTGGGCGTGTTCCCCATCATCCGCCGCCTGCTGCAACGACTGGAGACCTTGCAGCGCAGCGTGCAGCGCTTTGGCGAGGGCGACCTGTCGGTGCGCGTGGCCGAGCAGGGCCAGGACGAGGTGGCGGCACTGGCGCGCCAGTTCAACGCCGCGGCCGCGCGCATAGAGACGCTGGTGCAGTCGCACAAGTCGCTGCTGGCGAATGCCTCGCACGAGCTGCGCTCGCCGCTCACGCGCATCCGCATGGGGCTGGAGCTGATGCAGGGCGGCCAGCCCTCGCCAGCCTTCAGGGCCGAGATCGAGCGCAACGTCGCCGAGCTCGATCAGCTGGTGGACGAGATCCTGCTGGCCAGCCGACTCGACGCCGGCGCCGCCGACGTGGGCACGGTGGAGCCTGTCGATCTGGTGGGCCTGGCCGTGGAGGAATGCGTGCGTGTCGATGCCGAGCTGCAGGTGGGCGCAGGCGGCGCCGATGACGATGGCGATGACGATGGCGCCGCCACCATAGAGGTGCCCGGCGTCTCCAAGCTGCTGCGCCGCGCCGTGCGCAACCTGCTGGAGAACGCGCGCCGCTACAGCCAGGGCGAGGTCACGCTGCACATCACGCGCGATGACAGCACCGCCGTGCTGCGCGTCTGCGACCACGGCCCGGGCGTGCCACCCGACCAGCGCGAACGCATCTTCGAGCCCTTCTACCGCCTGCCCGGCGCCAGCGAACGCGCAGGCGGCGTGGGCCTGGGCCTGGCCCTGGTGCGCTCCATCGCTGCACGCCATGGCGGCAGCGTGGTCTGCGAGGGCCGGCCGGATGGCAGGGCGGGGGCGTGTTTTGTGCTGCGGCTGCCTACGGCTCACTAAGCCGATACCGCCCGCACATATCTACCGGGTTCAGGCATCAGCCAGACACCTCCACCGGACGCCACCACAAACACCAAAAACAAGTCGCGAACAGTGGGGGAACTGCAAACAACTGTCGATTATTTTTACACCGCGCCAAACCTCCGCCCCAGAAATCTGCGCAACCTCATGATTTTATTGAAATAGTTTTTGTTGGCACATTGTTTGCTTATTGCGCTGCCTCAACAATTGAGGAGATGGTCATGTACAAAGTTCGACTGATGGGTTTAGCGGTAGGCGCATTTCTGTGTGCCGGCACTGCCGCAGCCGGCCCGCTGCCAGCGGGTTGGTCTTGCACTGGCAACTGTGGCACCAACACCGCCGCTGACGGTGACGTGACGTTGGCGCCAGGCTTCGGCTCTTATATCAATGGATTTCGACGGCGGGCGGCTTAACGGGTGCCGGCCAGCTGCCGGTCAGCCCAACCGGCCAGGAGACTAATGGATCTTCGGCGCAAACGCCCACTTTCTCGGTGAACGCTGGTGACAAGCTGAACTTCTACTTCAACTACATCACCTCTGACGGCGTGCAATTCACCGAATACGCCTGGGCCGGCCTGTATTCAGGCACCAGCACTTTCGATTCGTATTTGTTCACCGCACGCACCACAACCAGCGGCGACACCGTGCCAGGGTTCGGACTGCCAGGCCTTGGCGCCGGCGTGACGCTGACGCCCTCCACTTCGGCCATCATCCCCGGCGGCCCCGACTTTTCTCCCCTGGGCGGCAGCTCTGGTGGGTGCTTCGGAGGTTCCGGACAGGGCTGCGGCTACACCGGCTGGATCCAGATGGAGTACACATTCACCACCGCCGGCATCTATTCGCTGGGCTTCGGCGTCACCAATGCACTCGACACGGCATTCGACTCGGCCTTTGCGATTGCCGGCGTATCGGTCAACGACAAGCCAATCGATCCCAACCCTGTGCCCGAACCGGCAACCCTGACGCTGCTGGGCGCCAGCCTGTTGGGCCTGGGTGCTTTGCGCCGTCGGCGTCAGCAGGTCTGATAAACCCAACGCACCACACCCCAACACCACGGCGTGTGGTGCATAAGGCCTGTGGCTCCGAGCACTTCGTGAGAAGGGTACTCCGGCACCACGCAGGCAGTCTGCTGACCATTTCCGGTATGCGCCAGGGACATGACGGGTGTGCTATCACGGTGGCTTTGTTCCCCCTTGACAGCCCATGCCATGACCAGCACCTACCACCCTTCCGCCCCACCGCTGCAGGTGGCGCAATGGTTCAACACCCGCGAGCCGCTCACGCTCGAATCACTGCGCGGGCGCGTGGTGCTGCTGCACGCCTTCCAGATGCTGTGCCCGGGCTGCGTGGAGCAGGGCATTCCGCAGGCGCGGCGTGTGCACGAGGCGTTTTCGCCAGACCAGCTAACCGTCATCGGCCTGCACTCGGTTTTCGAGCACCACGCCGTGCAGGGCACGCCGGCGGCGCTGCAGGCCTTCATCCACGAATACCGCCTGCGCTTTCCCATCGCGCTGGACCAGCCCCACCCCACGCGCCCCATTCCGCTGACCATGCAGGCGCTGATGCTGCAGGGCACGCCCAGCGTGGTGGTGATCGACGGCCAGGGGCGCGTGCGGCTGCACCACTTCGGGCATCTGGACGACCTGCGCCTGGGCGCGCTGCTGGGCCAGCTGGTGGGTGAAGCCGCGGCGCCTGCGGCAGGCACGCCAGCGGAGCCGGGCTGCGACGACCAGGGCTGCCCCCGCCCCGACCTGCCGCAGCCATGAGCCCGCCGCCCCACCCCCTGGGCCGCGTGCGCGCCGTGCTCACCGGCCAGGTGCGGCCCTACACCCGCGCCGGCAGCATGAGCGCCATCGCCAAGCAGGAGCGCACCGGCCCGGTAGCGGCCGGCCCGCTGGGCCTGGCCGGCGACGAGCAGGGCGACCCGCGCGTGCATGGCGGGCCGGACAAGGCCGTGCACTGCTACGCCTGGTCGCAGTACCAGCCCTGGCGCGCCGAGCTGGCGGGCCACGCCACGGCCCAGGCGCTGCTGGCCCGGCCCGGCGCCTTTGGCGAGAACCTGAGCCTGGACGGCATCGATGAGTCCCAGATCTGCCTGGGCGACCAATGGCAGATTGGCGGCGTGCGCCTGGAGGTCAGCCAGGGCCGCCAGCCCTGCTGGAAGCTGAACGACCGTTTTGCCGTACCCGACATGGCCCTGCGCGTGCAGAACAGCCTGCGCGCCGGCTGGTATATGCGCGTGCTGCAGGGCGGCGAGCTGCAGGCCGGCGACGCGGTGCGGCTGCTGGCGCGGCCGCATCCCCAGTGGCCCATCGCCCGGCTGCTGCGCGTGATCGCCGAGCGCGACTGCACGCCTGGGACGCTGCGCCAGATCCTGGCCCTACCGCTGCCGCCGTCCTGGCACAGGCTGTTTGCGCGCCGGCTGGACAACGCCGGCGCCGAGGACTGGGCCGCGCGCCTCGAAGGCCGGGCTTAGCGCCTACTTTCGCATGGGCCAGCGCCAGACCGACGCCGCATACATCAGGCCCCCCGCCACCAGCGCCGCCGCCGCCAGCGCCAGCCCCTGGGCAAAGCCCTGCGCCTGGCCGCCGCGCGCCAGCAGCCAGGCCACCATGGGCGGGCCCATGATCTGGCCCAGGCCATAGACGGCGGTGATCAGGCTGGCAAAGCTGTCGGCAGACTGCGGCCACAGGCGGCGCGCCTCCTGCAGGCCATAGAAGGTGATGGCGGTGAACGGCAAGCCCAGCAGAATGCTGCTGAGCGCAAAGCCCGCCGGCGTGGGCCAGCACAGGCCCACGCCGATGCCCACCGCCTGCATGGCGTAGGCGCCCACCAGCAGCCAGCGCCTGTCCCAGGCCCCGGGCGCGCGCGTGCTCAGCGCCGCGCCCACGGCCACGCCGGCGCCGAACATGGGCCAGAACAGATCGGGCCAGGGCGAACCCGCCGGCAGCGCGCCGCGCGCGATCACCGGCAAAAAGGTGGCGGTGACGATGTAGCCCAGCCCCGCCAGCCCATAGGCCAGCGCATGCACGCCGCGCGCCATGGCCGTGCCGCCGCCTCCCGCGCGCGTGGCGGCCGGCTGCGGCACCCCCGCCTGGGCCTTGGCCGCGCGGCCCTGCACCACCGGCCAGACCAGCGCGCACAGCAGCACCGACAGCAGGCCGAACACCACCCAGCCCCAGGCCGCGCGCCACTGCGCCTGCACCATCACGCTGGTCGCCAGGCCGGTCAGCGCAATGCCCACGCCCGGCCCGCAGAAGATCAACCCGCCCATGGCCGGCCGGCCCAGCAGCGTCAGGCGCACCATGGCCCAGGCGGCGGTGTTGAGCAGCACAACGGCGCTGGCCACGCCCGCGGCAAAACGCAAGGCCGGCCAGCTGGCCGGCAGCGGCAGGGCCATGGCCAGCGTCAGCAGCACCGTGGCCACCAGGCCGGCGCGCGCCAGCCGCGCCGGGTGCCAGCGGTCATACAGGCGCGGCAGCACCCAGGGCAGGGCCATGCAGGCCAGGGCCCCCACCAGATAGCCGATGTAGTTGGCCGTGGCCAGCCAGCTGCCCTCGGTCAGCGTGAGCACGCCGTCGTGCAGCATCATGGGCAAGAGCGGCGTGAAGGCAAAGCGCCCCACGCCCATGGCCACGGCCAGCGCCAGCATGCCGGCCAGGGCCACGGCGGCGGGGCGGTGCGACCAGTCGCGCGCGGCGGGCGAGGTCGCGGGTTCGGGGGTGGAGGCGTCCATGGTGATGCGCTGGCGATAGAGAAACGGGGGATTATTGCCATGGCCCCGCGGGTATCCTGCAGCCGCTATCGTCCGTCTGTTCCGTCTTCTTCACCGCGCTCCATGAACAACGACCTGCTTGCCCGCCTGGGGCTACCGCTTCCCATCATCCAGGGCCCCATGACGGGCTCCGACACGCCGCAGCTGGCCGCCGCCGTGTCTGCCGCCGGCGGCCTGGGCTTTCTGGGCTGCGGCATGCGCTCGCCCGCCGCCATACGAGAGGCCGCAGACGCCGTGCGCGCCGCCACCGACAGGCCGTTTGGCATGAACCTGTTCGTACTGGACACACCCAGCCCCGCCGCCGCCGAAGTGACCGCCGCCATGGCACGGCTAGCGCCGATGTACGCGCGCTTCGGCCTGCAACCCGAGCCGCCCGCGCGCTGGTGCGAGGACTTCGGCGCGCAATTCGAGGCGCTGATCCAGGCCCGCCCGGCCGTGGCCAGCTTCACCTTCGGCATCCTGAGCAGCGCCCAGGTGCGCCGCATCCAGGACGAGGCCGGCAGCCTGGTGATCGGCACCGCCACCACGCCGGCCGAGGCCCTGGCTTGGGCACAGGTGGGCGCCGACGCCGTGGTCGCCAGCGGCATGGAGGCCGGCGGCCACCGCGGCACCTTTCTGGGCGACTGGGAGGGCAGCCAGATCGGCACCATGGCCCTGGTGCCGGCCTGCGTGGACGCACTGGACATCCCGGTGATCGCCGCCGGCGGCATCATGGACGGGCGCGGCATCACCGCGGCGCTGGCGCTGGGCGCGCAGGCGGTGCAGCTGGGCACGGCCTTCCTGGCCTGCCCCGAGTCGGCCATCACCCCCGCCCAGCGCAGCGCCATGGCCGGCGCCCAGGCCAGCGACACGCGCCTGACGCGCATCTTCTCGGGCCGCCCGGCGCGCGGCATCCTGAACGACTCCATGCGCGCGCTGGCGCCGCACGAGGCCGACATTCCCGCCTATCCGATACAGAACGCCCTCATGGGCCCGGTGCGCCGCGCCGCGGCCCAGGCGGGTGATGCCGAATACATCGCGCTGTGGGCCGGGCAGGGGGTGGGGGCGGCGCGGGCGCTGGCGGCCGGCGCCTTGGTGCAGGCGCTGGCGCAGGAATGGCGCATCGCCCGCGGAAGACTATAAAATTAATAGCTTGTGACGCTTATTTAGCAAGCGCTACAGGCTATTTTGTTCAATATTCCGTATCCATGGTCCCGCCGCGTCGGCAACGCAAGTCGGCCTGACTATGTACATGTCGCAGATGCCCCTCACCCCTCCCTCTCCCCAAAGGGGCGAGGGCGACCGGTTGCGCCGGCTTTACTCCCTCTCCCTCTGGGAGAGGGCGGGGGTGAGGGCTTGCGGCTCAGTCTGAGGCATGTACCTAATCAGGCAAGTCGGGCACACACAGCTCAGGGTCTGGGCTGGGCGCGGAACCAGCGCAGAAACTTGTACCGCCGCAACCACCAGCCGCGCCGCAGATAGGCACCCGCCAGCGCCTCGGGCGTCAATGGCGAGGTGTCGAGGAAGTTCCGGCGCAATTGATCGGCCACGGCGGACGGCGCCGCATCCCCGGCCGCTGCCGGCCCCCTGCAGGCATGGCGCATGGCCCCGATCAGGCTGCGCGCGGCGTGCTGCGCCAGTGCCAGGCGCAGGCCGGCGTGCTGCAGCTCGGGGCGGCCCTGCAAGCCCTGGGCCAGCGGCAGCAGGGCGGCCGATTGATCCAGGGCCTTGGCCAGGGTCATGGTGGCGAGGATGCTGCCGCCGCGCTGGCGGTAGGCCACCCAGGGGCTGGGCTGGTAGAAAAAACTGTCCGCACGCAGCGCCATCAGCGGCATGGTCGTCATGTCCTCAAAGTACCGCCCCACGGGAAAGCGCACGCCGGCCGCCGCATCACCCCACAGCGCGCGGCGCGAGATCTTCGACCAGGCATGCAGCTGGCCGGTGCCCAGCATGCCGGCCATCAGGCCCGCGCGGTCACGCACCAGGCGCCGCGCCGTGCCGTCAAAGCTGCGCCTGTGGCCCTCGCCGCGCAGCCGGTGTTTGAGCCGCACGCGCTCGCGCCAGACGGCAAAGTCGCACAGCACCACGTCCGGCGCATGCGCGCGCACAATGGCCTGCAGGCCGGCAATGGCGCCGGGCAGCAGCTTGTCGTCCGAGTCCAGGAACCACAGGTAGTCACCCGTCGCCGCATCGATCATGGTGTTGCGCGCCGCGCTCAGGCCGCCGTTGCGCTCATGCTGGAGCAGCCGCAGTCGCCCGGGCCAGCGTTCGCCGAGTTGCTGCAGCAACGCCCAGGAGCCATCGGTGGAGCGGTCGTCGAGCACCAGCAGCTCAACGCCGCCGCCCTCGGGCAGCTGCTCGACCACCGAGGCCAGGCATTCCTCCAGATAGGGCGCGACGTTATAGACCGGCACCAGGATGCTGAGCCAGGTCATGCGGCCGCACCCTGCTGCGGCCCCAGGCCACGCTCCAGCCCGCGCAGCGCCGTCCACAGCACCGCCACATAGAACACGAAGAACATGATGCCGCTGTTGTGGTTGAAGAACGGCTGCGACATGCCGAACACCAGGTAGCACACGGGCACCAGGCTGCCCATGGCGCGCAGGGCCAGGGCATCGTGCCAGTCCGCAGAGTCGTCGGGCCATTGCTGCAGACGCCGGCGGCTGGGCCAGAACAGATACAGCACGCAGGCAAGCAGCGCGGCCTGCAGCAGCACGCCGAAGAGGCCGACCTTGACCCAGGCATCCAGAAAGATGTTGTGGATCTCCGGGTAATGGACTTGCTCTTGCGCAAACTGGCCGCTGGCCACCAGGCGCTCCATTTCTTGCACATAGCCATGCGCGCCCCAGCCCAGCCAGGGTTTTTGCGGAATCAGCTGCGCGGCCAGCCGGTACTGATCCAGCCGATTGCCCAGCGAGGTACTGCCATCGCCCGTGGCGAGATAGTTGCCGACCTCGGTCACCGCAACGGCGACTCTGGCATTCAACCTGGGAGTGAACGCCAGCACGGCGACAACGGCCGCCACCGAGACAAGCGACAACACCAGCACACGCCCGAACAACCTGGGGCGCACCTGCCGCACCTGCAGCAGCAGCACCGGAAACACCAGCCCCAGTGCCAGCCAGCCCCCGCGCGACTGCGACAGCAGCGAAGCCCCCATGCCAGCGAGCACCGCCAGCCCCATCGTGATCCGCCAGGGCCACGAACGAAGGCGCCAGAGCACCGTCAGGCACACCAAGGCCATGCAGGCCAGCAACAGGGCCAGGTTGCCCCACTGGATGGCGTTGGTAAAACCCGCGGCACGGGGAAGCCCCTGGCCCCAGGTCTGCCATGCAGCCAGCGCACCCATGCCGATGCAGCCAATGGGCACGCCCACGATAAATGCGCGCGGCCGCGGCGGATAGGCTGCAAGAAAGAACAGGCAAGGCACGCCCAGCAGCCACTTGCTGCCCTTGTCCCAACGCCCCACGCCAAGATCCAGCGACAAAAGAAACGACATGCAGCCCATGCCGGCCAGCAGCGCGGCCAACCACAGCGTCGCGGGCTCCGGGCGCTGGCGCAGCCAGCGTGGCGCGTAGAGCAGCGCGCCCAGCAGCAGCAGCGCCGCGCCATAGGAGTAGCCCGAAGGCACCCAGATGGCCAGCGCCGCCAGCAGAAAAGCTGAGAACGAAGTGAGCTTCAAGGCCATGCTGGATGTCATACGACTGGGGCCTGCGGCGCGGCCAGCAGCGCGCGGTAACGATGCCACATCTGCTCGCGCCCATAGCTTGCAAGCGCCTGCTGGCGCGCGGCCTGGCCCAGCCGCTGGGCTTGCGCACCGTCGCGCAGCAACTGCTGCAAGGCGTTGGCCAGGGCGGGCGCGTCGGCGTGCGGCACCAGCAGGCCGGTGCGGCCATGATCCAGAACCTCGCGCACGCCCAGCACGTCCGAGCCCACGCAGGCGCAGCCCGCGGCCATGGCCTCGACCAGGGCGAGGGGCATGCCCTCCCAATGGGTCGCGAGCACAAACACCTGTGTGGCCGCCAGGCGCTGCGGCAGGTCGGCCACATTGCCGAGAAAGCGCACCTGATCGTCCAGCCCCAGCCGCGCGACCTGCGCCTCGGCCTTGCGCCGCAGGCGCGCGCTGCCGCTGCCGGCCAGGTACAGCGTCGGCCGCAGCCCGCGGTCGCGCAGCAGGGCCAGTGCCTCAATCAAGGTGGCGTGGTCTTTTTGCCGGGCAAAGCGCGAGGCCATGAGGATGGCAGCTTCACGCGCATCCCAGCGCTGGGGCAAGAGACTGTCGGGGAAGCGCTCGAGCGCAATGCCATTGGGGATGGCCAGGCATTTGTCGGGCGCAAAGCCGCGCTCGATGAGGGCCGTGCGCACGCCCTCGGACACGCCGATGCTGGCCTGGGTATGGGGCTGGAGCGCCAGCGCCTGGCGCAGCCGCGTGGGCGTGTAGCGCTCGCGCGAGTTGTGCTCCACGTGAAAGATGCGCGGCACATGCTCGGCCACGGCGGCGCGGCGGCCCCAGATATGGTCGCTGAAGCCATGGGCAAAGACCACGTCGGGCCGCCAGTCGCGGATGATGCGGCGCAGCTCCCACACCGTGAGGGCGTGCAGCCAGTTGGATACGACCCGCACCTGCAGCCCCTGATCGCGCAGCGCCTGGACACGCGCGTCCGAGGTGTTGCGCTTGCGCCGCAGCACCAGCAGGGTCTGCATGCCGGGCTCGGCCTGCGCGGCCAGGCACAGATCGACCGCCACCTGCGTGGCGCCGGAGAAGCCCCCGGTCACAAAGTGCAAGACCCTCACAGACCGCGCCAGCGCTTGGACAGTTGGGGGCGCAGAACCGCGGCGGCGGCCTGGCCGTCAAGCAGACTCAATGCCCGCCCTTGACCAGCTCGCCTTCCTTCAGGCGGTACACCGTGCCGCAATACGGGCACTTGGCCTGTCCCTGGTGGGCAATATCCAGGAACACGCGCGGGTGGCTGTTCCACAGCGTCATGTCGGCCTTGGGGCTGGGGCAGTGCACGCCACCGTTGCCGTCCAGATCCTTGGCCAGCAGTTCAACGATTGCTTCAGACATATTTGTTGGTTCTCCATGAGGCATCGCATGAACTGCGACGCTTGAAACTGGCGCGCACCACGCGAGGGCCACCGTGCAAGGGCCGCCCCGCCGCACTGGTGGCGTCCCACTTCCCACGCGAAGCGTGAGAGAAGGGGGAAGCGGCGCAACCGCTCAGGGGGTTGTTCACACTTTCGTGAGCCAGTGGGCGTATTGGGGGTTGCGGCCGTTGACGATGTCGAAGAAGGCGCTCTGAATCTTCTCGGTGATCGGGCCGCGGCTGCCGGCGCCGATCTGCACGCGGTCAAGCTCGCGGATCGGCGTGACCTCGGCCGCCGTGCCGGTGAAGAAGGCCTCGTCGGCGATGTAGATCTCGTCGCGCGTGATGCGCTTTTGCACGAGGTCCAGGCCCAGGTCCTTGCAGATGTGCAGCACGGTGTTGCGCGTGATGCCGTTGAGGGCGCCGGCCGACAGGTCGGGGGTATAGACCACGCCGTCCTTGACGACGAAGATGTTCTCCCCCGCGCCTTCCGACACAAAGCCCGCGCTGTCGAGCAGCAGGGCCTCGTCGTAGCCGTCGTCCGTGGCCTCCATGTTGGCCAGGATGGAGTTGCTGTAGTTGCTCACCGCCTTGGCCTGCGTCATGGTGATGTTGACGTGGTGGCGCGTGTAGCTGCTGGTCTTGACGCGGATGCCGCGCTGCATGCCCTCCTCGCCCAGGTAGGCGCCCCAGGCCCAGGCGGCCACCATCAGGTGGATCTGGTTGCCCTTGGGGCTGACGCCGAGCTTTTGCGAGCCTATCCAGGTCAGCGGGCGCAGGTAGCAGCTCTCCAGGCCGTTGGCCTTGACCACGTCGATCTGCGCCTGGTTCACCTCGTCCTTGGTAAACGGCAGCTGCATGCGCAGGATCTTGGCGCTGTTGAACAGGCGATCGGTGTGCTCCTGCAGGCGGAAGATGGCCGTGCCGTTCACGGTGTTGTAGGCGCGCACGCCCTCGAAGGCACCGCAGCCGTAGTGCAGCGTGTGGGTCAGCACGTGGATCTTGGCGTCGCGCCAGTCCACCATCTGGCCATCCATCCAGATCTTGCCGTCACGGTCGGCCATCGAGGGAACAACGGGGCTCATGGGGGGTCCTTTAGAGAGCTGCGAGGGTCGCAAAGCCGGCTATTTTACGATTCGGCGGCGGGCGCGGCGCCTTCGGCGGGCGTGGGTCGCACCAGCTCCCAGCTGACCAGCCGGCCATTGACGAACTGGCAGGTCACATGCGAGCCGGTGCCATCCGTCCAGCGATAGACCTCGGGCTCCTGGCCCTCGGCCGAGCGCTGCTCGCCCAGGGCGCGCGTCATGGCGACCACATGCAGCAGGTTCACGCCGGTTTTCAGCTTGGCGTTCAGCATCACGGCGCTGTCCACGTAGCCTATGGGGTTGTGGCGCGCCTTCTGCATCACGTTCATCAGGCGCGTGTAGTGCAGCAGCCCCCACATGACGAGGCCGCCACTCACGGTAAGGATGCCCTGCGGCCCATAGGCCCGGTAGGCGGCGATGACAAGGCAAACAATGCCGATGGGAATGAGGATCTTGCGCCAATTCATGCGCGGCATTGTCGTATGCGCCGGGTAGTACACGGCTGTGGGTCTTGCGTAGTACGAGTCAAAGCACCTCGTCACAGAAAGCCGCCGGCGTGACGATACGTGTGCGGCCCAGGCTGCCACGCTGCAGCAGGCCGGCCCTGCGGTCGCCGGTCACCAGGTAGTCGGCCGCGCTCGCCACTGCCATCTGAAGCAGGAAGGTATCGTTGGGGTCAGTGGCTTGCACGCCCTCCGGCAATGGCGGCAGCATGGGCAGCACCAGGGCGCGCTGCATGCTGTTGACCATGGTTCCAATGCGGTGGGCGGGCAGGATGGCCTTGAGTTTGGGATAACGGCTGACGCGCCGCAGCTCGTCGAGCTGCTCCAGGGACGTGACCAGCTCGAAACGCGATGCGCGCCAGGCGCGGTAGATCAAGTCGGGGGGGCGATACGGTGAAATCAGCGCGCCCAGCAGGACATTGGTGTCGAGAATGACGCGCATCAGCGCCCGCCGCCCTCACGCGCCCACTGCACCGCCTCGTCAATGAGCTCCGTCAACTCGCTCTCGCCCAGTCCAGCGGCTGCGGTCTTGGCCTGATCGACCACGCGCTCCAGCAGGTGGGCGCGCACCGATTCTTCGATGAAGCGCGACAAGTCACCCTTGTGCCCTCCACCCTGGGCGGCAAGAAAAATGCGCACGGATTGATCCACTTCCGGCGATACAGCGATGTTCCAGCGCACCGTGCTCATGACGACTCCAATTCGGCGCTTATGCGCATAGACACTTATACACCTATCTGCAAGCGTGCACTGCGGCCGCCCGCCTCACCCCAGCCCGCGCACCGCATCCATGGCCTCGTCCACGCGCTCCACGGGGTGGATCTGCAGGCCGGGGATGGGCTTCTTGGGCGCGTTCGCCTTGGGCACCACGGCCACGGTAAAGCCGAGTTTTGCCGCCTCTTTCAGCCGCTCCTGGCCGCGCGGCGCGGGGCGCACCTCGCCGGCAAGACCCACCTCGCCGAAGGCGATGAATCCCTTGGGCAGGGCCCGGCCGCGCAGGCTGCTGGTGATGGCCAGCATCACCGCCAGGTCGGCCGCCGGTTCGCTGATGCGCACGCCGCCCACGGCGTTGACGAACACGTCCTGGTCCGCGCAGGCCACGCCCGCGTGGCGGTGCAAAACCGCCAGCAGCATCGCCAGGCGGTCGCGCTCCAGGCCGACCGACAGGCGCCGCGGGCTGGGCCCGCCGCCATCGACCAGGGCCTGTATCTCCACCAGCATGGGCCGCGTGCCCTCCAACGTGACCAGCACGCAGCTGCCGGGCACGGGCTCGGCGTGCTGCGAGAGGAAGATGGCGCTGGGGTTGGCCACGCCCTTCAGGCCCTTCTCGGTCATGGCGAAGACGCCGATCTCGTTCACCGCGCCAAAGCGGTTCTTGATGGCGCGCACCAGGCGAAAACTCGAGTGCGTGTCGCCCTCGAAATACAGCACCGTGTCCACCATGTGCTCCAGCACGCGCGGGCCGGCCAGCGCCCCCTCCTTGGTCACATGGCCGACCAGGATGATGGCGATGCCCGTGGCCTTGGCCAGGCGCGTGAGATGCGCCGCGCATTCGCGCACCTGGGCCACGGAGCCGGGCGCGGACGTGAGCTGGTCGGAGTAAACGGTCTGGATGGAGTCGATCACCGCCACGGCCGGCTGCGTGGCCTCTATGGTGGCGAGGATTTTCTCCAGCTGGATCTCGGCCAGCACGTTCACCTGGCTGGCATCCAGCCCCAGGCGGCGCGAGCGCAGCGCCACCTGGGCGCCGCTCTCCTCGCCCGTTACGTACAGCGTGGGCAGGCCGCGGCGCTGCAGCGCGTCCATGGCCTGCAAGAGCAGAGTGGACTTGCCTATGCCGGGGTCGCCGCCGATCAGCACCACGCCGCCCTCGACCACGCCGCCGCCGAGCACGCGATCGAGCTCCTCGACCCCGCTGGCGGTGCGCGCCACCTCGGTGGCCTCGATGGCCGCCAGCGGCATCACCGCCTGGGCCTGGGCCAGGCCGGCGTATTGGCCGGCGCCGCTCAGGCGGTTCTTGCCGGGCGCGGCCTCGGGCACGGTCTCGATCAGCGTGTTCCAGGCGCCGCAGCCGGGGCATTTGCCCAGCCAGCGCGGGCTGGTGCTGGCGCATTCGCTGCAGGTGTAGAGGGTTTTGTCCTTGGCCATGGGGTGGGGACTATAGCGATGACAATCGACGCCGCATCAGCGCCGGCACCGGCGCGTGGCTGCGAGCCACAAATATCTGATCAAATCAGGCTGTAGCGCTTATCCATATTGCGCAAACAGCTATTATTTAAGGAGCATACCATGGCCCAATGGACTCTGTACTACGCCCCCGGCACCTGCGCCCAGGCGGTGCGCATCGCGCTGGAAGAGGCGCAGGCGCCCCATGCGCTGGTGCGCGTGGACTTTGCCAGCCAGCAGCAGCGCACGCCCGAGTACCTGGCCGTCAACCCCAAGGGCCGCGTGCCGGCCCTGGCCACCGCGCAGGGCACGCTGACCGAAACCCCGGCCCTGCTGCTGTACGTGGCGCAGTGCTTTCCGCAGGCGCGGCTGGCGCCGCTCGATGACCCATTTGCCCTGGCGCGCATGCAGGAACTGCACAGCTACCTGGCATCCACCGTGCACATCGCCCACGCCCACCGCCCGCGCGCCGCCCGCTGGGCCGACGAGCCCGAGGCCCAGGCGGCGATGCAGCGCAAGGTGCCGGCCAACATGCGCGACTGCTTTGCCTTCATCGAGCGCCACTACCTGGCAGGTACAGACGCCGACCACCGCCCCTGGCTGCTGGGCAATGATTTCAGCGTGGCCGACGGCTACCTGTTCACGGTGGCCGGCTGGCTGAAGAGCGACGGCGTGGACATTGCCGAGTTTCCAGGGGTTGCGGCGCACAGCCAGCGCGTGGCGCAGCGCCCTGCGGTGCAGCGGGCGCTGGCCTGACAACAAGGCCCGCCGAAGCGGGCCGGTTTGCAGCACCTGCGGGCTATCACTCAAACGGCTGGGGCCGCTTGGTCTTGTCGCTCGACGGCGGCAGTATGGGCATGGTCATCTTGGGCTGGTCGCCGGTCAGCGTCTTCAGGAAGGCGACGATGTCGGCGTTTTCCTTCTCGGTGAAGTTCTTGCCCAGCTGGATGCGGCCCATGGTGTCCACGGCCTGGGCCAGGGTGTCGACGGCGCCGTCGTGGAAGTAGGGGTAGGTCAGCTCCACGTTGCGCAGCGTGGGCACCTTGAAGTTGAAGCGCTCGGCGTCGTTGCCCGTGACGGCGGAGCGGCCCTCGGCCGGGTTGTCGGTCTTGTAGGCTTCGACCAGGCCCATCTTCTGGAACGAGTTGCCGCCCAGGTTGGGGCCGTTGTGGCAGGCCACGCAGCCCGAGTCCTTGAACAGCTGGTAGCCGCGCAGCTCCTGCTGCGTGATGGCCTTCTTGTCGCCCTTGAGCCACTTGTCAAAGCGTGCATTGGGCGTGACCAGGGTTTCCTCGAACGCGGCGATGGCGGCCGTCACCTCGTCGATGCCGAGCTTGTCGTGGCCGAACACCTTCTTGAATTCACCCACGTACTGCGGTATGGAGCGCAGCATGTCCACCGCCAGGTCGTGCGAGAACGCCATCTCGCCAGGGTTGGCGATCGGGCCGCCGGCCTGCTCCTTCAGGTCCTTGGCGCGGCCGTCCCAGAACTGGGCCAGGTTCAGGCTGGAGTTGAGCACCGTGGGCGAGTTGATCGGGCCCTTCTGCCACTTGTCGCCGATGGAGGTCTTGAGGTTGTCCGAGCCGCCCATGCTCAGGTTGTGGCACGAGTTGCACGAGATGAAGCCCGAGCGCGACAGGCGCGGATCGAACCACAGCTTCTTGCCCAGTTCCACCTTGCCGGGGCTGGTGACCTTGGCCGGCGCGATGGGCTGCACGGGCTCCTGCGCCCGCACGGGAGTCACCGCCAGCAGCGCTGCGGCGCCCACAGCGCCGAGCACGAAGCGCACGGCATGTCGCAGGGAGGATGTGTTGGATGGGTAGGACATGGGAAAACTCCACCTTGTAGTTGTCGATCACGCGCAGCCATGGGGACGCTGCGAAACCATTCTCAGTGGAAACCCCAGGGTCGCTCTTGATTCAAAACAAGATTGGCCCTACTGCAATCCAAGTTACTGTCAACTAACCTCGACCACCACTGGCACGCGCGGTGCCAGCGCGCACATCAGCTCGTAGCCCACGGTGTCGGCGGCCTGCGCCACGTCGTCGATGGGCAGCACGGCGCCGTTGCCAGCGCGGCCCCAGAGGGTGACCTCGGCGCCCGGCCCGGCGCCGGGAACGGGCGTCAGATCCACGGTGATCATGTCCATGCTGACCCGCCCCACGGTGCGCGTGCGCACGCCGTTCACCAGCACCGGCGTGCCGGTGCCCGCATGGCGCGGATAGCCGTCGGCGTAGCCGCAGGCCACGATGCCGATGCGCATCGGCCCGTCGGCAGTGAAGCTCGAACCATAGCCCACGGTGTCGCCCGCCTGCAGGTGCTGCACGGCGATGAGGCGCGAGGCCAGCGTCATGCCGGGCTGCAAATCCCAGGCCGCGGCCGTGCGCTCGGGGTGGTCCGGGGCGCTGCCGTAGAGCACGATGCCGGCGCGCACCCAGTCCAGGCGCACCGCACCCTCGCTGCCATGGCGCAGGATGGCGGCGCTGTTGGCAATGCAGCGCTCGCCCGGCAAGTCCTGCGTGGCGCGTTCAAACGCCTGCACCTGGTGGGCAATGCCGCGTGCGCCGTCGGCGTCGCTGAAATGCGTCATGAAAGAGATTTCGTCCACCTGCGGCAGCGCGTTCAGCCGCGCCCAGGCGCTGCGGTAGCGATCGGGCGTGAAGCCCAGGCGGTTCATGCCGCTGTTCATCTTCAGGAACACGCGGTGCGGCACCTGGGTCTTGTGGCGGCTGAGCCAGTCGATCTGCTGCTCGCAATGCACGGCATGCCACAGGCTCAGCCGCGAACAAACCTCCAGGTCGCGCGGCTCGAACACGCCCTCCAGCAGCAAGATGGGCCCGCGCCAGCCCAAGGCGCGCAGCTGCTGCGCCTCGGCCAGATCCAGCAGCGCAAAGCCGTCGGCCGAGCGCAGGCCGCTCCACACCCGCTCTATGCCGTGGCCATAGGCGTTGGCCTTGACCACCGCCCACACGCGCGCATCGGGCGCGGCTTGGCGCGCGCGCTCCAGGTTGTGCTGCACGGCAGCAGGGTGGATGGTGGCGAGGATGGGGCGCGGCATGGCTGGTGTTACTACGGATCACAACAGGCCAATTCTGGCACTGCCCCGGCAGGGGCGCGTGATATAACCGCCCGTCGCTCCGCGGAGTGTTTCCAAATATCACAGCCACCGGCCACGCCGGTGGCAGCACCAGCCCCCCGATGAAGCGCGGTTTCTACACCATCATGTCGGCGCAGTTTTTCAGCTCGCTGGCCGACAACGCCTTGTTCGTGACCGCGGTGGAGCTGCTGCGCAGCAGCGGTGCGCCCGAGTGGCAGCGCGCCGCCCTGGTGCCCATGTTCGCGCTGTTCTACGTGGTGCTGGCGCCCTTGGTGGGGGCGTTCTCGGACTCCATGCCCAAGGGGCGGGTGATGTTCATCAGCAATGCCATCAAGGTGGTGGGCTGCCTGATGATGCTGTTCGGCTCGCACCCGCTGCTGGCCTATGGCGTGGTGGGGCTGGGCGCGGCGGCGTACTCGCCGGCCAAGTACGGCATCCTCACCGAGCTGCTGCCCGCGTCGCAGCTGGTCAAGGCCAACGGCTGGATCGAGGGGCTGACGATCGCCTCCATCATCCTGGGCGTGGTGCTGGGCGGTCAGCTGGTGGCCCCGCATGTGTCCGGCCTGCTGCTGGGGCTGGACATGCCGGGCGTGGACCTGGGCATCACCCTGGCCGCCCAGGCCGCCATCTTTGCCCTGGTGCCGGTGTACGTGCTGGCCGCCGCCATCAACCTGCGCATACCGCTGACCGGCGTGGCCATGCGCCCCATGCCGCGCCAGCTGCTGGTGCTGCTGCGCGACTTCCGGGCCTGCAACAGCCGCCTGTGGCATGACCGGCTGGGGCAGATCTCGCTGTCCACCACCACGCTGTTCTGGGGCGTGTCGGGCAATCTGCGCTACATCGTGCTGGCCTGGGCCGGCGTGGCGCTGGGCTACAGCACCACGCAGGCCTCGGCCCTGGTGGGGGTGGTGGCGCTGGGCACGGCCGCGGGCGCGGTGCTGGCCTCGTCCCACACGCAGCTGGACAGGGCCACGCGCGTGCTGCCGCTGGGCGTGGCCATGGGCCTGGTAGTAATCCTGATGAACGCCATCGACAACATCTGGCTGGCCGTGCCCTTCCTGATCGTGCTGGGCGGGTTGGGGGGCTTCCTGGTCGTGCCCATGAACGCGCTCCTGCAGCACCGCGGCCACAACCTGATGGGCGCGGGCCGCTCGATTGCCGTGCAGAACTTCAACGAGCAGGCGGCCATCCTGGGCATGGGCGTGCTCTACAGCCTGTTCACCAAATGGGGCCTGTCGGCCTACGGCGCCATTGCCGCGTTTGGCCTGCTGGTGGCGGCGGTGATGGTGGTGATACTGCGCTGGCATGTGCACAACGTGCGCCGCTACCCCAAGGAGATGGTGCAGCTGCGCAAGATCGCCCGCCTGGATCAGCACTGATTTTGATAGCTGCCAGCGCTTGATTGACGGGCGCCACAGGCAGTTTTTGCATGAAATCCCCCCTGCCCGTTTTCGCCCTGCTGTGCAACGCCCTGCTGTGGGGCCTGTCGTGGTGGCCGTTTCGCAGCATGCACGCCGCCGGCCTGCACCCGCTGTGGGCCACGGCCGTCATGTACAGCCTGGTCTGCGCCGTGATGCTGCTGGTGCGCCCCGGCAGCCTGCGCGATCTGCTGCGCCAGCCGGCGCTGTGGCTGCTGGCGCTCAACTCGGGCATCAACAACATGGCCTTCAACTGGGCCGTGACGGTGGGCGACGTGGTGCGCGTGGTGCTGGTGTTCTACCTCATGCCCGCCTGGCTGGTGCTGCTGGCCTGGCGCGTGCTGGGCGAGCGCCCCACGCCAACCGCGCTGGCGCGCCTGGCACTGGCCTTTGGCGGCGTGGCGCTGGTGCTGGTGCCGGCAGGCGCCAGCTGGGGCAGCCTGCTGGCCAACCTGTCGCTGGCCGACGCGCTGGCGCTGGTGGGCGGCTTTACCTTCGCCGTGACCAATGTGCTGCTGCGCCGCCTGCACACGGTACCGGGGCCGGCGCGCATGCTGGCCATGTTTGCCGGCTGCATGGGCCTGGGCTGGCTGGCCGCGCTGGCCGGCCTGGCGGCGGGCGTGGTGCCGGCGTTTCCGGCCTTCGACCCGCGCTGGGCCACGGTGGCCGGTGTGCTGGCGCTGCTGCTGATGCTGGGCAACTGGGCGCTGCAGTACGGCGCGGCGCGCCTGCCATCGGCCATCACCGGCGTGGTGATGCTGTCGGAGGTGCTGTTTGCCAGCGTGTCATCGGTGCTGCTGGGCGCCGCCCAACTGCAGCCGCGCACCCTGGCCGGCGGCGCGCTGATCGTGCTGGCCGCCCTGTGGGCCACGCTGCAAAGGCGCTGAACCGCGCCTGAACCGTGCGGCCGGCAGCCCAGTAAAAAAGGGCCGCAATCTGCAGCCCTTTCTTCGCGCACCGCCATCGCAGGCGGCACGATCGTGCGCCCAATCAGGCGGCCTTCTGCTGGCGCCGGCGTGCGGCCACCAGGCCGACAACGCCCAGGCCCAGCAGGGCCAGCGAGCCGGGCTCGGGCACCTGGCCGGTAGGCGGATTCACGGAGCCGAAGCCGTCCAGATAGACGTAACCGGCGTGGCCTCCATAGGGGCAGTCCGAGGCCAAAAGCGTCAGCGTGAAGTCATTCCCCACGGCACCCAGTGCCACCAGGTCGATCTGCTCCACCACCCAGCCAGAGGAGTACCAGTTGCCAAACCGCGTCCAGGTCACGCCGGACGTCCCCGACCCAATGGAGCCGGCAGAGCTGTAGGCGCGGCTCACCAGGTTGGTGCCCACCGTATCGTCCCTCAGCGTAAGAGAGAAATAGTCGGAATCCGCGGGGCCGTGCGAGGCTTCCAACACCGCGTTCCAGGCAAAGAAGATGCTGTTGTCGGTGTATTTGTTGACCGTCTGGCTTATGGTCGAGACAGACCTGTTGTTCACTGCGTCGTTGACGCGTACCGAGTAACCGCCGCCATAGACCCGGTTGGCCCCGGTGATGGGGTCGGTACCACCGATCATGATGGTGTTGTTGGACGGGCCGCCTGCGTAGGTCGCAGGATTAACCGGTGCGCCGCCACCAGACCAAAAGCCACCCCCGCCCGTCCAGCCATTGAGGTTGCCATCCTCAAAGCCACCATTGACAAACGCACCGGCGTATGCGGATGTGCCGAGCGTCATCAGAATCGCAGCGGCCATGGAACCCAGTTTTTTGCTCATATCGAATCCTTTCAGGTGCCGTTGACAAAAGGTTGACACCCGGAAACGCATAAGCAACGTTTGTGCCACTGGAAAATGCCATTGATTTCATTGGATTTTCCAGAGAAAGCATTCTCCGCGCCGGGAGATATGTAAAAAATTTCGACAAGTTGCAGCCGCCGCCTAGCGCACCGACCGGGCCTTTGGCCATGCTTCAAAACCCAGACAGGCCACGCAACCAACAGAAATCAGGCGTGGAGCCACGCCTGTGAAGGCGGATGTTGTGGCAGCGGCTTCAGTCGCGAACAACACCATTCGCGGCTGAAGCCGCTGCCACGACCTGTAGAAAGATCAACGGGCTGTATCAGTAAAGCCGACCGGAAAGCAGCAGATAGCCCGGCAGCCAGCCCGTCAGCACGCCCTGGGCGATGCACATGGCGCCGGTGAAGCGGCCGATGTCGCGCCCGCGCGCCAGCAGCAGCCAGAACAGGGCCCACAGCAGAGCCCAGGCGGCCCAGTTGGCGCCCATCCACCAGTCCAGCAGGCTGCGGGCGCCGGCCAGGGTGTCCAGCGCCACGAGCACGGCGGTAATCGCGACGAACAGGCTGAACCAGCCCAGGCCGCGCCCGTCGGCGCCGCTGAAGCGGTTGGCCGCCACCCACAGGTAGGTGAAGGCGAACAGCAGCGTCAGCGCCCCGCCCTGGATGGAATGGGCGTCGGCGCCCGGGCCGAAGATGGAAAACAGGCCTATCGCCAGCGACACCAGGCCGACGAAGACGTTGATGACCCAGATCTCGCGGTCGGCGATATGGCCGCGCATCCACAGGCCGTTCAGGCACAGCACGGCGCCCACGTAGAACAGCGATACGCCCAGCCACATGACGCCGCTCCTCAGCCCTTGGCCTGCGGGCGGCGTGCCCGCGCCAGGGACTGGGTGACGGCGCGGCGATCCATGCCGTACATGTCGGCGAACTGCTCGGGCGTGGCGCCGCTGGCCTCGAAGGCGCGCGCCAGGGCCTCGGCCTTGGCATCGCGCTCCGCCACTTCGGCAAAGGCTTCGTCCAGCAGGGCGTTGGCCTTGTCGTCGCGCCCGCGCACCAGGGCGTCGTAGGCCTCGCGGGTGAGGCCGCTGGCCTCGAAGGCCTGGGCGATGCGCCGGCGCAGCGTGGCCGTCAAGTCCTCGCCGTCACGCGGTTTGCGGCGGCGGAACACCTCCAACAGCGCGTGGTGCACATGCTCGGGCGCCATGTCCTCCACGGCCTGGCCTTGCAGGTCATGGCGCTTCATGCCCTGGGCCACGGCATTCAGGTAGCGCGTGGAGCGGGTGTGGATGGCGAGGGCGAGCTTGAGCGCGTCCTTGTCGATGGCCTCGCCGTGCGCGGCCATCAGGTCGTGGAAGATGCCGCGCTTGAGCGGCAGGAACTGCGCACCGAACAGATGCGGGTACCAGCCGGCCAGCTGCTCGAGCAGCGGATGCGTGCGACGCGGCTGGGGCTGGGGCGGGCGCTGCTCGCCGGCCCCTTCGGGTGCGGATGCCGGCGCGGCCGGCTCGCGCCGGGCGCCGACGCGGCGGCGCCCGCCACGGCGGTTCGCACGGGGCGCCGGCTGGGCGTGCGGCGCGGCTGCGGCCTCTGCGGCGGCGGCGGGTGGCGTGGCCTCGGCGGGGGGCGTCGGCAGGTCGTTCACGGGATCGTTCATGGCTCAGAAACGCGCGGCATGGCGCATGCGGCGCGGCGGGTCAAAACCCGCCATCATGCCAGCAATGCCTCGTCCAGCAGCTCCACCCAGTGGCGCACGGGGATGTCGGTGCCGCCTTGCAGGTGGGTGATGCAACCCATGTTGGCCGACAGGATGGCCGCGGGCGGCGCGTCGGCAAAGGCCTCGCCCAGGGCGCCCAGCTTGCGCTCGCGCAGCTGCCGCGACAGCTCGGGGTTGAGCACCGAGTAGGTGCCGGCCGCGCCGCAGCACAGGTGCGATTCGGTGCGCGCCACGCGCAGCGTGAAGCCCAGGGCCGCCATATGCCGCTCCACGCCGCCGCGCAGCTTCTGGCCATGCTGCAGCGTGCAGGGCGGGTGGTAGGCAAAGGCGCGGCCGGCGGCGCGCACACGGTCTTTCAAGAGCGGCACCAGGCCCGGCAGCAGCTCGGACAGGTCGCGCGTCAGGCTGCTGATGCGCGCCGCCTTGTCGGCGTATTGCGCGTCGCGCGCCAGGACATGGCCGTACTCCTTGACCGTGACGCCGCAGCCCGAGGCGTTCATGACCAGGCATTCGACCTCGCCGCGCTCGATGTAGGGCCACCAGGCGTCGATGTTGGCGCGCATTTGCGCGCGGCCGCCGTCCTGGTCGTTCAGGTGGAACTTGACGGCGCCGCAGCAGCCGGCCTGGCGCGCCACGACGGTCTCTATGCCCGCGGCGTCGAGCACGCGCGCCGTGGCGCTGTTGATGTTGGGCGCCATGCTGGGCTGCACGCAGCCCTCCAGCAGCAGCACCTTGCGCGCATGGCTGCGCCGGGGCCAGGCGCCGGCCGGCGGGTGGGGCTGAACCTTGTCGCGCAAGCCCTCGGGCAGCAGGCCGCGCACGGCCCGGCCGGCCTTCATGGCAGGCCCGAACAGCGGCGAGGGCAG